>Ga0335085_10000422_pt1 | contig 121869 bp, 114 predicted proteins | sample Lox_Sample_45_FD_206712 | JGI IMG/M metagenome (GOLD analysis project Ga0335085, IMG submission 206712) | Soil microbial communities from Loxahatchee National Wildlife Refuge, Florida, United States - Lox_Sample_4.5 | ecosystem: Environmental > Terrestrial > Soil > Wetlands | place: USA...
CGGTCATGATCCGCTGCACGGTCACACCGCGATCGGCGAACCACACGAGCGCTCGTTCTAGGAACTCGACGCAGGTCTTGGCGGTCTCGTCGGGGAGGATCTCGACGTACGCGACGCGGCTGGTGTCATCGATCGCGACGTGGCAACACTCCCATCCCGCTCCCAGCTGCTTGGTCGAGCTGGACGCGGCTCGTCCGGTCACACGATGGCCGGGCCGACGGAACCGGCCGAGTTTTTTGATGTCGAGATGGATGAGCTCACCCGGATGACGTCGGCAATACCGATTCGGAGGCTCGAGCGGCTCGAGTCGCGACAAGCGGTGAAGGCCGATCCGGGTCAGCACCGCACCCACGGTCGAGACCGCCATCTCAAGCTTCGCTGCGATCGCGGTGCTCGTCATCCGCAACCGACGGAGCCGCTCAATCACCTTCACGACACGCGCCGGCGTGCGGTTCGGGATCCGCTTCGGAGTCGATGACCGATCGTCGAGGATCCGGTCCCCGTCCCGCCAACGCCGCAACCAAACGTACGCGCGCCGTTCGCTTATCCCAGCCGCGTCGGCGGCCTCAGCCACCGTCCAACCCTCGTCGACACGCGCACACATCAACCGGCGCTGAACAGGCGTGAGCCTCGCGTTACCGTGCAGTTTCACTGGGTCTCCTTGGATCTGAAGGCGTAGACACCCTCAGTCTCCAAGGAGACCCGGCCTGAACAACGTCACTGGGAACTACAGCTAGGTGAGGGTGGCGGTGGCGTAAGGAGACTGGGTCGACTGCGCGACGCCGCCGGCCTGCTCGACCGTGACCGCGAAGTCCGAGACGCCGGGCGCGGCGTGGAACGACGTCGCGCCCGGATCCGGACCGAGCACGCCCTCGGACACGGCGACGCGATCATCGGAGCTGCCCGACAGCGCCCACAGTTGATACGTCTGATCACGCCCGAGCGGCCTCATGGCGTCGTTCTTCAGGTAGCCGCTGCCGTCCGGAAGGACGACGACCCGCGCGACCTGCTCGCCCTTGTCGTTGCTCAACGCACCGTGGCGCGCTCCCCGCGCGTGCACGGCATGGTCGAACCCGGCCGCGGCCGCCTTCTCTCCGGTCGTGGGCGTGTGCTCGATGCGGCGACTCAACGAGATCACCTGCGCCACGAGCGCGAGCGCGACGAGCGTCGCGGCGACGCCCACGACAACCGCCCAATCGACGTGGTGCCACGACCGGCGCGCGCGGCGCTCGGCGAGCTCGTCGCGCGGGTTGTACGGCAAGACGGGCCGGGGCGACTCGGCGTCGACGGCGCGTGAGATCCGATCCCAGACCTCGGCGGGCGCGGTGTCGGCGTCGGTCTGGGCGGCGGCGAGCGCAGCGGCGCTCTCGCGGAGCTCGTCGACCTCGTCGCGGGCGCGCGCGTTCACGCGCAGATACGCCTCGACCCGGGCTCGCTCGTTCCGGTCGAGCGCGTCGACGGCGTACGCGCCGAGCAGCGCGTCGAGCTCCCGGTCGACCGGATCGTTGCGCGGGTTCGTCGTCGGCTCTTCCACCGTTACTCCGTCACTCCGGCGTCGATGAGCGCGGCGCGCAGTCGCAGCAAACCCGAACGGATACGGCTTTTCACTGTTCCCTCCGGCACCTCGAGCAGCGTCGCGACCTCGCGGTAGGTGTGTCCGCCGAAGTACGCGAGCTCGATCGCGTCGCGTTCACCTTCGGAGAGATCGGCGAGCGCCCGGCGGACGGTCTCGGCTTCTGCGAGCCCGGCGACGGCGCGCTCGAATTCCGCGTCGGAGGCGGGGGTCCGCAACGCCTCCCGTTCTTCACGCGCACGTCGGGCCGACTCCGCCCGCACGAGGTCGACGGACCGGCCGTGGACCTGCGCGAACAGATACGAGCGCATGGAACCACGCTCGGGGTCGAAGCGATCGGGACGCCGCCACAGGCCGAGGAACACCTCCTGCACGACCTCTTCGGCGAGCAGGCGATCGGACGTGACCCGCCGCGCGAGCGCGAAGCAGGGTCCCCCGTGCCGTGAGTAGATCTCGGCCAGCGCGAGTCGATCTCCCTCGGCGATCGCCCGCGCCAGCTCCCCGTCGCCGGCCGCGCTTCGTTGCCGGTCGGACATCGGGGCGGGCGCGTGGACCCCGCTTCGCATGCCGGGAGTTCGGAGCGGCTCGCCATCTCGGATGAAATAGGTTCGCGCCGTGGCGAGCTCCGGCGCTTCACCGGCCGATCGGCTGCGAGCGTTCGTCCGCGAGCACGCTCCCGACGGGCGCTATCCGGCCGATTGGAACCGCCGCTTGGCGACCGCGGGCTTCGTGGTACCCCACTGGCCGCGGCCCTGGGGGCTCGACGCCCGTCCCGCCGAACAGCTCGCGCTCGACGAGGTCGCAAGGGAACTCGAGGTACCCCGCCCGGTCAATCCGATCGGCATCGGCTGGGCCGGGCCGACCCTGCTCGTCGCCGGCACCGAGGAGCAACAGCAAAGCTGGCTCCCCGGACTCCTCGACGGTTCCGAGCTGTGGTGCCAGCTCTTCAGCGAGCCCGGCGCGGGCAGCGATCTCTCGTCGCTCACGACCCGCGCCGAGATCGACGGCGACGAGTACATCGTCAACGGCCAGAAGGTGTGGACGACGCTCGCGCACTGGGCCCGGTGGGGCATCCTGCTCGCTCGGACGGATCCGGACGCCGAGCCGCACCGCGGCATCACGTACTTCGTCGTCGACATGCGGTCGCCGGGGATCGAGGTGCGCCCGATCGTGCAGATCACGGGAACGCACGAATTCAACGAGGTGTACTTCACCGACGTGCGAGTCCCGGCCGCGAACGTCGTCGGCGACGTGCACGACGGCTGGCGGCTCGCGAAGGTCACACTCGGCAACGAACGGGTCTCGCTGTCGGGCGAGGGCGCGCTCTGGGGACGCGGTCCGACCGCGAACGACGTGCTGCAGCTGGTGCGCGACCACGGCGGCACACAGGACGCGCTGCTGCGACAACGCCTCGCGCAACTTTTCATCGCGTCGGAGGTGCTGCGCCTCATCCGGTTGCGCACGGTCGCCGCGCGCGTGCGTGGTCTCGAACCGGGGCCCGAGGCGTCGGTGCGCAAGGCCCTGGCCGACGTGCACGGCCAGCAGGTCATGGAGACGGCGATGGCCCTTGCCGGCCCGTACGGAATGTGTGCCGACCACGGCCCGTACGGCGAACCCGATGTTGCGGGATGGCAGTACGGCTACATGTACGCGCGCGCCCTGACCATCGGTGGCGGGACGAGCGAAGTCCAGCGCAACATCCTGGGTGAGAAGGTGCTCGGCCTCCCGCGTGAACCATGACGGGCACGCTCACGGAACTTCGGGAATGGTTGACGCGTGACGTCGACGAACCGATCGCAGCCTGGGCACCGACACCTCCGGTCGAAGCACTGCGCTGCCACCCGGATCTCGTCGCCCGCCTGGCCGAGGTGGCGAGATCCGTCGGCCCGGTACGGCGGGTGTTCGTCGAAGGCTGTCCGGTGATCCATCATCCGCGCGGCCGCGCGATCGCGGCGGCCTCGGGCACGGGATGGCTCACCGTCCGGAGCGCGCGCCCCGCAGGCGCGCTCGCAACCGACGCCGAAGTGTTGGCCGGACTCGGCCCGGACTGGGTCATGCTCGACCCCTGGGCGGCCGACGTCGCGCTCTCGCGCACGATCGACCTGTTGCGCGCGCACGTCGCGAGCGCCTACGACCGCGCGGAGCGGGCCGCGTGAGTCTCGGTTGGATGCCGTGGGATGTCGCGGTGAAGACCGGCGCGAGTGTCGGCGCGGCCGGCGTCGTCGCGCGCACGTCGGGCAAGCGCCGCCTGATGAAGGTGGCGCCGTTCACGCTCGAATTGTCGATCGTGCTGTTCCTGTACGCGCTGTGGCGCGTCGTCGGGACCATCTCGATCCTGAAGGTCGACCACGCGATCGACGCGGGGCAGCACATCTGGAACATCGAGCGCGCGCTCCACTTCCCGAGCGAGCACGGCCTGCAGCAGCTGTTCCTCAAGAGCACCGTGCTGATCCAGGCGTGCAACGTCTTCTACGCGACGGTGCACATCCCCTCGATGGGCGTCTTCCTCGTGTGGATGTGGTTCCGTCACCGCGACCGCTACCCCACTGTCCGCAACGTCGTCGCGCTCACCACGCTGTGGTGCCTGGCGATCCAGCTGATCCCGGTCGCGCCGCCGCGCCTCGTACCCGCGCTGCACGTGAAGGACACACCGGCGATGTTCGGTCAGGCCGTGTATCCGTCGTTCGGCAAGTCGGGACCGGCCCAGCTCTCGGCGATGCCCTCGGTGCACGTCGCCTGGGCGGCGATCATCGGCATGACCATCTTCGTCGTCGTGAAGAGCCGTTGGCGGTGGCTCGGACCCGCGCACATCGCGACCACGATGACCGTCGTGGTCGTCACGGGCAACCATTACTGGCTCGACGGGATCGTCGGCGCGACGGTCGCCTCCCTGGCGCTCCTCGTCGACCTGCGCACCCGCGCCGCGGTCACCCGCCTGCGGAAGGCGAGCCCGGTCCCAGAACTCTCTCGTGCAGCTGAACCGTCAACTCGTGGATCTGCCGCGTGAGGTCGGTGTTCTCCTTCAGCAACGCTTCCTCCTGCAAGTAGTCGTGGTCGGCCTTCGCCTGCTGGAACGAGGCTTGGCGGTTCTGGCCGATCATGACGAACGTGGACAAAAAGATTGCTTCGAGCGAGACGATCAGTGTGAGCGTCGGCCACGGGCTCTTCTCGAAGACGAGCATCCACACCGCGAACAGAACGACGTGGATGTACACGAAACGCATCGAACCGGCGAACGCGGTGATCGAGTCGGCGACGCGGAGCTGGAAGTTCGCGGCGCGCTTTTCGAATTGCTTCAGGACGACCGGACTGTGCGGAGCGTTCATGTCGATCTTGGGCGGCGCCACGGTGACCTCCGATTTCGAAACCGTTCCCGATCGTCAGTCTGGTCGCCCGTCGTCGCTAGAACGCGGAAGGTCCCGCCAGCTCGTCGAGGTCCAAGCCGGGCGGCAGCGCGAACAAACCCTTTTCGGCGAAGCTCCGGAGAATCGTCCCCCAGCCCGGTCGGGCCGTGACGAGCGCGCCGAGCGCGGCCCGGCCTTCGTCCAGCCGACCTTCGAGGAGGAGCGATCCCGCCCGCAGGAAGCGGATGTTCTCCTCCGCCGGCATGAGCTCATGGGCGGCGTCGATCTCGCGCCGCACCGCTTCGACGTCACCTTCGCCGATCGCGTCGATCGCACGGAAGTAGTGGTCGAATGCCTCAGCCGCCGTCAGCAGTCGCGCGAGCTCGTCGAGCGGGCGCTCGTGCTCGTCGACGCGCACGTCGACCAGCACGCCGTCGGCGGGATCGTCGCGGCGTTCGGCATCGACGACCAGGATCGCGGCCGACATGCCGCCGCGCGCGTCGCCGCCGGCCGCCTCGCCCGCGACGAGCGCCGCGAGCAGACGGCGCGCGAACGAAGCTGACGCGGACTCGTAGGCCGATGCAATCGCGGGCCACACGTCGGGGGTCGCCATCATGTTCGCCTGGACGGCATAGCCGTCACCCATGCAGTCGCCCGCGAACGCGACGCAGAGCTCGCCCGTGAAGTTCGCCACACCGCCGGCCGCGTCGATGACACCGACCTGGCGCATCGGGGCACCAGGATCGGCCGCCCGCGCGCCCTGCAACGCGTCGGCGGCGTCGCGCCCGTCGGCCATCGCGGTGAGGCAACGCGTTCCGTAGGCCTTCTCCGTGAACGATTGCGTCGCGACGGCGCCGACGCCGGACCGAGCCCAGGGCACGACCGCACCGACTGCGAACATACACGTCTGCACCGCGACCCCGAGCGCCCCGGTCTCGGAATCGCGCGCAACAATCGAGTACGTCACGACGGCGGGTCTAGCGAGGGTTCGGCGGTGAAGCAAGCGCCGCGTTTCCGGGCCGTGTTGTTCGAGTAGCGCTACTCGTCGAGGCGAAGCGCGGCCACGAACGCCTCCTGGGGCACCTCGACCCGGCCGATCTGCTTCATCTTCTTCTTGCCTTCCTTCTGGCGCTCGAGCAGCTTCCGCTTGCGCGTGATGTCGCCGCCGTAGCACTTCGCCAGCACGTCCTTACGCTTCGCCTTGACCGTCTCCCGGGCGATGATGCGGCCTCCGATCGCGGCCTGGATCGGGACGTCGAACAGTTGCCGCGGGATGAGCTCGCGCAGCTTGGAGGTCATCTTCCGTCCGTAGTCGTACGCCTTGTCGCGGTGCACGATCGCCGAGAAGGCGTCGACCGGCGTGGCGTTGAGGAGCACGTCGACTTTGGCGAGGTTCGACGCGCGGTAGCCGACCGGTTCGTAGTCGAGGCTCGCGTAGCCGCGCGTGCGCGACTTCATCTGATCGAAGAAGTCGAGGACGATCTCGGCGAGCGGGAGCACGTAGACGATCTCGACGCGATCCTCCGAGAGGTACTCCATCTTCTCGAGCTCGCCCCGGCGTTGCTGGGAGAGCTCCATGAGCGTGCCGACGTACTCACTCGGGGTGAGGATCGTGGTGCGGACGTACGGCTCCTCGATCGCTTCGATCTCCTGCGGCGACGGCATGGACGACGGGTTGTCGACGATCTCCACCGACCCGTCGGTCTTCAACAGGCGGTACTCGACGTTGGGCGAGCTCGCTACCAGCGACAGGTCGTATTCGCGTTCGAGGCGCTCGCGCACGATCTCCATGTGCAACAGGCCGAGGAAACCACACCGGAAACCGAAGCCGAGTGCGCCCGACGTCTCGGGTTCGTACGTGAACGAGGAGTCGTTGAGCCGAAGCTTCTCGAGCGCGTCACGCAGGTCGGCGTACTCGTCGCCCTCGACCGGGTAGAGGCCGCAGAACACCATCGGCTTCGGCTCGCGATAACCCGGCAACGCCTCGGCGCGGCGCGCCGCATCGGTCACCGTCTCGCCGACCTTTGCTTCGCCGACGTCCTTGATCCCCGCGATGAGGTAACCCACCTCGCCGGGGCCGAGACTCGCAACCGGCGTCAGCGCGGGCAGCCGGACGCCGATCTCCTCGGCGTCGTGATCCTGGCCGGCGTTGACGTACCGCAGCCGCGCCCCGCTGCGGAGCACGCCGTTGAACACGCGAACCGACGACACGACCCCGCGGTAGGGGTCGTAGATCGAGTCGAACATCAGCGCCTGGAGCGGCGCGTCCGCGTCGCCCTTCGGCTGCGGGATCCGTTCGACGACGGCGTCGAGTAGTTCGGCGACGCCTTCGCCGGTCTTGGCGGAGATCTGCAGCACGTCCTCGGCCGGAATGCCGAGCACCCGCTCGATCTCGTGGGCGCGCTTTTCGGGCTCGGCCGCGGGCAGGTCGATCTTGTTCAGCGCGGCGACGATCGCGAGGTCGTGCTCCATTGCCTGGTAACAGTTCGCGAGCGTCTGAGCCTCGATGCCCTGCGACGCGTCGACCAGCAGGATGACGCCCTCGCACGCGGCGAGCGAGCGGCTCACCTCGTATCCGAAGTCGACGTGGCCCGGCGTGTCGATGAGGTTGACGACGTAGCCGTTCCACTCGAGCCGCACGTTCTGGGCCTTGATCGTGATGCCGCGCTCGCGCTCGAGGTCCATCGTGTCGAGGTACTGCGCGCGCATCTCGCGCGCGTCGACGGCACCAGTCAGTTCGAGCAGGCGGTCGGCGAGCGTCGACTTCCCGTGATCGATGTGGGCGATGATGCTGAGGCAGCGGATGCGGTCGAGCGACGTCACGATCCGTCCATTGTCGCCGATCCGCGCGGGCGCCCCGGTACTGGATAGCTTCGCCGCCGTGGCCGCCCGGGTGGTCGTCGTGGGATCGGCGAACGTCGATCTCGTCTGGCACGGCGCGCGCCTGCCCGCGCCCGGCGAGACGGTCACCGACGGCGAGTTCCTGCAGGTGCTCGGGGGCAAGGGCGCGAACCAGGCCGCGGCCGCGGCCGCGCTCGGTGCCGACGTGCACTTCGTCGGGTGTGTCGGCGACGACCACCACGGCGAACACGTGCGCGCGGATCTCGAGGCTCGCGGGATCGACTGCCGGGAACTCGCGGTCGCGGCGGGCACGGCGACCGGTGTCGCGCTGATCACAGTCGACGCGAACGGCGAGAACGCGATCGCGGTCGCGCCGGGCGCGAACCGGCTCCTGACCGCGAACGTGGCGCCGCGTGTGATCCGCGCGGGTGACGTCGTGTTGTGCTCGCTCGAGATCCCGGTCGAGACGGTCCTCGCCGCGGTCGACGCCGCGAATGCCGCGGGCGCGGTCGCGATCGTGAATCCGGCGCCACCCCGGGCGGCGCCGACCGGCGCGCTGCTCACGCCCAACGAGCACGAGTGCGCGCACCTCGGGGGCGTCGAACGCTTGCTGGAGTCGGCGCCGGCCGTGATCGTGACGCGTGGTGCTGCCGGTGCGGTGCTCCACCGGCCGGGACGCGCTCCGGTCGAGCAGCCACCGTTCGCGACCCGAGCGGTGGACACGACCGGGGCGGGCGACGCGTTCAACGGCGCGCTCGCGTGGGCGCTGGCGGCGGGCGAACCGGTCGAGCGCGCGCTGACCGCGGCGTGCGCGGCGGGCGCGTTGGCGACACGGGCAGTCGGCGCCCGCAGTGCGCTGGCGAGCGCGACCGAGGTCGAGGCGCTGGTCGGCCGCGTGTGAGCGATGGGGACCCCGCCGCGACCGTCTGGTAGCCTCGCCCGGTTCATCTTCAGGTTCGGAGCCCGTTCGCATGGCCAATATCCAGTCGCAGAAGAAGCGCAACCGCCAGAACGAGAAGCGGCGCCTGCGCAACAAGGCCGTCCGCTCCGAGCTGAAGACGCGCACGAAAGTCGCGACGCAGGCGATCGCCGACGGCGACGGAGACGCGCCCGACGCCGTGAAGGCCGCGCAGAAGCGGATCGACAAGGCGGCTGCCAAGGGCGTGATCCACAAGAACGCGGCGGCCCGCCGCACCTCGCGCCTGATGAAGCGCGCGGCCTCCGCCTGAGTCGAAGTTCCTCGCGCTAGCGGCGTCCCGAACGCCGGCTGAGGGCGGCCAGGCGCGCCACGAGCACCTCGATCACGACCTGATCGTCGAGTCCGCTGGCGCCGCGCAAATCGAGCTCCGCTTGCGCGAGCAGGTCGACCGCCTCGCGCAACCCGTCGGTGCCGAGCCGCTTCGCCGACTCGAGCGGGAAGCGGGCGCCGCCCGCGGTCTTCATCCCGAGCGCGGCGGCCGCATGCTCCTTCGTCACGACGTTCGGATCGTCGAGACGGAGCAGGCGCAAGTACTGATAGACGAGCGACGCCATGATCTGCATCGGGTGCAGCGGCTTCGGTTGCGAAGCGCTCGTCGAGGTCAGCATCCGGTGCAGCGTCTCGAGCGCGCTGCCCACATCGGCCCGGTCGATCGCGTTCGTGAGGTCGAAGCGACCGGCCGTACCGAGCTCACCCAGGTACTGCTCCACGTCGTCGAGTGAGAGCGCGGCGTCGTCGCCGTACGTGGAGTGCAGGAGGTCCACGAGCTCGGGCACGCGGCCCGCGTCGTCGCCGAGGTGCGCGGCGACTTGCTTCGCGGCCGCCGGTTCGAGCTTCAGGTGCGCGTCACGCAGCTGGTGCTGCAGCACCTCGCTCGTCGATTCCGACGCGGGCCCGACGACCTGCGCGTACGCCTTGATCGCCTTGTCGAGCGCGGCGGGGACGCGCCCGCCGCCGGTGACGAGCACGAGATGTACCCCGTCGAGCGGGTCGGCGATCCACCCCGCCAGCCACTGCGCCTGCTCCGTGGTGGCGTTGCCGATCTCGCGCACGACGACGACGCGCGCCGCGGTCATGAACGGCGGACTCTGCAATGCGGTGGTCAGCGCGGCGAAGGCCGGCAGCTCGGTGGAGCCCTCGCCTCCGCGATCGTCGGCGTCGTCGGCGGTCTCCGGCGCGGCATCGCCGGCCCTCCGCCTGCTCGCGAGCGTGTGGTCGTCGAGCGCGAAGGAACGGTCGTCGCCACCGAGCAGCTCGTCGACGAGTCGCTGCACCTCGCGGTCGCGCAGGCTCGGATCGCTGCCCTGGACGAGCGTGACGCTCACGACGCTCCGATCTCGTCACCGAGGAGTGCTTCGATCGTACGGCACACGCGGGCCGTGCCCGCGACGTCGTGGACCCGCACGATCCGGCAGCCCTGCATCGCGCCGTACGCAACCGCCGCGAGCGACTCGGCTCGCCGGTCGTCGATGTCACGCCCGAGCAGGTCGCCGATGAACCGCTTGTTCGACGCCGACAGGAGCAACGGATATCCGAGCGTGGCGTGTTGCGCGCTCTCTCGCAGCAACACCGCGCTCTGTGCGGGCGTCTTGCCGAGGTCGAGGCCGGCGTCGAGCACGATCTGTTCGGCCGCGAGCCCGACGGCTTCGGCGCGCGCCGACCGATCGCACAGGAACGAGGTGACGTCGCGCACCAGGTCGTCGTAGCGCGGGTCGGGGTCGGGCACCCGAGGCCGAAGCCGGATGTGCGTCGCGACGACCGTGACATCGTGCTTGGCGGCGACCGTGAGGTAGTCGGGGTCGCCGAAACCCGAAATGTCGTTGCCGACAACCGCGCCCGCCGCGCACGCGGCGTCGAGTACCGACGCGCGCCACGTGTCGATCGAGAGCGCGGTGTCGAAGCGGGCCCGCAACGCCTCGACCGCCGGGACCACCCGGTCGAGCTCCTCGGCCTCGTCGACCTCCGGTCCGGGTCCGGCCTTCACGCCGCCGACGTCGAGCAGGTCGGCGCCGTCGAGGACGAGCTGCTCGGCTCGGCGGACGAACGCGTCGAAGTCCCAGGTGGCGCCCCGGTCGTAGAACGAGTCCGGCGTCCGATTGAGGATGCCCATCACGACGACGCGCCGGCGAACGTCGATGGTGCGGTCACCGAGGCGCAGGGTCGGATACACCTCGACGGACACGGAGGCAGGCTACCGACGCGCCCGAGGCGACGACGCCGACGGCCGCCAGCGCGCCGCGCCGGTCGAGTGCGAAGGGAACGGCCGCGCCCGCGCGGGCCACGGCCGTGATCCACCCGACGAGCAACGCGGTCGGTTGCTGCAACAGCGGGCCCAAACGTGGGGCGACACCGCTTGCGACCGACGCGAAACAGCCGTACACACCGAGCAGTTCGGCCGCGGGCGCGGCGACGAGGTTCGTGAGCGGCGTGACGAGCGGGAAGGAGCCGAAGACGATCAGCAGCACCGGCAGGACGCCGATCTGCGCGGCGATCGAAACGGCGAGCGGCTCCCGGAGCCACCGTGGACCGGGAAGGCGCGCGCCGACCGGTATGGACAACACGGCGATGCCGGCACTGGCGCCGCACGACAACGCGAACGCGACGGAGTGGAGCAGGAACGGGTCGACGAGCAGGAGGCCGATCACCGCGTAGCAGAGGACGCGCAGACCGGACACCGGACGGCCGCCGAGCAGCGCGACGAGCGTGATCGCCGCCATCGCCGCGGCGCGCAACACCGACGGTTCGAAACGCGTCATCGCCGCGAAGACGGCCACGATGAGGAGCGCGCAAGCGGTCCGTGGTCCGAGCCGGAGTCGACGCAGGAGCGGCGCGGCCAGTGCCATCACGAACGCCACGTTTTCGCCCGAGACGGCGAGTAGATGCGAGAGCCCGGCCGCGCGGTACGCGTCGACCAACGGCGGCGGTATCCCGCGCGTGTCGCCGAGGAGAAAGCCGGCGACGAGCGCCTGCGTAGTGGGTGCGAGTGGCTCTGTGCCCCGCAGGAGCAACGCTCGAGCGGCGTTCGCGAGTGCGAACAGCCCGCGTGGATCGTCGAGCGCGATCAGCTGCACGTGGTCGAGCCGGCCGACTGCGTGTCGCCACCGCGCCGCGCTGTCGAACGAGCCGGTGCCGAGCGGCGCGAGGCGGCCGCGCAAGGTGACGCGGTCACCTGCTTGGACGACGCGCAGCGCGGACACCTCTGTTCCCGTCGCACGCGCGAGCAGTATCCGGTGCGTGTCGTGGCCGGTGTCGGCGCGCATGAACACGTCGACCTCGTACGCGGGTCCGGTGGGGTCGCTCACGACGGTGCCGCGCACGGTCGCGATCGAGCGCGCGGCGACGCCGGCGCGCAGGGGCGAGTTCACCTGCCCGTCGAGCGCGCGACCCATCGCCGCGTAGCCGAGCAACGCGCATGCGGTTGCGGCGAGCACCGTTCGCCCCGGTGTGTGCGCGAACCACGCGGCCCCGAACGCCGCCGCGCCGAGCACGAGCGCAACACCGGCCGCGGGGCCACCTGACCGCGCCCCCGCGACGATCCCGATCACCACACCCACGACCGCACAGACCGGGCCGAACTCCACCTCACACCGTCACGAGATCGCGCAACTGGGCGAGCTTGGCGTCGCCGATCCCGCGTACGCGACCGAGGTCGTCGACCGATCGGAACGGCCCGTTCGCCTGGCGGTCGGCGATGATCGCCGACGCGGTCGCGGGACCGATCCCGGGCAACGCGTCGAGCTGATCGGCGGTGGCCGTGTTGAGATCGATCGGAGTCGACGCCGACGGCGAGCCGCTCGCGCCGTCGCCCGTCGGCGGTGACGCGCCGGTCATCGCCGCCGGATCGATCGGCGGTGCCGCCGCGCCGAGGCGGGGCACGGCGATGCGCGCGCCGTCGGCGACCGGCGCCGCGAGGTTCAGGCGGACGAGATCGGCATCTGCGGTCGCGCCTCCGGCGGCCGCCAGCGCGTCCACCACCCGAGCACCCGCGTGCAGGCGCACCACACCACTGCGCCGAACCGCGCCGACGACGTCGACGATCAGGAGCGGGGGCGCGATCGTGACCGACGTCGCCGAGGTCGAGCTCGAAGTCGCGATTCGTTCGCCGTCGGTCGACGGAGGCGCGGAGCGCGATGCCGGTGGAACCGCGGCCGACGACCCGGCGTGATACCAGGCGAACCCGGCCGCGACCGCGACGCACGCGAGAAGCGCGGCCGCGACGCGCCGATCACCGCGCCATGTGTGCACCCGCGCCGCCCAGTCGGCGCCCGACCGCGTCGACGGTGGGCGCGGAACCTCGTTCTCCACCGGTTACCTCCGGGCGCGCGACCTCGACCGGGGGAAGGGCGGGAGAAGTGGCTGCGAACGATATCCAACCGGTGTGCCAGCGGAAAGGCGCGGCGGCGGGGAGTCAGGCGCTGACGAAGTTGACGATCTTGCCGGGCACGACCTTGACGCTCCGCACGGTGGCGCCGCCGAGCAACTCGGCGATGCGCGGCTCGGCGCGCGCCGCGGCTTCGTGTGCGGCGGCATCGGCGGCGGCGTCGATCCGGATCCGCGCCCGCACCTTGCCGTTTACCTGCACCGGGACCTCGACCAGCTCGTCGACGAGCCACTGCCGGTCGGCGGCGGGAAACGGCTCGTAGGTGAGCGTGTCGGGATGGTCGAGTCGGGACCAGAGCTCCTCGGCGACGTGCGGTGCGAGCGGCGCGGTCATCAGGACCAGCGGTTCGGCAACCTCACGCGGGAGCGCGCCCGTCCGCTGCACCGAGGTCGTGAGGTGGTTGTTGAGCTCGAACAGGCGCGCGATCGCCGTGTTGAAGCTCATGGCGGCCATGTCGGCGCGGACCGCGTCGATGGTGCGGTGCAGCAGGCGGCGGGTGTCGTCGTCGGCCGCGTCGTCGGTCACGCGCGACGCGCCGGTGTTCTCGTCGACGAAGTTGCGCCAGAGCCGCTGCAGGAAACGATGCACACCGACGATGTCGGCCGTGCTCCACGGGCGTTCCTTGTCGAGGGGGCCCATGAACATCTCGTACAGACGCAGGGTGTCGGCGCCGTAGTCGCGGTAGATGTCGTCGGGCGCGATCGCATTGCGCAGGCTCTTACCCATCTTCCCGAACTCGCGCGTGACGGGCTTTCCCTCGAAGAAGTATCCGCCGTCTCGCTCCTCGACGCGGTCGGCGTCGACATACACACCGCGCTCGTCGAGGAATGCGGCCGCGAGGATGTAGCCCTGGTTCACCAGCCGCTGGAACGGCTCGATGGTCGAGACATAGCCCAGGTCGTACAGCACCTTGTGCCAGAACCGGGCGTACAAGAGGTGCAGGACCGCGTGCTCGACCCCGCCCACGTAAAGATCGACGAGCGCGATCTTCGGCGAGCCGTCGAGACGCGTGCCCTGCGCCCATTCCTGCTCGACGCGCGGCTCGACGAGAACGTCCTCGTTCGTCGGGTCGAGATAGCGCAGGTAGTACCAGCACGATCCCGCCCACTGCGGCATCGTGTTCGTCTCCCGCAGGTACACCGCCGGGCCGGCGCCGTAGCCCGCCCACTCGGGACCGGGAAGGTCGAGCTCGACCTCCACCCAATCGGCCGCGCGCGCGAGCGGCGGTTCGGGGAGTGCGTCGGGATCGTCCGACGTCACGGGCTCGAAGTCGGTGACGTCCGGCAACAGCACCGGCAGCGCCTCGTCCGGCAGCGCGATCGGGCCCGCGTCGTCGTACACGATCGGGAACGGCTCACCCCAGTAGCGCTGGCGGCTGAACAGCCAGTCGCGCAGCTTGTACGTGACCGTGGCGTGGCCGATGCCGGCGCGTTCCAGCCAATCGGAGATCTCGCGCTTCGCGTCCTCGACATGGAGCCCGTCGAGCGATACCTCCGGGTTCGCCGAGTTCATGGCCGCGCCGTCACCGACGAAGGCTTCCGGCCACGTCGACGTGTCGTCGACGACCGCGCGACGCGCCTCGAGCCAATCCTCGTCGGGCGCGATGACGGGGTCGATCGGGAGGTCGAACTCCTTGGCAAACTCGAAGTCGCGTTCATCGTGCGCGGGAACGGCCATGATCGCGCCGGTGCCGTAGCCCATCAGCACGTAGTCGGCGATGAAGATGGGGATGCGCGCGTCGTTCGCCGGGTTGATCGCGAACGCGCCGGTGAAGACGCCGGTCTTCTCCTTGGTCTCGGTCTGGCGCTCGAGGTCGGTCTTCGCGGCCGAGAACTCGCGGTAGCGGCGCACGGCCTCGGGGGGCGGGTCGGTCGCGCCGAACAGTCCCTTCCACGCGTCGATCGGATTGCTCGAGATGTCGTTGCCGAGATTGTCGTCGGGCCACTCGTTCGCGGTCACGAGGTCGACGAGCGGGTGCTCCGGCGCGAGCACCATGTACGTCGCGCCGAACAGCGTGTCGGGCCGCGTCGTGAACACCTCGATGTCGAGGCCCTTGTGGCCCTCGACCGGGAACCGCACCGACGCGCCCGTCGAGCGGCCGATCCAATTGCGCTGCATCAACTTCACCGACTCGCTCCAATCGAGCAGGTCGAGGTCGTCGAGCAGACGGTCGGCATACGACGTGATCCGCAACATCCACTGCTTCAACGGACGCCGGTAGACCGGGAAATTGCCGCGCTCGCTGCGTCCGTCGGCGGTGACCTCTTCGTTCGCGAGCACCGTGCCGAGACCCGGACACCAGTTCACGGGCGAGAACGCTTCGTAAGCAAGGCGGAAGGAGTCGACGAGCCGACGCTGCTCGAGGGGACCCAGGTCGTCGAACGGGATACCGCCGGGCGTCTCGAATCGCCCGCCGCGCAGATCCTGCACGAGCGTCGCGATCGGCTTCGCTTTCCCCGCTTCTTCGTCGTACCAGGAGTTGTAGATCTGCAAGAAGATCCACTGCGTCCACCGGTAGTACGAGACGTCGGTAGTCGCGGGCCCGCGGCGCGGATCGTGCCCCAGCCCGAGTGCACGCAGCTGCCGGCGCATCGTCGCGATGTTCTGCTCGGTGGTGACGCGCGGGTGCGTACCGGTCTGCACGGCGTACTGCTCCGCGGGCAGGCCGAAGGCGTCGTATCCCATCGCGTGCAGCACGTTGTAGCCGTTCATCCGCTGGAACCGCGCGTAGACATCGGTCGCGATGTACCCGAGCGGATGGCCGACGTGAAGTCCGACACCGCTCGGGTACGGGAACATGTCGAGGATGAACAGCGGCGGGCGCTTCGCGACGTGACGCGGATCGTCGGCGAGCAGGCCTTCGCGGTTCGGCGTCTCGAAGACGCGCTCCGCGTCCCACCGGTCCTGCCATTTGTGCTCGATCTCGTTGGCAAGGACGGCGGTGTAACGCTGGGGCGGCGCTTCGTCGGCCATATGAGGCGAGGCTACCGGCCGAACCCGATGCGACCCGGCTGGTATCTTGAGCGGCCCACGGGGGCGTAGCTCAGTTGGTAGAGCGCTTGCATGGCATGCAAGAGGTAGTGGGTTCGATCCCCATCGCCTCCACTCGATCGGGTACCGCGGCTATCGAGCGGAGAGTTGGCCAACAAGGCGTCAACATCGATGCGATATTCCGTGTCGATGGCGAATGGCCTGACGATGCCAAGCGGGCCCGGTGCGGCCCGCGCCTCGAACTGGTCGGCGATCTCATCGTGGGTCTTCGAAACGTCCGGGGAGCTGGCGGGCTGGTCTCGAAAATGCCCTGTGCATTTCGGAATGGCCTTTCAAGAATGAGACCTTCCTGCGGGTTCCCGTGTCGACGTTGGATTGGTCGCGTCCTCGCCCTCGCTTAGGGCTGGTCGTCGTTTGCGGAGTACCTGCGATCGCCACGACGTCGGAGAGGGTCCCGCAAAATCGGACTTTGACGCCTGCCGGCGCGGTCGCGTGGGAACCGAGGTCCGCGTGCGCGGGACGGCACTTACGCGGGCGAGGCCGCCGCATCGTTGGGAGCTTCGAAGCGGACGATGAGATCGTCACGGGGCCGGAGCGCGAACTGTGCGTCTTCGTCGGGTTCGCTGTCGATTGCAATGTCGCCGCGGCGCGCGAGTAGCGGCAAGAGCGCGACGAGTTCGGCCATCGCGAGGTGCTGGCCGATGCAGCTTCGGGGTCCGAGCCCGAAGGGAAGCAAGCTTTGGAGTTGGTCGGGATCGGGCGAGTCGAAACGGTCCGGATCGAATTGCAGTGGATCGGCCCACAGATCGGCGTCGCGGTTGATGTGCCGCAGGTAGATGGAGACGACCAACGGTCGCCGCACGCGCTGGCGGAGATCTCGGCTTTCGAGCATCGCGCTGCGCGATGCCGGGGTGCGCGAGAGACCCCACGCGGCTGGCGTCAGCCGCAGCGTTTCGAGCACGTACGGACGCACCGAGGTCGGGTCGTCGCGTAGTCGTTGCCATTGTGCAGGATGACGTGCGGCATGTACGAGCGCCCACAACACGGTCGCCGCGGTGGTCTCCGTTCCCGCAAAGAGCATCCCGAGGATCTCGGCCGCGGCCGCGCGATCGTCGTTGGCCTCACCGTGTCGTGTCGCAATCCGAATCGCGGCAAGGACGGGACGTTCCGCAAGGTCATCCCGAGCGAGAAGTTCGGCGGCATAGGCGCGAAGCGCGGCGCGGTGTTCGCGCATGGTGCGGGCGCTACGGCCGAACGCGACCGGAACCGCGCCTGTCGCTTTTCCGATGCGGCTCCCGACCCAATCCACGACCGCGCGCTGATGTGCGACGAGTGCATCTGCTCGGGTTGGTTCCAGACGGTCTCCGAACATCACCCACGCGGCGCCCGTCAATGCGATTCGATGCGACGCCACGGTCATGTTCACGCGACTGCCTCGCGGAAGGACACCGACCTCTTCGGCCAGGAGGCCGTCGAGGCTGTCGAGAAATGGCGCGAGGCTCTTCGACCGGAAATGCGGCGCAAGATGAGGCTGGACGACCTTCCAGGTGCGGTCCGGCCGACTGAACAGGCTCTCACCGACCGCGAGGCGACTCGGAACCACCTGCTGCGACGAGCGAACCCAGCGATTCGCGTCAGTGATCAGCATCCGGCGCGCCAACGCCGCGTCGCTGACCACCCACGCGTTCACGGGCCCGAAACGAAGACCCGTCACCGGACCAAGGGCCGCTGCCTCGTCGAGCCAACGGAACCGGTCGGTATCGAACGCCCGCAGACCACGCCTCAGCGAACGATCAACCCGCACAACCGGTGCCGAGCGCATCCCGGGATCGTACGGCTGCGACGCCACCTTCGCCCGCCCTTGCGCGGCGTCACAGACCCTCCACGAATCCCCGAAGCCGGTTCACGCTCGCTCTGTGGCGCGGAATCAGGCACTCATCGTCCGTGGCGGGTTGGTCGTCGGGGGCACGCCGAATGTCCGAACGCCCATGGCTGCCAGCGGCGCGTGTGACAGTGCTGATCGTCGAAGTGATTCTCGGCGTGCTTTTTGTCACCGGCGTCATTGTCGTGTTTTTGCTACCGCCCGGACGTGACCTCCGCGTTCGCCGTCGTTGCGACGACCCTGATGATCGTCGTATCACCGGTGATCGTTGCCCGACACGCCCGCGCCGAGAGCACCGATCCTGCAGTTCGCCGGTCAGCCTCATCTGACGAGGCAGTGCCGGACGCCTAACTGACGATGCGCGCGTCGCGCTCGCGACTCGCCCGATCGGGCACCCTGTGCACATAGAAGGCACTAGGTCGCGCATGATTGATGGCTCGTTTCCCGGGTCCCGTACGTCGACGCGATGATGTCGCGATCGCCGACACGCTCAGCGGCGAGCGTCGCCCAGCCCAGGGAATCAGAGAAGCCTGCACGCGCCCCCACGCAACGAGACCAACGCTTGACAGGTTTGTGAGCGGTAGTCAGGATGCAAGCGCGCGGGCCCGTGTCGGGCAGGGATCATTCCGCGACTGAGCCGTTCAGGATGAGGTCGGCGGGGGGATTCCAATGCGTATGCGGAACCGTTCTCTCGGTTTGTTCGCGACGATCGGCCTTGTAACGGCGATGTTCTTGGGAACCGCGCCGGCCGCTCATGCAGACGATGAGGCACCTTCGATCGTGAGCGCGAACGCGACCAGTTTCACCGTCGGTTCGAATACAGACACGTTTACCGTGCAGGCGACGGGGAACCCGACTCCGAACATTTTGGAGTCGGGCGCTTTGCCGAGCGGCGTGAGCTTCCTTGACAACGGGGACGGAACCGCCACCCTCGCCGGCACCGCGGCTTTGGGGACCGCGGGGTCCTATCCGTTGACGATCACCGCGACCAACAACGTCGCGCCCGACGCCACTCAGGACTTCACACTGACGGTAAACCCGCTGCAGACAACCTTCGTCAGCGCGAACACCGCTACCTTCACTGTGCGTACCCCCGGGTCCTTCACTGTGCAGGTAACCGCTGACCCGACTCCCGGTATCTCCGAGTCCGGCGCATTGCCGAGCGGCGTGACCTTCACCGACAACCACGACGGCACCGCCACGCTCGCGGGCACCCCGGACCTGGGAACCGCGGGGGCCTATCCGCTGACTTTCACCGCGACCAACGGCGTCGCACCCGATGCCACCCAAGACTTCACACTGACGGTGAATCCCCTTCAGCCTTCCATCGTCAGCGTGAGCGCGGTCACCTTCGCCGAAGGCATCACTCGTGATTTCACGGTGCGAACCACCGGGGACCCGACTCCGAGTATTTCGGAGTCCGGAGCTCTGCCGAGCGGCGTGACCTTCACCGACAACCATGACGGCACCGCCACGCTCGCGGGCACGCCTGATCCGGGAACTGCGGATATCTACGGGTTGACGATTACCGCGACCAACGGCGTCGCACCCGACGCCAACCAAGACTTCGCACTGACGGTGGTGGACACTCCAGTCGCGCCTTCCATCACGAGCGCGAGCGTTGTCACTTTCGTCGAAGGCAACGACCGGCAGTTCATCGTGCAAGCAACGGGGGCACCGACTCCGAGTGTCTCCGAGTCGGGCGCCTTACCGAGCGGCCTGAGTTTCACCGACAACGGAGACGGCACCGCGATGCTCGAAGGAACTGCGGGTGCGGGCACCACGGGCACCTATCCGCTCACGATCACCGCAGCGAACAGCGTCGCTCCGGACGCCACCCAAGACCTCATACTGACGATCATTCCTCCCCTGCCGATGACTGTGGTAGGCGGTGAATGTTCGGGCATCCGGTTCCTCGGGACGATCACCCCGCCACTTGCGGCGGACGGCAGCGCGAAGCCGGCCGTTGTCTCGCTCAAGACCACGAAGCTGGGCACCGTCGTGTGGGGCCCCGGGTTCGGCTCCTCCGAGACCGAAACCGGCGCGGCAAGCTGCGCGGTCGGGCAGAGCGTCTTCAACGACGCGACGGTCGCTGCAAAACTGTCCGGCGTCGCAAGCTGTGACTCGCTGAATCCGGACCCGAGCCTGTACCCGCTGAACGGGAAGCTGCAGCTGAGGTTCGCGACCGGCGCGTTGAGCACGCAGGCTTACGTGCGTGTGGCGGGGTACGACCCGGTTCCCGGGCCTGACGTCGTCGCGCTCACCGGCATGGAAATCAAGGGTTCGATGCCGGGTGCGACCGTCAGTGGCGAGATGTTCCTCGACCCGGTCATCAGAGCAGCTGCCAACGGCGAGAACGGTGGTCCCGAGCTGAAGGGTCAGTACTACTTCGACAACAGCCAGATCGTCGCTGCTTGCGGGAACCCCGGCAGCAACCCGATCGGTCTCGTCTTCGGTGGCGACGGCGTGTCGCTGCTCGGGAGCTCCGCTTCCGGACTCTTGTGGACGTTCGCGCCCTAGGTGCGAGGATCAACTGACATCTCACCGGCGACGAGGCGGGTCGCGTCGTCCGCGATTGCGACGCGTGGTTGCGGTTGTTCTCCGACGCAGGTTGTCTGACGGACGAGCAACAGCGGTAGCGGGCAGACGCGTTGGCGAATACAGTCCGCGCGCCAGAGTTTGCTGCAGTCCCTCGGTTACTGCAGCGGTCTCGTCGAGCTCGTCCGTCCCAACGAACGGATCTGCAACCACGGCGCCGTAGTCGAGTGCATGGCGCTCGTGGGTATGGTCCCGTCGTCATGTCGGGGGTCGCAGACCAGTGGTCGTCGTTGTGGCCCGCGCTGGCATTTCTGCTCGCGGGCGTGCCTCTCGCGGCGTTGCTCGACCGGCTCGGCTTCTTCGAAGCAGTTGTGAGCGCCGTCGCCGGGCGCGCCGGCGACACGCCGGTGCTCGCGATGTGGACCGTCGCCGCGCTGACGACGATCGTGCTCAATCTCGACACCACGATCGTTCTGCTGACGCCGTTGTACCTGCGCTTCGCCAAGCGAGCGGACGTCGACGTGATGCCGGTCGTGTTGATACCGCTGCTGCTGGCGAGCTTCGCGTCGTCGGTTCTCCCCGTCTCGAACCTGACCAACCTCATCGTCGTCGACCGGTTCCAGGTCGGCGTCGGCGAGTTCCTGACCCATCTGGCGCTGCCGTCGCTGGCCGCATCGGTCGCGGGCTGGCTGGTGTACCGCCGGTTGTACCCGAGGCGGATCGCGAGCCCGCCGAGCGCAAGGCCCGACCGGCACGCGCTCGGCGTCGGCGGCGCGATCGTCGTGGTGCTTCTCGCGGGCTTCGTGTTCGGGCCGTCGCTCGGGATCGCGCCGTGGATGACCGCGCTCTCGGCAGACGTGGTGCTCGTGGCGCTGACACGGGTCGTGCCGTGGCGCGACGTTCCGCTCGCGACCGCGGCCGCGGTGGCGCTGCTCGGTGCCATCGTCGCCGTCCTTGCGCCATCGGGCGCGCTCCATCATCTCGTCGGTCACGACAACCCGTTCGCGCTCGCCGGGATCGCGACGGGTGGCGCGGTCGCGGCCAACGTCGTCAACAATCTTCCGGCGCTGCTCGCCGTCGTCGACGGAGCGCACCGCATGACGTGGGGCATATGGGCGTGGCTGCTCGGCGTCAACGCCGCGGCGGTCGTACTTCCGATCGGCGCGCTCGCGAACCTCCTGTGGCTTCGCATCCTGCGCGCCGAAGGCGTACCCATCGCGTTCCGGCACTACGTTCGTATGACGCTGCCGATCGCGCTGCCGGCCTTCGCCGCCGCGACCATCGTGCTTGGCGTCGAGCGGATCGTCGCGGGATAGAGCACGCGGCGACGAAGCGATGTTGACGGGCAGAGATTCAGTTGCCGAGAAGGTTCACGGCGTTCGCGATGACGAGCGCGAAGATCACCAGCGACATCAGTGCCTGCGCCATCATCGTCAGCTTGGCCCAGCGCGCGAGCGGCATGACATCGGTCGGGCTGAAGGCGGTCGCGTTCGTGTACGCGAGGTAGAAGTAGTCGACGAAGATCGGCCGCCAGCCGTCGGGCGCGAGCTCCGGATTCATGTGCTCGGGAAACGCGAGATCCGGATGCTCACGGCGGTGGTACAGCCGCTCGGCCGAGCCCCCTCCGTCGAGCTGCCAGTAGAGCAACGCGAAGGTGAGGTTCACGTCTATCCAGATCAGCGCGCCGGTCTTCAGCAGTGTCGACGCGTCGTGGAGGTTCGGCGCACCGTCGAGCAGCTCGGCGACGAGCAATATGGTTGCCACCACGGCCATCATCGCCAGGACGAGCGTGAGCGCGAGTGACAGCCACCGCAGGAGCTCGGATCGACGATCGATGCGTCCCGGATCCACGATGACCAAGGCGACGAGCAGCGCGATCTCGATCGGCGTCGCGATCCACAGCAGTCGCGGAAACACGTGCACGGGAAGCACGAGGGGAATCACGATCACGACGAGCGTCGAAACCGCGGCCGGCCATCGGCGCTCGCCGGTCGGCTCGGGACCTCGGTCAGCCGTCGCGCTCATGCCGGGCCGAAAGGACGAACAGCCCTACGTGGCGTAGGTCATTCCGGACGAGCGCCCGCGCACGAGCAGCGCGTACAACACGAACAGGGCGAGGCCGACGTAGAGCAGCGACCATTCGGGGTAGTACGGCATCCACGTCATCGCGGTGAGCGCCCCGATGATCGCGGCGCCGACGCCTACCCACCGACCGAGCTCCGACAGGTAGAGAACGCCGATACCGGCCGCGATCAGCACGATGCCGCAAGCGAGGAACAGCCACGCGTAGGTGTTCAGCGAGTCGCCGAGCAGCGCGTGCTTGAGCGACTGCGGCAGCGGGCCGTTGTAGCCGAACGCCCAGATCGCGTCGAAGATGCGCATGATCCCGGCGAAGAACAACACGAACGATGCGAACCTGATCCAGCCGTAGTCGCGGGGGGTCGCGTCCTGCTCCATCATGCGATCACCTGTACGCCGGCACGGGACCGGGCTCGATCATGCGCGGGCGCTGCGCCGCGTACACCGGGATCCCGAGCAACAACGCGCCGCCGGCCAGGAAGAACGGCGCCCAGTAGACCCAGAAGCTGTTGCCTGTATTGCGCGAATACCAGATGAACAGGACCGAGAACACCAGCGAGATGACCGCGATGACCGTGTCGCGTACGAAGCGCGGCGCTTGCATCTCCTTGTGGTCCATCCAGCGCCACTTGATCTGCGCGAGCGCGGAGAAACCGTACGGGATCGCGGCGGTGATCCCGGTCATCAAGACGAGTGTCGTGAACACGGTCGCGCCGTTCGAACCCAGGTAGTTGATCGCCATCGCGATCGACGCGAGCACCGTCGACGCGACGATCCCGAACGCGGGGACGCCCGAACGCGACATGCGCTTGAACCGCTCCGGGAACAGTCCGTCGTTCGCCGCCGCGAGCGGCATCTCCGCGCAGATCATGGTCCAACCGTTCAATGCACCGAAGCCGGAGATGATCACGAGGACCGCCATCACGTGTCCCGCCCACGTGCCGCCGAACATCGCGTTCACGGCATCCGAGAACGGAGCCGTCGATTCCTTCAGCACCGCGTTCGGGAGGATCCCGAACATCACCGTCAGCGATGCCATGTATACGACTGCGGTTGCGAGCGTTCCGAAAATCGTCGCCCGCGGGATGTTGCGGTCGGGGTCTTTCACCTTGCCGGCCGCGACCGCCGCGACCTCGACACCCAGATAGCTGAACAGAGCGATCGCCATGCCCCCGCCGATCGCACTGACCGCGCTCTCGCCGCTGACGTTCCACGGCGTGAAGTTCGCATGTTGGATGTAGAAGAAGCCGACGGTGGACATGAACGCGAGCGCCGCGAACTTCAGCACCGTCGTGACGACCTGCACCGCGCCCATGTTCTTGACGCCGGAAAGGTTGATCGCCGCGGGGATCCACAGTCCGACGAGCACGAGCAGGACCGATCCGAGCCGGTTGTGACCCTTGTTGACGAACTCCTCGACGTACAGCACCCAGCCGACCGCGATCGCCGCGTTCCCGGCCCAAGCCGTGATCCAGTACGACCAGGCGTTGAAGAAGCCGACCGTGTTGCCGAACCCGACTCTCGAGTACGCGTACGGGCCGCCGTCGGCCGGAACCCGACGTGACAATGATGCGAACAACACCGCGAGCACGAGCGCGCCGATGGTCGTCAGGCCCATAGATACGAGGCTGATCGGGCCGTACGTCGACAACGAGGTCGGGAGGTTGAAGATCCCGACCCCGATGATGCTGCCCATGATCAGCGCGATCGCGACGCCGAGGCCGAACCGCGGTGCCGATTCGTCGCCCGCCGGCACGCCGGTCTCGGGCGGGACGGTCGCGGTCGTGCTCACGCCGCGGCACCGGCGGGCGCGACGGCCGCAGCCGGCGAGAGAGCGCCGTCGGGCTTCGGCGACCGAAGCCGCATGATCCACTTGTCGACCTCGACGATCACAGGCATGACGAGCGCGAGGAGGATCACCCAGCCCCACTGCGACTTGCTGAGCGGCGTCGTCAACAGCCAGCGCTGCAGGAATCCGAACTGCGTTCCGAACATGACGATCAGTGCACCGATGCCGAGCAGCGAGGCGAACTTGAGCAGCGGTTGCGTGAACGCGGGCGACCGGTCGTGGCGCATCGCGAATCCGGAGAGCACGGTGCTGATACCCATCACGCAGAACGCCATCGTCATCGAGACCGACGCCTTGTCAATGCTCGGCGAATCGGGACCCCACACCAACGGGATCGCCGACACGACACCGAGAACCAGGCCGTAGAGCACCCAGCGGGGGCCGGTCGTGCGGTTGAAGATCGCCACCTTCGGGTCGCGCGGTCGGTCCTTCATGACGTTCGGGTCGGTGACGTCGGTCATGATCGCGATGACAGGCAAGACCGCGACGAAGAAGTTCAGATAGATCGCCATCATCGGCTGGAGCGCGACGCCCTGGTTGATGTTGAACACCGCGGCGATCAGGAACAGCGCGACGAGCCCGAAGAGCTGGCTCATCTGGTAGCGGATGTACGCGGTGATCTTGTGGTAGATGTCCCGACCCAGCGCGACGGCATGCACCAACGTCGCGAAGTTGTCATCGGTCAGCACCATCTTCGCGGCCTGCTTCGACACCTCACTGCCGCTACCCATCGCGACGCCGATGTCGGCCTTCTTCAGCGCGGCGGCGTCGTTCACCGCGTCGCCGGTCATCGCGACGACCAGACCTTCCTCCTGCATCACGGTCGCGAGCCGCAGCTTGTCCTCCGGGGCCACGCGGCCGAAGACGTGCAACTGACCCAGGCGCGACTTCAGTTCGTCGTCGGTGAGCTGCGCGAACTCCGGGCCGGTGATGACACCCGGACCGAGCCCGAGCTGGTCGGCGATCGCCTTCGCTGTGATCGCGTGGTCACCCGTGATCATCCGCACGTCGATGCCCGCGCCGAGGGCGTCGACCACGGCCGCCTTCGCTTCGGCCCGCAGAGGATCGATGATCCCGATCAGGCCGACGAAGATGAGGTCCTTCACCTGCGCGGGCGGATCGGCTTCGATCGCCGGCTGCCGGTCGACGCCGAAGCGCCGAATCGCGAGGGCGAGCACGCGCAGGCCCTGTTCGGAGAGCTCGCGGTTCGCAGCGAGCAACTCGTCGCGAGCCTGCGCGACGTCGACTTCCTCGCCGTGCCACAGGGCTTGCGAACTGAGATCGAGCACGACGTCGGGCGCTCCCTTGACGAGCTCGACGATGTCGTCGCGTGTCGCGTCCGTCCGACGATGGAACGTTGCCATGTACTTGTACGCCGAGTCGAACGGCACTTCCGCGAGGCGCGGGAACTTGCGCCGCGTGAGCTCGGCATCGACGCCGACCTTCGCCGCGAGCACGACGAGCGCTGCCTCGGTCGGGTCGCCGATGACGTCACCTTCATCGCTGACGGTCGCGTCGCTGGCCAGCGCGAGCGCGAGCGCGAGGTTGCCGAAGTCGGGCACCTCATCACCCGCGGCCGCGGTGACCGCGCCCTGTTTGGCGTAACCGCCGCCGGCGATGTTGAACCAGTCGCCACCCATCAGCAACTTGACCGCGGTCATCTGGTTGAGCGTCAGCGTGCCGGTCTTGTCCGTGTTGATCGCACTGGTCGCGCCGAGCGTTTCGACGTCGGTCAGGTTGCGCACGATCGCGCGCGCCTCTGCGAGCTTCCGGGCGCCGTACGAGAGCATGCCCTGCACGAACGTCGGCATGCCGGTCGGGATCGCCGAGATCGCCATCGCGACGCCCAGCAACATGAGGTCCTTGAACGCGAGGCCGCGCGCCATGCCGGCCGCAACCACAATCGCGAGCGCGGTCCACGCGACCACACCGAGCCACTTCGTCAAGCCGTCGAGCTGTTGCTGGAGCGGCGACTTCGTCCGCGTCACCGACTGGAGCAGGCCCGCGATCTTGCCGACCTCGGTCTGCATGCCTGTTCCAGTCACGACGAGACTCGCCGTACCTCGGGTGACCGAAGTGTTCTGGAACAACATGTCGGTGCGGTCGCCGAGCGCCGCGTTCTCGGCGACGACGGTGGCGCCCTTCGGAATGGGCGCGCTCTCCCCCGTCAACGCCGCTTCCTGCGTCTCCAGGTTGGTCGACCGCACGATGCGGCCGTCCGCGACCACGATGTCACCGGACTCGACCGACACGAGATCACCGGGTACGACGTCGGTCGCGGCGATACTTGCGAGCGCGCCGTCGCGCACCACCTTCGCCTGCGGGATCTGCATCTCGGCGAGCGCGTCGACGCTCGCGCGCGCTTTCAGTTCCTGGCGCGTACCGAGCACGACGTTGAGCGCGACGAGAAGCGCCACGAGGACCGCCGTCGACACCTCGGCGATCGCGATGCTGACGACGACGACGATCAGCAGCATGATGTTCATCGGGTCGCGCATCTGCTGTAGCGCGATGCCCCATGCGGAGACTTTCGCCTCCTTCTGGAGCATGTTCGGCCCGTAGGTGGCGAGGCGAGTCTTCGCCTCGGCCGCGGTCAGACCCCGGTCGAGGTCGGTATCGAGCCGCGCCCCCACCTCGTCGGCGCCGAGCGCGTACCAGGCACTCGTCTCCTCCGGCGCGCTGACGGTGTCCGTCGTCTCCGGCGGGTTCATGTCGTGGCTCCTCGCCTGTCGGTCAGCCGAGGATCTTTGCCTTCTGCACCGCGAATTCCTCGTCGGTGAGGACGCCCTGCGCGTGCAGCTCGCCGAGCTGCTTGAGTTGCTCGATCTGGTCCTGGCCGCCCGCGGCGGGCGCCGGCGCCTGAGCCGCGTACTGCTGCTGCTGTTCGGCGTACTGCTGCTCTTCCTGGTTCGCCCAGCGGTTCGCCTGGCGGCGCGAAACCCGGTTGGAGACCGCGGTCGCGGTGCCGGCGACGACCGCAGTGCGGGCCATGCCTCGGAGTAGTCCCATGTCTCAGTCCTTCCGTCGCAGTCGGACGCTCAGAGAGCGCCGTTTTCGATGGCGTCGAGCGACTCGAGCATCGCGTCGATCGGAACGTAACCGGCCGCGATGACCTCGGCCTCGCTGTTGCGCAGAGCTTGCACGAAGGGCACGGCCCAGCGGTTCTCGAACAGCAGGATCCCCGCGGACGACCCGGGCTCGATCGCTTCGGCGGCCTGGGCGCGGTCTTCCTCGCCGAACAGGCCCGTGCTCACACCCTCGAAGACCGCGAGGTCGAGCGAGCCGTCGCCGTCGAGGTCGGCGAGTTCGACGGCCACGACCGAACCGTCCTCGCCCTTGGTCACGAACGTGAGGTCGAGGATCCGGATCAGACCGCGGTCGACGAGGTCGACGAGCGCGGGAAACCCTTCACCCGTCATCTTGTTGCCGGGGAACTCGACGACCAGATAGCTGATCGGGCCGAGGGCTTCCTCGTTGTTTGCCATGATTCTCACCTCGGGGATGGTCGGGATGGTGTGCGTTCCCGGGCCGCGCGGCCCGCGACGGTGTCAATCGAGGGCCGAGACGTCGCGCCCGCCGTGTGCGATCAGCGCGTACATGGTCAGCACCGCGATCGCGATGTAGATCAAGGTCCAGATCGGGTAGTACGGCATCCAGGCCATCGCGCTGAGGCCGCCGATCGCGGCCGCGACGATGCCCGTCCACCGTGCGATCTGCCCCCCGTAGAGAACACGGATGCCGGCGAGCAACAGGACCACGCCCACGACCAGATACACCCAGCCGTAGGTCTTGAGGTTGTCGCCGAACGTCGCGTTCTGGAGATTTGCGGGCAGCGATCCCTTGTACCGGAACGCCCAGAGCGCGTCGAAAAAGCGCATGACACCGGCGAACATCAGAATGAACGCGGCGAAGAGCCGCCAGTCACCACTCGTGTCCACGTCGTTCATCGCCGCCCCCGGTGGAACCTGTCCGGCAGGAGTCACGCGCCGACGATGCCCGGACGACGGGTAGGTGGGCACCACCCCTGGAGAGGTGGAGCACAGTCGCGCCCGTCGCGGCGAACCGCTCCTGGCGACCCGTAGCGCCGCGACGGAACGGGTGCGGGCAACGCCTCGCGCTCACACGACCACCTTCGATGGGGTGGTTGCCGCCGAAGGTGTACGCCTCACAATGACGACGGACGCCCCGACTCGGAGGCGATCGCGTGTCCGACGCCTTGAACACCGATCTCGTCGAGTACTTCATCGTTCTCGTGCCCGACCTCGACGCGGTCGGGGACGTGGCCGCGGCTGTCGCCGATCTCGTGCACTCGACCACGATCAGGATCCTCGATGCGGTCGTGCTCGTACGCGGGCATGACGACGGGCTCGTCGTGCACGAACTGGACGATGCCCCGTTCCTCGAACCGCTCCTTGCCGCCCGGGAACGCGAGTGCCCGCTGAGCGATCACGATCTCGCGCTCGCCTCGCTGGCGCTCCCCCTCGGCGGCGTCGGTCTCGTCGTCGTCGTCGAGGACCGGTGGGCCGAACCGCTCTCGGCCGCGGCCCGGCGGGCGGGTGGAGAGATCGTCGCCGGTGAACGGATCTCGATGCGCCGGGTCGAGAGCGCTCTACGCCACAGTCGATCGGAGGACGACGTATGAACCCCCTTTCCCCGAAGCGGTCGCAACGGCCGCAGGTGAACCTGCTCGTGCGCGCGCCCGCGAGTGCGCGCATGCGCGCGGGCATGTCCGAGGGACTCATCAACGATCCGGTCGCGCAGCTCGAGGAGCTGGCGGGCCTGTGTGAGCGGGGCTGGCTGTCGCCTCAGGAGCTCGCGCAGCACAAGGCCGAGGTTCTCGCGTTCTACAGGGAGGACTGACGGTGGGCGCCCGTGAGGTGCCGCGCGTACGCGGCGGCCTCCGCTCGTGATCTGACGCCCAGCTTGCGGTAGATCATCCGCAGGTGGAACTTCAGCGTGTTCACCGACACGTAGAGCTCCGCCGCGATCTCACGGATGGTCAGCCGGCTCGGTAGGAAGCGCAGCACGTCGAGCTCGCGCTCGGTCAACGGCTCGACGAGATCACTCGGGCGGCTCATCGACGGCGCGACCACCGCCGCGCGCCGCAGCCGGTCGAGCCACGGCGCCGGCGCGTCACCGGCCGCGTGCTCCACGAGCTCCAACACCTCGGACCCTTCGGACGCGATCGTCTGCAGCATCCCGCACGGCGCCGCGACCTTCACCGCGCCGGCCACCAACTTCGCGGCCTCGTCGCGGTCGTCGAGCGTGCGGGCACGGGCGAGACTCAGCACCACCTCGTGGCGAATGCATCGGGGCCGCGCGAGCTCGAGCACGTCGAACGCCTCGCCGCGCCCGCCCTCGGCGAGGTACGCGCGAGCGCGGCCGATCGCGTGCCAGAAGGGGTCGGAGATCGTGCCCGCGTGCCGGTGTGCCTCTGCGACGCGGCCCGACCAGAGTGCGCGGTGCACGCCGACGCGCGCCACGAGATCGAACATCGACGGGCCGAGGGAGCCGGAGGCGACGACCTGCTCGGCTCGCTCGTACGCCTCTTCGGCGGCGTCGTGCCGTCCCTCGTCGAGATGGAGGTACGCGAGCTCACACAGCGCGAGGACATTGCAGAAGAGCAATGTCCCGACCGGCGTGTCCGCGATCGTCTCGAGATCGGTGCGGGCCCGTTCGCGGTCGCCGAGCTCACGGGTGGCGACGGCGTCTGCTGTCATCAGCTCCGCGCGCAACGCCGTCATCGCGGTGATGTCGGCCGCACGCCGGGCACCGGCCGCGATTCGCAACGCATCGAGGGGGCGTCCGGCGAGCGCCTCCCCGAGCGCCCGCGTTCCCTCGTACGCCAGCCGTCGGTCGGGAGCGCGGGAGAGGGAGAGCCGTGCTTCGCGCACCTCCGGGTCGTTCTCCATCCAACGCTCGGTGTAAGCGAGATGTCGCGCCACCAGGTTCCAGCTGAGCCGGCCGCACGGGTCGCGCCACCAGTCGGCGGCGAACCGATCGAGCGACTCGCGTGCGAACGCGCCGGCGATCTCGAAATCGCCGGCGATGAACGCACCCTGCGACCGGACGACGGACAGGCGAGCCCGCGTCCGCCCCGCGACGGCCGGCGCCTGCTCGGCGTGCCAGGTCACCTGCTCCACCGCGTCGAGGAACCGGTCGCGGTCGACGAAGACGAAACATCGCGCGTAGTCGAGCATCGCCTCGAGGTCGGCGGCGGCAGCAGCGAGCGGGATCTGCGCGATCGTTCGCGCGATGACGCCCTCGCGGCCGGAGTCGTAGAGATCCGACTGCTTTGCCGCGAGCAAACGCAGCGCGTCCAGCGGTTGCTCGGCGAGCAACAGGTGGCGGAGCGCGAGCGGATAGTCCTCCGCCTCTTCGAACCAGCGCGCCGCGCGGCGGTGCTGTTCCACGAGACGTTCCGGTGACCGGCGACCAAGCTCCGTCACGAGCGCGGACCGCGCCAGGGTGTGCAGCTCGAACCAGCCCGCCGGCTCGACGGCGGTGACGAAGAGACCTCGCCGCTCCGCACGCACGAGCAACTCGTCGGCGTCGGCGCGTCCGGTGAGCGCGAAGGCCAGGCCGCGGTTGAGCCGCTCGACGACGGCGACACTCATGAGCACTTCGACGAGCTCCGCGTCCTCCCCGTACAACGCGTCGTGGAAGACGAAGTCGTGCACCCCGGAATCGGCGTCGACGGACAACTCGCTGCACTCCTGATGCGTGAGCGAGCGCACCTTCAGCGCGATGACCTGCAGTCCGGCCGCGAGTCCGTCGACCTGTGCAATGACGGAGCGCACCTGATCGGGGCCGAGTGCGGGCGCAAGGCGCGACAGCAATTCGGTGGCTTCGTCGGGCGAGAACCGGAGCTCGCTGAAGCGGACCTCACCCAGGCGACCGTGCGCACGCAGCCGGTCGAGTTGGAGGTCCGGCGCCTCTCGCGACGCGAGGACGAGGTGCAGCCACTCGGGTAGGTGGCGCACGAACAGCGCGAGCGCGTCACGCGCGAAGGCGGTGTCCTCGAGGTGTTGCAGATCGTCGACGACGAGCACGGCGTGCGGCCGGGGCTCCGACTCGTCGCCGGACTCGTCCAGCGCGTCGATCAACGCGCCCACGGCATCGAGCAGCGGTTTGCGGTCGCGTAGGCGGCGCATCGCTCTGCCGCCGCATCCGGGTTGCAGCGTCTCGATCGCGGCGATGACGTCGATCCAGAACGGCACCGGATCGCGATCGGCGTCGTCCAGTGACAACCACGCGCTCGGCGCGTCCCGTTCCGCGATCCAACCGGCGAGCAACGACGTCTTCCCTGCGCCGGCGGGCGCCGACACGACGGTGAGCGGGCTCTGCACCAGCTCGTCGAGGAACGAGAGCAAGCGCGGCCGGCGCACGTAGTGCGGAGGCTGCAGCGGCACGCGCAACTTGGCGCGGAGAACCTGCGGCATCGACCCGCGGCCGACCTCCCGCTCCGACCGCTCCCGCGCCGACGTCACCAAGTCTGCCTCGTGAACAACATCCCGGTCCGTTCCACCTATCGGCGGGTGGTGCCACCCCACCCCCGGCCGCGCCATCGTCTCACCCAAATCAGACGCCCATCCCCACCCGTTGCGGGTGATTGTCCACGGAGGAAACCGCGGTTCATGAGGGTCGTCGTGGCGCTCGGCGGCAACGCACTGCTGCGCCGGGGACAGGAGATGAGCGTCGAGAACCAGCGGGCCAACGTGGCGGTCGCCTGTGATCACCTCGCGCCCATCGCGGCTCGCCACGAGCTCGTCATCTCCCACGGCAACGGCCCCCAGATCGGGCTGCTCGCGCTCGAGGAGGCCGAATACGAGGAAGCGCCCGACGCCTCGCTCGACGTCCTCGGCGCCGAGACGCAGGGGATGATCGGCTATCTCATCGAGCAGGAGCTCGGGAACCGCCTGCCGTTCGAGAAGCCGCTCGCGTCACTGCTCACGATGATCGAGGTCGACCCCCACGACCCCGCCTTCCAGAACCCGACCAAGCCGATCGGTCCGCTGTACACGCAGGCCGACGCCGACAAGCTGCGCGCCGACCGCGGATGGAACTTCAAGCCGGACGGCGACCGGCTCCGCCGGGTCGTGCCGTCACCCGCGCCGCTGCGCATCTTCGAGCACCGGCCGATCCGCTGGTTGCTCGAACACGGCGCCGTGGTGACGTGCGCGGGCGGCGGCGGCATCCCGACGGCGTACGGCGACGGCCGGCAGCTGAGCGGCGTCGAGGCCGTGATCGACAAGGACCACGCGAGCGGCCTCCTCGCGCGCGACATCGAAGCCGACATGCTCATCATGGCGACCGACGCACCGGCCGTGTACATCGGGTTCGGCACCGACAACGCGCGCGCGATCGAGCTCGCGTCACCCGACGCGCTCCTGCCCGAATACCAAAAGGAATTCGCCGAGGGTTCGATGCTGCCCAAGGTCATCGCCGCATGCGACTTCGTCCGCGCGACCGGACGTGTCGCCACGATCGGCGCGCTCGCCGACATCGAGGCAATGCTCGCCGGCACGGCCGGTAGCCGCGTTTCGACCCAAGCCGACGGTGTGCGGTTCGCGACCGCACCCGCGTAGTCGAGGAGTTCGTCGATGACATTTGGAGTGCATTCGGAAGTAGGCAAGCTCCGGAAGGTGATGGTCCACCGTCCGGGTCTCGAGCACTCGCGGCTCACGCCGTCGAACGCGGAAGAATTGCTGTTCGACGACGTGCTGTGGGTCAGTCGGGCCAAGGCCGAGCACGACATGTTCTGCGAAGCGATGCGCGAACGCGGCGTCGAGGTCTTCGAAGCCGAGATGCTGCTGGCCGAAGCGCTCGCCAAGCCCGAGGCGACCGAGTGGATCTGCGAGCACGTCCTGAGCGAGCTCGCGGTCGGCATCACGACATCGCAACGGGCGCGCGAATGGGCGCGCAGCGCCGACCCGACGCAGATCGCTGACTTCCTCATCGGCGGTATCAGCAAGGCGGACGTGCAGCGCGACGCCGGACTCGTCTGGGAGGCAGGGGACCCGAGCACGATGCTCCTCCCACCGTTGCCGAACTTCCTCTTCCAGCGCGACCCGTCGTGCTGGATCTACGACGGCGTGACGATCAATCCGATGACGAAGCCGGCCCGTAAGCCCGAGTCGATGATCGTCGAGACGATCTACCGCTTCCACCCGATGTTCGCGTCGGAGACGTTCAACTACTGGTTGGGCGGCGCCGATCGCGATTGGGCCCAGGCCCACGTCGAAGGCGGAGACGTGCAGCCGATCGGGAACGGCACCGTCATGATTGGCATGGGCGAGCGCACGACGCCCCAAGCGGTGCTCTGGATCGCGCGCGAACTGTTCCGCGCCGGTTCGGCCGACCAGGTACTCGCCGTGCATCTGCCGAAGTCACGCAGCTACATGCACCTCGACACCGTTATCACGATGTGCGACATCGATCTCGTCACGTTGTTCCCGCAGGTGGTCTACGGCGCGCGCTGCTGGTCGGTGCGAGCCGGCGACTCCCCCGACGACCTCGTCGTCGAGGAGCAGGAGGGAACCCTGCCGCAGCTGATGGCGCGCGCCCTCGGCGTCTCGGGCATGCGCATCGTCGAGACCGGCGGCGACTCCTTCGAGGCCGAGCGCGAACAGTGGGACGACGGCAACAACGTCGTCGCCCTCGAGCCCCGTGTCGTCGTCGCGTACGAGCGCAACACCGCGACGAACACCGCGCTGCGCAAAGAGGGCATCGAGGTGATCACGATCGAAGGCTTCGAGCTCGGGCGCGGGCGCGGCGGTTCGCACTGCATGACGTGTCCCCTCGAGCGGGACCCCGTGGACTGAGGCAGGAGCAAATGGCTGTCAATCTGAGAAATCGCAGCTTCGTCAAGGAGATCGACTTCGAGCCGCGCGAGCTGCGCTTCCTGCTCGAGCTCTCGCAGGCGCTGAAGACGGCAAAGTACGCGGGCAACGAGGTGAAGCGGCTCGATGGCAAGGAGATCGCGCTGATCTTCGAGAAGACGTCGACGCGCACCCGTTCGGCGTTCGAGGTCGCGGCGTTCGACCAAGGCGCCCACGTGACGTACCTCGATCCGTCGGGTTCGCAGATGGGTCACAAGGAGTCCGTCGCCGACACGGCGCGGGTTCTCGGCCGGATGTACGACGGCATCGAGTACCGCGGGAACCGGCAAGCCGACGTCGAAGTGCTGGCCGAATACGCCGGTGTCCCCGTGTACAACGGGCTGACCGACGAATGGCACCCGACGCAGATGCTCGCCGACTTCCTCACGATGGGTGAGTACAGCCGCAAGCCGTACGACGAGATCGCGTACGCGTTCGTCGGCGACTGCCGGTTCAACATGGGACGCTCGCTGCTGATCATGGGCGCGCTCATGGGGAGCGACGTCCGCCTGGCCGGACCGGAGGAGTTGCAGCCGCCCAAGGACATCCGCGAGCTCGCGCACGAGATCGCGGCCACGACCGGCGCCCGCGTGACGATCACCGAGGACGCGCACGAGGCCGTCAACGGTGTCGACTTCATCCACACCGACGTCTGGGTGTCCATGGGCGAGTCGAAGGACGTGTGGACCGAGCGCGTGCGCCTGCTCGCGCCGTATCAGGTCAATCGCGAGCTCATCGACGCGAGCGGCAATCGCAAGACGAAGTTCATGCACTGTCTTCCCGCGTTCCACGACCCGAACACGACGGTCGGGCGCGAGATGATGGAGCACACGGGCATGAGCACCGGCCTCGAGGTGACCGGCGACGTCTTCGAGTCGCCGACGAGCATCGTGTTCGACCAGGCGGAGAACCGGCTCCACACGATCAAGGCCGTGCTCGTCGCAACCCTCGGCTCCTGACCCTCGTGGTCACCCAAGCCGACCGTGAGGTCGCTTCTGGTGACCACGGCCGAGTGGGGTGGGGTCAGTGGAAGACGGCGATCTCGATCGCCACGATGATGAGACCGATGACGGTGGCACACCCCGCGTAGGCGACGACGCCGAGCAGCGAGAACTTCGACCGGCGCGCCGCGATCACGGCGACGACGAGCATCTGCACGACACCGACGATCGTCGCGAGCACGAACGCGGTCCGGAGCCCGAACGCACCGGCGCCGGAGAACAACAACAGCACCGTGGTCGGGATCGCGGCGGTGACGATCCGCCAGCTGTGACGGAACTTCGTGATGATCTCGTGACTGCGGAGCGGCCGGCGCTCCCGGATGTGGGCGCCGATGATCGATGCGAACGCGTGCGCGAGCCACGTCGCGACCGCCGTGCCGATGACAACGATCGTCGCGTTCCGCGGCGACCCGAGGTTCTCCCCGTCGAGCGCGCCGATGACCACCAGCACGGTGATCGAGCCGTAGACGAACTCCTGGAGCTTCTCGGCGAGCTCTTCGTCGTCGGCATGTTCGCGTTCGCGGCTCGACGGGATACCCGTCTCGCTCCCGCTCACCGTTGCGCTCCGCCACGCTCCCGACGGCCGCTCTGCGGTGGTCTCAAATGCTGTCCCGGCCTCCGTAACGCGCGAGCGCGTAGAACGTCATGACCGCGATCGCGACGTAGGTGAGGGACCAGATCGGGTAGTACGGCATCCACGTCATCGCGCTGAGCCCGGCAACCGCCGCCGCGAAGAAGCCGACCCAGCGCGCGAACTGCGACCGCGCCAGGATGAAGACGCTCGACACGATGAGGACCGCGCCGACCACGAGCCACGTCCACGCGTACGTGTGGAGGTTGTCACCGAGGACGCTGTCCTTGAGATTGTCGGGCAGCGCACCCTTGTAGTGGAACGCCCACATCGAATCGATGATCCGCATGAAACCTGCGAGACCCATCACCGTGCCCGCGAAGAGCAGCCAGCCGGCTCCGTCGCCGGCGTCGGTCGTGACCTCGAGGCGGTCGTCGACACCCCCCGTGACGGTGCGTTCGGCGCCGCCCTGCATGCTCGGACTCGTCATGACTCCTCCTTCCGCCGCGCGTTCAGTGTGCGGTCCGCGGCCGAGCGTCGCCCTCACCCCCGGCGGGTGGGTCGTGGCTACCTGACGTTCGTGTCAGGTACGGTCGCTGCACCGCGAAGAGCTGGAGGCACAGATGGTCGCTCTGGTCGAGCCCCGCAAGCCGTTCATCGACGGGAAGTACGTGTCGGGCGACGGCCCCGCGCTCGCGGTCGAGAATCCCGCGACCGAGGCGATCATCGCCGACGTCGAGACCGCGTCGCTCGAACAGATCGAGGGTGCGATCGGCGCGGCGCGCAGGAGTTTCGACGACGGAGTCTGGGCCGGGCTGCCCGCGACCGACCGGGCCGCGGTGGTGCGGCGGATGGCGCAGTACCTCACCGACCGGCGCGACCTGCTCGTCTCCACGGTCGTCGCCGAAGCCGGCGCACCGCACGAGAACGCGACGACCATCCAAGTGGGTGCCGCTCTCGACCACGCGAACCTGATCCCTGAGCTGTACCTCGGGCTCGACCAGCAGGAGTACAACCCACTGCCCCCGACTGGTCACACACCGTCGGGCCGCGTCGCCGTCAGCATGAACGTGTACGAACCCGTCGGCGTGGTCGGCGCAATCTCCGCGTACAACTTTCCCTTCTACCTGAACGTCTGGAAGACGCTTCCGGCCCTCATGGCAGGTTGTTCGGTCGTGTTGCGTCCGAGTCCGCTCACGCCCCTTTCCGCAATGTTGTTCGGCGAAGCCGCCGACGCGGCGGGGCTCCCGCCCGGCGTGCTGAACGTCGTGATCGACCAACAGATCGACGGCGGCAAGCTCCTCACGACGCATCCCGGCGTCGACATGGTGACGTTCACCGGTTCGACCCAGGTCGGGCGCGAGATCATGGCGCAGGCCGCGTCGACGGTGAAGAAAGTGCATCTCGAGTTGGGCGGCAAGTCGGCCGCGATCTATCTGCCCGAGGCGGCCGAAAACGCGTGGCAGATGTGTCTCGGCGTGTTCCTGTCGCACCAGGGTCAGGGCTGCGCGTTGACGACCCGGATCCTCGTTCCGCACGAGCGCAAGCAGGAGATCGTCCAGCGCGCGGCCGAGTTCGCATGTCAGCTACCGATCGGTGATCCGGCCGACGCGAGCGTGCTCATGGGTCCGTTGATCACCGAGGCGCAGGTCGCGAAGTCGGAGCGGTACGTCGCGGCCGCGGTCGCCGACGGTGCGACGGTCGTGACGGGAGGCAAGCGTCCGGAGCACCTGAGGAAGGGACACTTCTACGAGCCAACGCTGCTCGACGTCCCCGACAACTCGAATCCCGCCGCGCAGGACGAGATCTTCGGTCCGGTGGCGTCGGTGATCGGCTACGACGACGTCGAAGACGCGGTGCGGATTGCCAACGACTCGATCTTCGGTCTCGCGGGCATGGTCTTCGGCGACACGAATCGCGCGACTGCCGTCGCGCGGCGGATTCGCAGCGGGACGGTCTGGGTCAACACCGCGGCGCCGAGCGGGCACGCTCCGTTCGGCGGCTACAAGCAAAGCGGCATCGGACGGGAGATGGGTGTGCACGGATTTCGCGAATACCAGGAGATCAAGCACCTCTACATCGGCTGAGCCGCTTCACATCGCTTTAGTGTGCATCGATGGCGGTGTTCCTGGGCGTCTTGGTCGCGGGAAGCTTCGGCTCCGGTGACTTTCTCGGCGGGCGCGCGTCGCGCCGCGCGCCAACGCTCACCGTCCTCTTCGTCGCGCAGATCGCTGCAGTGGCGGGCGCGGCGCTCGTGTGCGCGGTCGTCGGAGGCCGCGTCGCGCCGCACGACGTCGGGTTCGGCGCAGTCGCCGGGTCTTTGAACATCGTCGGCATCGGCCTGCTGTACCAGGGCCTCGCGCTCGGGCGCATGGGTGTCGTCGCTCCGCTCACCTCGGTCGTAAGCGCGATGGTCCCCGTCGGCTGGGGCATCGCCAACGGCGAACGACCGTCCGCGATCGCGGTCGCCGGCGTGTTGTTGGCTCTTCTCGCCGGCACATTGATTGCCCGCTCGCCCGGCGAACGTCCTTCGTCACGCGCGGCGGGCGACTCCGCGCTCGCTTGGGCGGCGGGCGCGGGCGTGTGTCTCGGCATGTCGCTCGTGCTCTACGCGCAGACGTCGTCGCACTCGGGCCTCTGGCCGGTGCTGACCGCGCGGGTCGCGGCCTTCTTCCTCGTCGGGCTCGCGCTGCTCGTGGCGGCGGGGCGCGACAGCGGCCTCCCCTTCCCCGCTCCCGCCGAGCGCCGCCTCGCGTTCGGTGCCGGATTGCTCGACGTGACGGCGTCGACGCTTCTGCTTCTCGCGGTACGGCGCGGGCTGCTCGTCGTCGTCGCGCCGCTGGCGGCGCTCGCACCGGCCGCGACCGTGCTGCTCGCCCGTGTCGTCCTCCACGAGCACCTGCACCCGATGCAGCGCCTCGGCCTGCTGCTCGCGCTCGTCGGCATCGTCCTGATCGTCGCCGGCTGAGGAGCTGAGCATGAAACTCCGACTCGGCGTCGTCCTGTGGCTCCTGTCCTGGGTGCCCTACGGAATCCTGCTCGGGCTCTCGGGCGTCTGGCTCACCGCGTCGTGGGCATTCGAGATCACCTTGGGCGTGGTCGGCATCGCGCTCGCCGGTACGGAATTCGCGCAGGCCGTCAAGCAACGAGGTTGGCGGGGCGCGCCGCGCGTCGCATGGACCGCGCTGATCCACGGGAACGACGTCGACGAGGTGAGCTGAGACGGGTCAGTTGCGCGGCATCTTGCGATAGGCGACGACGAGGATCAGCAACACGATCGCCAACACGACGAACGCGAGCACGAACAAACCCGAGCTCATAGCGCCTCCACCTTCACCCTCCCGGAATCCATGGTCGTTCCTTTGCGTCCCGGCACGGCGCCTACCTGCAGTCGTAGATCGACCGGGCTTGATCCCGCACGTTGCGCGCGGCGTCGGCCGCGTCCTGCGCGGCGGTCTTGACGGGCGCGGTCCCTTGCGACACCACATTCCCGATCGAGGTCCGCAAGGTGGTCAACGCCGAGTCGAGTTGATCTACCGCGGACCGGAGCGCCGACGTCACGTCGGTGCGGAGCGTCGCCGCATTGTCCTTGACCTCGTTGAACGCGTCCTGCACACCACTTGTTCCGTTCTTGACGACGTCGACATGCTTGAGATCGGTGATCGACGTCTGCAGTGCGTCGACATCCGCACAGAGCTTGTCCTTCGTCTCGTTCGAGCTCGAGCACTGGTCCTGCGCCTTTTGCTCGTCCGGAGTGAGCCCGACCTTCGGCTCCTGTGGCGCCCCGCTGCTCGATGCGTCCGGGCAGGGATTCGCGACCGCCTCGGTGTGCGTCTTGCAGCCGGCGACGCCGACCGCGCCGAGCATGACCAGTGCCGCTGCGAGCACACCTCGAACTCCGTAACCCATCTCCCCTCCCGCGGCGGCCGCGCACCCGGGCCCCGATCCTCGATTCTTCCGCAGCCGAGCGATTCGTGCCCTCCCCCGAACCGGGTGACGGGGGGCAGATCGCCGACGGAGACGCGCCGCCGCCGACGGTCGTCGAGCTCGGGACCGTCGCCGCCGAGCGTGGTCCTACGCGCAGTTCGGCTGAGCAGTTCGGTGCGCCACGACGAGTGCGATGTCGTCGCGCGGCGCCGTGTCGCCGATGACCCGGGTGCTCTCGTGACGGCAACGCGTCCGGCGAAGCCGGCGCCGAGGCGCACGCGCACACCCTGACGGACCTCCTCCTCGATGCCGCACGCGGCCCGGGCGGACAGCTCCGTCGACCCCGAGTCCATCGACAAAACGGCGACGGTGTCGACGTCGAGGATGTCGCGTACACGCGTGAGCAGTGCGGCGAGGAGGTCATCGACGTCGAGCTGCGTCAGCGTCGTGTCGGTCAGGACCTTCAGGTCCTCGAGGCGTGCGGCGACACCGACGTCCTCCGGCACCGACGCGGACTCGTCTGCGGTCACCCGCGCATCATGCCCTACGGGTTCGCCCTTTTCACCTGCCGCCCGAGGAGTCAGCGCTCCGCATCGGCCCGCTCCGACTGCGGCCGCGGTCAAGGAAATCGGGCCTGCAGCCGATACCGCGTCGGGGACATCGGGGGTATCGATGCCGCAATTCGTCGTGTTCGCCATCGCCGCGTCGATGTGCGTCCTGTGCTTCGCCGTCGGTTTCATCGCCGCCCTGGTGTTGCGTATCGCGCAACACAGCGCAGCCCACGACGGCAACCCGTCGGAAGTCCACGCGGCGATTCCCGCCGCGACCGAGCCGCAACCGGCTGTGGCGGAAGCGGGCGCGGCCGTCTCGCGGCAACTGTCGATCTCGTTGCCCCGAGTGGAAACGGCCGAACGGCAGAACAACGCACCGCGTCCGGCGGCGACAGCTCCCGCCCCGCACCCGACGCATCTCGTTCGATCCGGAGGGTTCCCGGCGCCGATGGCATCGGCCGCGGCCAAGGTGTACCTCTTCGGCGATCCGCAGCTCGAGGCCGTGGTCATGCCGTCGTTCGACCAGGCCGCCGCGACGCCGGGCACCGCGTGGGCGGCGGACTCTGCGACCGGGACCCGGCTCGCGCCGGCGGAGATCGACCTGTTGCCGCGCCGGACGCAGCACGCGCGTCCGGCCCGCCGCTAGCCCGTCGACGCGCGCATCGCCGGCCGGCTCAGCGACCGGGAAGTGAGCGCGGAAGTCCGAACGACGCGAGGACACTGGGATCAAACCGTGTGATCGCGCGGATGCCACCGCCTGCGAGCGTCAGGACGTCGAGCCCCATCCCGTGCCGGATACCGCCGTCGGGCGCGCGCAGGTAGACACCGAACGCCAACTGTCCGTTCGCCCGCGTCGGCACGACGTCGAACCGTCGCCCCTGACGGCTGATCACCGAGAGGAAACGCGCGACGACATCACGGCCTTCGTATTCGAGCGGGATCGGCGGCATGGAGACGAATACGTCGGCGGTGAGGAGTTCGACGAGCGCATCGATGTGCCCGGAGTCGTACGCGCGCACGTACTTCTCGACGATTGCCTGCTCCGCCGCGGAACCCGCGGGCGGCGCGACGTCGACTCCTTCCGTCGTCCGCAGACGCCGTTGCAATGTCGCCCGGGCGCGTTTGAGCGCGCTGTTGACCGACTCGACCGTCGAGTCGAGCATCTCCGCGACCTCGCTCGCCTTGTAGCCGAGGACCTCACGCAGGACGAGCACCGCGCGCTGTCGCGCGGGAAGGACCTGCAACGCGGTCACGAACGCGAGCGAGATTGCTTCGGTGCGTTCGTAGCGCGCCTCCGGCCCGAGCGGCTCGGCAATCGCGTCTGCGAGTGCGGCGTCCGGATAGGGCTCGAGCCACGCGACCTCTCCGAGGCTGGTCGGCTCCGGCGGCTCGATGGCGGCGTTGCTCCATTCCGTCGCCGGTCGTCGACGCGCCGAACGCAACGCGTTCAGACACCGATTCGTCGCGATCCGGTACAGCCACGTGCGCATCGATGCCCGCTGCTCGAACCCGCCGAGGCCCTGCCAGGCCGCGAGCAACGTGTCCTGCACCGCGTCTTCGGCATCCTGGAACGATCCGAGCATCCGATAGCAGTGCACGTGCAACTCCCGTCGGTGTGGTTCGGTCAGCGCCCGAAACGCTTCGCCGTCGCCCGCACGCGCTCTCGCCATCAGACCCGTCGTCACCACCTCATCCTCGCTCCGGCCGGTCGGTCTTCCACATTGTCCGTTTCGACACCTCCGGACCCCCGAACCGGGCGGCGCGGCGCAAAGTTTTTGGCGTCTTCGTGACCGGATACTCGGCGATCTCACAGCATCAGCAGTCAAGACTCTGGTCCGGCCCGCGAGAAGTCCCCGCCTCTCGTGGACCGACGGGTACGACGCCGGGCGGTCTTGCCCTCGAGGCAGGCCGACCGGCGCACCCGCTCGGCCGCCGCCGGGCCGCGCTCTTCGTGAACGGAACTCCGCGCCGGCGGGCGGCGTCATACTCCCGTGATGGGAAGGCTGGCGCGGACGGTCGCGGTGTTGGTCTCCGGTTCGGTGATCGCCGCGTGTTCGGGGCACGACTCGCGAGCTCCGGCGCCGACCGCGCCGCCCCCGACGCCGGAACAGACCGCTCGGGTCTTGGACCAGACGATGCTCGACACGGTGCAGCTACCGGCGGGCGCACGCCTGTACGAGGGACCGTTGCCCCCGATCCTGATGTCGGTCGCGGGCTATCCGGAGATCGGAAACCGGATCGACGAACACCGAAGCTGGTCGGTCCCGTTGCCGGCGAAATCACTCAGGTCCTATCCGTTCATCCCCGTGCGCAACGGATTCGACAGGCCCGGCGGAGGCGCGGGCGGCACGCTCACGACGCCCGATGGCACGGCGTGGCTCGGAGGATCCGTGCGTTCCAGCCTTCCGCTGAACGTGGCGTACGCGCAGCTGAACACCGCGGTCACCGACGACGGCCACGGGGGTTCGATCGTTCGCGTCGACGCGATCGCCAATTGGACGCCGCCGAAGACGAAGGCCGAGCTCGTGCCGGCCGACGACCACGCCGCCACCATCACCGTCGTGGCTGCGGCGGTTCCACCGATCGTGCGCCGACACGTCGTCGTGACCGATCCAAAGCAATTCGCGACCGTCGCCGCGGCGTTCGATCGACTCCGCCTCGCGGCCGTCGCGCAGGTGCACGAGTGCGGACTGCTGAACGTCCGGATACCGGGCCTCGGCTTCTACGGGAAGGGCACGATGGTCACCGAGATCGCGTTCAGTCACGACCCCGCATCGAAGCCGAACCTGTTCGTATGGACCCCGACATGTGACGGCGTCGGCGTGCGGGCCAACGGCGAAGCGCAACCGACACTGTCCGAAACCGACGATTTCAGGAACACGCTGAAGCAAGCGGTGCTCCACCCGGCCTGACACACCGGCACCGAACTCACTTGTCGCGCTCATGCGGCTCGCACGACTTCGTACGCGACGAAGACCAGGCCGTCGCCGATGACCTTGGTGTCGACGAGGCGGACCGGCTTCTTGTCGCGGACCGGCCCGAAGAGACGTTCGCCCTCGCCCAGAACGATCGGGAAGACGACGAGTCGCACCTCGTCGACCAAATCGTGTTCGAACAGCGTCCGCGCGAGCTGGTAGCTCGCGTATACGGCGATGCGCCCGTCGACTTGCTGCTTCAGCTGCGCGACCTCGTCGACGACGTCTCCCCGCAGGACCGTGGCGTTGGTCCACACGGGCTGTTCCAACGTCGACGAGACGACGTACTTCGGCAGCTTGTTCAATCGATCCGCCCATTCGCCTTCGCGTGCATTCCATCGGGTCCCGAACCATTCGTCGGTCCGCCGGCCGAGGAGCATCGCGTCCGTCGTGAGCGACTCCGCGTAGAAATGCTTGCTCCAGGGTTCGAGGTCGGCGCTCCCGAACCGGCCGACCCAGCCTCCGTGCCGGGATCCTTCCTTTCCGTCCGGATCCTGGACCACGCCGTCCAGCGACATGTTCGTGCTGATGACGATCTTTCCCATCTCGTGCTCCTCGGTTGTCGGCGTTCTCGCCTTCCGGCGATGCCGACACCACGGTCACGACAAACTGGGCGCGATCAACCCACGAGTCGAGCAGCGTGGACGGCCATCATGAACTCCTCGTCGGTCGGCTCGACGCGAACCGTCACCGCGGCGCGCGGTTCGCTGATGACCGGCGCGCCGGCCTCGTTCGCCGCGGCGTCGACGGCGACACCGAGGTGCGTGAGGCGCGCGGCGATACCGTGGCGAACGGCGGCTGCGTGCTCGCCCACTCCTCCGGTGAACACGAGCGTGTCGAGGCCACGGAGCACCGTGGTGAATCCGGCGACGTGCTTCGCCGCGATCGACTCGTACATCTCGAGCGCGAGCGTCGCGCGCCCGTCGCCGTCCTCGCGCGCGGCCAGCAGATCGCGAACGTCAGCCGACCGTTCGGAAACGGCGAGGAGACCGGACTCGCGGTCGACGACGCGCTCGAGCTGCCCGGTATCGACCGCGCCGGCTCGCAGCATGTAGAGGAGCACGCCGGGATCGAGGTCGCCGGGACGCGTCCCCATCATGATCCCGCCCGCGGGCGTGAGCCCCATCGTCGTGTCGACGCCCACGCCGTCGAGCACGGCCGCCAGGCTCGCGCCGTTGCCGAGATGCGCGAGCACGGCCCGCCGGCCGAGCGAATCACCCAGTCGATGGACGAGGTACTCGTACGACAGACCGTGGAAGCCGTAGCGCCGGATACCCGCGGCGTCGAGGTCGGCACCGAGCGGCAGCCGGCGCGCCGCCGGTGGCAACCGGCGATGGAACGCGGTGTCGAGGCAACCGACCTGCACGGCGGCGGAGAATCGATTCCGGGCCGCGTCGAGCACGGCGAGCGCGCCCGGTAGGTGCAGCGGCGCGAACGCCGTCGCGCGGTCGAGCTCGGCGCGCACGGCGTCGGTGATCACCGTGTGCTCGAGGAGCTCCGGTCCACCGTGTACGAGACGGTGAGCGATCACATCGGGCACGAATTCGTCGCGATCGCAGGCGGCGGCGACGCCATCGAGCGCATCCACGTAAGCCTCCGACCTCGCCGGATCGGCGTCGATCCGGTCGACCGAAAGCGAGACGGCACGCGCCGGCTCGTCGCCCGTCGCGTCGATTGCAAATCCCGCCGCCTTGAGCGACGACGAGCCGGCGTTGAGGCAGAGGACGCGCACAGCCAAGGGAGGTCAGTCGGTCCAGACCCAGTCGCGCACCTCGGGCAGGTCCTCGAAGTGCTCGTGCACGTAGACCTCGTGCTTCGCCAGCATCTCCTCGCAATGCTTCAAGAGCGCGTCCGCGCCATCCGGGCGGCGGCGGGCACGGCGCAGCGCTTCCCGGCACAGGTGGTAGCGGCTGACGCGGTTGAGCACCACCATGTCGAACGGCGTCGTCGTGGTCCCCTCTTCGCGATACCCCCGCACGTGGAAGCGCTCGGGCGCGGCGTGCCCGTGGATCAGCTCGTGCAGCGCGCGGGCATAACCGTGGAACGCGAATACGACGTCGACGTCGCGCGTGAACAGGTCGTTGAACTCCAGCGCATCCATCCCGTGTGGGTGGTCGTTGGCCGGAAACAGCCGCATGAGGTCGACGACGTTCACAAGGCGCACGCGGAGATCCGGCACCCAGCGGCGCAGCAACCACGCGGCCGCCACCGCTTCCATCGTCGGGATGTCGCCGGCGCAGCCGATCACCACGTCGGGATCGTCGCCGCCCGTCGATGCCCACTCCCAGACTCCGGCACCGTGCGAGCAGTGCGCGCGCGCCTGCTCGATGTCGAGGTACTGCAGTTGCGGCTGTTTGTCGATGACGATCAGGTTGACGTAGTCGCGGCTGCGCAGGCAGTGCGCAGCGACCGAGAGCAGACAGTTGGCGTCAGGCGGGAGATAGATGCGGCTCACAGTGCCCTTCTTCGACAGCATCACGTCGAGGAGCCCGGGACCTTGGTGCGAGAAGCCGTTGTGGTCGTTGCGCCAGCACGTCGACGTGAGCAACACGTTCAGTGACGCGATGGAGCGGCGCCATCCGAGCGCACGCGCGTGTTCGAGCCACTTCGAGTGCTGGACCATCATCGAGGCCGCGATCAAGGCGAACGCTTCGTAGGTCGCGAAGAGGCCGTGGCGGCCGGTGAGCAGATAGCCCTCGAGCCACCCTTCGCACAGGTGCTCGCTCAGGACCTCCATCACTCTTCCGTCGGGCGCGAGATGGTCGTCGATGTCGATACGACGCTCCGGCCAGCACCGGTTCTCGACTTCGAAGATCGCGCCAAGCCGGTTCGAGTTCGTCTCGTCGGGGCAGAAGAGCCGGAAGTTCGAGCGGTGCGCGTTGATGGTGAACACGTCGCGCAACGCGCGCCCGAGCACCGCGGTCGACTCGAGCCGTTCCGAGGCCGGTTGCGGAACCGCGACGGCATACGTCATCTCGTCGGGGAGGTCCAGGTCGACGAGAAGCCGGCCGCCGTTCGCGTTCGGGTTCGCGCCCATGCGCAGCGGTCCCGGCGGTACGAGCGCGACGGTCTCGGCCCGGGGCCGTCCTTCGCCGTCGAACAATTCGTCGGGCCGGTAGCTGCGCATCCACGACTCGAGGATGGCGAGGTGCTCGGTGTTCGCACGAACATCGCTGACGGGCACTTGGTGCGCACGGAACGTTCCCTCGACGGGCACACCGTCGACGACCTTCGGACCGGTCCAACCCTTCGGCGTACGCAACACAAGTGCCGGCCAGCGCCCGTGAGCGTCGAACGACACGGCACCGTTTTGGCGCGCCGCGTGTTGGATCTCGTCGATGCGCGTCACGCACTCGTCGAGCGCGCCGGCAAGCGCCTCGTGCACTTCTGCCGGATCGTCGCCCTCGACGAACCACGCTTCGTATCCGTGCCCGGTGAGCAACGCCCGAACGTCGTCATCGGCGGCCCGGCCGAGCACTGTCGGCCCCGAGATCTTGTACTCGTTCAGGTGCAGGATCGGGAGCACCGCGCCGTCGCGCGCGGGGTTGAGGAAGCGGATGCTCTTCCACGAGCCTTCGAGCGGCCCGGTCTCGGCTTCACCGTCACCGACCACACAGGCGACGAGCAGATCGGGGTTGTCGAACACGGCGCCGAACGCGTGCAGCAACGCGTAACCGAGCTCGCCGCCTTCGTGAATCGACCCTGGCGTGGGAACACTCACGTGGCTGGGCACGCCGCCCGGCGTCGAGAACTGACGGAAGAAGCTGCGCATCCCCTGCGCGTCCTGGGTGATCTCGTCGTAGATCTCCGTGTACGTGCCCTCGAGCCAGACGTTTGCGAGCACGGCCGGGCCGCCGTGGCCGGGACCGGCGACGAACAACACGGAACGCCCACGGTCGCGGATCAGGCGGTTGAGATGCACGTAGAGCAGGTTCAGCCCCGGCGAAGTACCCCAGTGGCCGAGCAGCCGGGGCTTGATGTGCTCCGGCGCGAGCGGTTCGGTCAGCAGCGGATTTTCCTGGAGGTAGATCTGGCCGACCGTCAGGTAGTTCGCGGCACGCCACGCGCTGTCCACGAGAGCGAGGTCGCGATCGGAAAGCGTCGTCAGCGTCATCAACGATCCTTCATCGGCCGGCCGTCTTTGCGTTCCCCGGTTCCCACCCGCCGTAACGCGCCCGGCACACGGTTCCTAGCCGGCGGTTCCGTAGTCGAGCGACGAATACCAGTCGCCGCGACCCCGCGGAGTGAGATCGAGCACATGCCAGGTCGCGCACAGCAGGTCGATGCCGCGCTCGCCGCGATCTTCCGACAGCCTCGGGCGACCGGTGTAGGTGTGCAACGCCGGCGGGTCCGCCGCGGCGACGACCACGAAGTCGATGTTGCGTGCGAGATGGTGCGCGACACCGTTGAAGCCGTCGATCCACTGCGTGCACATCGGACACGGCACCGACTGTGCTTTGCCGTACATCAGGTGGTACGCGACGAGCGGACGCCCCGGCCCGCCGAAGAGCTCGCTCAGTCGAACTTCCGTCACGGGCTCGTCACCGTCCGCGAGCGCCCGCGGTCCTTCCAGGAACACGTCGTCGTCGACGACCGGGCCGGGAGGAAGCGCGCGCCGCCGGGCGGCGACGCGTTCGCGATGCTCGGTCAGCTCTATCTCCGCCTGCCCGAGGTGCTCGCGCGCCGCCGTGTACTCGGCGCTCTCACCCGCGAGTCGCGTGATCTGCATGAACGCCCTCCTCGTGCGGTGGCCGGGCCCACGTCAGTCTGCGGGTTCCGGCGCCGCGCGCCAAGATGGCCGCTAGTCCTTGTGCGCGACCTTTACGTTGCCGCCGAGGCCTGCGACCGACTGCGTGTCGAGACCGACGGGCTCCGGATCGATGTGCAACGCCCACCGGAAGAAGCCGACGCTCAGATGGTCGATCGCGGGGAACGCGGTCTCCGGCTTCGGGTAGGTGCTGCCGCAGCCGTCGGACCCGAGTTTCAGCAGCGACGGCGGGATCGGGAGTTGGATCGACTTGGCAATGCCGACGACGCCACCCTTGCTGCGGCCGATGAGGCAGATGTCCGAGAACACGAGATGACCGGCCCCGGCGACGGAGACGAGATACTTCGGCGTGTTCATGCCGTCGTAGACCTTGATGCTCGCGGCCGGCGCAATGATGCCGTCGTGCGTCGCGAACATCACCATGCCCGGCTTCTTCGGCGCGCTCGGCGCGGGTCCGCCTTCGCCGCCGAAACCCACCGAATACGAGATCCAGGCCTTGACGCGTGCGTCGGCCGACGCGAACGCGTACGCCGCACCCGCGCCCGCGGAGTGACCCGCGGCGACGACGCGATCCGCATCGACCATGCCGTGCAACACACCGGAAGCGTTCGACGCGGCGACTGTCGCATCGAGCGTGCTCTGCAGGACCGCGACGTCAGTCGACTTCTTCACTCCCTGGCCCGCGGTGCCGAGCAGCCCGTCCAGCGAGCGTTCGACGTGGTCGGGTGCGGCGACGACGAATCCCCACGATGCAAGATGGGTCGTGAGCGTCACCGACTGCTCCGGATAGCCGGCGAAGCCGTGGCTGAAGACGACGAGCGGGTACTTGCCCGGGTTCGACGCCGGCGGCGCGTCCTGGTACGCGGCCGCGAGATACTTGACGCGGTCGCCGGCCGGGATCTTCGCCTGGAGCGCCGGACTCAGGAACCCGCCGATGTCGATCGACTCCTGTAGGTGACCCGTCGTCGTTCCCTTGGTCGCGGGATACCAGACCACGACGCGCCGGCCGTCGGCGAGATGCAGCATCGTGAATCCCACCGCGTACGGACCGGGTTTGGCGTACGGCGCGGGATCGGCCGCCGGTGCGACCGTAGTCGGGCTCGCCGTGGCGGAGCTCGACTTGGACGAGCTGCTGCACGCGCCGAGCACGACGAGAGCGGCGCAGAGCGCGGCCGCGACCTGAACACGCGGAGAACGGGGCATCGGAGCAGTCTCCCCGCGCTGAACGCTGTCTGTCTAAACGGCCGCCGCGCCGTCCCAGACGATGCGCGGCGCGTCGAGCCACAGGCGCTCGAGACCGTAGAACTCCCGCGTCTCGTCGAGGAAGACGTGTACGACGAGGTCGTCGTAGTCGAGGAGGACCCAGGACAGATCGTCGAGCCCCTCGACCGCGCGCGGTTTCACACCCGCCCGCTCGAAGAGTTGCAGCTTCACCTCGTCGACGATGGCGCGGACCAGCCGCGTGTTCGACGCGTGGGTGATGACGAACGCGTCGACGATACCCATGACCTCGCCCACGTCGAGAGCGATGATGTCGGCACCCTTTTTGTCGTCGGCCGCGCGGGCGGCGATGAGTGCGCGCTCGGTGCTCGTCGTCGACTGCGCTCGGTTCACGGAGTCCTTTCCGGGGCGATCGCGGGTGCGGACGTCGGGTTCGGCGCAACCGTCGGTGTCGTCTCCCACGCGCGCCGGGTCCCGAAGTGCGCCGCCAGCAGACCCGCGAGGACGGCGAGAACGACGACGGCCGCCTCGCTCCAACGCTCGCGGCGACGACGACGGTCAGTCGACGTCGCACGCGCTCGGGTCATCGGTCTCCAGTGTAGAGACCCCGGGACCGAAGCACTCGTTCCGCGGCCGCCGGGATGAGCCCGCCGACGGGTTCGCCTGCCGCGATACGGCGGCGCAACTCGGTCGACGAGACGTCGAGACGCGGCATGCGCACGGACACGGTCCGCCAGCCGGGCGGCGCACCGGCGGCCGCATCCTCGTCGCGGTCCACGACCGCGACGATCACCTGACGGCGGAGGTCGGCCGCCCGGTGCCAGGAGTCGAGGCCGGCGGCGACGTCACTGCCGACGACGAGGTACAGCTCGGCGGTGGGCGCCTCGTGGCGAAGCGCCTCGATCGTGTCGATGGTGTACGTCGGTCCGGGACGATCGAGCTCGATCCGCGAAGGAGTGAGCCGGTCGATGCCTTCGACGGCTGCAGCCATCATCTCGAACCGTGCGTCCGCCGGCGCGCAGACACGGTCGCTCTTCTGCCAGGGATCGCGGGCGACGACGACGAGGATCCGGTCGAGGTCGAGCGTGTCGCGCGCGGCCATCGCGGCGGCCACGTGGGCGACGTGAACCGGGTCGAACGTGCCCCCGAGGATGCCGAGGCGCTCCACTCGGCGAGTGTACGAGAACGCCCGATGAACGCAGTGTTGCAAGGAGCGCGGGGGCACGCGGGGCGTCCTAGCCTTTCGGCGTGCCCAGTCTCGTGGTGCGCGTCTGGCTCCCCGACCGTCCCGGCGCGCTCGGACTCGTCGCGTCACGCATCGGCGCGATCGGCGGCGACATCGTCGGCATCGACGTGCTCGAACGGAGCGAGCACGTGGCCGTCGACGAGTTCGCGGTGCTCCTCCCCGACCGCGACCTCACGTCGTTGCTCGTACGCGAGATCGAACAGGTCGACGGCGCTTCGGTCGAGGAGTGGCGCGAGGTCGCGACGTTTCCCGATCCGCGTCTCGACGCGTTGGAGTCGGTCGAATACCTCTCGGCGGCGGCAACGGCGACCGAGCTCGAACAGCGGCTCGTCGACAGCGTGCGCCAGGAGTTCTCGGCCGACTGGGCCGCGCTGTTGCAGGGCGACAAGGCGACCGCGACCGCCGGTGACGGCGTACCCGACTCGTCGGTGCTCGAGGCGCTGGCCGCCGGTACCGCCGCGTCACCCGTGGTCGCGGCGGGTGAGTCGGGACCCGACGATCTCGCGGTCGCGCCCTTTCCGAGCGGCGACCGCGCGCTTCTGGTCGGCCGGGACGGTCATCCGTTCCGGCGGCGCGAACGCCGGCAACTCCTCGCGCTCGCACGCATCGGCGACCGCGTCGCGACGATCCTGTCCGACGCGTGCTGAGTCGCGTCCGCGAACCGCGTCGCCGGCACCGCGCGCCGGTGTCGTGCGTCAGGTGAACAACCCGCGATTGGATTCGGCGTAGGCGACGAGCGCGTCGGCGTCCGGCCGCAGCAGGAAACCTGCCGCAACCTCCTGGTCGGCCGACGAACGAAACGCGGCGACGTACTTGTCGGCGGTGCCGTAGAGGCTGACGAGCTCAGAATGCGCGAACGGAATCGTCCGGCCGAAGAGGATGCACGTCCCCGTGCTCTTCGCCAGGTCGGCCGCGGTGGTTCCGGACGGCGGTTCGCCGGTGAGTGTGGCGATTGGCACGTCGACGAGCGGGTTCCGTACACCGCCGAGCGCATTGCCGTGCGCGTCCCGCGCGATCGACGCTTCCTTCCCGCTCGGCTTCGCGAGTTGGAGGCGCGTTCCCGTCGGGGGCGGCGCACCGCCGGAAGCCCACGCGACGAATTGGTGGAGCGCAGCTTGGAGCACCTCCGGCTGGGGGCCGGTGTTGATCGGCGCGGTGCAGCCCAAGAGGGATCCGACCTTCGGGTCGTGCGGCGGGCCGCCGACGACGACCTGGAGAAGATGCGCGTCGGCGTGCGACGTTCCCGCGACCTCCCACGTGTGCACGAACTTGCTGTCGGGCTGACGAGCGTGCGAATAGCCGAGCAGCGTCAGGTCGGTCTCGGTCTCGAACATGAAGACCGGCACGTCGAGATCGGTGCGGATCAGCAGCCCGCCCGTGGTGATCGACGCGCTGCGGCCGGCGCTGATCTTCCCGTCGAGCGGTGCACCTCCCGCACCGCGGCTGTGGATCAGGAACCCGTCGAAGACCGGGTCGAGCGGATGCACCGCGTCGACGTACGTCGTGAGGAACGCCGCCGACTGCGACTCGCCCACGGCGAGGACCTTCTTCGGCTGCAGCCCGCCGAGGAGCAAGCCCGGTGACGCGGCCGCGGCCTTCCCGACCTGGCTGAAGATGTCGTACGAGTACGCGTCGCCGGGATGCACGAGCGTTCCGTATCGTGCGGGATCGATGTGCTTGAGACCGCTCTTGTCCGCGCTCTCCCCCAAGCTCGACGCCGTCTTCTGATTCACGTTCACGTTGAGAATGGTCTTGCCACCCTCGACGCCCTGCGCCTGCGCGCTGACACCGATGTACGCGTCGCCTTCGCGGCCGATCTCCTGCGAGAGGTACGCCCAATCGGGATCGGCCTCCACCGCGCTCACGTTGAACCACTCGACGATCACCGTGCCGCTGAACTTGTTCGCCGGAGGCCGGCGGACGATGACGCGGGTGCGGTACTTCGCGGTCGCACCCGTGGTCGCGGTCCAAAAGCCGTTGTCCGGTGTCTTCCCCGCGGTGAAGCTCGTCGCCGTGCCGCTGACGAAGAACTCGTCCTCGACGTAGCCCGACGGCAGCGGCGGAGCGGGCTGCGGACGGTCGATTCCCTTCCCCGCCACCGGTGGGCGGGTGATGACTGGGAGCCGCACGGCGAAACTCGTGCCCGCGGTCGGGGCGGTCGAACCACCGTTCCCCGAGCTCCGGTTGTTGCCACTGGACGAACAACCCGTCGCGAGCAACGCACCGAGCGCGATCGCGACCCACCACCCGAATGCGCGGGATCGAGCCATGTTTCCCCCCTGAAACGACGGGCGCAGAGTAGACGATCGGCTAGGCCGGTTCAGCGGGCGCGCGCAACCGTGTGGAACTCGATGCGATACACGAGCGTGTCGTCGTCGATCGGGCCTGCGTGTGCAGCCCGGGCGCGCAGCGACTCGCGGTCGCGCTCACCGGAGCGCCGCACATCGGCGCGCGAGATGCTCGAGAAGGGCACGAGCTCCATCGAGTCGATCTCGATCTCGGCCCCTTCCACGGCATAACGGTTCCCGACCTTCACTTGTGGGCGCGTCCAGAGCCGGAACGAGACCGTGATGTCACCGGATGCGACTCCGGCCCGAAGGTCGCGGCTGAACTGCATGCGTCAGTGCCGGCGCGCGTTCACGTCGAGCTCGTGGTCGAGTCGGAGATAGTGCTCGTAGCGGGCAGGATCGAGCTCGCCGTTCTCGATCGCGGCGCGCACCGCGCACCCGGGTTCGCTGCCGTGCGTGCAGTTCGCGAACTTGCACTTCGCCGCGAGCTCCTCGATCTCGGAGAACACGCGCGACAACCCGACGTCGGCGTCCCACAGCGCGACCGAGCGCAGCCCGGGTGTGTCGACCAACCAACCGCCGCCCGGCAGCTGGACCAGCTCCCGGGCGGTCGTCGTGTGGCGACCGCGCTGGTCGGCCTCACGGACCGCGCCGACCGCCTGCACGTCGTCGCCGACGAGCCCGTTGACGAGCCGTGACTTGCCGACGCCGGACGCCCCGATGAGCGCAACCGTGCGATCCGGGGCGGCGAGCGCGCGCAGGCGATCGAGGCCGACGCCGGTCACCGCGCTCGTGACCACAACCTCCACGTCGGAGGCGGCGGCGCGGGCGGTGTCGACCGCATCACGGACCTCCTCGGGTGTCGAGAGATCGGACTTCGAGAGCACGACGACGGGGATGGCCCCGCTCTCGAACGCGAGGACGAGCTCGCGCTCCAAGCGCCGGAGGTTCGGGCCGTTGGTCAACGACTGGACGACGAAGACGAGATCGACGTTGGCCGCGACGACCTGGGGTTTGCGGGTGCGGCCGTCGCCCGCGTCGCCGCGCACGAAAGCCGAACGGCGCGGGAGCAGGGCCGCGACCTTGCCCCGCTCGATCAGCACCCAGTCGCCGGTCGTCACGACGTGACCTGCGAGCTGCGCGCGTCCGGCATCGGCCGCGCCGAGGACCGTCGCCCATCCCCGATCGACACGAGCGACACGACGCGGTTGTGCGCTTCGGCCCGCGCGCTCGTTCGCGGCCGCCGCGGCGAGCGCGTCGTCCCAGCCCAGGCGGGCCAGCGCGCGGTCGTCGGTGGCGGACATGCACAGAGCGTACGCTCGCCCCGTGACCAACCGAACGTACGACGTCGACCGCATGCAGAGCGGCGAGCGGTCTGCGGTCGTCGGCGCGCTCGCGCGCGCGTTCTACGACGATCCGCTGTTCAACTTCTTCGTTTCCGACCCGATCTCGCAGAGCCGCGGCCTCTTGACGTTCATGAGCGCCGCCGTCGCCGACGCCCTGCCGTTCGGCGAGATCTGGGTCGCGCACGCCAACGGCAAGATCGCGTGTGCCGCGGTCTGGCTTCCGCCCGGCAAGTACCCGCGGGGCACCCGGCGCGACCTCATGACCAATCTGCGCGGCGTGCCCACGTTCGTCCGCTCGGGCCGCCGGATCTCCGGCGCACTCCGCTTGCTCAACGCGCTCGACAAGGCGCACCACGACATCGAAGGTCCCCACTATTACCTCGCGATCCTGGGCACCGACCCGCTGTATCAGCGCGCGGGTGCCGGCATGGCCGCGCTCCACCCTGTGCTACAGAAGTGCGACGAGGAAGGCCTCGTCGCGTACCTCGAGACGCAAAAGGAAGAGAACCTCGCGTACTACGCCCGCCACTCGTTCGAGTTGATCGACAAGATCGAGGTCGCCGGCGTCCCGCCGGTATGGACGATGTCGCGCCAGCCGCGACCGGCCGGCTGACTCACGCTTCGACGACGTCGGCCACGAACTTCTGGAGCTGGCGAAGGTTGCGCACCTCGTACACGCCGTCGCAGTACGGCGCGTACTCGGAGACGATCGAGTCGCCGGTGTCCCAGTAACCGCGCGGTTCGGGGTCGAGCCAGAACACCTTGCGAGCGCGCTTCTGCATCTCGGCGACGGTCCACGCCTGCGACGCGTGGTAGTTGTTCCGGGCGTCGCCGAGCAGGATGACCGACGACTTCTTCGTGACCTCGCGGATGTGGCGCTCGTGCCACACCTCGAACGCGTGCCCGTAGTCGCTATGGCCGTCGACCCACACGACGTCGGCCTCGGTGTTGACGCGTTGAATCGCCTCGCCCAGCTCTTGCGACTCGTCGAAGAATCGCGTGACTTCGTCGATGCCGTCGATGAACACCCACGACCGCACCTTCGAGAACTCGCTCTGCATCGCGTACACGAACTGCAACGTGAAGCGGGCGAACGAGGCGACCGAACCCGAGATGTCGGCGACGACCATGATCTCGGGCTTGGAGGGCCGGGGGCGCTTGAACCGCGGTTCGACGGGCACCCCGCCGTACGACATCGAGTGCCGCACCGTCTGGCGGAAGTCGAGATGACCTTGCCGCCGGTGCCGCCGCCGTTGCGCGAGCCGCGCCGCGAGCGCACGCGTGAGCGGGTAGATCGCGCGCTGCAGGAGCTGCATCTCGTCGCGCGACGCGTGCATGAAGTCGACGTCTTCGGGGAGCGGCTTGCGCAGCGTGCGGGCCATCGCGTCGACACCTCGGTCGGCGACGAGCCGGCGGCGGATCTCCGCCTCGATCATCTCCTTCAGCACCTTGAGCCGACCCTCGAAGTCTTCGCGCGCGAGCCGCTCGTCGAACGCGCCGTCACCGATCTGATCCGACTCTTGGGCCCGCGCCATCATCTTGTTCACGAGACCGTCGGCGTCCAGCTGGCGCAGCGTGCGGTAGAGGTAATACGCGCCGCCGACCGGGCGGCCGGGCTCCATCCCCGCAAAACGAGCCACCGCGGCACCCGCGAGCATGCGCATCTCGTTCTGGTCCATGCGCATGAGCGCGTCGAGGAGCATCTGCGCGAGCTCCTCGTTCGAGACCTGGCTCATCGCGCCGCCCTGGTCCATCGCGGCGCGCAGCTCATCGAAGTTCGCCTGGGCGTCGGCATCGAGCTCGAGCTCGCCCTCCTCGTTCACGCCGGGCGAGAACATCGAGAAGAACACTTCGAACACCGTCTCGAACACGCGATAGTGACCGGCGTTCTTCACGAGCGTCGCGCCGAGCGCGGCCTTGAACGCCTCCCGGTCATCGATCGGCACGTACTCGACAGCGCGCATCGCGTCGAGATTCTCGGTCATCGACACGGGCAACCCCGCCGTGCGCAGCTCGTGCACGAAGCCCTGGAGCACGTCGAGCATGTGCGGTTCGGCGGGAAGGACGGTCACTTCAGCCCGCCCCGACCGCATCGCGTGATCGAGCTTGTTCCATTGCACGCGCTATTTCTTGACAACGGCCGGCGCGTCGACACCGAGCTCCTTGCGCGCCTTCGCGATGTCGCTCTGGTACTTCAGCAGGACGTGCAGCGTGTCGCCGAGCGTCTCCGGTGTGATCTCGTTGCGGCCGAGAAACACCAGCGTGCGCGCCCAGTCGATCGTTTCCGAGATCGACGGTGACTTCTTCAGATCGAGGTTGCGGATCGAGTTGACGACCTTCGCGATCTGACCCGCCAGCGCCGAGTCGACCTCCGGCACCCGGACGCGCACGATCTCCTTCTCGCGCTCGATGTCGGGATAGTCGATGTGGAGGAACAGGCAGCGGCGTTTCAGAGCCTCGGAGAGCTCACGCGTGTTGTTCGACGTGAGGAACACGAGCGGTATCTGCCTGCCCTCGATGGTTCCGAGTTCCGGGATCGAAACCTGGAAGTCGGAGAGCACCTCGAGCAGCAGCGCCTCGGTTTCGATCTCGACGCGATCGACTTCGTCGATCAGCAGCACCACCGGGTCGTCGGCGCGGATCGCTTCGAGCAACGGCCGGGTCAACAGGAACGACTCGGAGAAGATGTCGGACTCGACCGTTTCCCAGTCGCGTTCGTGCTCGCGGTCGGCCTGGATGCGCAGCAGCTGCTTTTTGTAGTTCCACTCGTAGATGGCCTTCGACTCGTCGAGGCCCTCGTAGCACTGCAGACGGATGAGCCGCGCGCCGGTGGCCTGCGCGACGGCCTTGGCCAGCTCGGTCTTGCCGACTCCGGCCGGACCTTCGACGAGGATGGGCTTGCCGAGACGATCGGCGAGGAACACCGCCCCGGCGATGCTCGAGTCGGAGAGGTAGTCGACCTCACGCAGCCGCGACCCTGCTGCCTCGACGGATGCGAACCGTTCGCCCATTACCCTCGTACCTGCCCTTCGCCCCAGACGACGTACTTGTATGTGGTCAGCTCGCGCAGCCCCATGGGACCGCGCGCGTGCAGCTTCTGCGTCGAGATGCCGATCTCGGCGCCGAAGCCGAACTCCTCGCCGTCGGTAAACCGCGTGCTCGCGTTCACCACGACCGCAGCCGCGTCGACCTCGTGCGCGAAGCGCCGCGCCGCGTCGAGATCGCGCGTCAGGATCGCCTCCGTGTGCCCCGTGCCGTAGCGATTGACGTGTGCGATCGCGGCATCGAGATCGGCGGCGATGGCGACGGAGATCTTGAGATCACCGAATTCCCGACCGAAGTCGTCGTCGGTTGCGGCCCCGATGTGGTTCGAGCGCCGGCGCGCCTCGGCGTCGCCCACGAGCTCGACACCCTGCGCGTGCAGCGCGTCGGCCGCGCGCGCCACGAACTCGTCGGCGACGGCCGCGTGCACAACGAGCGACTCGGCCGCATTGCACACGCTCGGCCGTTGGGTCTTCGCGTTCAGCACGATCTTCAACGCCTGGTCGAGATCGGCGGTCGCGTCGACGTACACGTGACAGTTGCCGTCGCCGTCGATGATCACGGGTACCTTGGCATTGTCGAGGATGCTGCGGATCAGTGCGGGCCCGCCGCGGGGAATGAGACAGTCGACGTAGTCGGTGAGCTGCATGACTTCGGTCGCGGTCTCGTAGGCCGTGTCCTCGATGAGGATCACGCCGTCTTCGGGAAGCCCGTGCTTCACGAGCGCGTCCCGGAGCACCTGCGTGATCGCGATGTTTGACCGCAATGCCGAGGACGAGCCGCGCAGGAACGCCGCGTTGCCGGCCTTCACGCACAGGCCGGCGGCATCGCTCGTCACGTTGGGCCGGTTCTCGTAGATGATCGCGATGACACCGAGCGGGACGCGCGTGCGCACGATCTCGAGGCCGTTCGGACGGCGCCAGCCGTCGAGCACCTCGCCGACCGGGTCGGGGAGCGCGGCGACCGTGCGCAAACCGTCGGCCATGCCGTCGAGGCGGGCGTCCGTGAGGCGCAGCCGGTCGAGCGGACCTTCGGCCATCCCGCCGCGGCGCGCTTCTTCGAGGTCTGCGCCGTTCGCGCTGCGGATCTCCGCGGCCCGTTCGAGCAGTAGCTCGGCCGCGGTCACGAGGACGCCGTTCTTCGCCGGTGTCGACGCTCCGGCCAGGAGCCGGCTCGCGGCCTTGGCGCGGCGGCCCAGCTCGGCGACGGCGGTCATCAGGCCAGGGTACTCCTTGACCCAACGGTCAAGTCCGGTCGTTTTCGCCGTCGCGCGCCGTCCGATGCGAGATCACGCCGCCGACGGGCAAGACTCCGGGCGGGCCCGGGCGACGTCTGCGGCGCACCGGGCGGACACGGGAGGCGCGCCATGCTCGCATCGGTCCAGATCGCCGACCTCGGCCCGCGTCGGGCCTTGGCCCTCTTGGTCAAAGGATCCGCAGCGCTCGACGCGACCGGCGGGCTCCGCAACGCGGAGATCGGACTCGCCGCGCCGCTCTCGGCGTCATTGGTGGCCAAGCCACAACCGGGGCGCCTCGTGCTCGTGACGATGTGGAACGACGAGGCCGCCCTCGACGACTTCGTCGCCTGCTCGCCGATCGCTCGCGTCATGGCGGACGGATGGAGCGCGCGTCTGCAGCCGCTGCGCGCATGGGGCGCCTGGCCCGGCGTGCCCGACGACCTCCCGACCCCTCGCAACGTCGAAAGCAACGGCCCCGTCGGCGTCCTGACGATGGGTCGCCTGCGAGTGCGGCGCGCACTCCCGTTCGTCCGGGCCAGCGCCAAGGCCGAAGGACGCGTCCTCGAAGCACCGGGATGCATCTGGGCGACGGGCGTCGCCCGGCCGCCCTTCGTCTCGACGTTCTCGTTGTGGGAATCCGCCGACGCGGCGCGCGCCTATGCATTCACGGCCGGCGCACACAACGACGCGATCGCGCAGGGCCGCGCCCGCCCGTTCCACAAGCGCGAAGTGTTCGTGCGATTCCGCCCGTACGCGGTGACGGGCCACCTCGACGGCCGCAACCCGCTCGCCGCCGCGACCGTCGCCGCGCTCTGAGTAGCTAGGGCAAGACGACGAGGTCGTCGCGATGGACGACCTCGTGCGGTGATCCTTCGGGAAGCTCCGTCGTGCGCTTGCCCGCGACCGCGCGCAGTTGCTCCGCCGCGTACCGGGAGAGGCCCTTCGCGAACACGCGCCCGTCGTCGCCGACGATCTCGACCGGCGAATCGACCTCGAACACCCCCGAGATGTCGCGCACACCCGCGGCAAGCAACGACTTGCCCCCTTCGACGAGCGCGCGGCGGGCGCCGTTGTCGACGGTGATCCGGCCGTCGGCGCCCTGCGCAAACGCGATCCACAGCTTGCGGGACGACAAGCGCGTCGAACGTGGCGCGAACGAAGTGCCCACCGCGTTTCCTGCGAGCGCGGCCGTGACGACGTCGGGGACCGACGCGGCGGCGATCACCGCGCGCACGCCCGACCAGGTCGCGATCTTGGCCGCGACCAGCTTGCTCGCCATGCCGCCGCTTCCGCGCTCTGTCCCCGCACCGCCGGCCGCGCGTTCGAGGGCCTCGTCGACTTCGACGATCTCCTCGATGAGCGACGCGTCGGCGTCGTACCGGGGATCGGCGGTGTACACGCCGCCCGTATCGGTGAGCAGCAGCAGGGTGTCGGCGTAGACGAGGTGGGCGACGAGCGCGGCCAGCCGGTCGTTGTCGCCGTAGCGGATCTCGTCGTCGGCGATCGTGTCGTTCTCGTTGACGATCGGGAGAACACCGAGCTCACGCATCCGCTGCAGCGTTTCGCGTGCGTGCAGGTACTGACTGCGGTGCGCGAAGTCGTACGGCGTCAAAAGCACCTGACCGGCGACGATCCCCCGTGCGGCGAGCAGCGCGTTCATGCGGGCGAACAGCGCGGGCTGGCCCACCGAGGCGATGGCCTGGAGGGTGCCGACGTCGGTAGGCCGCCGGTCCAGTCCGAGCGCGGGGATACCCGCCGCAATCGCGCCCGACATCACGAGGACGATCTCGTGGCCGGCGGCGCGGGCGGCGGCGACGTCGCCCGCGAGCTTCGCGAGAGCGGCGTCGTCGAGGGCGCCGGACTCCTCGGCAATCGACGACGTACCCACTTTGACCACCGAGATCGACGCCACTACGCGGGCTCCTCGAAGACGAGCTCGTGATCCCCGATGTGCACGAGGTCGCCGTCAACCGCGCCCGCGCGCGCCAACGCCTTCTCCACACCCATCCTCTGCAGACGCTGCTGCACGTACGCCGCCGCCTCGGGATTCGTCAGATCGGCCAGCGCGACCGCGCGTTCGGCCGGCCGGCCCTGCACACGCCATTCCTTCGGGCCTTCGCGCACCACCGAGAAACCTTGCTCCTGGGGTCGGAACACCACGAACGGCTCGGTCTCGCCCTCGGCTGCGCGCGCGACGTCGACCATGCTGCCGAGCCGGCCGCGCAGTTCGTCGAGGCCGAGCCCGGTGACGCTCGCGATGCGGAGGCCGTCGAATTCGACGTCGTGCGGCGCGACGTCGGCTTTGCTGCCGACCACCAGCCGCGGCCGCTCGAGGAGCTCGGGGCGGTAGCGGCCCAGCTCGTCGAGGAGTATGCGTTCCTGTTCTGCCGGCGTGCGTCCGTCGGCGGACGCGAGGTCACAGAGGATGACGAGCACGCGCGCCCGCTCGATGTGCCGCAGGAACTGATGGCCGAGACCGCGACCGTCCGCCGCGCCTTCGATGAGGCCGGGGATGTCGGCGAGCACGAACTCGTGGTCCTGCCAGCGCACGACACCGAGTTGCGGTTCGAGCGTCGTGAACGGGTAGTCGGCGATCTTCGGTTTCGCCGCGCTCACGACCGAGATCAGCGTGGACTTGCCCGCGTTCGGGAAGCCGACCAGCGCGGCGTCGGCGAGCAGCTTCAGCTCGAGTCGGAGCCACCGCTCCTCGCCGTATTCGCCCTGCTCGGCGAAGCTCGGTGCCCGGCGCGCGTTCGAGAGGAAACGCGCGTTGCCGCGACCGCCCTGTCCGCCGCGCGCCGCGAGCCAGGTGTCGCCGTGGTGCAGGAGATCGGCGAGCAGTTCGCCGTCCAGCGATCGCACGACCGTGCCCTCGGGAAGGTCGACGACGAGATCGCCGCCGCTCTTGCCGTGCAGCTTCTGGCCCTTGCCGTGCGTGCCGGAGCCGGCTTTGCGGTGCGGGTGGTCACGAAACGCGAGCAACGACGCGACGTTGCGATTTGCCCGCAGCCAGACGTCGCCGCCGCGTCCGCCGTCGCCACCGTCGGGTCCGCCCTTCGGTACGTGCGCCTCGCGCCGGAACGACACGCAGCCCGCGCCGCCGTCGCCGCCCTTGACGTTGGTTTGCGCGGTGTCGACGAAGCCGGACATTGCCGCCCAGGATACGAAAGGCGGCCGTCGTATCCTCCGTTCATGCGCCTCCGCCGCCCGGTCGTCGTACTCGGCGCGGCGGGCGCCGCGCTGGCAGCGGCAATCCTCGCGGGATGCAGCGGCGGACACGGCTCCTCGACGCCGACCTCGACGACACCGACGTCGACCGCGACCAGCTCGACAGGTTCGCCGCCGACAACCGCGCCGACCTCGACGAGTCCGACGACCGCGGCGCCGCGGGCGACGACGACCACCCGGCCTCCGTCGCCTTCGACCACGTCCGCCGGCGGTTCTTCGCACGTCAGCATCAGCGGGTTCGCCGTCACCCCGTCGTCACCGGTGGCGTGCAACTCCCCCACGATGATCGAGCTGAAGTGGACGTCGAGCGGCGCTTCCCGGGTGACGCTCTCCGTGGACGGAGCCGCGTTCGCCACGTTCGGTCCCGGGCCTCAGGATCACCTCGAGTACTTCGCGTGCGACGGCCACGCGCACACGTACACGTTGCGCGCGCAGTCCGGTGGGTCGACCGCGACCGTGAGCAAGACGATCACGTCGAGTTGAGCTCGGCGAGCGCGCCCTCGAGCCCCGGATACGACGAATCCTCGGAGAGGACGAGCTCGAGGTCCTTGCGGGCCAGCGCGCGCTTGCCCTCGGCCTCGTACCAACGGGCCCGTTCCAGCAGTGCGCGGTGCCGTACCACCGGCTCGCGCTTCTTCGACTTCAGCGCCTCCCTGAACGCGTCGCGCGCCGCATCGAAGTGCGCCTCCTCGCGCCGCGCGACTTGCGGATGCGGAAACCCACGCGGTCTACGCCTTCCGCGCGGCCGCCTTCATCGCGCGCTTCTTCTCGCGGATCTCTCCGACGCGCTCGAACGTGTCGACGTCGGCGATCGACGGCCAGTCGGCGGCGGCTGTCTCCCAACCCGAGGGACGCACGTCGAGGCGCTTGCCGAGCAGCCCCACGAAGATGCGCGCCTTTGCGTCGCCGAAGCCGGGCAACGCCTTCACGCGCGCGAACAGCTCGTCGCCGGATTCGACGTCGGTCCAGAGCCCCTCCGCCCGTCCGTCGTAGTTGTCGACGAGGTACGAGCAGACGGCCTGTGTGCGTTTCGCCATCGATCCCGGGTAACGGTGCAGCGCGGGTTTGTCCCGGAAGACGGCCTCGAGCGCGGCCGGATCCATGCGCGCGATCTTGGTCGCGTCGAGCTCGCCGCCGAGCCGTTCCTTGAGCAGCGACGGCGCGGTGAACGCCCACTCCATCGGTACCTGCTGGTCGAGCAGCATGCCGATGAGCACGGCGAGCGGCTCCTGCGCCAGGAGGCGGTTGGCATCGGCGTCCGGGGTGAAATTCAGCGCGGCGGGCATCGTCGGTGAGCCTACGGCGCGCCCCGCCGGACGCGCACCGGAGGCTCCGGCGCCGGATCGGCGGTAGGCCCCGAGGGACTAAGCTGGTCCATCCTGAAATCTCGTTCCGCCGATTCCCCCGGAGCGAAATTGCCCGACCGCATCGACCCCGAACTGGCCGCCGAGCAGGCCTACGTGACGGCCGCGTACGCGCGGTTGGAGGCGATGCGAGCCGCGGCGGAGCGAGTACGCACCGCGTACGCCGACGTGCGCGCCGGGGGCACCCATCAGGCCCGCCTCGAGCGCGACATCGCGTGGGACGTCACCCAGCGCCGGCTCGCCGACCTCGACATCGGCGAGTCGCCGCTCGTGTTCGGCCGCCTCGATCTGGAAGGGGGCGTCCGCTGGTACGTGGGCCGGCTCGCGGTCGAAGACGACGCGCACACCCCGCTCGTCGTCGACTGGCGGGCGCCGGTCGCCGAGCCGTTCTACCGGGCCACGGCAGTGGAACCGATGGCGGTTGTGCGGCGCCGGCACCTCATCACGCGCAAGGGCCGCGAGGTCACCGCCCTCGATGACGAGGTGTTCGACCAGCTCGCGGTCGAAGACGAGGGTCTGCGCGTGGCGGGCGAGGGCGCGCTGCTCGCGGCACTGGAGCGGAACCGCACCGGCCGCATGGGCGACATCGTCGCGACCATTCAGTCCGAGCAGGACGAGGCGATCCGGGCCGACATCGCCGGTGTGCTCGTCGTGGGCGGTGGACCGGGCACGGGCAAGACCGCGGTCGCGCTGCACCGCGCGGCATACCTGCTCTACACGCACCGGCGGCGGCTGGCGAGCCAGGGCGTCCTGCTCGTCGGGCCGAGTCCGGTCTTCCTGCGTTACATCGAGCACGTCCTTCCCTCGCTCGGCGAGCAGGACGTGCAGCTGTCGACGATCTCGGGCCTGAAGCCGCGCCTGCGCGTGGTCGCAACCGATTCGCGCGAGCTCGCGGCGCTCAAGGGCGACGCCCGCATGGCCCGCGTCGTGCAACGCGCGGTCAGCGACCGCGAACGTCCGCTCGCGCGCGAGCTGATCGTCCTCATCGACGGTTTGCGCGTCCGCTTGTCGCGCGCCGACACCGCCCGCATCGTCGAAGGCGGCCGCCGCCGCCGATCGACACACAACGAGAACCGTCCGTACGTCGCGCGCCGCCTCTACGACCTCCTGGTCGCGCGCTACAAGAACGCCGCGATCCGCATGTATCGCGAACGCAGCATCGACGCGCCCGCGTCGAACGTCACGAGCATGTTCGATCGCGATTCGTCGTTCGACGCGAGCATCGCGGGAACGCTGGCGCGCGGCGAGGCGACTCCCGAGGGTTGGGAGCAGGAACTGCGGGCGCGCTTCCGCAGCCGTCCCGAGGTGAAGGAAGCGCTCGAACGCGTGTGGCCCGTGCTCTCGGGCGCCGAGCTGATCAACGACCTCTTCGGGTTCCGGGCGCTCATTCGCTCGGCGTCGGCCTCGGTGCTGTCCGAAGACGAACAGGAGCTGCTCCACCGTCGGCGCGATCCCGACGCCGCCAAGGCGCCGTGGACCGAAGGCGACCTGGCGTTGGTCGACGAGGCCGACTCGCTGCTCGGACCGGTCGAGGCCGCCCGGCCCGTCACCCGGCGGCGCAACGGCAACGGCGACACGTACGACACGGCCGAGCGGGTCATCAACGACCTCGGCCTGCGGGGCTTCGCCGACGCGGCGACGATCGCGAGCCGCTTCGGCGAGGGCAGCACGAACGGGAACGGGCACGAACCGTCGTTCGAGCCCCGGACGTTCGGGCACGTGCTCGTCGACGAAGCGCAGGATCTCACGGCGATGCAGTGGCGGATGCTCGCCCGGCGCTGCCCGTCGGGATCGATGACGCTCGTCGGCGATCCCGGCCAGGCGAGCAAGCCGGGCGCAGTCGCCACGTGGGACGACGTCCTCACCAACGTGCCGACGCACAACGCGACCCGGTTCGTGACGCTCAGCATCAACTACCGCACGCCCGCCGAGGTCATGGACGTCGCGTCGCGGCTCCTCGCCGTGGCCGCGCCGGCCGTCGAGCCGTCACAATCGGTACGCAGCACGGGCGAGCACCCGCGGTTCGTCCCCGCGGCGCGCGCCGACCTCGTCGCAACCGCGGCGGCCGAAACGCGCGCTGCGCTGGATCGCACGGGCGCGGTCGCGGTCATCGCGCCACCCGCGATGCACGAGGCGCTGGTAGCGGCGTTGGCCGACGTAGGCGCGGTCGCGACGTCGGCCGACGCGCTCGACGCGCCGATCGCAGTGCTCGACCCGACGAGCGCCAAGGGTCTCGAGTTCGATCATGTCGTCGTCGTCGAACCGTCGCTGCTCGTGAGTCCCGACCGGGCCGGACTCCGGCTCCTCTACGTGACGATCACCCGCACGACGAAGACCCTGACCGTCGTGCACGCCGACGCCCTCCCCGAGGGCCTCACCCCCCGCCACGCCTGACCCCGAATTTCCTGCCAACTGTTTGCAGGAAAATCGGGCGCTCGCACCGAATTCTCTGCCAACTGATGGCAGGAAAATCGGGCGCTCGCACCGAATTCTCTGCTAACTGTTTGCAGGAAAATCGGGCGCTCGCACCGAATTCTCTGCCAACTGATGGCAGGAAATTCGGGTTACGCGTCGGCGAGGACGATGTCGACGAGCTTGCGGCCGCGGCGTGTGCCGAACTTCACGGTGCCGTCCGCCTTGGCGAACAGGGTGTCGTCCTTGCCGAGGCCGACGTTGTAACCGGGGTGGAACTTGGTGCCGCGCTGGCGGACGATGATCGTCCCTGCAGTCACGAGCTCACCGCTGTACCGCTTCACGCCGAGCCGCTGGGCATTCGAGTCGCGACCGTTGCGTGAGGACGAGGCGCCCTTCTTCTTCGACATGTCGCTCCCCTAGCCCTTCGTGATGCCGGTGATCTCGATCGTCGAGTACGACTGCCGGTGGCCCCAGTGCCGCCGCTGGTTCGACTTGTTCTTGTACGTGTAGCCCTTGATCTTGGGGCCCTTGGCCTCGCCGACGATCCGCGCCGAGACCGAGGCGCCGCCGAGCTCGGACGGCGTCGCGAGCACCGTGTCACCGTCGACCAGCATCACCGGCTTCAGCGTCACCTCGTCGCCGTCGAGGCGCTCGACGTCGATGCGGTCGCCCTCGGCCACGCGGTACTGCTTCCCGCCGGTGTGGATGACTGCGTACATGCGCGATGCCTCTTCGAAGAGCTTTCCGGAACCGGAAGAGGTTAGCCGACCGCGGCGGCCCCGCCCCGAGCGGCGGCGGACGATCCGGCCGCCCGCTACTCGAGCAGCGACTCGTCGACGACGAAGCCCCGGCCGTTGCAGTGCGGGCAGGTCGACGAGAACGCCTCGACCAGGCCCTCCGACACGCGCTTGCGGGTCATCTCGACCAGCCCCAGCTCAGAGATCGGGAACACCTGCGTGCGGGTCTTGTCCCGGGCCAGCGCCTGGCGGAACGCGTCCTCGACCGCTTCACGGTTCTGGCGGCTTTCCATGTCGATGAAGTCGATGACGATGATGCCACCGATGTCGCGCAGCCGGAGCTCGCGCGCCACCACCTCGGCCGCCTCCAGGTTGTTCTTGTAGACGGTCTCCTCCAGATTCGACGTGCCGACGTTCTTGCCCGTGTTCACGTCGATGACCGTGAGCGCCTCGGTCCGCTCGATCACGAGCGACCCGCCCGACGGCAGCCACACCTTGCGGTCGAGCGCCTTGTGCAGCTGCTCGTGCACGTGGAACTTCTCGAAGACGGGCAGCCGCTCGGCTTCGGCGTCGTAGTACTCGACGCGCTCTGCGAGCTCCGGTGCGATCGCTTCGATGTAACCGTTCACTTCCTCGTACATCGCGCGGTCGTCGATGACCACGCCGCGGAATTCCTTCGTGAACTCCTCGCGGATCAAACGGATCGCGAGCTGCGGCTCCTTGTACAGCAGGCTGCCGGGCCGCGCTTTCTTCGCCAGCTCCGAGATCTGCTGCCACTGCGCGGTGAGACGCAGCATGTCGCGCTCGAGCTCTTCTTCGGTCGCGCCCTCGGCCGCGGTCCGCACGATCAGTCCGGCGTCGGCCGGTCGCAGACGGTCGAGAACGCGGCGCAGACGCTTGCGCTCGTCGTCGGGAAGTCGCTTCGAGATGCCGTAGGTCTGTGGCTGACCCGGGACCATCACGACGAAGCGGCCCGCGAGGCTGACTTCTTGCGTGAGGCGCGCGCCCTTGTGCGCGATCGGGTTCTTCGTGACCTGCACGATGATCGCCTGGCCGTTGCGAAGCACGCGCTCGATGCGCGGCTTCTCGCCGCCCTCGACGTCGTTCGGGTCGTAGGCGACGTCGCCCCGGTAGAGCACGCCGTTCTTCGGCGTACCGATGTCGATGAAGGCGGCCTCCATGCCGGGCAACACGTTCTGCACGCGCCCGAGATAGATGTTGCCGTCGATCGACGTGTTGTCGTCCGTCGGCGTCGAGATGTAGTGCTCGATGAGCTGGCGCCCCTCGAGCACACCGATGTGCGCGAAACCGTCCGGCCGCACGTGCACGACCATCAGGTACCGGCCCGCGGGACGTCCCTTGCGCCGCGTTCCGCGCCGACGCTCGAGCGTCTCCTCGTCGAGAGAGTCGAGCAGTGCGGTTCCGTCGAGGTCGACGTCACCGAGCTCTCCGGCGTCGACGTACTGGACCGGGCCGCGGGCCTGGCCGCCGGAGCGGGCCGAGCCGCCCCGGTTGGACGCGCCCGCCGCCACCGCGCCGGCACCTTGGTCGCCGCGGCCCCGACCCCGGCCACCGCGCCGGCGGCGGCGCTTCTTGGGCGCGCCGTCGGCGTCGGTCGCGTCGCCGTTCGCCGACGGACGGGGTGTGACGGGCACCGGCGCCGGGCGGCTGTCGCCGATCTTCGGTCGCGGTGGCGCTGACGACGCGACCAAGCCGGCGTCTTCGCGCGCCTGCTCACCGATGTCGTCGTCGGTCAGGCCGCGGTCGGCCCGAGCCGAAGTCCAGTCGTGATTGCCGTCGGACAGGTCCGGAGCCGCGTCGCGAGGCACCTCGCCGCCCGCCTCCGCATCGTCATCCGCAGATCGATCCGCAGCGCCCGAGGGACGAGCACCGCCCGCCCCGGCCGTCGCCAATCCGGCACCTCCGCCTGCACCCGACTTCTTGCGCCGCTGGCCGCCGCGTGTCCCGCGCCGCCGCCTCTTCTTCGGCGTCCCGTCAGGATTCGTTGCCGGCGCGCCCACACTCTGCTCGCCGGCAGCCCCCTCGCCGGCCGGCACGTCACCCGAGCCTGCGGGCGCGCCACCGGCACCGCCACCGGCACCTTCCTCGGCGGCCGTCGCGCGCGACGGAGAATCAGTCCGTGCCCGTTCCGCGGTCGGCTCGGCACCGGCGTCCGGCGCCGCGGGTTCCGCGTTCGTCTCGTCCTCGAGACGGTTCACATCTGTCATCGTGGCCTTCTCTCACGACGCGCATGCCTCGGGCACGCGCGGGCGCGTGTCGGCGTCGAGCGGCTCCTGCCGCGCGCCGTCGCGCTCGATCCATTGGTGGGTGCGACGCGTTCGGACGTCGGTGAACTCGCCGATGGCGGCGAGCACCTCGCCCGGCTTCGCGCCGCGCGGTTGGGTTGACAACTCCATCTCGACGATCGTCGAGGGTTCGTCGCATACGACGATGCGACGGATGACGGGCCGCACGTCCTCGACGACGTCGCGGCCCTTGCGGTGCTTCGTCGTGACGAGCGTGGACGCGGTCAGAGCCGCGTCGACCGCACCTCGGAGGGCGGCCGTATCGGCGGCGGTGAGATCGCGGTGAGCGACGCCGACGCGCCACTCGACCGCGGTCACCGCTTCTTGCAGGGCCGGGGCGCGATCGGCGAGCGCGGCCGCGCCGTCGACCGCGATTCCCTCGGGCAACGACGCGGTCAGGCGGACCGGGAGTTCGTCGAGATCGACGGCTTCGGCGAGCACGAGGTCGACGTACTCCGCGTCGCTCTCGTGACCGGTCGACAGCGCCAGGCCGAAGCTGATCTTCGGCCGGGGCGTGAAGCCTTCCGTGAACGCGAGCGGGAGCTGCGCGATTCGGAAGGATCGCTCGAGGGCTCGGGCGACGTCACGATGGCTGATCCATCGCACCTTGCCGAGCTTCGTGTACCGGAGTCGCACGGGGTTCGCGGCGCCGCCTCTCATGCGCCGACTCCCGCTCCACCCACGGCGACAGCCGCGGGCTTGGTGCCGAGGAACCGAACGGGCACGCCCGCGGCGGCAACGCTCAGATCCTGGCCCGTGCCCTGCGACCCGCCCGCGGGCGCCGTCGTCGCGGCGACGACGTGCTCGAGGGCGTAGTCGGTGCACACCCCGCAGTCGTAGCACGGCGTCCATCGGCAATCGGGGAGCCCGTGCTCGGCGAGGGCCGCCTGCCAGTCGTCCCAGAGGAAATCGGCGTGCAGCCCGGCGGCGATGTGGGCCCAGGGCAGGACCTCCTCGCGGGTCCGGTGCCGGGTGACGAACCAGTCGGGATCGAGGCCCTCGGCGTGCATTGCGTCGAGCCAGCGCTCGAGGACGAACCCCTCGCTCCACTCCTGGAACGTGCCGCCGGCCCGCCACACGCGCTCGATGACGCGGCCGACACGGCGGTCGCCGCGCGAGGCGACGCCCTCGGCGAAGGTCGCCTTGGGATCGTGCCACTTCACCTGCGCACGCGTGCCCCGCACCGCGTCGCGCAGCAGTGTGATCTTGCGCTGCAACTCGTCGACACCGTTCTGCCCGAACCACTGGAACGGGGTGTGCGGCTTCGGGACGAAACCGCCGACCGACACCGTGCAGCTCGCCTGCTTGGTGTAGCGGCGACCGACGTCGGTCACGTTCGTCGCCAGCTGGGCGATGCCGAGCGTGTCCTCGTCCATCTCGGTGGGGAGGCCGGTCAGGAAGTAGAGCTTCACCCGCCGCCAGCCCTGGGAGTACGCGGCGTCGACCGCGGCGTAGAGGTCGTCTTCGACGATGAGCTTGTTGATCACCTGGCGCAACCGCCAGGTCCCGGCCTCGGGCGCGAAGGTGAGCCCGCCGCGCCGGACCTTCTGCAGCTCGCTCGCGATGCCGACCGTGAACGCGTCGACGCGCAGACTCGGCAGCGACACGCCGACACCGCCCGTGCCTTCCTGGTGGGTGACGAGGTCGCCGACGACGCCCTCGATACCCGAGAAGTCGGCGCTCGACAGCGACGTGAGTGCGACCTCGTCATAGCCCGTCCGGCGCAGGCCCTCGCGCACCATTGTGCGCACCTGGTCTTCGGGCCGCTCGCGCACCGGTCGCGTGATCATCCCGGCCTGGCAGAACCGGCAACCCCGCGTGCAACCGCGGAAGATCTCGACGTTCAGTCGGTCGTGGACGACCTCGATCAGCGGTACGAGCTGTCGCTTCGGGTACGGCCACTCGGCGAGATCGGCGATCGTGCGCTTGTCGACGACCGCGGGCACGTCGGGATAGCGGGGCGTGACCGCCCGCACGACGGGCCCGTCGTACTCGACGTCGTACAGGGACGGCACGTAGACGCCCGGGATCGTCGCGAGCTCACGCAACACGGCCTCGCGGCTCCCCCGACCGCCGCGCTTCCATGCGCCCACGACCTCGGCGATCTCGGCCACGACCTCCTCGCCGTCGCCGATCACGAACGCGTCGACGTATTCGGCGAGCGGTTCGGGGTTGTACGTGCAGTGCCCGCCGGCGATGACGATCGGGTGGTCGGGCGACCGATCCTCGTTGCGGACGGGGACGCCGGCGAGGTCGACGAGGTTCAGCACGTTCGTGTAGACGAGCTCGGCCGACAGATTGAACGCGAGCACGTCGAAGTCGCCCGCGGCGCGGTGGGTGTCGACGCTGAAGAGCGGCACGCGCGCGGCGCGCATCGCCGCCTCCATGTCGGTCCACGGCGCGTACGCGCGCTCGGCGACGGCGCCGTCGCGCTCGTTCAGGATCTCATAGAGGATCTGGAGCCCTTGGTTGGGGAGCCCGATCTCATAGGTGTCGGGATAGATCAGGAGGAAGGCCGCCCGGCCGCTCCCATGCCGGGGCGCCAGGTTGCCCGGCTCCGTCCCCATCTCCATTCCGATGTAGCGAGCGGGCTTCTCAACCCGGGCCAGCAGCGGTTCTATCCGCGGCCACAGGTCTGACATCTGTGGACAGTCTAGCCCGGCGGTCCACCGATCCCGGGTACGGGCCGGGCGCGCCTCACCACGGAACGCGGTCGTCGTCGTCCCACCGGCGCAGCCGGGCGACGACTACGAGAAGCGGCGCATGTGGATGTTGAGCACGAGGCCGATGGCGATGAACGACGAAATCACCGCAGAACCACCGTACGACATGAACGGCAGTGGGATGCCGGTGATCGGCATGATCCCCATTGTCATCCCGACGTTCTCGAAGATCTGGATCGCGAACATCGCGAGCACGCCGACCGCGACGAGCGTCCCGAAGAAGTCGGAGGAGAGCAGGGCTATTCGCCAGAGGCGCCAGGCGAGGAGTGCGTAAAGCAACAACAACGTCGCGCCGCCGACGAATCCGAGGTCCTCCCCCACCGCGGTGAAGATGAAGTCGGTGTGCTGCTCGGGCACGAAGCCGTTCTTCGTCTGCACGCCGCGCCCGAAGCCGGCGCCGGCGAAGTGTCCCGACGCGATCGCGGCCTTCGACGCGCCGAGGTTGAACTGCGTCGCGGTCTGCTCGTTCGCGGACAGCCCCTTGGTCGACTGGTTCGCGAAACCGACGAGCCGTTGGACCTGATACGTGTGGACCCTGCCCGTCACGACTGCGGCACCGACGAGCGACGCGCCGAGCAACAACAGCACGGCGATGTGCACGGGCTTCAGTCCGGCGACGACGAGCACGGCCGCCGCGCACACCATGATGACGAGCATCGTCCCGAGGTCGTGCTGCGCGTACACGAGCGCCATCACCACGCCCGCGAGGCCCACCGCGACAGCGACGCGCCACGCGTCGAGATCGCCCCGGTGCTGATAGCAGTAGCCCGACACCGCCAGGATCACGACGACCTTGGCGATCTCCGACGGCTGGAACTGGAACGGACCGATCTGGAACCACGCCTGCGCGCCGCCGTGATTGCGGCCGACGACGACGACGCCCGCGAGCAACGGGAGCGTCGCGAGGTAGATCAACGGCCACGCGTCGCGGATGCGGCGGTAGTCGACGGCCATCACGAGCGCCATCGCGATCACACCGAGGAGGACGGCGACGCCCTGGCGCTCGACGTAGTAGAGGCGGGAAACGCCCGCCATCAGCGTCTCGTGCCGAGAGGCGTCGTAGATCATCAAGAGGCCGAGCGCGCTGATCGCGATCGGCAGCACGAGCAGCGCGAGGTCGAGGTGCGCGAACGCGTTGACCGCGGCGCGGCTGCGCCGTTGGGACGCGGGAGCGGCGACGGTAGCCATCAGTCCGTTCCCGGGTTACCGGTCGGGATCGGCGTGGGCGGCAGACCGTTCATCGCGTCGATGACCTGGCGCACGATCGGCGCCGCGGTCTCCGCGCCGTGGCCGCCCTGCTCGACGACCGCGACGACCACGTACTGCGGATTGTCCGCCGGGTAGTACGACGCGAACAGCGACGTCGGGCCCTTGCCCACGACCTGCGCGGTCCCGGTCTTGCCCGCGACGTTGACGAACAGGCCCCGGAACGCGTCGTACGCGGTGCCGTCCCGATCGTGCACCACGCCGTCGAAACCGGCCGCCATCTGCGAGTAGACGTACGGATCGATCTTGATCGTGCCCCGCGCCTTCGCCTTGACGACCCGCAGGACCTTCTTCGTCATCGGGTCGACGACATCTTCGGCGATGTGGGGCGTCCACAACGTACCCGTGCCGTTGTTCGCCGCCGCGTTCGCAAACGTCGCGTACGCGTCGGCGAGCTGCAGTGGCGTGACGAGGTCGTCGCCCTGCCCGACCGCGGCGTTCACGTTGTCGCCCGGGTTCCACAGGGAGTTCTCGTACTTCGCCTGCGGTGTCTTGTTGATCGCGTACGACAACGCCTTCTTCTCGGCCGGGTCGGGAATGCGACCGGCCGCCTCGTTCAGCTCGATCCCGGTGTCGTGCCCGAAACCGAGTTGCGACGCGACCTGCTGGATCCCGAGGCCGACCTGCTGGTTGCCGTTGTACCACTGCTCCCAGAAGAGATTCCCGGCGTTGTAGAAGTACACGTCGCTCGACACGGTCAGCGCGCGGGCGAGATTCACGCCGCCGTTGATCGCGCCGTTGTCGTTTTTGAACTCGCGCCCGCCGATGGTGAGCTTGCCCTCGTCGTCGAAGTACTGCGAGGCCCCGAACAAGCCGTACTGGTTCAGTGCGATCGCGGGCACCAGCTTGAACGTCGAACCCGGCGCGTACTGGCCCTCCGTCGCCCGGTTCAGCAGCGGATTGTTCGCGCCGGGGTTCGTCAGCACTGCGAAGTTGTTGCTCGAGATGCCGCCGGTCCACACCGACAGCGGGTACGTCGGGTTGCTCGCCATCGCCATGACCGAGCCGTCGTGCACGTTCAGCACGACGACGGCGCCGCCGGTGGCCTGCAGCGTCTTGTACGACGACGTGACGCTCACGTCCTGCTTCGTGCGCGCCGCGGCGATTCCTTGCGCCAACGCATTCTCAGCGGCGCGTTGCCAGTCGATATTGATCGACAGCTGCACGTTGTCGCCGACCTGACCGGGCTGCACGCTGATCGGCGGACCGATCTGCTTGCCCGTCGGGTCGACCTGCACCGTCTCGCGCGTCGGCTTGCCGCGCAACACCGACTCGTACGCGGCCTCGACACCGTCGCGGCCGATCAGGTCACCGGGTTGGTAGCCCTGTTTCAGCAGCGCCTTGTATTGCTTCGGGTCGACCGCGTCGACCTCGCCCAGGTAACCGAGCACCTGCGACGCGAGCCCGTCGTAGTTGTACTTGCGCACTGTCAACTCGACGACGTTGACGCCGGGATAGTCCTCGCTGTGCTCGCGGATCGCGAGCTGCTTCGGGAGCGGGACGTTCAAGGCGACGACCGCGGGCTTGAGCGGCGACTGGCGCACGCTGTCGTAGTTGGCGCGCAACGTCTTCTCGGGAACACCCAGCACCTCGGCGAGCGAACCGAGCACGCGGTTGACATGGTCCTTGCTGAGGTTGCGGTCGACGGTGACCGCCCAGGACGCGACATCCTGCGCCAGCACCTTGCCGTTGCGGTCGAGGATCTCACCGCGCGGCGATTCGGTCTGGATCTGGCGCGTGGCGAGCGTGCTGACGACGTTGCCGAGCGCCTGGTCCGGCCCCATCTGGAGGAACCACAGGCGCGCGAAGAGAGAGGCGAAGAGGGCGACGATCACGACGCCCACGATGCTCACCCGGACGCGGCTGTTGTCGCTCATGAATTACGAGAAGAACATGCGGCGAAAAAGCTCATCAGAACCGTTGCAACGCTAGTTGGACAGGCCCGGGATTTCCGGGTCACCACCCGGCCGCGGGCGCTAGCGCATCGACCAGGAGTCGCGCACCCGATCGGTGGTGCCGAGCACGCGCCTGACCAGGAAGAACACGAAGGGCGCGAGCAGCGCGTCGTACACCGCGGCCAGCGCGATCGTCTCGACGCCGTGCGTTCCCTTCACGGCGTCGACACCCGCGAGCACACCGATCCCGATGAAGAAGAGCCCGCCCGCGAGCCCCCCGACGAGGCCGAGGAACGACGGCAGCCACCGCGGCGAGCGGAACAGCCCCGACTCGAGCACACCGATCGTGTAACCGACGACCGCGTACGTGAGTGCGTTCAACCCGATCGGCGTCTCGAGGAACAGGTCGTAGCCGAAGCCGGCGAGGAACCCCGCGATCGCGCCGAGCTCGGGACCCTCTTGATAGCCGACCACGAGCGCGAGCAGCAGGCCGAGGTCGGGCACGACGCCGAACAGCCGCAGGTGCGGGAACACCGCAACCTGCACGATGACGATGATCACGGCGAGCGCGGCGACGCGCACGAGGCGGTTCACCGCGTCACCCGGTGCTCGACGTCGGGGTCGAAGTCGACGTGGAGGAGCCCGGCAATGTCGAGGTCGTGCTCGTCGAGGAGGTGGACGTCGTCGTGGTCGTCGTGCGCAGCACCGGTCCGGTATGACCGTCGGGCCAGAGCAGGACGGTCACGTACTGCAGCGCGCCGAGGTGAACGTACGGAGTGATCGTCGCGTCGACGCCCGTCGCGCCCGGTTGCACGGTCACACTGCTGATCGTGCCGACCGGGAGTCCCGGCGGGAAGAGTGTCGACTGCGGGGACGTCACGATCGCGTCGCCGACCCGCACCTTCGTCCCCGCGTCGAACACGACCGCGAGGTCGTGCGAACCGACCTGTCCGGACGCGACGCCGGTCGTGGCGGGCGCGAGCACTCCGTGTCCGGGTGTCTGCACGCCGACGGAGAACTGCGGATCGGTGAGCACTTGGATCTTCGAGCCGCCGTTCCAGACTTCGATCACCTTGCCGACGATGCCTTCCGGCGCGATCACCGGCATGTCGACCGAGATGCCGGACTCCGATCCCTTGTCGATCGTCAACGTCGGATCGAAGTTGCCGGGATCGCGTCCGACGATCAGACCGTTGACGCTGTCGATCTCGAGCAGGCTGTGGAGTTGGAGCAGCTTCTTCAGCTCCTCGTTCTCCTTGATCGCCTCCTCGGCCGAGGTCTGCTTGCCGCGCAGCGCCGCGTTCTCCTGCTCGAGCCGGCGATTGTCGCGCTTCAGGTTCCCGGAATCGACGAGGCCCGACCACCAGTCGCCGATCGGCCGCGTGACATCGTCGACCGCGCCCTCGATCGGGTTCATCACCCGGTGGGCCAGGCGCCCGACCGACCCGAGCGGTCCCGTCCGCCCGCTCCGGGTGTCGAGGGTGATGAGCGTGAGGCACGTGAGCACGATCACGAGGAGGACATAACGTCTCCGGCTCGCGCGTCGAGCACCGGCCATCGTCTCGGAGCGCCCGGGTTACTGCTGGGCGGAGGAGATCAGGACGTGCTTGAGAACATCGAAGTTCTCGAGGCACTGCCCCGAGCCGTGCACGACCGAGAGCAACGGATCGTCGGCGATCACGATCGGCATGCCGGTCTCGGACGTCAACCGCTCGCGTAGCCCGTGCAGGAGAGCGCCGCCTCCGGTGACGACGATGCCGTTCGACATGATGTCTGCGGCGAGCTCGGGCGGGGTCTTGTCGAGCGTGACCTTTACCGCGTCGACGATTGCGGCCACCGGTTCTTCGATCGCGTCGCGAATCTCTTCGGTGGAGACGACGATCGTCTTCGGCAGACCCGTCACGAGGTCGCGACCGCGAACCTCCGCGTAGAGCTCGGTCTCGAGCGGGTACGCGCTGCCGAGCGCGATCTTGATCTCTTCGCTCGTGCGCTCACCGAGGGCGAGCGAGTACTCCTTCTTCACGAAGTTGATGATCGACTCGTCGAGCTCGTCACCCGCGATGCGTATCGACTCACTCGCGACGATGCCACCGAGTGAGATGACCGCGACCTCGGTGGTGCCGCCGCCGATGTCGACGATCATGTTCCCCGCGGGCTCGTGCACCGGGAGACCCGCGCCGATCGCCGCGGCCATCGGCTCCTCGATGATGTACGCCTCCTTGCGCGCGCCCGCCTGCTGCGCGGCTTCCTGCACGGCGCGCTGCTCGACGCCGGTGATGCCGGACGGCACACAGATCACCATGCGCGGCTTCGCCCACTTGCGGGGGTGCACGCGCTGGATGAAGTAGCGCAGCATCTTCTCGCAGATGTCGAAGTCGGCGATGACGCCGTCCTTGAGCGGACGGATGGCGACGATGTGCTCGGGTGTGCGCCCGATCATCTTCTTCGCCTCGATCCCGACTGCGAGCGGACGGCCGTCGCGCGCGTTCACCGCGACGACGGACGGTTCGTCCAGCACCACGCCACGCCCGCGCACGTAGACGAGCGTGTTGGCGGTGCCGAGGTCGACCGCCATGTCACGGCCGAGCAATCCTGCGTAGAACGGTTCGCTCACCGAGGTCATCTTCCGACGGCGGGACGACGCGCCCAGGCTAGAAGGCCGCCGGTGCGATTGCCACCCATCATCTTGCGCCGCGCCGTCATGAGACGGCCGCCGCGAAAGCGGTGCGGTCACCCGGCGAGTGCCGGAAAGAAGAGCGCGATCTCGCGCGCAGCCGACTCCGGACCGTCGCTGCCGTGCACGAGGTTCTCGGTCAGCTCGATCGCCAGATCGCCCCGGATCGTCCCGGGAGCGGCCTCGCGCGGATTCGTCGTGCCCATCAACGTGCGTACGACCTTGTACGCGTCCGGGCCCTCGGCGACCATCGCCACCAGCGGCGAGCGCGTGATGAAAGCCACAAGATCTCCGAAGAACGGCTTGCCCTCGTGCTCGGCGTAGTGACGCTTCGCGGTCGCCTCGTCGAGGTGGCGAAGCTCGAGGGCGACGATCCGCAGTTGCTTGCGCTCGAGCCGGCCGAGGACCTCTCCGACGAGGCCGCGTTCCACGCAGTCGGGCTTGCAGAGGACCAGGGTGCGTTCAGCCATAAGCGGGGAAGGCTAGGACGGGCGACCCCGAATCGCGCAAGCGGGCTCGGCGGACCTTCTCAGGAGACCAGCACGGAGCGGGCCGCGCCGACGACGTACAGCGAACCCGTGATGACGATCTGTCCCTCGGCCGGCGTGACGAGAAGCGCCGTGCTCACGGCTTCTTCCACGCGGTCGACCACCTCGATGCGCTCTTCGGGGAAGCCGAGATCGACCGCGGCCTTGGCGACGAACGCGGGGTCGAGCGCACGCGGACTCGGGGGCCGGCAGCACACGACGAACCCTTCGAGCTCCTCGACGCCGAGTGCGCTCAGCATCTCGTGCGGTTCCTTCTCGTGCAGCAGCCCGACGACGAGCGTCCGCAACCCTTCGCCCCACTCCTCGTCGAGCGCGGTGCGCAGCGCGTGCGCGCCGGCGACGTTGTGCGCGCCGTCGAGCAGCACGAGCGGTTGACGACCCACCACCTCCAACCGTCCGGGCGACTCCACGCGCGACAGTGCATCCGCCACGAGGTCGAACGGCAGCGGCGCGTTCACGAACGCCTCGGCCGCGGTCAACGCGATCGCCGCGTTGTCGGCCTGGTGCGCGCCGTGCAGCGGTAGGAAGACGTCGGGATACTCCGCGCTCGGCGTCCGGAAGTCGACGAGCCGTCCGCCGATCGCGAGGATGTTGCGCGCGACGCCGAACTCCGTGTTGCGCCGGAACACGCGATCGGCGCCCCGGTCTTCGAAGATCGACTGCAACCTCGGGTCGACTTCGCCGAGCACGAGAGTGGAACCCGGCTTCACGATCCCGGCCTTCTCTCGTGCGATCTGCTCGCGCGTGTCGCCGAGGTAGTCGACATGGTCGATCGAGACGTTCGTCACGACCGCGACCTGGCCGTCGACGACGTTGGTCGCGTCCCACGTGCCGCCCATACCGACCTCGACCACCGCGACGTCGACGGCCTCGTCCGCGAACCACCGGAACGCGGCCGCGGTGATGATGTCGAAGTACGAGGGCTGCACGCCGATCGACTGCTCGACGAGCGAGACCGCGTAGAGCATCTCCTCGAAGGCGTCGTCGTCGATCGGGACGCCGTCGATCGACATGCGCTCGTTCACGCGCTCGAGGTGCGGACTCGTATAGGCGCCGACCTTGAGACCGAGCGTGCTCAGCAGCTCGGTGAGAACGCGAACCGTCGTGGTCTTGCCGTTCGTGCCCGTGATGTGGACGGCGGGGAATTCGATCTCGGGCGAACCGAGGTACCGCATCAGCGTGCCGATGCGCTCGAGCGTCGGAGGGCCGCGGCGGGCGCCGGCCGGCACGTTGATGCTCTCCAGGTTGACGTGTCCGCTGAGCCAGCGCGGCCCGTCGAAGCCCGGCGGCATGCTCAGGACGCGCTTTCGCCGGCGAGCTCGACCCGAACGGACGCGACCGGTCCCACCTCGGTCTCGAGCCGGGCGATCTTGCCTGCGTCGCACACGTCGGCGCGCCCCGACTCGAGCGCCGCGAGCCGCGCCTGCGTGTCGACGACGCACACCCGGTCGACGGGCGCCGCGAGCGAGACCTTCTTCGTCGACTTCACCTTGCGCACGTCGGCCAGCACCTCGGCCGCCACCTGGTACACGAGCGGATCGGCGTCGGCCGGCCGGACCGCGTCGGCCTTCGGCCACGACGCCAGGTGAACCGAACCGTCGCGCCACCACGACCAGACCTCTTCGGTCACGTACGGCAGCACCGGCGCGAGCAGCCGCAACAAGCTCGAGAGCGCGACCCGCAGTGTGACCGCCGCCGACCGGACCGACGCGTCGCCGCGGTCGCCGTACGCCCGGCTCTTCACGAGCTCGACGTAGTCGTCGCAGAACGACCAGAAGAACCGTTCCGTCCGTTCGAGCGACCGGGCGTAGTCGAACGCGTCGAAAGCGGCCGTCGCCTCGGTGATCAGCTCCGCCAGCGCGAGCAGCAACGACCGGTCGACCGCGGTCACGACGTCGGCGACTGCGTCGCCGGTTTCGTCGGGCGCGACGCCCAGGACGAACTTCGACGCGTTCAACACCTTGATCGCGAGCTTGCGCCCGACCTTCATCACGCCGTAGTCGACCGCGGTGTCGACGCCCGGCCGTCCGTTGCAGGCCCAGTAGCGCAGCGCGTCGGCGCCGTACTCCTCGACCAGCGGCAGCGGCGTGACGACGTTGCCGCGCGACTTCGACATCTTCTTGCGATCGGGATCGAGCACCCAGCCGTTGATCGTCGTGTCGGTCCACGGCAACGCGCCGTGCTCGAGCCGGGCGCGCACGACGGTATCGAACAGCCAGGTACGGATGATCTCCGGGCCCTGCGGACGCAGATCCATCGGGAACGTCCGCTCGAACAGATCGGGATCGTCGATCCACCCGGTCACGATCTGCGGCGTGAGCGACGACGTCGCCCACGTATCCATGACGTCTGGATCGGCGACGAACCCGCCGGGAACGCCGCGCTGGTCGTCGGAGTATCCGGGCGGGCAGTCGGTCGACGGGTCGACGGGAAGGGCTTCCTCGGACGGGAGCAGCGGCTCGTCGTGGATCGCGTTGCCAGCGGCGTCGAGGCGGTACCAGACAGGGAACGGCACGCCGAAGTAGCGCTGGCGGCTCACCAGCCAGTCGGAGTTCAGACCGTCGAGCCAGCTCTCGTATCGCACTCGCATGTTCGCGGGATGCCATTCGAGCTTGCGCCCGAGCGCGAGCAGCTCGTCTCGCAGCTCCGGGTCGCGGCCGCCGTTGCGGAGGTACCACTGCCGCGAGGTGACGATCTCGAGCGGGCGTTCGCCCTTCTCGAAGAACTTCACGGGGTGCGTGATCGGGCGCGGGTCGCCGGCGAGCTCGCCGCTCGCCTGCAGTTGCTCGACGACGATCTTCTGCGCCTGCTTCGCGTTCCGACCCGCGATCTGCGCGTACGCGTCCGCGCCGGGACCGGAAACGACGTCGGGCGGATCGCCCTTGAACCGGCCGTCAGGACCGAGCACCGCGCGGGTCGGGAGCTGCATCTCCCGCCACCACACGACGTCGGTGGTGTCGCCGAACGTGCAGATCATCGCGATGCCGGTGCCCTTCTCCGGGTCGGCGAGATGGTGCGCGACGACCGGAACCTGGACGCCGTAGAGCGGAGTGACGACCTCGCGGCCGAACAAGGGTTGGTACCGGGCGTCGTCGGGATGCGCGACGACCGCAACACATGCGCAGAGCAGCTCGGGCCGCGTCGTGTCGATGAGCACGTCGCCGGAACCGTCGGCCCGGTGGAACCGGAGCGCGTGGTACGCGCCGTGAACCTCGCGGTCTTCGAGCTCGGCCTGCGCGACGGCGGTGCGGAAGTCGACGTCCCACAACGTCGGCGCGTCGGCTTGGTACGCCTCGCCGCGCGCGAGGTTGCGCAGGAACGCGCGCTGACTCGTGCGCCGCGCCTCGTGCCCGATCGTCGTGTACGTGAGGCTCCAGTCGACCGACAACCCGAGTCGCCGCCACAGCTCCTCGAACGCGGCTTCGTCCTGGGCAACGAGCTGCTCGCAGAGCTCCAGGAAGTTCGGGCGCGAGATCGCGATCGCGTCCTTGCCCGGCTTCTCGGGCGGTGCAAAGGCGGGGTCGTACGGTAGGTGCGGCTCGCAGCGCACGCCGTAGTAGTTCTGCACGCGCCGCTCCGTCGGCAGGCCGTTGTCATCCCAGCCCATCGGGTAGAAGACATGCCGCCCGCGCATGCGCTGATAGCGCGCGATCGCGTCGGTCTGCACGTAGCCGAACGCGGATCCCATGTGCAGCGAGCCGCTGACGGTCGGCGGCGGCGTGTCGATCGAGAAGATCTCGCCGCGCGTATGCGAGCGATCGAAGCGATAGGTGCCGCCTGTTTCCCACACCGATGACCAGCGCGCTTCCAGGCCGTCCAGTGATGGCTTGTCCGGGATCCGCGCCATGCGCCCGATTGTAGGAGGCACCTTCCCGAGCGCTCTTCTCGTTGCGCCGTTCAGCGGGTCAGGCTGCGGCAAAGTGTCGGCGACGTCGGGACCTGCGAGATCGTTCCCGCGAACGTCGTGTCGACGGGACCGCCGATGTCGCTGCGCCCGATCGTCGGGTGTTCGAGCGGCCGCAGCGGGAGTGGCGCGTCGACCACCAGACGTCCGTCGACCCGAACCTCGACCTGTCCCGTCGACGGGTCGTACACGACGTCGAGCACACTGCCCGACGATCGCACGTCGACCGGAGGGCTCTGGAGCCACTGCGCGCCGCTGCCGTCGGCGATGTATCCGAAGACCACACGCCCGTTCGGCAGGACCTTCACCGCGAGGTATTCGCCTTCGCCGCCGCGGCCGTTCACGAACAGCGGCTGCCAGCTGTCGCCGGGCGTGGGCGCGAACGTCGTCTTCAACCGCCGGTAGCCGGTGCTCGCCGTACGCTCGATGCCGCGCCACTTGTCGCCGCCCGACCAGTACAGCTCACGACAATCGCCGAGCACGAACAACGTTCCGAGCGGTCCCGCCGGTGGCAGCACGTCGCCGCGGCGCACGTACGGAGCAGCTCCACCCGGCACGTGGTCGTGGATCGCCATCTGGAACCGGACGAAGTCCGCGATGCGCCAGTCGTTGACCTCCGTCGGGGCCAACGTCCGTTGGTAGAGGATCGCGAGACCGACATTCGCCCAGACCGAGATCAACGCGAGCGCGGCGAGACCGACGACCACGACGCGTTTGACCGCGCGGCGCGCCGAACCCGACGTGATCCATTCGATGGTGGCGTGCAGGCCCGGAATCGCGAGCAATACCAGCAGCGGGACGAAGTCGGAGAGATACCGCTCCGCGATGAACGCGATCGCCAGCGTCACCGGCACGGCCAGGAACGCACCGAGCACGGGCGCACGCAATACGGCGAGGCTCGGGGACTCCGGTCGGCGCGCCCGGCCCCGGACCACGCACACGAGCCCGATGATCCCGAGCACGGTGAGTGCCGGCATCGTGGCGGTGAGGCTGGCGCTCGCGTCGATCGTGTCGAACCGCGCGTTCCCGATCACGTGAGCGGCCGGCGGGAACGTGACGAACGGGAACAGTTGCTGGAACCGGAGGCCGTCGGGCCGCAGGTACTGCAGCACCGTCGTCGGCACGAGCTTGAAGCCGAAGAGGTTGTTGCCGTTGGCCGCGAGCGCGGCGCGACGCGATGCGCTGATTGGCGTGTAGAGGATCTGGCGGCTCGCCGGAAGACTGAACAGAGTTCGGAACTTCGCGTAGTTGATCGAGGCGTACGCGACGACGGGCACGAAGAACGCGACGGCGAGACCGATCGAACCGCCCCGCTTCTCCGCGTCGTCGGTTCGAGCCGGTAACCCGGCGATCCGGCGCGTGGGTCGCCAGAGACTCGCCGCGAGCAAGAGGCCGAGCGCGGCCACGGGACCGGCGCCGACCGAGCCGCGCGACAGGAACGCGAGCGTCGCGAGCAGGCACGCGAGCACCAGCTCGCGACGTGCCGGCGCGATCGTGTAGGCCACGATGAGGTCGAACGCGGCGATCGCCAGCGCGGCGCCCCACAGTTCGGCCTCGTGGTACACCCAACCGACACTGGCCAGGAACGTCAGGACCGATCCCGCGCCCAGCACGAACACGAAGACGCCGGTCATCCACTGCTCGAGGCGGCTGACCGGTGCATCGCCGCGCACGAGCGGGCGGATGCGACGCGTGAGCCGGATCGTGAACACCAGCGCGATCGCGAACGCAAGAAGCATCGACAGCTGCGAGAGCCGGCCGTCAAACCGGTGTGTCAGGGCGGCGATCGGCATTCGCAACAGCGCGGGCCACGGTCCGTAGTACATGTACGCGTGCCCGTGGACGAAGAACGCCTCGAGTCCGAGGCTCGCGGGCGGCACGCTCAAGTGGCCGTGCAGCAGGCTGTGCGCCTGCACGTCGTAGAAACCACCGACCGGATCGCGGCGCAGCAGCGACAACCGGCCGTCGCAGAGCAACGCGACGAACACCAAGCCGGCTGCGATCGCTCCGAACACGGATCCACGCTCGGTTCGGGACGGCGGCGCCTCGCCCTCGGCCGTCTCGCCGGCGCTTTCGGTCATTGCAGCCGAGCTTACGGGCGGGCGCGAACCTCGACGGAGTGCAGAGCTCTCAGGCGTCGCGTAGTGCCGGCCGCCCGCCGGCTTCCGGCGCGGCGCGCCGACGGCCGCGCGGCGCGATGCGGTGCACGAGCCGGAGCACGGGTCGTTCGAGCAAGAACCAGCTGACACTCGCCGCGAACACGACGATCGGGAGGGTCAGCGCGAACACAACGATCCAGTTGCCGTGATACAGCGGCCAGTTCAGCCATTCCGCGACGATGCGCAGCAGGAACCAGTGCCACAGGTAGATGCCGTAACTGACGAGGCCGAGGTACACCGCCGGGCGCGAACGCAGCACACGCCGGATGACGCCGTCGTCGTGCGGTGCGAGCACGACGGGCACGACGATGCAAAAACCGACGATCATCTCGCACACGTTGAGCCCCGCCGACTGCGCCGCGTTCATCGGCGCGAGCGGATCGTGCCGCAGCACGACCGGGATCGCGACGAGACCGACCAGCGCACCCGTCCACCAAAGGCCGGTCGGACGACCGATGCTCGCGAGCCGCGCCCTCGTGCGATCGTCCCAAGGGCGGGCGCTCAGCACCGCGAGGAACATACCCAAGGAGAAGGCAGCGATGTACTGCGGCAACACCAGTGCCCACGGCCAGTCGAGGCCGTTGGCGATCGCGATCACGGAGACCATCCCGATCGCGAACAGCGCGCCGGCGCCCCCGAGCTCGACGCCCGTCGCGTCCCATCTGCGGACGAGGACGCCGATCAACGCCGCGTAGAACGGGAGGAACACGTAAAAGGACACTTCGACCACGAGGCTCCAAGCCGGCGGCAGCCCGACGACGAACGGGTTCTTGACGTGTGCGTACGTGAACGTGAGCGAGACGTGCTGCAGGAACCCGTGCAGCCCGTAGATGTTGGCCCGCGGCGACACGAACGTGAAGAACGCGAGCACGAGCCAGTACGCGGGATAAATGCGCGCCGCCCGCCGGATCGCGTAGCCGAGCGTGGCGACGCCCGGCGCGTCACCGAGATGCGACGCCGCGAACGGGCGGTACAGCAGGAACCCGGACGTCACGAAGAACACGAACACGCCCGCGTTCAGTGTTCCGAGGAACGCGCCGCCCGGCGTCTCGAAGTTCGTGTTGAAGAATGTCGCGTGGTACACGACGACCATCAACGCCGCCAGCGCGCGCACGCCGTCGAAGCACGGGAACCGGTCGTGAGGCCGGGCGGGTTCCACGGCCGCGTCGTCGACTCCCATCGATCGACCATGACATGCGATCGCCGCCGCGGCAAGCAACTCCGCCGTCCCGCCGACGCGGTCGAGGGACGGGGCCGGCGGCTCCTAGGCTTTCCCGACCATCCGGCTCTCCGAGGACGGGCGTTTGAACGAGCAAGCGGTCCTGCGCTGTACCGGCGTCAGCCTCGTGCTCGACGGCGCGCAGATCCTCGACGGCATTCACTGGACGATTGGTCCTCGCGAACACTGGGTGGTCCTGGGCGCGAACGGTGCGGGCAAGACGTCGCTCCTGCGCATCGCCGCGCTCTACCAGCATCCGAGCACCGGCACCGTGGAGGTGTTGGGCCGGCGCCTCGGCCGAACCGACGTTCGCACGCTGCGCGAACGCATCGCGTTCTCGTCGCCGGCGCTCGCGGCGCGGCTCGAGCCTTCGATGACCGCGGCCGAAGTGGTGATGACGGCGCGCTACGCGGCGCTGGCTCCTTGGTGGCACCAGTACACCGACGCCGACCGAGGGCGAGCATGCGATCTGCTCGATGAATGGCGGTGCGCACCGCTGGCGTCACACCCCTTCCCCACCCTCTCCGCGGGTGAACGCCAACGCGTGCTGCTCGCGAGAATGCTGATGAACGAACCGGGCGTCGCCCTGCTCGACGAACCCACAGCCGGCCTCGACATCGGCGGCCGCGAAGAGTTGGTGGCCGACCTCACGAGTTGGGCCCTCGACCCCGCCCGTCCCCCGATGGTGCTGGTAACCCACCACCTGGAAGAGATCCCCCCCGCCTTCACCCACGCCCTGGTCCTGAAAAACGGCCAAGTCCTGAAGCAAGGCCCGCTCGCGACGACCGTGACAACCGAGATCCTCAGCGAAGCCTTCCAGCTCAACCTCGAGGTCGAGGGGCGGGACGGCCGCTACAGCGCGCGCCTGCGTGGTCAGTAAGCAACGTCCCGCGGACGGCGGAGGTCCGACCGAGGCGACGTTGGAACCCGGAGTCGAGGGTGGATGTCCGCCCTCCGCTCCCAAGCACGCCTATGCAGATCGCCGGGATTCGTCCTCGGTAACCAACGTCGGCGTGACTTTACGCATCACAGTGTCCTTGTCGACCACGCACTTCACGACGTCCGTGCGCGACGGCAGGTCGTACATCACCTCGAGGAGCACCTCTTCGAGGATGGCGCGCAACCCGCGTGCACCCGTACCGCGCTTCAGCGCTTCGTCGGCAATCGCGTCGAGCGCGTCGTCGCCGAACACGAGGTCGACATCGTCGAAGTGGAAGAACTTTTGGTATTGCTTCACCAGCGCGTTCTTCGGCTCGATGAGGATGCGCATCAGCGCGTCCTTGTCGAGGTTGTGCACGACGCCGACGACGGGGAGCCGGCCGACGAACTCGGGGATCAGGCCGAACTTCAGCAGGTCCTCGGGCAACACGTCGGCGAGGAAGCGGCCGGTGTCCTCGAGGTCGGCCTTGCGGCGCACGTCGGCGCCGAAGCCGATGCCCCGGTTGCCGACGCGCGCCTCGATGAGCTTGTCGAGACCCGCGAACGCACCACCACAGATGAACAGGATGTTCGTCGTGTCGATCTGGATGAACTCCTGGTGCGGGTGCTTGCGCCCGCCCTGCGGCGGCACCGACGCGGTGGTTCCCTCGAGGATCTTCAGGAGCGCCTGCTGCACGCCCTCGCCGGAGACGTCGCGCGTGATCGACGGATTCTCGGCCTTGCGGGCGATCTTGTCGATCTCGTCGATGTAGATGATGCCGGTCTCGGCCTTCTTGACGTCGTAGTCGGCAGCCTGGATGAGCTTCAGGAGGATGTTCTCGACGTCCTCGCCGACGTAGCCGGCCTCGGTGAGCGCGGTCGCGTCGGCGATCGCGAACGGCACCTTCAACATGCGCGCGAGCGTCTGCGCGAGGAGCGTCTTGCCGCAGCCGGTCGGACCGATGAGCAGAATGTTGGACTTCTGGAGCTCGACGTCGGGATCGCCGTACGCGCCGACCTGCACGCGCTTGTAGTGGTTGTAGACCGCGACGGAGAGGATCTTCTTCGCCTGTTCCTGCCCGATGATGTAGTCGTTCAGGTAGTCGTAGATCTCACGCGGCTTCGGGAGGTCGTCGAAGCGCACCTCGGTGCTCTGCGAGAGCTCCTCTTCGATGATCTCGTTGCAGAGGTCGATGCACTCGTCGCAGATGTAGACGCCCGGCCCCGCGATGAGCTTCTTGACCTGCTTTTGGCTCTTCCCGCAAAAGGAGCACTTCAGCAGGTCGCCGCCGTCACCGAACTTTGCCACAGGAAAGGCCCCTTTCCCCCTGGGTCCCTCGAGCGTCCTAGCTCGTGCCTTCGGCCGACGGTACCGCGGCGAGCTCACGGTTGGTGAGGATCTCGTCGACGATGCCGTAATCTTTGGCCTCGACGCCGCTCATGATGAAGTCGCGGTCGGTGTCCTTGGACACCCGGTCGAGCGCCTGGCCCGTGTGGAAGGCCAGAATCTCGTCGAGGAGCTCGCGCATGCGCACGATCTCCTTCGCCTGGATCTCGATGTCGACCGCCTGGCCGGACGCTCCGCCGTGCGGCTGGTGGATGAGCACCCGGGCGTGCGGGAGGATGAAGCGCTTGCCCGGCGCGCCCGACGCGAGGAGCACGGCCGCGGCAGATGCGGCCTGCCCGATGCAGCAGGTCTGCACGTCGGGCTTGATGTACTGCATCGTGTCGTAGATGGCGAACAGACCCGTGATCTCGCCGCCCGGCGAGTTGATGTACATGATGATGTCTTTGTCCGGGTCCTCGGACTCGAGGATGAGCAGCTGCGCGATCAGGAGGTTCGCGACGCTGTCGTCGACCGGCGTGCCGAGGAAGATGATGCGGTCGTTGGCGAGCCGCGAGTACGGATCCCACTCCATCCGTCCGCGCGGAGTGTCCTGGATGAATCGCGGCACCGGGACGTATTCGTTACGGATACTCACGCCTCGGACTCCTCTTCGTGTTCGTGATCGTGCGGGTGTTCGTGATCGTGCGGGTGATCGTGGTCGTGCGGATGGTCGTGATCGTGATCGTGTGCTGCGTCGAGCAGCTCGGCGTCGGGGACGGTGAGGTCGATCTCGTTGCCGCTCTCGTCGACGACGGTCGCGTGACCGACGAGGAATTCGAGCGCTTTTCCACGGGCGACCTCAGAGCGTACCGCCTCGAGAGCACCACTTCGTTCGAGCTCACGCCGCACCTGGGCCGGCTTCTGGTCCGTACGGGCCGCGAGCTGTTGCACCTCGGCGTCGATCTCTTCGTCGCTCGCCGTGATGTCTTCCTGGCTCACGACCGCGCGCAGCGCGAGATCGGCCAGCACGGCCCGGGCCGCGCCGCCGCGGATCTCTTCGAGAAACGACTCGGGTTCCTGTCCGGTCATCTGGAAGTACTGCTCGAGCGACGCGCCCTGGTGCGACAACCGGTGAGCGAGGTCCTCGACCCGCCGACGAACCTCGTTGTCGACGAGTGTCTCCGGTGCCTCGATCGGCACGAGGTCGGCCGCGGCTTCGAGCACCTTGTCGCGCAGCGCCATCTGCGACTGCAGACGCTGCATCGTCTCGACCCGCGTGCGAATGTCGTCGCGCAGCTCGTCGATCGTCTCGAACTCGCTCGCTTCCTTCACCCACTCGTCGGTGAGCTCGGGCAGCACCTTCTGCTTTGCTTCCTTGACGACGACGCGGAACCTCGCAGTATTACCTTCGAGCTCGCCGAAGCGTTCGGGGAGCTCGGCCGAGAAGTCGAGAATCGCGCCCGGCTTGGTGCCGCGCAGCTGGTCGTCGAGTTCTGCCACGACCATGCCCGACCCGACGCGGTAGAGGAAATCGCTCGCGGTGAGTCCCTCGACCGGCTCGTCGTCGATCGAACCCGAGACGTCGATCGTCGCGTACGCGTCGTCGACGAGCGGGTAGTCGGAGTCGGCGAGGTCGGCGAACCGGTCGCGAAGCGCATCGACCTGCCGGTCGACGTCCTCGTCGGACACCGCCTTGTACGGCAGCTCGACGCGCAGCTCGTCGTAACCGAGGAGCTTCACCTGGGGCCGGACCTCGACGACGGCGTCGAACTCGACGTCGCCGTCGTCCTTCCCGGCGACGATCTCGATCTCGGGCGGCGCGATCACGTCGACGTCGTGCTCGTTGACGGCCTCGACGTAGTACTCGGGCAGCGCGTCCTGGAGCGCCTGCTCACGCGCGATGTCTGACCCGAGCCGCGCCTCGAGCAGCCGCCGCGGCGCCTTCCCCGGACGGAACCCGGGGATGCGCACCTCGCGTGCGAGCTTGCGGAACGCGGCGTCGATCGCGCGTTCGAATTCGGTGGCCGGGACGACGACGTGCAACTTCACCCGGCTCGCGACACCGGCGGGCGAATCGTCGGGAGCGGTCTCGTCCGCATCGATGACGACGGGTTCGACGGTGCTTTGCATAAGGAGGAAGCAGTGTACCGGCGGTACACGACACTTCCGGCCTAGCGTCGGGTCGGGTACGGCCCCGGCCCGAATTCGGCGCCGCCGCGTGCCTTCCGGGCTTCGAGAGAGGACTTGAGCCATGGATCTGCGCGACCGGGTGGCAATTGTCACGGGTGCGGGCCGCGGCATCGGTCGCGCGTACGCCCGGCGGCTCGCCGCGTACGGCGCGCGGGTCATCGTGAACGACGCGGGCGTCGCGGCCGACGGCTCGGCGACCGACGAGGACCCGGCAACCGAAGTCGTCCGGGAGATCGAAGCCGGAGGCGGCGCGGCGGTCGCGCACCGCGGCGACGTCGGTGATCGCGCGACGGGCGACGCGCTGGTCGAGCGGGCGCTCGAGACATGGGGCCGCCTCGACGTGGTGATCAACAACGCCGGTTTCGGCCGGCCGCGCATGGTGTTCAACCTGGGCGACGACGAGTGGGACGACGTCCTGCGCGTCCATCTGCGCGGAACCTTCGTCGTCTCGCGTCCGGCATGCGCGTACTGGCGGTCGCAGGCGAAGGAGCACGGCCACACGTACGGTCGCCTGATCAACACCGCGACAGGGCTGTTGATGTACGGCGGCGCGGGTCAGTCGAACTATGTGGCGGCCAAGGCGGGCGTCGCCGCGTTCACCGAGGCGGTGGCGACGGAGATGGCGCCCTACGGCGTGACCGCCAACACGATCATGCCCGGTGCGAACACCCGGCTGGCGCGGATCGGGTGGCGCATGGAACGCGGTGCGACCGCGGACGAACCGTCGGATCACGATCCTCGCGACCCGGTCCACGTCGCCGAGTTCGGGGCGTACCTCGCATCACCTCACGCGGGATTCATCTCCGGTCAGACGTTCCAGGTGCGGGGCGGCGTCGTGGAACACGTCGGGACGTGGAGCGTGCTCGGCGCCGCTCGGTCGGAGACGGCGTTCACCGCGGACGATTTCCGCACCGAGGCGCCGCGGCTGTTCGGCGCGGCCGCGAAACGAGCGGATCCGCCGCCGGCCGGGTGGACAAAGCCCGGCGCGTGACAGCCAGGTCGGGCCGGGGCGCGCACACGAGCGCCCGGAGGCGCGGGCGGGTCGCTACTTCTTGTCGGCGCTGTCGTCGGCAGCGCCTTCTTCCAGACCCTTCTTGAACTCCCGTTGGGCCGAGCCGAGACCACGTGCGAGCTTCGGGAGCTGGGAGCCGCCGAACAGCACGAGAATGACGGCCAGGACGATCAGGAGTTCGGGTCCGAAGATCTCGCTGAGCATGTCCTGATTGTACCTGCGGACGGGGCACGCGCCGACCGCGCCGTCACCGCCGCGTCAGCCGCTGCCAAGTGGCGAGATCCCGCTCGTCGGCCGCCCGGCCCGAGCGCGTGACGGGATCGACGTCGGGCGCCTCGGCCCGGAGCGCCGACGCCGTGCAGCGTTGCTTCGGTCGCACCGAGAAGGGGTCGAATTTGTAGTGCCGCATGGCGTTCTCGTGCGTGATGCGCGAGACCGTTGTTTCGTCGAGAGCGGCGAAGAGCTCGGCGCAGCGCTCAGGCGCGTTCGGCCACGAGCTGTCCGAGTGCGGATAGTCACTCTCCCAACAGACGTTGTCGACGTTGAGCTCGTCGAGCAGCTTCACGCCGATCCGATCGGTGATGAAACAGCACAAGATCCGCTCGCGGAACAGGTCCGACGGGGACAACCCTTGCGGCCGTTCGTACTTCATCCATCCGTTGTGACGGTCGAGGGTGTGCTCGGCTCGCCAGAGGAAATAGGGAATCCACCCCACGTCGCCCTCGGTCAACGCGAACCGCAGCTTCGGGAAACGGTGCCAGAAGCTCGCCCACAGCAGGTCGCCGAGCGTGTAGATCGCCATCACCGACGACAGGTTCATCGGGACCGGCGGCGGTGCGTCCGGTGACGTGGACGCGCTCTTCGACGACGACCCGACATGGCAACACAACACCGTCTCGGTCTCGGTGCACGCGGCGAACAAGGGATCCCACTCGTCGGTGTGGATGCTCGGCATGCCGAGGCCGGCAGGGTTCTCCGAGAACGTCACCGCGTGGCAGCCCTTCGCCGCGAGCCGGTGCACCTCAACCGCGGCTTCGTGGACGTCGAACAGCGGGAGGATGCCGCACGGGATGAAGCGCCCGGGATACGCGGCGCACCATTCGTCGACGTGCCAGTCGTTGTACGCCTTGATCATCGCGAGGTTGACGTCGCGGTCGGGTCCCTGGTTCAAGACCTGGCCCGAGAAGCCCGTCCAGTTCGGGAAGTTCAGGCCCGCGAGCTGGCCTCCCGCCGACATGTCGCGCACGCGCTCGTGCACGTCGTAGCAACCGGGACGCATGTGCTCGTAGCGCAGCGGGTCGACGTTGAAGTACTCGGGTGTCTTGCCGGCGACGGCGTTCAGGCCGAGGTTCCGGCCGCGGATGTCGCCGTAGTACCACTGCTGCGAACCGTCCTCTTCCTCGACGACACGCGGCGCACGATCGCGGTAGCGGCCCGGAACATGCGCGTCGAACATGTCGGCGGGTTCGCAGATGTGGTCGTCGACCGAGATCAGGATGAGCCCGTCCGCCCGCTCCTGATCGGTCGGCGCGATCAACGGACGACGTCTCCCTCGATCGTCGGCGTCGGGACCACGACGAGCGGCATCTCGTCGGGGGCACCGAACGCGACCGACGCCTTCGAGAACGCGATCGCGGTCGCAATGGTCGCGGTCAGCTCGACGATCTCCGCGTCGGTGAACTCGGCGAGCAGCGCGGCGCGCAGCTCGGCATCGACGCGCGCGTCGGCGATCAACGCGTCGGCGAGCCGCGCCGCGAGCTTCCAGCGCGGCGGCAGCGCACTGTCGGCGTAACCGTCTTCGATCAGGTCGACGTGCGCCTCCTCGAGCCCCTGTTCGCGCGCCGTCTCGAACCGGAGGTTCTTGCATATCCCGCATCCGGTCACGCGGGCGTTGCGCAGTCGTCCGACCTCCTTCGTGGGATCGTCGACGATCCCGTCGGACCACAACGTGCCGTAGAACGCGTTGAACGCGGCCCACAGCGCCGGTTGGTGGTCGAACGGCGTGAGCCCGCCCCGGGGTGATCGGACGCGCGCCATCACACCTCCAAGGCGACCGAGAAGCGAGCCTGCGCGTCGTACATCGCGACCGCGAGCGTCAGCGTCGCGAGCTGGGCGTCGTCGAAGCGCTCGTGCAGCGCCTCGAAGTCGGCGTCGCGCAGGCCGTGCGGGTCGAGCGCGTACTGCTCCGCGTAGCCGACCGCAGCCCGCGGCGCGTCCGAGAGCTCGAGCGCCGAGGTGGGATCGGGTTCGAAACACAGCAGCGCGTCGATGCGCGCCCGGCACGCGTCGAGTGTCGGCGGATCGATCCCGCCTTCCGGGAGCAGGTCGATCAGCTCCCGGAAGCGCGCGTACGCGTTCGGTCGTAGACCGAAGACCCGGTCGAGATCGGTGTCGCCTTCGGCGACCGTGCGCAGCCACGTCACAACGACACCTTTCCGAGCACGTCGACGAGCTCGGCCCGCTCGTCGTCGTCGAGCACGGCGAAGTGCCGGCCGAGCATGCGGTCGGTGCGCGCCTCGGCGAGGTCCCACCGGGCGCGCAACGGGCCGGCATCCGGATGAGGTTCGGGCCAGCCGAACACGCGCAGCATCGCGGGCGTGCGCACGACGATCGCCTCGACCGGGGCGAGGCCGACGGTCAGCACCGCGGCACCGTGCAGCGCGCCGCGCAGCTCGCGCACCGCGTTGAGGCGATGGAGCGCGAGCGCCTTCGGCGCCTCCGGCTCGTCGAACGTCCGCAGCGCCGCGAAGACGGGCGCGCCCGCCGCCGGGGCGGCGCGTACGACCGGCGCGAGCAGCGCCGCGACGGTCGACCAGTCGACGTCGTCCGAGAGCTCTCGTTCGGCCCACTCGTGCCCGGTCGCAAGCCATTCGCGCGCAGCTTGATCGCGCGGCATCACGGCACGCGAGCGTGCCCACGCGTCGTGCACCACCTGCGGCGCGAAGAAGACGAGCGCGGCGACGACGACATCGGCCGGAACGTCACCGAGCACGCCCGCGCGCCCGGCGACGTAGAAGTCGGCACCCTGGAAGCCGAGCTCCGCGCCGCGCTCGTACGTGGTCGCCGCGGTCATGAAGCCGCCCGGGATCCGCACGACGGCGTCGCGAAGATCGTGCGCGGCCTGCTCGGGGGTCATGCGCGGAAGTATGGATTGCGCGGTTCGCCGGCGTCGAGCACGGTCTCGATCCTCGGCAGGCCTTCCCGGCCCGCGATCAACGCCGCGAGCATCGCCTGCGCGTTGTTCTCGTAGACCGCTTCCTCGTCGTCGGCGGCGGGATTCACCCAGACGGCCGCGACGAGGACGAGGTCGTCGACGTCACCGGGGAGCAGCGCACCCTTGCGCTGCGCGTCGACGACACCCGCCGCGACGCCGGCCTGGGCCGCGCCCCACGTGAGCCGGGCATGGCGCTCGTCGGACGGGTCTACCGTCGCCTTGTTCACGAACAACGTCATCGGCTTCACCGGGATGTTCGGCGCGGCGACGACGACAAACGGTGTATGACCCGGGCGCGGCGTCGCGAGCGCCGTCGCCCACGCAATCCCGACCGGACCTTCCTTCGCGCCGAGCATCGTGTTCACGTGCGCCGCGTTCGCACCCTCGCCGGCGAAACCTTCGCCGATCGCGAACCCGCTCACGCCACGCGCCCGTAACGCACGGCCTTCAACAGCTCGCTGCTCATCGTCCCCGGTTGCGTGTCGTACCCGAACAGCCCGACGAGGCGGGGCGTGGAACCGTGGATCGGCGAGACGCGGTGCATCGAGTTACGACCGGCGAAGACGAGCAGCGTGCCGGGCGTCATCGGCAACACCGTCAGCGGCGTGCGGTCGCCGCCGAGCACGCGCCCGACGTCGTCGTAGCGCTCGTCGTCGGTGGTGCGGATGAAGGGCGCGACCTCGAAGTCGCCGCCGTCGTCCGCGTCCTGCAGCGCGAGTGAGACGACGAAGTCGGTCTGGTCGAAGTGCCACTGCAACTCGTCACCCTCGCCCATCACCGCGAGATTCAGCGCGCCGAGCGGGTCGGCATAGGGGTAGATCCGCTCGAGTCCGAGAATCGCGGCGACGAACGCGCGCAACTCCTCCCACTCGAACAATTGCCGGATCGGCGAATCGCTCGGGAAGAGGTCGTACGCCACCGCGCCGACGCCGTAGTTGCCGAGCCACTGCCGGGGATGGTCGGCCGGGAACGTCTCGTCGGGGAAGCCGAGATAGACGGTGCCGAGTCCGCCGCTGCGGTGCGCGAGCGGCGCGAGACGTCGCGCATCGGCGATGAACGTCGGGAGCGCCTCGGGCCGGATGAATTCCGGGATCTCACACGCCCCGGCGGTGCGCATCTGTTCGCGCCCTTTGTCGACGAAGGACCAGTCGAGATCGACGACGTCGTGCACGCCCGCGATGCTACTTTCGCCTCCCGCTCCCCCAGCCAGGCGCCGGCACCGTTCGTTGGTCGATTTCCATCGCATACCGAAGGATTTCAACCAATGAACGAGACGTTCGAAGTCGCGGAGCGCCAGCACGGACTGTTGACGCGGGCCCAGCTCATGAAACTCGGGTTGTCCGACGCCCAGATCCAGCGACGAGTCTCGGCGGGCGTCCTCGCACGTGTGCTGCCGAACGTGTTCCGCGTCGTCGGATCCGTTCCGACCGTTGCGCAGGACCGGCTGGCCGCGTGCCTGTGGGTGGGCCCAAAGGCAGTTCTTTCCCACGCCAGCGCCGGGGCACTGTTGCAACTCGAGGGAGTCAACACGAACGAGATCCACGTGACGGTGCCGACGAACGAACGCCGTCGCGGCCATGGGATCGTCGTACACGGCTCGGTCGTCGCCCCCCACGAGTTGCGCATCGTGGACTCGATTCCGTGCACCTCCGCGGCGCGAACGCTGCTCGACTGCGCGAGCGCGCTCGACGACGAGGTGCTGGAAGCAGCAACCGAGTCGGCGCGCCGCATGGGTCTCGTGACGCTCGCAACCCTGCAACGCGCGATCGTGCGCAGACCCGGAGCGGCCGCTCTCCGGCGCGTGGTCGCCACCGTGGAACGAGGCGGGGCGGAATCGCGGCTCGAGGTGAAATTGGCGCGGCTTCTGCGTTCGAGTCGGTTGCCGGCCTCGGTTGCCCAGTACCGCATCGGGCCATATCGGCTGGATCGGGCCTGGCCCTCGCGACGGCTCGCGGTCGAAGCGGACGGCTTCGAGCATCACGGCCGGCGCCTGGCTTGGAAGCGTGATCGCAGGCGCGTTGCGACGATCGAGGCGATGGGGTGGCGTGTGGTGCACGTGACCTGGGCCGATGTCGTGGAGCGGCCGGCGGAGACGCTGGATCGCATCGGCCATGCGCTCGGTACGATTGCTGCGTGACGGATCTCTCCTACGCCGCGTTCGACGCCGACAACCACTACTACGAAGCGCTCGACGCGTTCACCCGCTACGTCGAGCCGCGCATGCAGCCCCGCTGCGTGCAGTGGTGCGAGATCAACGGGCGTAAGTACCACGTCGTCGGCGGCATCGTCAGCCACGCGGTGGTGAACCCGACGTTCGATCCCGTCGCCAAGGCCGGCGCGATGCACGACTACTTCCGCGGCAACCCGAACAAGCTCCAGCCGTACGAGTTCCTGCGCGAGCGGGAGCCGATCCCGGCGGAATACCGCGACCGCGACGCGCGCGTCGCCAAGCTCGACGAGTTCGGCCTCGAAGCGGTATGGCTCTTCCCGACGCTCGGGATCCTCTACGAGGAACTCGTCAAGCACGACATCGAGGCGGTGACGACGCTGTTCAGCGCGTTCAACCGGTGGCTCGACGACGACTGGGGACTCGACTATCGCGGCCGCATCTTCTCGTCGCCGTACATCACGCTCGCCGATCTCGACTGGGCGATCGCCGAGCTCGAGTGGGCGCTCGATCACGGCGCGCGCCACGTCGTGATGCGCCCAGCCGCGCCGACCACCGCGTCCGGACAGGTGCCCGCCAGCGACCCGCGCAATGATCCGTTCTGGGCGCGCGTGAACGAGGCGGGCATCACCGTCGTCGTGCATGCGGGCGACAGCGGCTACTCGAGCAACGGCTACGCGCACGACGGTTTCGCGGCCGGCTTCAGCGGCAACGGTCGTTGGGCACCGTCGGTCAAGGCGTTCCACATCGAGCGCGCCGCGTACGACTTCCTGATCACGCTCGTGTTCGACAAGCTGTTCGAGCGTTTCCCGAACGTTCGCGTCGCGTCGGTCGAGAACGGCGCCGAGTTCCTAGGCGACCTGTTCAACAAGCTCCGCTCGACGGAGCACAAGATGCCCGGCTACTTCACCGAGGATCCCGTCGAGTCGTTCAAGCGCAACGTCTGGATCAACCCGTTCTGGGAAGACGACGTCAACACCGTCGTCGATCACATGGGCGCCGACCGCGTGATCTTCGGCTCCGACTGGCCGCACATCGAGGGCATGCCCCGCCCCCTCGACTACGCGGTCGAGGTGAAGCAGTTCGACGACGCGTCGCAGATGCGCATCATGCGCGACAACGCGCGCGAGCTGACAACGCTGAAGCCCGCCTGACCCGCGCCCGGCGCGGGCGCGTCACGGAATGAGGACGACGCGGCCGACGGCCTGACGGCTCTCGATGTACGCGTGCGCGGCACCGGCCTCGCTGAGCGGGAACGTGCGGTCGACGATCACCTCGAGCCGGCCGGCGGCGACGTCGTCGACCAGCCCGCCGATCATCGCCTGCGCCCGCGGCGTCAGGATCTCCGCGCCCAGGAACACACCCGTCAACGATTGGTTGCCCGCGCCGAGGACCGACACGTCCAGCGGCTCGGGATCGGGCCCGGCGCGCCCGACGGTGATCGCGCGCCCGCGGTAGGCGAGGCACGCCACGCTGCCGGCGAGCACGCGTCCCCCCACCGAGTCGACGGCCAGATCGACACCTTGGCCGCCGGTGATGCCGCGCACGATGTCGACCCAGCCCGACTGCGAGTAGTCGACCGGGTGGTCGAGGCCGAGCGCCTTCAGCGGTTCGAGCCGTTCGAGATTCGACGCGGTGGCGATCACGGTCGCGCCCACGCGCTTCGCGAGTTGAATCGCGGCGACGCCGACGCCGCCCGCACCCGCCTGGACGAGCACTGTCTCACCCGCCTCCAGCCGGCCGAACTCGAACAGACAGTCGTCGGCGGTTCCGAACGCGACGGGTACGCACGCGCACTTCAGGACGTCGGCGCCGTCGGGGATCACCCACGTGAGGATCGCGGGCGCCGCGATCATCGCCGCGTGCGATCCCCAGAACCCGGTCGCGACGACGCGCTGGCCGACCCGGCGGTCTTCGACACCTTCGCCGACTTCGCGGATCGTGCCCGCGCACTGGTAGCCGACGATGTGCGGCGTCGTAGCCATCTCGCCGCCCGCGCGGTTGAGGGTGTCGCCGCCCTCGATGCTGATCGCCTCGATGTCGATGAGCACCGTGCCGGGCGCACACGCGGGGTCCGCGACGTCCTCGTAGCGGAACACTTCCGGTCCGCCGGTCTCGTAGTAGACAGCAGCTTTCATCGTTCCCTCACAGGCTCACAAGGTCGCGAAGTAGTCGTCGGCCACGCGCTCGCGCTGCCAGCCTTGCGCGCCCATGAGCAGGTCGTCGACCTTGGCACGCCGCAGGTAGAGATGCGAATCGTTCTCCCACGTGTAACCGACACCGCCGTGGACCTGGATGCACTCGGCGGTGACATAGTTCGCCGCGGACGCGGCCTGCGACTTCGCCATCGCCGCCGCGATCTCGCGGTCGGGTGCGTCGACCGATGACGCCCATGCGGCGTAGTACACGTTCACGCGCGCGATCTCGATCTCGCGCAACATGTCGACGGCCTTGTGCCGCGTCACCTGGAACTTCGACAGCGGCTTGCCGAAGACCTCGCGCGCCTGCGCGTAATCGAGCGCGAGCGCGTTGGCGGCTTGGCTCACCCCAATCATCTCGGCCGCGAGGAGAACGGCCGCGTCGTCGGCGATGCGCCGCCAGAGGTGCGCGTGATCGCCGGGCGGGCCAACCGGCGTCGCCCTCGTCTCCGCGAAGTCGACACGGGCGAACTTGCGCGTGATGTCGAGCGCGGGCGCGGGCTCGGGCGTCACGGTGGCGCGGTCGACGAGGAACGTCTGGAGGCCTTCGCGCGTGCGCGCGGGGACGAGGAGCCAGTCGGCCGACACGCCGTCCATGACCATCGGCTTCACGCCGTCGAGCTTGTACCGAGAGCCCCGCCCGGTCGCACGCACCCGGATGCGTTCGATCGGGTCGCCGTGTCCGGCTTCGTCGAGTGCGATGGTGCCGCGCTCGCTTCCCGCGGCGAGTGCGGCGAGCCGCTCGTCGAGACCGAGTGCACGGGCGGCCAACGTCGCGACGATCGCCGAGGAGAAGTAGGGACCCGGGAACACCGTGCGGCCCATCTCCTCTTGCACCACGACCGCGTCGACGATGCCGAGACCGAGCCCGCCGAGCGACTCCGGCACGAGCAGACCCGTCCAGCCGAGGTCGACGATGCGCGCCCACAACTCGGGCGTGACACCCGTGTCGTCGTGCTCCGCCATCTGCCGCACATACGCCATCGGCGCCTCGGCGGCGAGAAGAGAACGCACGGCGTCGCGGAGCGCGTCCTGCTCGGACGAGAACGTGAAATCCACGTCCGGCACGGTAGTTCGGACCTGACGCTAGTGTCAGTTGCACTTATGGACTTCGCCTGGGCGCCCGAAGACCTCGCGTTCAAAGAAGAGCTCGAAGCGTTCCTCGACAAGGAGATGCCACCGTTCATCGAGGCTTGGTCGGTGAACGAGGATCTCGACGCATCGCGCGGCGTCATGGGCGTCATGGACAAGCGCAAGGCCTGGCAGAACAAGCTGAACGAGGGTCGCTGGGCCGCGATCCTCTGGCCGCAAGAGTGGGGCGGCCGCGCCGCGACGACCGCGCAGCAGGTGATCTACACGCAGGTGATGGCGAAGTACCGCGCGCCGGGCATCTTCAACGCGAACGGCATCGTGCAAATCGGTCCGTCGATCATCGCGTGGGGCACCGACGATCAAAAGGCGCGGTGGCTGCCCGGCATCCTCGACGCAAGCGAGCACTGGTGCCAGGGCTTCTCCGAGCCGCAGGCGGGCTCCGACCTCGCGAACCTCCGCACGACCGCGATCCTTTCCGACGACGGCTCGCACTACGTCGTGAACGGGCAGAAGACGTGGATCAGCTCGGCGCAGATCGCGAAGTGGGGTCTCTTCCTCATGCGCACCGACCCGACCGCGATCGCACGGGGCGTGAAGCACGACGGGATCACCGCGTTCATCGTCGACATGGAGCTGCCCGGCATCGAAGTGCGACCGATCCGCGAGATCACCGGCGACTCGCTGTTCTGCGAAGTCTTCTTCGCCGACGCGCACATCCCGGCCGGCGACCGCCTCGGCGACGAGGGCAACGGCTGGCTCGTCTCGATGGGCGCGCTCGGCCAGGAGCGCGTCGGCAGCGCGGGTCAGGCGATCTCGATGGCGCAGGACCTGCGCTCGCTGCTGCAGACCGCCCGGGTCGAGAACCCGGATGCGTTGCGCGACCCGGCGATCCGCGAGCGCGTCGCGAAGCTGCACGTTCAGATCGAGGCGACGCGACTTCTCATCGCCCGGGCGCTGTCGAAGGTGCTGAAGGGCGAGAAGGGCTGGCCGGAGGTGCCCCTCGCAAAGCTGCAGTGGGGTTACATCTCGCTGTGGCTCGCCGAGCTCGCGCTCGACGTTCTCGGCCCGACCGGCACGTTGCTGAAGGGCGCGCCCGGCGCGATCGACGGCGGCATGTGGGCGCGCAACTACGTGTGGCAGCGCTACACCACGATCGGCGCCGGCCCGACCGAAGTGCAGAAGAACATCATCGCCGACCGCGCGCTCAAGCTCGAACGCTGAACCGAGCCGGATCGAACGGCGCGAGGTCGACGGCGGGTTCGCGTCCGCACATGACGTCCGCGACGAGCGCGCCCGAGACCGGCCCGAGCAGGAGGCCGTTCGCGCCGTGTCCGGTCGCGACGAACACGCCGGGGACACCGGGGAGTGCTCCGAGGATCGGCATGTCGTCGGCGCTCACGGGCCGAAGGCCGACCCTGACCTCGCGCAGCGTCGCGGGGGCGAGGCCGGGCATGACCCGCAGCGTCTCCCGCAGCACCTCGTGCACGCCGCCCGCGGTGACGCCGGTGTCGAAGCCGGCGGCTTCGACCGTTGCCCCGACGGCGACACGAGCGTCGGCCCACGGGACCAGGTAGTAGCCGAACACGGGTTGGACGATCGGCCAGCTCGCGGTGTCGTGACCGTCGACACCGAGATGGATGATCTGCCCGCGCACCGGCCCGACCGGCAGCCGCACCCCGAGTGCGCTCGCGACCTCGTCCGTCCACGCACCACCGGCGATGACGACCGCGTCGGCAGGCAAGGCGCGCACATCGGCGACCGACTCGTCGCGCACCTCGACACCGTGCTCTTCGACGGCTGCGCGCCGGAGCGCCGCGCAGATCATCCGCCCGTCGACGCGCGCCGCGGCCGGGTGGTGCAGCGCGCGCACGACGTCGCCGAGGACCGGCACCATCGCGCGCGCCTCGTCGGCGGTGATCTCGGCGGCGCCGGTGGCGCGCTCGGCGACCCACTCCCACGGCGGAACGTCGCTCGGCCTCGTCGCGAGCTGCAGGATTCCGCACCGCGCCCATCCCGTCTCGCCGCCGAGCTGCGGGATCAGGGTGTCGTAGTGCCTTCCCGCGGCGCGCACGAGGTCGACCCAACCGGGCTCGTCGCGTTTGGTCGTCTCGGGCGAGAGGATGCCGGCGCCCGCGTCGGTCGCGCGACCTCGGTCCGAGCGGTCGACGAGCAGAGTCCGTACGCCGCGTGCGCCGAGCTCGTACGCGGTCGCGGTCCCGACCAGCCCTCCACCCACGACCGCCACGTCGAAGCGCGCCACGCCGCATTCTCGCCCGCGCGTCCCTTGCGGGCACGTCCATGCGCGTCCGGCGCGCTTGCGCGTGCCCACTGTTTGGCGCGTGTGGGTTCGCGTCCGTCCCGCGGCGCGGTGCCTCGGATCCAGAAATATCGAAAGTAACTACTTGCGTTATTGGGCGGAAGAGAGCAAGATGCGGGGGGAACAAGGAGAAAGCCATGGCCGTCGCAATCGTCACCGGCGCCTCCCGAGGATTGGGCCGGGCGCTCGTCCGCACGCTTTCCGCCGACGGTTGGAGCCTCGTCGTCGACGGGCGGGACGCCGAGCGGCTCGACCACGCCGCCGCGGCGTTCGGGCCCGGACCAGTACGCACCCTCCCGGGCGACGTGTCCGATCCGGCACACCGCGCCGCCCTCGTCGACGCCGCCCTCGAGTTCGGCGGGATCGATCTGCTCGTCAACAACGCGAGCGTTCTCGGGCCGTCTCCACAGCCGGCGCTCGCCGACTATCCGCTCGACGTGCTGGCCCGCGTCTACGCCGTCAACGTCGTCGCGCCGCTCGCCCTCACCCAGCTCGCGCTCCCCCAACTGCGCGAGCGCGCCGGTGCGGTGGTGAACGTCACCTCCGACGCCGCGGTCGAGCCCTACGAGGGCTGGGGCGGTTACGGCTCTTCCAAGGCCGCGCTCGAGCAGATCGGCAACATCCTCGGCGCCGAGGAACCGACCGTTCGCGTGTACACGTTCGATCCCGGCGACATGCGCACACAGATGCACCAGGACGCGTTCCCCGGCGAGGACATCTCCGACCGCCCCGAGCCGGAAACCGTGGTGCCCGCGCTCGTCCAGATCGTCCGCGCCCGTCCGGCCAGCGGCCGTTACCGCGCCGCGGACTTGCAGGCGGTGGCCTCATGACCACCGTCATGGTGCGCGAAGCGACCGAGCCGCCCGAAGCGAGGGGCATCACGCGCGACGCCGTGCGCATGATGGTTGCGCACAAGCGCGACCTGACGATCGCGCACGCGCACGCGCACGACCTGCCCGTCCATCTCGACGAGGGCGATCTGGTCGTCATCAACACGTCGGGAACGCTCGCCGCCGCGCTCGACGCGCTGGGCGAAGACGGCACGCCGCTCGTCGTGCACCTCTCGCAACGGCTGCCGGCGGGCCTGTGGCTCGTCGAGCTCCGCCGACCGAACGGTCGCGCCACCGAGCCGTGGTTCGACGATCCGCCCGGTCCCACCCTGCAGCTCATCGGCGGCGGCGAGATCCGGCTCGCGGCGCGATTCGAGTCGTCGCGGCGCTTGTGGGTCGCGACGCTCGAACTCCCCGAGCCGGTCCTCACCTACCTCGCGATTCACGGCCGCCCGATCCGCTACGGCTACGTGACGCGCGACTGGCCGCTCGACACGTATCAGAACGTGTACGCGCGCGAACCCGGCAGCGCCGAGATGCCGAGCGCAGGTCGCCCGTTCACGCCCGAGCTCGTGACCCGGCTCGTCGCCAAGGGCGTCGGTGTGACGCCGCTCGTGCTGCACACCGGCGTGTCGTCGCTCGAAGCGAACGAACACCCGTACCCGGAGTGGTTCCGGGTACCGCCGTCGACGGCGTCGCGCATCAACGAGGCCCGCGCGCACGGCAACCGCGTCGTCGCCATCGGAACCACGGTCGTGCGGGCGCTGGAATCGGTCGTCGACCGTGAACGCGTCGTGCACGCGGGCGAGGGCTGGACCGACGTCGTCGTCACGCCCGAGCGCGGCGCGCATGCAGTCGACGGGCTGCTGACGGGATGGCACGAGCCCGAGGCGTCACACCTCCAGATGCTCGAAGCGATCGCGGGCCGGCCGTTGCTCGACGTGTCGTACGCCGCGGCCTCGGCCGAGGGATACCTGTGGCACGAGTTCGGCGACGTCCATCTCATCGTCGACTGAGCGACCTCGACCATGCGACCGCGGGCGGGCTCACAACCGGGACGGCAGGATCGCGTCGATCAGGTACGGCCCGGGTTGCCCGAGCCCGAACTCCAACGCGCGGACGAGGTCGTCGGCGGTCTCGACCCGCACCGCATCGACGCCCATTCCGTTCGCGAGCGCCACGAAGTCGATGGGAGGTCGCGACAGGTCGAACTGGTCGGCCGCGTTGCCGTCGGTGCGCGCGCCGACGCGCGACAACTCGAGGTTGAGGATCGCGTACGCGCGGTTGTCGAAGATCACGGTCGTGACGTCGAGGTTCTCGCGTGCCTGGGTCCACAGCGACTGCAGCGTGTACATCGCGCTGCCGTCGGCTTCGAGGTTCAGCACCTTCCGGTCCGGGCACGCGACGGCCGCGCCCGTCGCGACGGGCATGCCCTGTCCGATCGCGCCGCCCGTCAGCGTGAGCCAGTCGTGGCGCGGCGCGCCCGCGGTCGTGCCCGCGACGAACAGCCCGCCGGTCTGTGCCTCGTCGCTGACGATCGCGCCTTCGGGCAGGAGCGCGCCCACGGCGCGGGCGATCGACTGTGCATCGAGCGCGCCGGTCGGCCGCTCGGGACGCAACGCCGCGGCGCGCGGACCGGAGCCGGCCGGCGCGCCCAGCGCCTCGGCGAGCGCTTCGAGCGCGTCGGCCGCGTCCGCTTCGCCGACGAGATCGTGGATCTCGCAACCCTCGGGCGCGAGCCGGCTCGGGAGATTCGGATACGCGAAGAACGAGACGGGCTCCTTCGCATCCACGAGCACGAGGTGCCGAAGGTCTTGCATCTGGGCCACGGCGAATTCGGCGAGATAGGCCAGCCGCTCGACCGACGGCAGTCCCGCGCCGCGAACCAAGCGGGCCGGGAACGTCTCACACAGCAACTTCGCCCCCGTCGCCGCCGCGACCCGGGCCGCGGCGAGCAGTCCGCGCTCGCCGAGGGCGCCGCCGCCGAGCAGGAGCGCGCCGGTCTCGCCGCGCCGCAATGCCTTGGCGACGAGGTCGACGTCGTCTCCCGAGACGGGAACCGCGGCCGGCGCGGTCACGACCCGTCCGGGTTCGGCACCGTCGAGCCACGATGCGTCGGCGGGCAGGATCAAGGTCGCGACGCCGCCGCGGCGCGCTTGCGCGATCGCCTCGGCCGTGTCGGCGCCGACGGTTCCGGGCGCGGTCGACTCGTGCACCCAACCTGACACGTTTCGCGCGACGCCGACGATGTCGGACGCGAGCGGCGCGTCGAACGGCTGGTGGTACGTCGCGTGATCGCCGACGATGTTCACGATCGGCGTGCGCGCCCGACGCGCGTTGTGCAGGTTGGCGAGGCCGTTGCCGAGTCCGGGCCCGAGGTGCAACAACGTGGCCGCCGGACGCTGCGCCATGCGACCGAAGCCGTCGGCCGCGCCGGTCGCGACGCCCTCGAACAGCGCGAGCACGGCGCGCATCTCGGGCACGTCGTCGAGTGCGGCGACGAAGTGCATCTCCGAGGTGCCGGGGTTCGTGAAGCACGTGTCGACGCCGTTGCCGACGAGCGTACGGAGGGCTGCGTGTGCACCGTTCATGCCGTCCTCGTCGCCAACGCCGGTTCAGTCGAACATCGTGCCGGGATTGAGGATCCCGTTCGGGTCGAACGCGGCCTTGATCCTGCGCATCAGCGCGATCTTGTTCGGGTCCTCGAGCTCGAGAAAGTACTGCTTCTTGGCCTTGCCGATGCCGTGCTCGGCCGAGATCGCACCGCCCATCCCGACGCCGGCGGAGATGATCGCCTGCATCAACCGGTGGCGCACGTCGTCGTCGGGTTGGAACACGGAAAGATGGATGTTGCCGTCGCCGGCATGCCCGGCCGCGCTCACGAACGACCCGTGCTCGCTCGCGATCGCGCTGACGGCCCGGAGGTAGTTCGGTACCGACGCCCGTGGCACGACGACGTCGACGATGTCGTTCGCGCCGAGTGCCTTCACGACCCAGAACGCCTTCTCGCGCGCTTCGAGCAGCTTCGCACCGGCACCCGGCGGCAACACGTAGACGTCGATCGCACCGAGTTCGTGCGCGAGCTCGGCGAGTGCCGCGACGTCTTCGTCGAGTCGCGGTTCGAGGTGCTGTTCGAACACGACGATGAGATACGCGCCGGCCGCGGCCTGCACGTCGGCCGCGATGCCGAGGTCGAGGCCGACGTTGGCGGTGAGCGTTGCGAGACCGCCGCCGTCGACGTATTCGAGGACGAGCGGGTTGACGCCGCTGCGCACGATCTTCGGCACCGCCGACGCGACCTCGTCGACGGATGCGAACGGCACGAGCATCGTCGCGTTGTGGCGCGGCCGCGGGTAGACCTTCAAGATCGCCTCGGTCACGACCGCGAGCGTGCCCTCGGATCCGATGACGAGCTGTGTGAGGTCGTATCCGGTCGTGGCCTTCACGAACTTGCCGCCGGTGCGGATCACTTCGCCGCTCGCGAGCACGGCTTCCAGGCCGAGCACCTGGTGACGCGTCACGCCGTACTTCACGGCGCGCATGCCACCCGCGTTCGTCGCGACGTTCCCGCCGAGCGACGCGCTGTTCTCCCCCGGACACACGGGATACACGAGCCCGTGCGGTGCGAGCGCGACGTCGAGCTGATCGAGACTCACCCCGGGTTGGACGACGGCGACGTAGTTCTCGGTGTCGATCTCGACGATCGCGTTCATCCGTTCGAGCGCGAGCACGATGCCGTCGGCGCGCGGCGTGCACGCGCCGGACAGTCCGGTTCCCGCACCGCGTGCGGTGACCGGCACCTGCATCTCGTCACAGATGCGCAGGATCGCGGCCACCTCGGCCGTCGATCCCGGCCGCACGACGGCGAGCGGGCGCACGGGCGCCGTCGTGAGCGCCTCGTCGTGGGTGTAGTCGTCGCCGACCTCCGCTCCGAAATCGACGTGCGGCGGCGCGACGACGTCACGGAGGCGGGCCTCGAGGTCCGCCATGGCGCTTGTGTAGGCGGCGCGCATCGAGAGGTCAAGCGCGCCGTCCGGTGGAATCGGGCCTTTGGGCACAAGCTGTTCCGGCGACGGGAAAGCTCTAGGATCGCCGGATTCGGTCCACATTGGGAGGTGGATGGCCCATGTACCCGATCTCCATTTGCCCGATCTCCGTCTGGACGCGCGCATGAACGAGCAGACCACCGACGTTCCGGACGAGGAAGCCGGTCCCTACGTCGAATCGTTGTTGCGCGCGAGCCGAGCACTGATGGCGATCACCGCTCGCTCGCTGGCGTCGGTGAACGAAGAAGTGACGCTGCCGCAGTTCCGCTCGCTCGTCGTCCTGGCGACCGCGGGCCCGCAGACGGTGAGCGCGCTCGCGGATCGTCTCGCCGTTCACGCGTCCACGATGACCCGGATGTGCAACCGGCTCGTGTCGCGCGGACTGGTCGTCCGGGTGCCGTCCGCGGTCGATCGCCGCGAAGTCGTGATCGCGCTGACCGAGATGGGTACATCGGTCGTGGAAAACGTCATGGCCGCGCGTCGCCGCGAGCTCGACGCGGTCGTCCAACGCATGGGCGCCGACGACCGGGCCGCGGCGATCCTGGCCTTGAACAAGTTCGCCGAGGCGGCCGGTGAGGAAGTATGGCCCGAGCCGCAGTTCTCGACGATCCAGGCGGTGAATCAACTTCTGGAGGAATGATGAAGCCTTACGAGCTCCCCCCGCTCGATTACGACTACGCCGCACTCGAGCCGCACTACTCCGCCCGCATGCTCGAGCTGCACCACGACAAGCATCACAAGGCGTACGTCGACGGCGTCAACACGACCCTCGAGAAACTCGCGGCCGCCCGCGAGCACGACGACCTCAGCGCGATCGTCGGACTCGAGAAGACTCTCGCGTTCAACCTCTCCGGTCACGTCCTGCACACCATCTTCTGGAAGAACCTGTCGCCGCACGGCGGTGACCGTCCCAACGGCGAGCTCGCACGCGCGATCGACGAGCATTTCGGTTCGTTCGACGCCTTCAAGAAGCAGCTGACCCAGACGGCGAGCACCGTGCAGGGCTCCGGCTGGGGCGCGCTGTCGTGGGAGCCGCTCGGCGAGCGTCTCTTCATCGAGCAGATCTACGACCACCAGGGAAACACCGGTCAGGGCGGCGTCCCGCTCCTCGTGATCGACGCGTGGGAGCACGCGTACTACCTCCAATACGAGAACCGCCGGGCCGACTACGTCGCGGCCGTGTGGAACATCCTCGACTGGGCCGACGTCGCGACGCGCTTCGAGCACGCCGTGCGAGGCACCCTGGTCAAGGGCTGACCGCCCGTGTCGGCGCGCGCGGGCGCGCGCCGACAGTCAACCGTCAACCGTCAGGCGACGAGCTCCGCCATCGTGCGGAGGGTTTCGATGTCGCCGTTCACGATGATCGTCGTGACCGGGCTCTCGTTCCACGCCGCGAGCCGGTCGCGGATGCGTTCCTTCGGACCGACGAGCGAGATCTCGTCGGCGAACTGGGTCGGCACGAGCGGGATCGCCTCTTCGCGCCGGCCCTCGAAGAACAGGTCCTGGATCTTGTGCGCCTCGGCTTCGAATCCCATGCGGCTCATCAACTCCATGTGGAAGTTGCGGTCGCGCGCACCCATGCCGCCGATGTAGAACGCGAGCGCGGCCTTCGTCGGCATCAGCGCCTCTTCGATGTCGTCACCGATGCGGCAACCCATGACGTTCACACATACCTCGAAGCCGGGCTTGTCGGCCGCGCGTGCGAGCGACTCGGTGTAGACGTCCTGACGGAACGGCGAGTAGTAGAGCGGCATCCAGCCGTCGGCGATCTCGGCCGCGAGCTCGATGTTCTTCGGGCCCTCGGCGCCGAGGAGGATCGGCAGATCGGCGCGCAGCGGATGCGTGATCGAACGCAGCGGCTTGCCGAGCCCCCACGAACCGGGGCCGTCGTAGGGCATCCGGAAGTGCTCGCCGCGGAACTCGACGGGCTCCTCGCGCCGCAGTATGCGCCGGACGATCTCGACGTACTCGCGCGTGCGCGCGAGCGGCTTTCCGAACGGCTGCCCGTACCATCCCTCCACCACCTGGGGACCGGAGACACCGAGACCCAGGGTGAAGCGACCGTTCGACAGGTGATCGAGCGTGAGCGCGTGCATCGCGCACGACGCGGGCGTGCGGGCGGAGATCTGCACGATCCCGGTGCACAGGCGGATGCGCGACGTCTGGGCGCCGATCCACGCCGCGGGTGTGAATGCGTCGGATCCCCAGGCTTCCGCCGTCCACACCGAGTCGTAGCCGAGGCTCTCGGCCTCCTGCGCGAGCGCCACCGCGAACGGGTTCGGTTGCGCGCCCCAATATCCCAGCTGGAGTCCGAGTTTCATGGGCGACGGTCTAGCGCACGGCCCGCGGGCCGCGCGACTTGTGACGGACGGCCGCGGGCGTTGGCAGACTGCAGAGCATGACGCAACGATTCGAAGGTGTGATCGGCCGGGACTGGCGCACGTCGACGCCGTGGTGGCCGCCCGAGCCCGAACCGCCCGCGGGCGCGCCGAATGTGTTACTGCTCGTGCTCGACGATGTGGGCTTCGCCCAGCTCGGCTGCTACGGCTCCGACATCGAGACGCCGACGTTCGACGGGATCGCGCGCGACGGCGTGCGGTTCACGAACTTCCACACGACGGCTCTGTGCTCGCCGACGCGCGCGTGCCTGATGACCGGACGGAACCATCACCGCAACGGGATGGGCCGCGTGGCCGACCTCGCCGTCGGATACCCGGGCTACTGGGGACGGATCCCGCGCGAGAACGGCTTCCTGGCGGAGATCCTGCGCGCGAACGGTTACGCGACGTATGCGGTCGGCAAGTGGCATCTCACACCCGAGGACGAGACGAACATGGCTTCGTCGCGCGCAAGCTGGCCGCTCGGACGCGGGTTCGACCGCTGGTACGGGTTCCACGGCGGCGAGACCCATCAATTCGTGCCGTCGCTGTACCACGACAACCACTCGGTGCTGCCGCCGGCGCGGCCCGAAGACGGCTACCACCTCAGCGCCGACCTGGCCGACCGTGCGATCGAGTTCCTGAGCGACCTGCGCGCGGTCGATGCCGAGCGTCCCTTCTTCTGCTACCTCGCGACGGGCGCATGCCATTCACCGCACCACGCGCCCCGCGAGTGGATCGAGCGCTACCGCGGCCGCTTCGACCGCGGTTGGGACCAGTGGCGCGAGGCGACGTTCGCGCGGCAGATCGCGACCGGCGTGCTCCCCGAGCACACGCGACTGTCGGAGCGTCCGCACTGGGTACCGGAATGGACGTCACTGAAGGCCGAGGACCGGGCCGTCGCGGCGCGGTTCATGGAGTGCTTCGCCGCGTACCTCTCGTACACCGACGCGCAGATCGCCCGCGTGCTCGCGTTCCTCGAGCGGACGGGAGACCTCGCGAACACCGTGATCGTCGCGGTGTCCGACAACGGCGCGAGCGCCGAGGGCGGACCGAAGGGCTCGATCAACGACGGCCGCCTCATGAACGGCGCCCCGGCGGGCCGGCGCGAGCTACGGGCCCGCATCGGCGAGATCGGCGGACCGACCGCGCACAACAATTACCCGTGGGGTTGGACGATGGCGGGCAACACGCCGTTCCGGCGCTGGAAGCGCGAAGTGCACGAAGGCGGCATCGCCGACCCGTGCATCTTGTCGGTGCCCGGTCTCACCGACCGGGGCGGGGTCCGGCGTCAATTCGCGCACGCAATCGACATCCTCCCGACGGTCCTCGACCTCGCCGGCATCGACGCTCCGTCGGAGATCGATGGGATCGAGCAGTCGCGCATCGACGGCAGGAGCTTTGCCCGCGTGCTTCGCGATGCAGCCGCGCCCGAGACGCGCGAGACGCAGCACTTCGAGATGCTGGGTTCTCGCGGCATCTATCACCGCGGCTGGAAAGCGGTGACCTTCAAGCCACTCGGCGCGATGTACGACGACGGGCTCGACCCCGAGGCGCCGTTCGACGACGACGTGTGGGAACTGTACGACGTCGCCGCGGATCCGTCGGAGACCAACGACCTCGCCGGGGCCGAACCGGAACGGCTCGCGACCATGGTCGAACTGTGGTGGTCGGAGGCGGAGCGCAACGACGTCCTGCCGCTCGACAACCGTCCACTGTTCGCGATCTTGAACCGGCGGCCCAACCGCAGGCAGGAGCGCGACTCGTATGTGTATTTCCCCCGCACCGCGCCGGTACCCGAGGCGGTCGCGGTCAACGTGCGCAACCGTTCACACACCATCACCGCGTCGATCACGGTGCCCGAAGGAGTGACGGCGAACGGCACGCTCCTCGCTCTGGGGTCGGTGCTCGGGGGCTTCACGCTCCAACTCGTCGACGGCCGCCCCCGCTACGTCCACAACCTCTACGGCGCGAGCCGGGACGTCGTGGACACCGACGCGCTCGTCGGCCCCGGCGATCACGAGGTCGCGTTCGCGTTCACGAAGACAGCCGAGTACACGGGGCGCGGCGAGCTCCTGCTCGACGGACTCGTCGTCGGCGCGGCCGACATCCCGCACTTCACCCCGATGACGTTCTCGTACACCGGCGGCGGCTTGACCTGCGGCTACGAGGTTGGACCGGCGATCGGCGAGGGATACGAAGCCCCATTTCGCGCCAATGTGGTCATCGACCGCGTCGTCGTCGACGTGTCGGGCGCACCGCACCGCGACCCGCGCGCCGAGTACGAGAACATCATGTCGGAGCAGTAGCAGGGCTCGGGGGGTCTACGCAGCCTTGTCGCCGACGCGGTCGTAGACCTTCTGCGCAAGCCTGGCCTCGGCGGTGCGGTCCGGGTTCGTGCCGTAGTTGAAGAAGTTGAATTCCATTCCGGCCCGGTCGTGCACGACGTAGATCACGTCGACGTCGAGCTCGATCGTCTGCGCCGGACCGGTCGCCGCGCGCGACATGGCGTAGCCGATCGAGCGGTCGCCGACGCCGACGTTGAATTCCGACACGTGAACCGGGCCGTACTTGATTCCGGCCTTGGCCGCATTGGCCGCGGTGTAGAGCCGCCCGAACAGGTCCTTGAGGCACGACTGCGTCTTGGCCCCGGAAAAGTCCTTCCAGCCTTGGTCGACGTCGGCCGCGGTCGGGTCGATCTCCACGCTGCTCGTCACCTGCTGCTGGTTCTGCTGACCTTTGCTGAAGTCGGGCGAGTTTGCGATCTGGGCGTTCGGCACGGTGTCGAAGATCGTCGTGTCGACGCCCATGCACTGCGCGAACGTGCGCCTCAAGGTCGACGACAGCTCGCTGCCGACGATGTGCGTGGTCGCCTTGTAATCGCTGAGGTCACTCGGGCGCAGTACCGCTTGCTTCGCCAGCGTGAGATCGGCCGAGTCGGTCGCCGTCGATCCGCCGCTCTTGTCGCTGTTCCCGCTCCCGCTGCTGCAGGCCGCGGCAACGAGCGCGAGCGCGACGAAGAGCACGGACAGGGATCGGGTGCGAGACATGGACGACAACCATAAGCGGCTCGCCACGGCGCGTACGAGTCACCGCCCCTGCCGGCGCCTCCGCCAGTGCTGCCAGAGCCGGTCGACGAGGATGCCGAGGACGAAGGTGACGATCAGGACATAGATCAGGCGGGTCTGGTGATCGCCGAAGACGAACCCGACCTTGACGCGCCTCGTGTTGTCCACGACGAACGCGATCAGCAGTGCGACGAGCACGACGATGCCGATGACGTGGGCGGCGTCGCGTGCGTCGCTACCGTCGCCTCCGCTCTTGCCGTTCTTTTCGCCGTTGTCGTCAGTCATGCGTCCGACCGTTCGTCGAGACGAGATACTGGTCGATCACGCGGTGCATGTGCAGGATGTTGCCCTCCTGCCGGGGATTGAGACGGGCTCCCGCCCACCCCGCGGAGCGCATACCGCGCTGCACGTTGCCGAGGTTCTCGTAGTCCTGCTCGGTGATCTCGCCCCAGTCCCGGTCGTGCCAGTCCGGAAAGAACCGCGGCTGCGCGCGGCGAGCATCGCCGGTGTGCGCAGCACGCCATTCGAGGACCCACGTGTCCTTTATCGACCGATGCGGATCGTCGCCGTAGGGCCTGACCCGGAAGAGGATCGCGCTGCCCGGATAGATCGGGCCGACGACGTTCGGGAAGCAGAACACGTCGTCGGCGCTCGTCATGAGCTCCGCGGAGAGTCCCGACACATCGAAGCCGCGCGCCGCCAGCAGTTCCATTCGGCGCGCCTGGTAGGCCTCGAGCAGCGACTGCCCGGCCGGCGGTCCGACCTGTCGCAGCTCTTCGATCGCCGCCCGCTCTTCGCCGAGGAACGCGCCGCCGAGTCCGGCGACGAGGTTCGCGAGGATCTCGCCTTCGTCGAAATCGTCGACCGTCAGCTCGAGTCGCGGGCTCGGTTGCAGCTTGCGGCGGGCGCCGGGCAGACGGCCGTAGTGCGCGTGCTTCCCGAACTGCTCGTACTCGATGCTCACGTCGTCCGTCCACGGCAGGATCTGCGGGTGCAGTCCTTGCACGTGGTAGCCCTCGTTGAACGCGTCGACGACGGCCTTCCAATTCGCGTCGATCACCGTCCCGAGCGAGGCACGCAGTCGCATCTGGTCGAGGTGATAAGGCGCGAGTAACGCGGGCAGCGGATCGAGGAAGTCGAGCAACGGCTCGGCGTCGCGGTCGAGGTTCACGAAGACGAACCCACCCCAGGTGTCGACCCGCACGGAAGGCAACGCGAGGTCGTCGGGAAGCGCCTCGAAGTCGGCGCGGTCGGGCACGTCGACCACTCGCCCGTCGGGCGAATAACACCATCCGTGATACGGGCATCGGATGCGGCCGTCCTCGAGCGAGCCGCAGCCGTCGACCAGCCGCCGGCCGCGGTGCAGGCACGCGTTGTAGAACGCGTGAAGGGCATCGTCGGGCCCGCGGACGATCACGACCGTCTCGGCTCCGATCGTGTACTCGCAGAAGTCGCCTGCATTCGCAACCTGCTCCTCGCGGCACGCGATCTGCCAGACGCGGGGCCACAGGCGGGACTGCTCCAGCTCCGCGAAGTCGCGCGTGGTGTAGCGCTCCTTGGGCACGAAACCATCGGCCCGTACGAGGAGGCCTTCGAGAGCTGTCATGTCAGAATCGGACTGTAGTGGCGAGCGGAAGGACGCCGTTGCAGTTCAATCTGGCGGATCTGTTCGAACTGGTGGCCGATGCGGTTCCCGCGCGGGATGCGGCCGTGTGCAGGCGCGAACGCCGCACGTACGCGCAGCTCGACGAACGTTCGACCCGTCTCGCCCACGTCCTCGCGGCGTGGGGCGCCGAGCCCGGTGATCACGTCGCGCTGATGATGCGGAATTCGATCGAGCACCTCGAGTCGATGCTCGCTTGCTTCAAGCTGCGCGCGGTACCGATCAACGTGAACTACCGGTACGTCGACGACGAGCTCGAGTACCTGCTCCGCGACGCGGACGCCGTCGGCGTCATCCACGACGGGGAGTTCCGCGATCGGGTGGAACGCGTCGTCGCGCGGTGTCCCGGCGTGCAGTTCACCCTCGACGTCGACGCCGACGGGTACAACCGCGACATCGCGGCTGCTCCGACGACTCGCGACCTCGGTCCACGCGCCGGCGACGACCTGTACGTGTTGTACACCGGCGGCACGACCGGGATGCCCAAGGGCGTGATCTGGCGCAGCGAGGACATCTTCTTCGGCGCCATGGGCGGTGGGAACCCGGGCGGTCCGCCGATCGACCGCCCGGAAGCGATCACGGCGTCCGTCGTCACCAACCCCGCGCAGCGAATCAAGCCGTTCCTGCCCGAGGGTGACGCCGGACCCGACCAGTTCGTCTCGCTCGCGCTCGGACCGCTGGTGCACGCGAGCGGCCAGTGGTCCGCGCTCGGCACACTCCTCGGCGGCGGCACGGTCGTGCTGTACGACCGCGCGTCGGTCGACATGGAGTACGTCCTCGACCTGATCGAGACCGAACGCGTCAATGCCGTGAACCTCGTGGGCGACGCGAGCGCGCGCCCGCTGGTCGCCGCGCTGCTACATCCGACGCGCGAGCGCGACCTGTCGTCGCTCCGCCTGCTCGGCTCCGGCGGCAGCATCCTCTCCGGCGACACGAAGGAGGCACTGATGGCGGCACTTCCGTCGGTGCTCGCGATCGTGGAGGGAATCGGATCTTCGGAGTCGCCCGCGCAGGCGGTCTCGGTCACGACACGCGGGAGCGCCGCACCGAGCCGTTCGCTCACGTTCACCGCCAAGGCGGAGACGATGGTGGTCGACGACGACCTCCGGCCGGTGCCGCGCGGAGCCGGGGTCGTCGGGCGTCTCGCCACGCGCGGCCGCGTTCCGCTCGGTTACTACAAGGACGCCGACCGCAGCGCGCGCACGTTCGTCGAGATCGACGGCGAACGCTGGTCGCTCCCGGGCGACATGGCGACCATCGACGCCGACGGCACGGTCCACCTCCTCGGCCGAGGTTCGCTGTGCATCAACACGGGCGGCGAGAAGGTCTACCCCGAGGAAGTCGAGGCCGTCTTGAAGAACCATCCCGCGGTTTCGGACGCGGTCGTCGTCGGCGTGCCCGACAAGCAGTTCGGCGCGCGCGTCGTCGCCGTGGTCGCGCCGGCACCGGATCACCGTCAGCCGACTCTCGCCGCGCTGCAGGAGCACTGCCGCGACGGCCTGGCGGGCTACAAGGTCCCGCGCGCGGTGTTCGTCGTCGACACCGTCGAGCGCACGCCGGCCGGAAAGCCCGACTACGAGTGGGCGCGCTCGGTCGCGGGCGCATAGCAGGCCACCGCACGCGGCGAGAATCAGCGCTGGGGCCGCGGGTCGGCCTTCTGCAGTGCGGCGATGACGTCGGCGCCGATGGGGAGCGGCGCACAGCCGTGATCGTGTCCGCAGACGAAGTCGAACTGCGCCTGGGCCGCACTGTGACACGACGCGCAGCTGCGGCCGAAGCGGTTGACGACCTCGGCGCCGCCGCGGCTCAGGATCTTGGTCCCTGTCGACGAGACGTCGAGCGAGAAGAACTCCCAGTCGTCGGTCGCGGGATCGAATCCCTTCGCCCGCTTCACCATCGCCTCCTGTGGGACGAGCTGGATGATCGTGCCGACCGGATATGTCCCACCCGAGGCGAACCGGGCGACGGCGAGCGCTTCGGCGAGATCCGGAACCGAGCGCGCACGGCCGGGATACGGCCCGGCGGGTCGACGGGTTCAAGAGCCTTCGAACCAGTCCCATTGCCAGGGCGTGATCGTCTCCAACGGGCCGGCGAAGACGGTGCGGTCCGCCGAGCGCGCCCGACGGGCGTCGACGGCGGCGCCCAGCGCGGCGTTGACGGCGAGGGGCGCTTCGTCCAGCCAGGAGACGGTGATGCGGCGCTCGGCATCGGCGAACGACCACGCGCCCACAACACCGGGCACGGCGCACAGTGCCTCGAGGTGCGGTCCGTGTGCTTCCGCCCGGTCAGCCGCGTCGGGCGCGAGCTCTTCGACCTCGACGTACACGCCGCGGTTCGGGCGGTACGGGACGGCCTCGCGGGAGACGAGCACGCGGGGCGCGACGCGCGCGTCGACGTAGGTGAACGGTCCTGACAGCCGCGCGGCGCGGGCGAGATGGAACCGGTTCGCCGCGTGCAGGTCGCGACCCAACTGCATGAACTCGCGCAGCGTCCGATCGACCGGCTCGGTCATCAGGTACAGCGTCATGTAGTGGATCGCGTCGAGCGACGGCTCGCTGACGGCGCGCGCCGCCCGGCACGCGGGCGTCGAGACCCAACGCTGCCCGAAGGCGATGCCGTCGAGCGGGTACTGCTCGGGCATGTGGTCGAGCTGGTGCCACTCGTTGTAGGAGCGGTGTTCACCGGGATCGGTGATCTCGGTGAACGAGAAGAAGCCGACGCGGATCTTGTTCACTTGGGGCCGTGGTCGCGCACCGCGATGGTGACGCGCGAGGTCGCGCACAGACGGTCTTGGTCGTCGCGCATCTCGATGTCCCAGACCCAGCTCATCCGCCCGCGATGGATCGCGACAGCTTCGCCGTGCACCGAGCCCGCGCTCACCGGCCGGAGGAAGCTCGTGTTGTTCGACATCCCGAGCGGGACGCGCCCGTCGGCCAGCACCCCGCGCGCCGTCCCCATCGACGCGAGCGTCTCCGCGATCGCGGCGTAGACACCCCCGTGCACGATGCCCATGGGCTGGCACACCGCGGGACGGACGGGAAGTCGCGCCCGGCACCGGCCGATCTCGTCGGACTCCTCCACGACGAGCCCGATCGTCGCGTCGAACGCGTCCTCGATCGGTACCCGGAGCTCGTACGGCACGGACTCGGCCATCACGCCCGAAGCTAGTGTCGGGCGATGAGCGCGGGCACATGGGAGAGCTACCACGCGATCACCTCGTTGATGTTCCGCTACACCGAATACATCGACGCCGCCGATTTCGACGGAATCGCCGGTCTCTTCGCCGACGCGGTCGTGACGAACGAAGGCGTCCCGGGCGAGATCGCCGGCGGCGACGCGATCAAGCAGCTCTACACGAGTACCAATCGCGTGCACGAAGACGGCACCCTTCGCACCCGTCACGTGACGGCGAACGTCATCGTGGACATCGACGAGTACGCCGGCGCCGCGACCGCCCGATCGTCGTTCGTCGTGTTCCAGCAGACCCCGACGTTGCCACTGCAGCCGATCGTCACCGGCCGCTACCGCGACCGTTTCGCGCGCGCCGACGGATCGTGGCGGTTCGCGCAGCGGCACATCGTCGTCGACCACGTCGGTGACGTTCGCGAGCACCTCGCGTTCGATCTGGCCGGGTTCCAGGCGCAGCACCGGAAGTAGTGTCCGCGCGTGAGCGCGGATCCGACCCGCCATCTGCTCGTCGTGTTCCAGTCCCGTACGGGAGGGACCGAGGCTCTCGCCGAGGCCGCGATCGCGGGTGCGACGAGTGACGACATCGACGAGGTCGAGGTACACGTGCGGCGCGCGTTCGACGCGGTCGCCGACGACGTCCGCGGGTGCGACGGCATCCTGCTCGGAACGCCGGAGAACTTCGGCTACATGAGCGGTGCGATGAAGGACTTCTTCGAGAGGATCTACTACGAGCTCCTCGACGAGACCCGGGGATTGCCGTACACGCTCTTCGTCAAGGGCAGTCACGACGGCGAAGGCGCGGTGCGCAGCGTCGAGAAGATCGCGACCGGGCTCGCGTGGCGGACCGCTCTCCCGCCGGTGGTCGTCGCCGGCGACATCGACGACGATGCACTCGCGCGCTGCCACGAGCTCGGTCTGACGTTCGCAGCCGGCCTCGAGGCCGGAGTCTTCTGACCGATGACGTTCGGAACCCTGGCTTTGATCGTCGCGGTCGGGTTGGCCGGCCCGTTGCTCAGCGTGTTGCCCACGCGTCTCGCGCCGCCGGTGGTCATCGGTGAGATCGCGGCGGGCGTGGTGCTCGGGCAGACGGGGACGAAGACGATCGATGCCACCAATCCCACACTTGCGTTCCTCGCGAACATCGGCTTCGCGCTGCTGATGTTCATCGTCGCGACCAACCTGCCCTTGCGGCACGTCAATCTACGCGCCGTCACCACGAAGGGGTTGTGGGCGACGGCGCTCGCCGTCGCCCTGTCGATCGCGCTGAGCCCGCTCGTCGCGTCCCTGAGCGGTCTGCATCGTCCGGGCGTGATTGCCGTGATCCTCGCCTCGAGCTCGGCCGCGATCGTCCTGCCGATCATCGGCACCTCGCGATCGCCGGACGTGCTCGTCACGATCGCGTGGATCTCGTTCGCAGACATCGTCACGGTGCTCGCCGTCCCCTTCGTGCTGCGGACGGGAACGTTCGCCCGCACGACACTCGGCGCGGTCCTCATCGTTGCCGGTGCGGCGGTGTTCGGGCTGGTGATCCACCGCCTGATCGGATTGGCGCCCGTTGAGAGCCTGCGCCACCAGTCGCACCGCAAGGCCTGGGCGCTCGATCTCCGGCTCTCGCTGCTCGTGCTGTTCACGCTCGCGTGGATCGCGGAACGCTTCGACACGAGCATTCTCCTCGCGGGCTTCGCGGCGGGCGTGATGGTGTCGGCGATCGGCGAGCCCCGGCGCGTCGCCGATCAGCTCATCGGCCTGGGCGAGGGCTTCTTCGTGCCGCTGTTCTTCGTCGTTCTCGGCGCGCGCATCGACCTCCGCGCCCTGGTGCAGTCACGGGACAATCTGGTGTTGTTCGCGCTCCTGCTGGCGGGCACAACGCTCGTACCGGTCGTCGTGGCGGCGCTCGTCCGGCTTCCCGTCTGGAGCGGCCTCCTCGCGGCGGCCGAGCTCGGCGTACCCTCGGCGGTCGCCGCGCTCGGCCTCGCGAACAACGCGCTCTCCCCCGGTCAGGCTGCGGCGATCGTCGGCACGGCCGCCCTCTCCCTCGCGGTCGCGACGTACGGCGCGTCGCGGCGCGAGGCCGGCTCAGACGTCAGTCGACGCGAACCGGACGGCGCGCAGTGAACACGAAGCCGGCGCCGCCGCTGAGCTTCGCCAGCGCGATCTCGGGTGCTTCGGTCGCCGGTTGCGCGTGCGGGTCGAGAACCGCTTCGTAGGCGAACTGCTCGTCGCCGCGCGTCGGGACACTGTGGCAGCGGGCCCGGCGGTCGACCGCGTACACGATCGCGTCGAGCGCACGGTCGCCCGCGCCGCCCAGCTGTGCCAGCCACGTGAACCCGTCGGCTTCCTCGAAGATCGGGCTGGGACCGAACGCGAACCGAACGTGCGTGTCGTCGAGCACCTCGACCCGCAGGTCGACATAGGTGCGCGGCCAGAACATCGGGTGCAGGCGGAGCAGCTCGGCGACAGCAAGGGCGTCGCCGTTCTCGAGACCGAGCGCGGCGACGAGACGCTGCGCGGTCATGCCCGCCAAACCGGCGAAGATCTGGGGCAACAGCTCGAGCGCGACCTCCTCGCCGTAGCGCTGCGCAACCGACACGAGGAATCCGCGCAGCAGCAGATGGCTCTGCACCGCGACTTCCTGCAGCGCGACCACGAGCGCCCGGTGCGAGAGGTCCTCGAGCTCGAAGTCGGGGTCGAAGTCGCCCGAGTAGTCGACCCAGCCGCCGGTCTCGGTCGACGGCGCGGGCTCCTCGATCGCGATGTCCGCGATCCTCGATCGCTCCACGATCGCCAGGTTCGGGTGCGGCAGGACCGGTGGGAACGACTCGTCGATCGTGATCGTCCAGTGACAATGCGGCTGCCGGTCGGCGGGCACGCGCGGCGGCCGGTGAACGGGCCGCACCTGCGCGCGCGCGTTCGTCGCGACCGCGGTCGCGTCGAACGTCGGGTCCTCGATCGCGTGACACATGCCGTGCACGTATTCCTCGCCCATCGGCTCCACATCGAGCAAAGCCCCGCAGTGCGCGAGCCAGAACTCGCCGCGGTTCGCGTCGTGGACGCGGCAGCGGAAATCCATGAAGTGGTGCGGCGCGCCGATGTCGAGCTGGATGTTCTTCAGGATCGTGGCGACGTCGCCGTCGGCGAAGTTCAGGGCGCGCTGGGTCCGGCGCGAGTAGATCGGGCTGGCGGCCATCCACTCCTCGATCGCGACCTGTTCCATCTCCTCCCGCTCCCGGCCGGTGTGCACGAGGGGCATGCCGACGCGGTCCTGCAGGTGGCCGTGGAGCAACCACTCGCGCCCGAGCACCGCGAGCTCGCCGCGGGTCAACTCGTCGAGCTCCACCGTCAACGCTCCTTTGCGGCCGCGATGACCGCGTCGATCTCGGCGAGGTCGCCTTCGCTCAGCGTCCATCCGACCGCGCCCGCGTTCGCGGCGGCCTGCTCGGGCTTGGTCGCACCCGCGATCACGCTTGCGACGACCGGATGAGCGGCGAGCCACGAAAACGCCAGCTCGAGCAGCGTGTGGCCGCGGCCGCGCGCCCACGCGTCGAGCGCCTCCACGCGGTTCATCACGGCTTCGGACAGCGCCTGTTCCTGCCGCTCCGCAGGCATACCCGCGAGACGCGTTCCCGCGGGAGGCGCCTCGCCCCGCGTGTACTTCCCCGACAGCACGCCGCTGGCGAGCGGGAAGTACGGGATGAACGCGATGTCGTGACGCGCGCACGCGTCGAGCACCCCCTGCTTCTCCGGTAATCGCCGCAGCAGGCTGTATTCGTTCTGCACGCTGACGAACCGCGCCCAGCCGTTCTCCGACGAGATGCGCGCCGCGTCGTCGATCATCTCGGGCGTGAAGTTCGAACAGCCGATCTCGCGAACCTTGCCCGCGCGTACCAGGGCGTCGAGCGCACCCAGCGTCTCCTCGAGCGGCGTGTTCGGATCGGGGAAGTGCAACTGGTACAGGTCGATGCGGTCCGTGCCGAGCCGGCGCAGCGAGTCGTCGCAGGCGCGCGCCACGTACGCCGCCCCGGCGCCGCCCTTGCGGTCGGCGTCGATGGCGACGCCGAACTTCGTCGCCACGAGCACGCGATCGCGGCGCCCGTCGAGCGCGCGCCCGAGGAACTCCTCGCTCTTCGTCTCGCCGTAGATGTCGGCGGTGTCGAACAACGTGATGCCGGCGTCGATCGCGGCGTCGACGACCCGCTTCGTGGCGGCTTCGTCGATGCGTCCGCCGAAGTTGTTGCAGCCGAGGCCGACGAGCGTGGCGTCGAGTGAGCCGATGGAAGGTGTCTGCACGATGTCAGCTTGGCCCACGCGCCGAGTCGGTGTCAGGCGCGGGCGGCCTCGCGCTGGCGGGTCGAACGGTGGACCGGGTCGGTGTCGAACACCGGGAGCACGTGGTTGCCGAAGGTCTCGATCGTCTCGACCGCGAGGTCGCGCTCCATGGTCGACGACAGGAGGCCGAACACGACCTGGTCGACGCCCGCGTCGGCGTACTTGCGGATCGCGGTCTCGACCTCGTCCGGTGTCCCGTAGGGCGTGTCACCCGCCTTGATCGACTCGTCGATCTGCTGTGGCGTCGGGTCGGGCAGGAGGTTCGGCCACTCGGGGAGTCCCGCGGGACGCGGGAACGTGTCGAGGTACCGCAGCAGCAGGCTCCGGTGATACCCCTGACCCATGTCGGCGCCGAGGTCACGCGCGCGCTGCCCGTCCTCCAGACACAGCAGCTGCGTGGTGACCATGATGTTGTCGTTCACGAAGTCGCCGACCGGTTCCGCATTCTCGATCTCCTTTTTGTAGAGCTCGACGAGCGGCTTCACCGATTCCGGACCGCCGATCGTGAAGCACAGGACACCGAGGCCCATGCGCGCGGCCTTCTCGAACGTCGACGGGTTCCCCGCCGCGACCCACATCGGCGGGTGCGGGTCGGAGTACGGCTTCGGCAGGACGTTGCGTTCGGGCATCGAGAAGAATGCACCGTCGAGGCCGGGATACGGCTCACGTTTCCACATCTTCCGGAATTCACCGACGACTTCGTCAAACATGTCGCGCGTGAGATCGGGATCGGTGATGCCGAAGCCCTTCTGCTCGGTCGTCGACGACCCGCGACCCATCCCGAACTCGAAGCGGCCCTCCGACAGGTGGTCCAGCATCGCCACCCGCTCGGCGACCCGGGCCGGGTGATTCACCGGGGGCGTGACGTTGAAGATGCCCGATCCGAGGTGGATCGACGACGTCGCCGCCGCGAGGTAACCGAGGAACACCTCGTTCGCGGACAGGTGCGAGTACTCGGTGAGGAAGTGGTGCTCCGTCGCCCACG
>Ga0335085_10000423_pt1 | contig 121760 bp, 117 predicted proteins | sample Lox_Sample_45_FD_206712 | JGI IMG/M metagenome (GOLD analysis project Ga0335085, IMG submission 206712) | Soil microbial communities from Loxahatchee National Wildlife Refuge, Florida, United States - Lox_Sample_4.5 | ecosystem: Environmental > Terrestrial > Soil > Wetlands | place: USA...
CGCCGTCAGCGTCGTCTTGCCATGATCAATGTGACCAATCGTCCCTACGTTGCAGTGCGGCTTTGTCCGTTCAAATTTCTCTTTCGCCATAACTCAGCTCTTTGCTCCTAGCTCTCAGCTTCTAGCCCTTGGCTTTTTGCCATTTGCTCTTAGCTCAAAATCTCTTGTCATTCCGAGGCGCGCTCTTTGCGCCAAAGGACCTATGCATTTCTTAGTAGTACTGATACAGCTTCTTAAACCTGTGGCGCAGCGCGGTGTCGACCTCTTCGATCTTCGACAGATAAAACTCGCGCACCAGCGCCTGGTCCGACATCGTCAGCGACTGATACAACTGCTCCGCGTTCTGCGCCGTATCACCATCGAGCACCCGCTGCGCCAGCAGAGCGTCGAAGTCGCGAATGCGGATTCCCTTGCGGTCCATCTGCTTCAGGAACTGCTCGACCGCGGCTGGCGAGAATGCCTGTTCAATCGCCGACTGCAGCCTCGAATATTCCTGCGCCTTCTCAACCTTGATGGCAGCCTGTTCAAAAGCCATGCTCAAAACCTGGAGCGGGAGACGGGAATCGAACCCGCGACCAACAGCTTGGAAGGCTGTGACTCTACCACTGAGTTACTCCCGCCCTGTAAACCAGCTCTCAGCCGTCAGCCCTTAGCTCTCCGCGAGCCTCGCAACTCGGGACTCGCGACTCGAAACTAGATGGAGCCGATGACCAGGATTGAACTGGTGACCTCTCCCTTACCAAGGGAGTGCTCTACCAACTGAGCTACATCGGCCCTAATCAGCCGCCAGCCTTTGGCTATCGGCTCCCAGCTAAGTCTTTATGCTCTTCGTCTTCGGGCTTGTCGGAATGCATCGTCTCGTTGCGCCGCAACACCGACTTCACCGCGAACAGCACCAGAATCCCCAGCGGCACCGCTCGAATCCGCGGATCGCTGATCGTCAGCCACGCCAACACTCCCAATACTGCGTAGGCGATCAATGCTGCTGCCAGGCGATTCATGTTCGACTACTAATCAATGGTGCACAGGGGAGGATTCGAACCTCCGTACCTCGCTAGGAGGAACAGATTTACAGTCTGTCGGCTTTAACCACTCACCCACCTGTGCAAAATCTCTTCGGGCGAGGCGCCCGATCACGCTTCGTCCGGCAGACCGCGTTTCCCAGTCGCAGGCGCTCTTCGAAAACCTGCGGACAAAACGCAGCAAATCCAACCTCAAAAATTCACAACTTTACTTTCGCAGTACAGGGAAACCAAGGTCGCGCACAAGACACCGCGAAGATTACTACTCGCCGGAAAAGTTCCGAATGGAGTGCGTTTTGGAAAAACCTGTTGCGCCGCTACTGCCGAGTCCGCCGCCTGCCGGACAATTGCTTCTGCTATGCTCGCTGTCGAGCTCGTTCTCTGGAGCTGGCGAAGGGATTCGAACCCCCGACCCTCTGATTACAAATCAGATGCTCTACCGACTGAGCTACGCCAGCAACTGGGGAAAGGCGCGCCTCCGCGCAAACTTATCCCACGGATCCCTTCCAGATGTCCGGGACAATTATATAAAGTACCACAGCGCCAAGATGGGGTGCAACGGTGGGGTAGGAAGAATATTCTCGCTAAACTTGCGAGTCCTCAACCGTCATGTTTTCTCAGGGCCTTGCTGCACGTGCCTCCGAGCCATCTTCGAAGGGCGCATGGCAACCAGCCCTTGGACCATCCAAGGTGCAACTGAACCGGATGTGAGGTAGGTCACCTCCGCCGCTGTCGCCGCTCCGTGGTTCGGCACTTTCTGAGCCGAAGACCACTTCGCTCACCGACTTTTGGGGCGGTTGCGGTGGTGAAGATTAATCCGCCCTGAGAGCGTTCATCGGATTAATCGAGGCCGCCCGTGTCGCCGGCAGCAGCGAGGCTATCAAAGCCAAAACGATCACGAAGACAGCCGCCAGAGATAAGACAACCGGGTCAAACGGACTGACTGCAAACAAGAGGGAATCCAGCAGATGGGACGCCGTGGCGGTTGCGATTAATCCGATCGCGCAACCGGCCAGAGCCAGCTTGACCGCCGACCAGAAGATCAATCCCAGAATTCCTGAGCGTTGCGATCCCAAAGCCATGCGGATGGCCATCTCTTGCACACGCAGAGCCGCCGAGAAAGCAATCACACTGTAGATGCCAAGTGCCGCCAACAGCACTGCCGCGATGGCAAAGGCCGTGATCACGGACGTTTGAAACCGGCGCGGAGCTTCGCTGTCGGAAACAGCTGATTCCATAGTCTGAAGCTGTGTGAGCGGGAGCAGGGGATCGATCGAGCGGACAGCCGCCCGCACCGCGTTGGACATCTCACCCGGTTCCATTGCTGTTCGCAGGCTGATGAATCCACTATTTCCGTTGATGTCCGTCGGAGATCCCAATGAGCCGACGCACTTTTCCGAACTGCTCAACCGGTTGATACCACTGTTCCTTCGTCGGCGCGTCGGGAGAGTTTTCTTTCACGTCGGCGATTTCCCCCACAACGGTCATCCAGGGTGTCGGTGTCTCGGGGGTGCCAAGGCGAAATCGCTTCCCGATGGGATCTGCACCGGGCCAGTAGTGTTGGGCGAACTTGCGGTTGACGAGCGCGGCCAGTTGCGTGTCCGCAGTATCCGACGGACTCAAGAAACGTCCGGAAAGCAGGGGAATTCCCATCGCTTGCAGATAGTCGCCTTCGATGAGGATGAGCGTGGCCAAGTTCATACTGGCGCCTTTGGGAGGCGCGTAGCCTTCCACGACGAATGTTGAGTTGCTGTTGCTACCCGTGGCCGGCAGAAGGCTTGTGATCCCCGCGTAGCTCACCACGGGAAGCTGCCTGAGACGAAGAAGCAGTTCATGATTGAACTGATCGGCCGCGGCTTGCGTTGCATATTGCTTTTGCGGCAGCGAGTAATTGGCGACAAGGACATGGTCTGGCCGATAGCCTAAATCGACCGAGCGCATTTTCTCGAAACTCCGGAGCAACAAGCCGGCAGACGCCAACAGAACCAGCGCGGTGGCAATCTCGCCGACCACCAGCGCACTGCGCAGCCAGGAATGGCCGCCGGCGGTTCCCGTTCGCCCTCCTTCCTTGAGGGTCTCGTTGGCGCTAGTCCGAAAGGCCGCGAAAGCAGGAGCGAGCCCACACGCAATGCCCGTCACCATTGAGAGTCCAACAGCAAACACAATAACCTGCCAGTCCAACGCGATCTCGTCGATTCGGGGCATGCTCTCCGGCAAGCGGCTCACGCCAAAGCGCACGCCGAGTGCGGCCAGCGCCAAGCCAAGTAGGCCTCCACTCACGCTTAATACCAGGCTCTCCAGCACGGACTGGCGTAGAAGTGCCCAGGCGCCTGCTCCGAGCGCCAACCGCATGGCGATTTCACGGCGGCGCTGGATCGCCCGCACCAATAGCAGTCCCGCCAGATTGGCGCACACAATCAGGAGCACAACTGCGACGGACATGAACAGAATCCTGACCAGTTGCCGCGCTTGGTAGATCGTCTCCTCGCGAAGCGATTTCACTGACGCGTCGATGTGTAGGCTCGCAATAAACGAGGGCAAATTGCGGTTGATCTCCTGGGCGACGCGCTCGGCATCCTGCTGTGCCTGAGCTTCCGTGATCCCCGGCTTAAGCCTTCCGACCATGCTGAAGTTCCATCCGGCGGCTCCGGTTGGACCGATTTCTTGTGGCGTGAAGTTCATCGGGACCCACAACTCGGCATTGTTCAGATGTCCGGGTGCGAGGGGGAATTCGAAGTTGCGAGGCATGACGCCGATCACCTGGTACGGTTTCCGGTCCAGCAGAATCTTGGTGCCCAAGACCTGCGGATCGCCGTGCAGCCGGTTCTGCCACAGCGAGTAACTGACCACGGCCACGAGCTGATTTTGCTCATCCTCTTCCTGCGTGAAGAATCGGCCGCTCAGAGGCGCGACTCCCAGTGCGGTAAACACCCCCGCTGTCATTCGAGTCGCATTCACCTGCGCCGGTTCGCCGATGCCGGACAGTTCATAGCCGGTCGGCTGATATCCGCCGAGGCTCTCGAAGCTGTGAGTGTCCCGTGTATAGGTGCGGATTTCGGGAGCGGTCACTCCCGCTTCGCCGTTCGGACCGATGTTGGCACCTTGCAGGATGTCTGCCAGCGAAACCAGACGATCGGACTGCGGAAAGGGCAACGGCCTCAACAAAACAGCCTCCACGATCGAGAAGACGGCTGTTGTGGCGCCAATGCCGATAGCCAGCATCAGCACTGCAGTGGCGGTGAAACCGGGGGACTTCAGTAGGTGACGAACAGCGATCCGGACGTCCGGGAAAGACATTAGAAGGACTCCTTCCGAGAAGGCTTGGGGAGTGGAAAGCACCCGCACTTCCAATTTCTCTTTCGCCTAACTGGTTTGCCTTCTTGTAGTCAAGCGCAACGACCCTGCTGGATCGAGCCACCCGTGTCCGCATTTCGAAGTTCATGTCCGGCAATGGACAGGTTGGTGACTGGGGGAAGTCAGAAGACGGAGCCTCAAAGTGCTATCATTTCACACCTAGCCCCACTTCATGCGAATACGACGCACTCTCCCCATCGTCTTGGCAGTGTTGCTGGTTGCCGGGGCTGTCGTGCTCGCCGTTCAACTGCGTAAGCATGCGCCACCGGAGCCGGCGCGGCTTTTGCCCGGGGCGGATGGATTTCTGTACGTCGATTACAGCTGGGTTCGGAAGACGAACGGTAAGACGTTCAACCCGGTTAACCACGATCCCGAGTACGAGCAATTCATCCAGGAAACCGGTTTTGACTTTGAGCGTGATCTCGATTCGGTGGCTTTCGCCATCCACTACCCCCAAAACTGGCCCGGAGGTGGTACCGGCGGGGGGGCTCCCGAGCCAAGGTTTTCCGAGGTTTTCATCGGCCGCTTTGATACCAACAAGTGTGGGGTGTATTTCAAGCGCCTGGCGAAGTCCATAGAAAGTTACAACTCTGTAGATATTTTCACGATCCCAATTTACGGGCGGACTTTTCGGATCGCGATTTTAGGCGTCGATACGGTTGCCGCTTCGAACCTCGACGATGCGCAAGTCATTCGCGGAATGGTGGACCGGTCGCGGCGGCTGGCCTCTCCTTTCGGCGGCCCATCCCTGCTCCGCAAGTACTACAAGCAGGTGCAGCTTGCCAGTCCGGCCTGGCTGGTCGCCCACGTCGAGCCCGCTTCTCCCGAGTTCAGCGGATGGACCAGTTTTCTCGCGCATCCTGCCGACCTGGTGATCTCCGCGAGCTTTAACCCTTTGCACTTGCCTTTCCGGACAGGTGCGCTGCACGTGCGTGCCGAAGCGTGGGCGAGCAGTGAAGAAGATGCCCGGGCAATTGCCGACAAGGCCAACGTATTCCTCACGCTCTTTCACAACGCCGAGGCTTCCGTTGGTTCACCGGGAACCGACGCCGACGTAAAAGCGCTTTTTGACAGCCTGCAGGTGAAACAGCAAGACACGCGGGCGGTACTGCTCGCGACCGTGCCGACAGAGGTTCTGCGCAAGTTGTCCGAGTCACCGGAGCAACTTCCGGCAATGACCCCGGCGGTCCAGCAGGAGCCGCCTCAGAAACCCGAACAAGCGGCGAAGCACAAGAAGCATTGAGGAGAGGCGAGGGCCCTCGCTCCCGCCCGCGTTCAGGACTTCAGCTTTCGATGACCGATCGTATTTGCAACTAAATCCTTCCGGCCGCGTCTTATTCGGAGCGGGGCAATCGAGCGGTTACAATATAAAGACGCATGTCGAGTCTCCCACTCCCTATCGCCGCCTTCTTTGCCGGCCTGATTTCGTTCCTGTCGCCGTGTGTGCTGCCGCTCGTCCCCGGGTATGTTTCTCTGATTTCGGGGGCTGGCGTCGAAGAGCTGAAATCGGCGCAGGGACAGCTGATGCGGCGAGTCATGGTGAACTCTGTGGGGTTCATCCTCGGCTTCAGTGTTGTGTTTATTACACTCGGGGCGATCTCGACGGAGATCGGCCAAGTGGCCGCGCGCTACAAACACTCGCTCTCGATTGTGGCCGGGGTGGTTATCATTATTTTCGGGCTGCACCTTACGGGAATTTTCAAGATCAAGGCGCTGTATACGGATGCGCGCCTGCATAGCGTGAAGGGCAACAGCACAATCCTCGGCGCGTTTGTGATTGGATTTGCGTTTGCATTCGGGTGGACGCCGTGTCTCGGCCCGATCTTGTCGGCCATTCTTGTAGTTGCCAGTCAGGAAGAGAATGTAGTCCGGGGAATCCTTCTGCTGACCGTCTACTCGCTCGGACTTGCGGTGCCATTTTTGTTGACGTCGCTGCTCATGGAGCGCTTCCTGAAGTTTTACAGCCGTTTCCGTTCGCACATGCACGCGTTGGAGATCGCCTCCGGCGGCCTGCTGATCGCGCTCGGTATCTTGCTCGTGATCGGCCGCTTCACGCTGATTTCCAGCTGGCTGTCGTTTTTGAATCGCTTTGCGCTGTGAGGTCCAAGTCTTATGTCGATAGATGAAAAACCAAACGACACGCCGCAGGAGAATCCGCAGTGGTGCCCGAAGTGCGGAGCTTCCCTGGAGAACGCTGCGGAGCGACTTGAGTCCGCACCGGGCTCGCCAACATGTGAGGCCTGCGGTGCTCCGCTCGTGGTAATCGAGACACATTTCAGTGCAGAGACCTCCGCAATACCACCCGCCCCGTCGAGAGCCGTCCGGCGCAATCCACTGGCGCTCGTCGTCGTCGCGGTTGTGGCAGCGGCGATGCTCTACTTCGGACTGCATGCTACCCGGAATTCGGGTGCGAGCCGCCGCCCGATGGGCATGGGGTATGGGACACCGGCCCCGGACTTCACGCTGGAGTCTCTGGACGGCAAGACCGTCAGCCTGTCCGAGTTCAAAGGCAAGGCAGTCTTGGTCAATTTCTGGGCGACCTGGTGCGGTCCCTGCAAGATCGAGACTCCGTGGCTGGTCGAGCTTCAGAACGAATACGGTTCACAGGGACTGCAGATCGTGGGCGTTGCCATGGATGATTCCGGCAAGGATGAAATCGCCCGCTTCGCCAAAGAGATGGGCATGAACTACCCGGTACTGCTGGGGAAAGAGGCTGTGGGCGAGGCTTACGGTGGGGTGCCGGCGCTGCCCGAGAGCTTCTTTGTCGGGCGGGATGGCAAGATTGTCGACAAGATCATGGGGATCGAAGGCAAATCCGATATTGAGACCGCGATCAAGAAAGCCCTCAATACCGAGGTCAGCGTAAGTACACGTACGACGGCGAATACGGTGATTGCTCGCCGGTAACGTTGGCTTTCGCCTTCAAAGAACTATGATGGGGTCCGGGCCCAGGCAGGCATCCGCGAACGCCTGCGCCTCAGAATTGACAATAGGAACGGAATGGGGCAGCGTCTAGGATTGCACTGGGCTTGCCGGAGTCTTCCACGATGAATTCGCCGAAGCTTGTAAGGTGCGTTGGGCTGATGCTGGCGGTGGCGTGCGCCGGGTCGGCGCAATCGGGCAAGGCACCATCGGTTTCAATGGCTCCTGTTGCTCCCGTAGCCGCGCAACGAGGGGCACAAACGAAAATCACGCTCAATTTCCGCGTGGCCTCCGGCTTTCATATCAACTCCAACGCTCCCAAAGACGAATTCCTGATTCCCACCGCCCTGAAAATGGATCCGCCCACAGACATCGTACTGGGCAAAATTGAGTACCCTGCGGGTCAGGACTTAAGCTTCCCGTTTTCACCCGAGTCGAAGCTCAACGTTTACAGTGGGGATTTCACCATTAACCTGATGGTGCATCCGTTGACCTCTGTCGTGCCCGGGAAATACGCCATGCATGGAATGCTTCGTTATCAGGCTTGCGATAACGCACAGTGCTTTCCGCCAAAGACCCTGCCCGTGAGTTTTGATGTGAAGGTAGTCAAAGAACCGGCGGCTCCGCGCCACAATCCCGGACAGAGCCCGCACGTGCACGGTTAAAGAAAACCTTCTCCTTCGTCGCCGATTTGCTTATACTCCCTTTTCGCAACTCTGCATTAATATCGTGGCACGAGATTTCCTGTGCAGCGCTCGATCGCAATCATTCTCGTTGCGGCCGTGATCTCCGGCGTGGCCGTTGGACTCGCCTGTTATACCTTCATTTACGCCAAGGGATACTCCTACCTGACCAACAACCCTGCGGCGTGCGCGAACTGCCACGTGATGCAGGCGCAATATGATGCCTGGATGAAATCGAGCCACCACTCGGTGGCAGCCTGCAATGATTGCCACACTCCGCACAACCTGATCGGGAAATACGCGGTAAAAGCGAATAACGGATTCTGGCATTCGTTTTACTTCACGAGCGGACACTACCCTGACACCATTGAGATCACGAAATTCGACCACCAGGTAGTGGAGAACGCCTGCCGCCGATGCCACGAATCGATCACCTCTGCCATTGATGGAAACGTAATCCATGGCAAGGCTGCCGGGCTCGAGTGCACGCGCTGTCACAATTCCGTGGGACATTCGGAGGCCGCGGCGGCACGCATCATCAGCATTCCTATTTGGAGTCTTCATGAACACCCCAGCTACTAATCCCGAAGGCGGCCGCTCGCGGCGGCTCTTGTTCGCCGTCGTCATCCTGGCTGCCGTCGCGACCGTCGCGGTCACGGCACTGCTGATCAATATCTTCGAGCGCAAGCAGGAGGCCAGGAATCCGTTCTATCGCGTCGTGGAGTTGAATGACACCATCGACGACCCGGCGACCTGGGGAAAAGACTTTCCCCTGCAATATGACCTGTATCTGCGCACCACTGACATGGAACGCACGAAATACGGCGGGAGCGAGGGCGTGCCCCACTCCCCGACGCAGGCCGACCCGCGGTCGGTCGTGGCGCGATCGAAACTGGAGGAAGATCCGCGACTCAAAACTATTTGGGCCGGATATTCCTTTTCCGCCGATTACCGCGAGCGCCGTGGGCATGGCTACATGCTCGAAGATCAGACGTTCACCGAGCGCCAGAAGTTTGCGCCGCCGGCGATGTGCGTCAACTGCCACGCCTCCATGGTGACCACCTATCTGAAGCTGGGTGATGGCGACATCATGAATGGCTTTAACGTCATCAGCGACTCGCATATGACGTATCCCGAGGTGCGCGAGCTCGTGAAGCATTCCGTCGCGTGTATTGATTGTCACGATCCCAAGACCATGCAGCTCCGTGTAACGCGGCCGGCATTTGTTGAAGGGATCCGCGCGCTGAAGGCATCACTGGGCATCCAGAATTATGACGTGAACACGATGGCCACCCGCCAGGAGATGCGTTCCTTCGTCTGCGGGCAGTGCCACGTGACGTATTACTTCCAGCCGCCGAACAAACGGCTGACGTACCCGTGGGTGAAAGGGCTGAAGGTCGAAAACATCATCGCAACCGAAGATGAGCAGAAGATCAAGGAATGGGACCACCCCGACAGCGGTGCCGGGCTGATCAAGGCACGGCATCCGGAGTTCGAGATGTGGAACCAGGGTGTGCATGCGCGGTCGGGAGTGGCCTGCGCCGACTGCCATATGCCTTACATGCGGCAGGGAGGCCTGAAGATCAGCGATCACCAAGTGAACAGTCCGTTGCTCAAGATCAATCGCTCATGCCAGACCTGCCATCACTTTCCTGAGCAGGAGTTGAAGGCCCGCGCGGAGGAGATTCAGGACAGGTTCTTCAACTTGAGGAACACCGCGCTGGACGCTTTAGTCGACCTGATCAACGACATCAAGGCACAGAAGGCGAAGGGCGCGACCGATGCGCAGTTGGCCCAGGCCCGCGAGTATCAGCGCAAGGGCCAGTTCATGATCGACTTCGTGATGTCTGAGAATTCCATGGGCTTTCATGCGCCGCAGGAGGCAATGAGGATTTTGGGTGACGCCATCAATTTGTGCCGGCTGGGACAGCTCAGCTTGCACGGTGGCCCGCAGCCCAGCCACAATCCGCCGAACATTGAGAGCCTGGCGGCGGGAACCGGTTTGGCCGACGCCGGTCAACGCTGAAACGCCACTCGCTCGAACTACAGCAAATACCCTCTGCTATTAAAGAAAATCGCGGATTCCCCGTGCGCCGGTGTTCGTCCATGCTGCGGCTGAGGAGATTCTTATGCCCGAGCGAGAAACAATCGAACGCGCCCGCGAGGATGCACGGGAAGGGAAATCGCCCAGTACGCAGGCGGGAGAATTCGTACGCGAGGAAATGCATCACATCCGCGAAGGCAAGCATGGAGCAGCCTCCACCAAACAGGCCATCGCGATCGGACTTTCGAAAGCCCGCCGCTCTGGAGTGAAACTCGCGCCCCCGCGCCGAGGCAAGGCATCGGCCAGCACCAGCAAAAAAGCCGAACAGGATTACCGCAAGGGGCAGAGCCGATCCGCCGGTCAAACGTCCGCCAGGCGATCCCGTGCCACCTCGAATGCTCTCAAGAAAAAGGGCCGCTCCGCCGCCTCGCATGAATCTCTCTCCCGACAGGCTCGAAGTGCCGCGCGCAATCGTGGCCCAGCGTCGCAGAACAATTCCGCGAAAAAGGAAAGTGCCACGCGAAAGCAGGCGAAAGCAGCCTGATCGGTGCTGGATACATCGATGAAGATCGATGAATATCCTGTCGGCGCTCTCAGTAGCCTTCTCTGTGTTCTGGGGCCCAAGACTTTGTCCCGCCCGTCCCTGTCACGCGGAGAATTCTGGTCCGCAGCCGACACTCGAGTCGGGACTCAGTGCAGCGCGACCTCCTTGCGTAGTGGCAGTTCCTGCGATGAGCCGCCTACCATCAATGCATAAGATCCGGGAACCAGCTTCCAGCTATTCGATCCTTCTTCGTAGATACTCAAGCGCTCTCGGCTGACTGGAACAGTCACTTTCTTCGATTCACCTGGACCGAGCTCCACCCGGCTCCATCCAACTAAGCGTTTCGGCGGCTCTCCTGCGGCTTCAGGAAGCGAAGAATAAACCTGTGCGATCTCCGTCCCAGCGCGCGATCCCGTGTTCTTTACTGTGAAGGAAACGCTCGGCGCATCGGTGCCAGATACTGAAATGTCTGAGTAGGCGAACGTCGTGTAGGAGAGACCGAACCCGAACGGGAACAGAACAGACTTCTTTTCAGCGTCATACCACTTGTATCCCACCTTTAGCTTCTCGTCGTAGTAGACCTGGAAAGCCGGCAGCCCCTTTGCCATTGTCTTCATGAACTCGGAAAAGTCGCCTCCCGGCCCGGGAAATTTCGGCTCTGATTCCGGCGGAGGCATCACCAGCTTTGGATGCGGAAGATCCGCATCGCTCTTGGGAAAAGTAATCGCAAGCTTTGCGCTGGGGTTCACCTTTCCGGCCACAATGTTCGCCAGCGCCTCAGCGCCGCGAATGCCCGGATACCACGCTTCGATCACTCCCGCAACTTTATCCACCCACGGCATAGTTGCGGGACTGCCGGTCTCAAGCACGACGATGGTCCGCGGATTTGCCGCGGCAACGGCTTCGATCAGCTTGTTCTGTTCTTCCGGCAAATCCAGCGTCTTCAGATCGAAACCTTCCGACTCCCACACGTACGCGAACACGATGGCAGCATCGGCATTCTTCGCCGCAGACGACGCTTCATCGAGTTTGGCGCCCGAAACGTAGGAGATCTTCGCAGCAGGGAATTGCGCCTTGAATGTACGGAGCGGCGAACTCGGCAACCACGCTGGACGCAGGAAGAAACTTAGAATATCCGACCCCGGAGGTGGAAGAGGCACAGCCGAGCCGCCGGGAGGATCCACTTGCGCCGAACCACCGCCGGTCAGAACTCCAACATCCGCGTGCCCTCCAATCAGCACCAGCGAATGCACTTTTGCAGGATCAAGCGGCAACACGTGCTTGTCGTTCTTCAACAGCACGATGCTCTTTTCCGCTACGGATTGGGCAAACGCCATGCCCGCCTCCACATCAGGTACTTGCTTCTCCACAGGATGGTCGAAAAGTCCCTTGGCGAAGATTGTGCGCAGAATCCGGTATACGTGGTCGTCTAGCTCAGCTTGTGACACCTCTCCGCTCTCCACGGCCTTTTTCAACTCGTCGCCAAAGAAATGGTGTTCGGGCTGCTCCTGGTCCAGTCCGGCATGCGACGCTTTCGCCGCGGAGTGCGTTCCTCCCCAATCCGACACCACGAACCCCTTAAATTGGAGGTCCTTCTTCAGAACGTCGATGAGCAAGTAGCTGTTCTCGCAGGCGTAGTCCCCATTTAGACGATTGTAGGAACACATCACCGCGCCCGGGTCGCCGATCTCCAATGCGATCTGGAACGCCAGTAGATCGCTCTCGCGCATGGATCGCTTGTCGATATTGGCATTCACCGCGTTACGGCCGCTCTCCTGATCGTTGAGCGCATAGTGCTTTACGTCTCCGATGACGTTCTGCGACTGCACGCCTTTGATCAAGTTCCCCGCCAGGGTTCCCGCGAGCAACGGATCTTCTCCCTGATACTCGAACGTACGGCCATTGCGTGGCTCCCGCGCCAGATTCACGCCGCCACCAAGCGTCATGTTGTAGCCCTCGTTGCGCAACTCGCGGCCGATCAGCGTGCCGTACTCGAAAGCCGTCTGCGCGTCCCACGAGGACGCTGCGCCAAGATTGTTCGGAAGTGCGGTGGAATACCGCCCTGCCTTCGCGCCCTGTGTGACCCCGTAGGCGGAATCTGCCATTTGAATCGCCGGAATGCCCAGCCGAGGAATGGAAACGGAAAAGCCTGCCCCGCCGTTCGATTCCGACGGCTGCGTCGAAAAGAAGTCCAGCCCGTTCCCGTGCAGCAGAGAGATCTTTTCGTCCAAAGTCAGTTCCTTGATCACCAGGTCGGCCCGCGCATCAGGAGACAGACTGGTTTCCGACCACGGATAGTGTTTCCGCTCCATGCCGGGAAACTGCCCGAAGCACACTGAAGTCAGGACGCTTATTACTGCGAGAAGAATGAAGACACTTTGAAATCGTCGTTCCACACCTGACATGGTTCACTCCCTCCCAAAATAGTTGAAGCGAAATAAAAGACTGTGGCGGTACGTGCAGGTGGTTATCTGCCGGAGGCGCAATTCCACGACTTTGGCACTTCGATGTACGACCGATCGAGCGCAAAGATCGAAGGGCAGCCGAGCAGTCGCAGCGTGCGCTCTACGTCCGCCTTGAGAACCTGCAGCGCCCGCCTCACGCCAGGCTTACCCGCCGCTGCCATCCCGTAGGCGTAGCCACGCCCAATCAGAACGGCCCGCGCGCCCAGACAGATCGCTTTCACAATGTCGCTGCCTCGCCGGACCCCGCCGTCCATCAGAACTTCGATTTGCCCTTTTGCCGCCGCCACCACCTCGGGAAGCGCGCGCAGCGTCGACGAGACCGAGTCCAGCTGGCGTCCTCCGTGGTTCGACACCACCACCGCGGCCGCCCCTTCATCGATCGCCCGCCTCGCGTCATCGCCGATCAGGATTCCTTTAACGATGATGGGACCGCCCCACAATTCGCGGATCCACTTCAGGTCGGCCCACGTGACCGTCGAATCCGACAATGCGGCGCCGACGTCGAGTAATTCCATGGGGCCCTTGCCGGGAATCACAACGTTCTGCAATTTCGGGACGCCGCCATCGAGCAGGAACGAGATCAGCCATCCCGGATGGGCGAGAATGTTTGGCAGAAAGGGAATCTTCGCGAAGGGAGAACTGCCCAGCAGTTCCTTCATCCCGTTGCGTGGATCACGTTCCCTCATCCCGGCCACAGGCGTATCGACCGTGATCACCAATGCCGAGAATCCCGCTTTGCGCGCACGCTCCAGCCCTCCCTCGGCCGCTGCGCGGCCGCCCAGCAGGTAAAGCTGATACCACGCTGGTCCGGGGGTTGCCGCCTTCACGTCTTCCAGCTTGTGCGCAGAGATCGTCGAAAGAATGTATCCCGTTCCGTACTCGCCCGCGACCGCGGCCGCTGCGACTTCGCCTTCCGGATGCATCAATCGGCTGTATCCCACCGGCGCCAGCATGAACGGGATCGACAGCTTGTGTCCCACCACCGTCACCGAGAGGTCACAATCGGCAACGGCGACGGCTCCCCGCGGACGAAACGTTACGTCCTGGAAAGCTCGGCAATTTTCGTTGAGTGTGAGTTCGGATTCTGCACCGCCATCCAGGTAATCGAAGACCGATTTCGGGATGCGCCGCTTGGCCATCTGGCGCAGGTCTTCGATATTTACTACCTTCGACGAGCTTAAACTTCGCGGTTGAGCCGTCATCTCAAGTTGTCTGACAAGTGTTTGCTGAGCAGCAGGGTAAGCTCTTCGACGGAAATTGTCGACTCGACGCACTCAGTATTTCGCAACGCAAAACCCGCCGCCGACCTGGGGATTCATGCGGCAGGCCCCTGCGTGATAGGTCTGCTCGTACAACATACTGAAACCGTCGTCCACGGCCCGAGCCCTGTAGTAGTACGTCGTTCCATCGGCCAAGGGCCCCGGATCATTCAGGGTGATGGTAGACCTGTGTACGTACGTTCAGAAATCAGTCGTGCCGAAGATGAAAAACTGTTTGCGGCGGAAGAGATCGTTTGGTCTCGTCGGGTTCGGCAGTGGCCAACGACCGTTTCTAGAAATTTACCGGCAGCTTCACCACTTTTTTCTGAATCGCCCACATCACCAGTTCGGCTTTATTGTGAATTCCGAGCTTGCGCATCAAATTGAATTTGTGCGCGTCCACTGTCTTCACACTCAATCCTAGTATGGCCGCCACTGACCGTACGGTCCGGCCCTCGGCAAGTAGCTTCAGCACCTCGCGCTCGCGCGCCGTCAGAACCCACTTCCCGGAACTGAGTGAGTCCCCTGGAAACTCACGTATATCGGCGTGCGACGAAGTGACCTCCGTCGAAGCGGCCGAGCCCCTGACCATTCCGAACAACTCACCGGCCGATGTCTGCCGCCCGGCGAATTTTGTGAGTTCGGAAGCGGCCGACCACTGGTCATTAGGACTGAAGCTCGGTACGAAGACCACCCTGCTGTTCGGTGATTCGCGCAGAATCATCTTCTCCGCCTGAAGCGGCGGGCATCCAAAGACCCTGGCGTCCGCGATCACCGCGTCAGGACGGTACTCGAGAATCTGGCGCAATGCCTCGGCGGCATTTTCCGCCTCAGCCACTACTTCCAAATCGCGCTCGTCCTCCAGCAGTCGGCGCAGTCCTTGTCGCACCAATGCCACTTCGTGCACCAGGACGCATCGAATCGCTTTATGAACTGGAACCTGTGCGTGGGGATACACAGCTACTCCTACCCAGGTCGGAAACTTGGAGTGGCGCAGTTTCTTGGGACCGCGCCGGATACCGACATCGTTGCCCGTATTGTATCTCTTCTTCACCGATCTTCAGGGTGTTTTCTTGCGGACTGGTAGTTTTTCTTGGGGCTCTCTGCGGATTTTCTTAACGCTCTCCACGCCAAAACCCGCCATTGTAGGGCTGGCCTGCCCGGTTTCGTTCTTTCATCAGGTACAATCGAAAATTTAATGTTGCGCTACTTCACCGCCGGAGAATCCCACGGAGAGGCCCTGATCGCCTTTCTCTCAGGCGTTCCTGCGGGTCTGAAAATCGATCAGCGTTTTCTCGATCGCGAACTCTGGCGCCGCCAGCAAGGCTATGGCCGCGGCGGCAGAATGAAGATCGAAACCGACACCGCGCACATCCTCTCGGGGGTTCGCCATGGCATCACTATCGGCTCGCCCATTTCTCTCGAGATCGCCAATCGCGACTGGAAGAACTGGGAGGAGTCGCTTCCCGTCGGCGAAGGCGATCCCGCCCGGCACAAGCGTGTCGCCTCGCCGCGCCCCGGACACGCCGATCTGGCCGGCGCGCTGAAATACAACTTCCCCGAGGCCCGCTATATTCTCGAACGTGCCTCCGCCCGCGAATCGGCTGCACGTGTAGCAATCGGGGCGATTGCCAAACTTCTCCTACGCGAACTCGGCATAGAAGTGCTCAGCCACGTCGTAACTACGGGCAGCGTCTCGGTCGCCGCGGAAGTTTCTTGGGAAAAGATTCGCGGCCTTCACGGCCATGCCGAAGTTCTGCTGAACTGCGCCGACCCCGAACTCGAGCAGCGCATGAAAGACGAAGTGGACAAGGTTCTGCGCACCGGCGACTCTCTGGGAGGAGTCTTCGAAGTGGTCGCGCACGGCGTCCCGCCCGGTCTTGGCACCTACGCCCAGTGGGATGAACGCCTCGACGCCCAACTCGCCGCTGCCGTGATGTCCCTCCAGGCCGTGAAGGCGGTTGAAATCGGCTCGGGCGTAGCGGCAGCTTTCAGCCCCGGATCGCAGGTCCATGACGAAATCGGTTACACCGCAAAAGATCGCTTCACGCCCTTTTCCCGAACCCACAACAACGCCGGAGGTATCGAAGGCGGCATCTCCAACGGGGAGGAAATCCGGGTACGCGGATATCTCAAGCCAATCTCGACTCTGCGCCGTCCCCTTCAGTCCGTCGACTTCGCCACGCGTGAGCCGGTAAAAGCTGCGTACGAGCGCTCCGATGTGTGTGTAGTCCCCGCGGCCGGTGTTGCCGCCGAAGCCATGGTCGCGCTCACGCTCGCCCGCTCCGCGCTGGAGAAATTCGGCGGCGACTCGATGAGCGAAACAGTCCGCAATTTCCAAGGCTACTGCCAACAACTCAAGAACTTCTGATGATCTATCCCATCGTCAAATACGGCAATCCGGTCCTTGAAAAGCCCGCCGAGAAGGTCACGGTCTTTGACAAGGAACTGGAAAAACTCGTCGAAGATATGTTCGAGTCGATGTACGAGGCGCACGGTGTCGGCCTGGCCGCCCCGCAAATCGGCATCGGACGCCGCATCGCCGTCATCGACGTCACGTTTAAAGAAGACCCGAACGCCAAGCTGGTCCTTATTAATCCAGAAATCGTCCACACCGAAGGCAAACACACGCAAAGCGAAGGATGCCTCAGCATCCCCGAGTTCCGCGAAAACGTAACGCGTCCCAACAAAGTCACCGTGCGTGCACAGGACGTTAAGGGAAATGTCTACGAGAAGACCGGAGAGGAGCTACTCGCCCGCGCCTTCCTTCACGAAACCGATCACCTCAACGGCAAGCTCTACATGAGTCACCTCAGTGCCTTGAAGCGCGACCTGATGAAACGCAAGATCAAAAAGCTGATGAAAGCCGGAGAATGGTAGAACCTATGGCCGTTTCCGGGATTCTAGCGGAGCTGTTTTCTGATCTGAATTCCTGTAGTTATTTGTTTCTCCGCGAGGCCGGTGAAACGATCGAATTCAGCCTAAGGCTGATGATTGAGGAAGGCGTCGCCTTGCCCGAAGCCACTCCCATAGAAGTCTGCGGAGTCTCCCTAGGTAGCGGACATAACGTGACATCTGGCGAAAATACCCGTCTCTTCGAAGTTTGCTGGGATTCATACGTGGCCTATTCAGTTACAAACGAGTCATTTGCTAACGGCGTCGACGAGACCGATAAATTTGAGCTTGGAAATCTTGTTCGCGTCTATTCAAAATCAAACTTTCTTGAATACGTACGAAAAGCTACACTTGCTTCCGACGAGTACCCAGGACCGTTGCAACACATCGGAATAATCTGCGAGTGGCACGTCATCGATGTGATTTCAACGTCTCTCCCCACGGTTAAGAAGCTCCGGTCTGCACACCGTGACTAAGCCACTGGCTCTCATCTTCTGCGGTACTCCCCGCTTCGCCGTTCCGGCGCTGGAAAAACTAGCCGCGGCGGGCCATCGTATCCACCTCGTCGTCACCCAGCCCGACCGCCCAAAAGGACGCGGCCTCGAGCTCGTCGCTTCTCCGGTAAAACAATCCGCGCAGAAACTGAATCTTCCCATCACGCAACCCGACAAGATCAAGACGAACGATCAATTCCGTGCCCAACTCACCGCCATCAAACCCGACGCCATCATCGTCGTCGGCTATGGCCGCATCATCCCGCAATGGATGCTCGACCTCCCGCCCCTCGGCAACATCAACTTGCATGCCTCGCTGCTACCGAAATACCGGGGCGCCGCCCCGATTCAATGGGCAATCGCGAATGGCGAAACCATTACCGGCAATACCACGATGCGCCTCGATGCCGGCCTCGACACCGGCGATATCCTGTTGCAGCGGGAAATGCCGATCGCACCTGACGACACGTCCGAGACACTAGCCCCACGCCTCGCTGATATGGGAGCCGATCTTCTGGTTGAGACTCTGCGTGGACTCGAGTCTCGCACAATCCATCCTCGCAAGCAGGACGGCACGCAAGCAACCTTGGCCCCAATCCTGAAGAAAGAAGATGGCGAGATCGATTTCTCCCGCACCGCGCAAGAAATTCTGAATCGCCTGCGCGGTTTTCAGCCCTGGCCGGGCGCATACACCAAGTTCCGCGGCAAGAATCTCCAAATCCTGAAAGCGCAATTGGTGAGCGACGAGGTAGCGCCCGCACAAATCAAAGTCAAAGCAGGCCACTTGATCGCAGGCTGCGCTCATAGCACGTCGCTGGATATTCTGGAACTTCAACTGGAAGGGAAAAAGCGAACCACCGGCAAGGATTTCATCCACGGCTATCAGCCAAAGGAATCAGAGAAGATGGGATCAGCTCCGCCCGTGTAGGGACGGAGGCCTCGTCCGTCCCGCGGGCGAAGCCCGCGTGTCCCCAGGCGAAAAGCGAAGTATATCCATAAATACAAAAGGGGCCTAAAGCCCCAGTTCCGGCCAACGACCATCGACGAACGACGCCTTCCTTCAACCCACCTTCTGCGGTACCCGCGGCAGCGGCATGGCAGCCGCGATCTTCGCCCCAAAATACTTCGTCCGCGCGGTCAGCAGTTTCTCGATCTCGACCTGCTTCAGAGGCTGCTGACGCCCGAGCAGATGCGTGACCAGCGCAATCTGCGCGAAATGTTCCACAGTCTCCATCTTCATATATGCATGTTCGAGCGTATCGCCGTACGCGACTACACCGTGGTTCGACATCAGAATAGCGTCATAATTCGGAACGTACGGCTCCAAAGTCTGCGCCAACTCTGACGTTCCCGGCGTCCCATAGCGCGCCAGGGGAATGCTCCCCAGTCCCATGACCACTTCGCACACGAGCGGCTCAGTCAGAGCAATCCCCGCCGCCGCGAACCCAGTGGCGGTCGGCGGATGCGCATGCACAATCGCCTGCACGTCCTCGCGCAGCCGGTAAATCAGCAGATGCATCCCGATCTCGCTGGTCACGTTCCGATGACCCGACACCCGATGTCCGTCCATATCGACGACAACCATGTCTGCCGGTCGCATCGCCCCCTTGCTCAAACAGGTCGGCGTCACCAGAATCCGGCCGCCCTTCAGGCGCACGGACAGATTCCCGTCCATGGCCGCCACGAATCCGTGCTCGTGGAGCATCCGGCCGTACCGGACGATTTCTTCCCTATATTTACGTTCCGTTAGCATCACAACCTTTGAGGGAGATGAGAAAAAGCAGGCCGACACTCGCAATTTGCATACTATCAGCACAACTGCGCCCGGAACAATCCAAAATTTAGATGAAAATCGATCTTGCAGATGTGCCGAAAGACCCGTGAATTGGGCCTCCTCCTTATAATCGTCTGCAGTGCTCGTCTCCGATTTTCACTACGATCTTCCGGAAGAATTAATTGCTCAGCAGCCGCTGCCCGACCGCGCTAGCTCCCGCCTTCTGCATCTATCAGCATCGAGCGGAGCCATCGCCGATCGCCAATTTCACGAATTCCCCGATCTGCTTCGCACCGACGATCTCATCGTATTTAACAACACCCGCGTTTTCCCGGCTCGCCTCTATGGCCGACGCGGAGGTCTCAAGTCTCAGCCTGTCAGCCCCCGCAATCCCGCCTCGCGCGATTTCCTCCACGGACGCATCGAGGTCCTGCTGACGCGGCAGCTCCAATCTGATCCGAACACCTGGGAGTGCCTCGTCCGTCCCGGCCGCAAAATCGGCATCGGCGAGCATCTTTACTTCGGAGATCACGACGAACTGCAGGCCGAAGTCGTCTCCCGCGGCCAGTTCGGTGAGCGCCAGATCCGGTTCTGTCCGACGGATCACTTCTTCACGCACATCGAAAAGATCGGTCACGTTCCGCTCCCGCCCTACATCGCTCGCGACGATTCCTCCGCAGACCGCGATCGCTATCAAACCGTCTACGCCCGCGAGCGTGGATCGGTCGCCGCTCCCACGGCCGGCCTGCACTTCACGCCGGAAATTCTCTCCCGCATCCACCAACGAGGCATCGAAACCACCGAAATCACCCTCCACGTCGGACTAGGCACTTTCCAGTCCGTCCGTGTCGACAACGTCGAAGAGCATAAGCTGCACTCCGAGCCATACTCCGTCTCAAAAGAAGCCGCGGCAAAAATTGAGCAAGCGCGAAGGCAATCCCGTCGCATCGTAGCCATCGGTACCACGACAGTGCGCACGCTGGAATACGCCGCCCAGCAATCCCAAGGCGAAATCCGCCCCGGATCAAGTGAGGCCAACCTCTTCATTTATCCCGGATACAACTTTCGCGTGGTGAACGCGTTGCTAACAAATTTCCACCTGCCCCAATCGACGCTGCTGATGCTGGTTTGCGCGCTAGGCGGGAAAGATAATGTGCTGAATGCCTACCGCCATGCGGTAAGCGGGCGCTACCGTTTCTACTCCTATGGCGATTGCATGTTCGTGGAATGAGTCCCTAGGCAAGGGATGCGCCCAATCGAATCGAAATGGGGTGTCCCATTCTGGCCGGTTTTGCCAGAAGTGGGTCTTTCCGCTAGGGAAGCTGCAGGTCGAACGCGTAGATCTCCTGCGTGCTGATATCGCGGGGAAGCATGAGAGTCTCGCCGGGTGCGAGCGCCGTCCAGGAACCGGTGCCAAACTGTCCGCCGAATTGGCGCAGCCTCTTGAAATCCGCCACCTTTTCGACTTTCGCATCGCGGAACCGCACGCGGTAGTACCCGCTGTTTTCACCCAACACCGTATCGAAGTAGACCGATGCACTATCTGGGGACCAGGAAAGATAACCCAGCACACTTGTGCCGAGATCGACTTTGATTTGCCTCCACCGCTGGCTCTTGAAATCGTAAAGCATCAACTTGGCATTGTCCGTGGATCCGATCGCAACGATATAACGTCCGTCGGGTGACCATCGCGGGCCGAAGATGCCTTGCGACCCGGGTAGCTGGGAGATCTGGCGAGTCTTGGAGTCCCAGAGTTGGATAAAGGTCTGATCGGCATGCAGCGCATCGAAGTGCCCAAAGGCCAGCCTGCTGCCATCGGGCGACCACGTCGGATCAGTCTCCTGAACGTTCTCCGAGGTCAGAGTCTGCGGGCTGCCGCCATCCTTCGAAACCAGATACAACTTCCACGGTTTGCCCGGTAGTGCCCCGGAGAAGGCGATCTGCTTTCCATCCGGAGACCAGTGCGAAAGGGCGGTCCGCATCGGTGGATCGGTGAGTTGGAGACGCGAACTCCCGTCGGCCTTGCTGCGCCACAGCGTGCCTTCGGGAAGACTGACGTACGTAATCCACTGGCCGTCGTGAGAGAAATCGACATCGCTGGCGGAGATGCCTCCGAGATAAGGAACAAAATCAGCAGACTTTGCGTCATAGCGGACCAACTCGGCACGCTGTTGAATGCCGATTACAAAAAGCTTCTTACCATCCCCGCTGGGAATTGGCGCCCCGAAAAGGAGTGGACCGTTGGTGAGCTGAACCGGTTGCTTTGAAACGTTCCTCCACCACGGCATATGATCCGGCATAACCCAGATATTGGTCGCACCTTCGCGCGTGCTTTGAAAGAAATAGTATCGTCCATCCGATGTCCAGGTGCCGCAGCATTCCCCGGGGGGATTGTTCCACCCAGGAAAAATCGGATGCAGGTTGGTGCCGTCGCTGTGCACCTCCCAAATGTCGGAGGTGTTGTTCACCAGGTTGGCGACTGTGAAGCGGATGCGAGTTCCATCGGGGGTAAAGACCAGAACGCCAGGTGAGTCAGGCGCAGTCACAATCTTACGGGCGTTGCTGCCGTCGTGCTCCGCTACATAGATGTCATTCCCTTTGGCAAAGGCCAACGTGCCATTCGGAGACCAGGTTGCGTCATGGCCGACAACATTGCCGAGGCGGCGAGGCGAGCCGGCAGGAATGGGCACCGTCCAAAACGGCTTGTCGAGATAATTGGCCTGCATCGGTACGACCAGCAATTCCGATTTTTCTGGCGAAATGGAAGAAACAATTGGGTTGTCGACGGGTACGTCCAGGGGCGCGGCTTCGCCCCCGTTGATGGCAACCTGTGCCATGGCAAAACGTGCAGGGGCATTCTCCGTGAAGTAAATTCGGTTGCCATCGTTCACCATCGAGATCTTCGGCAATCCATCGTTAGTGATCTGCTTCGATCCCGTGATCCTCGGCGCGGGGAGCGGTGTGCGGAGCCAAATGACAAGGATAGCGGCCAATGCAACCAGCGCTCCTATCGCGCCCCATTTCAACCACCGTTTGGAACGCAGTGCCCCATATCGCGAAACGGTGCCGGTTTCGAGAAGAGGCGTCCTTCCCGAGTCCGTATCGCGTTTCAGCCGCTTAAGATCGGTCTCCAGATCAGCCGCCGTGCGATATCGTAGGTCCCGGTCTTTTTCCATGGCTTTGTTGACGATCCGTTCCAACTCCGCCGGCAGGTCCGGATTCAAGCGCACGGGCGCGACCGGCGCACGGTTCACAATCCCTTCGCAGATCATCGCCGACGTCTCGCCACGAAAGGGCAGCGTCCCCGTCGCCATCTCGTACAGCACCGCTCCGAACGAGAACAGATCCGTGCGGGCATCGACTTCTTTGCCGCGCACCTGCTCCGGCGACATATAGGCAACCGTGCCCATCATCGTGCCCGGCGAGGTCAGGTGTTCCTCCGCAAGGGATTGCGTCTGCGTATTCAGCGCTGCGATCTGGCTGGACGAAACCGCTACCGGCGCGACTTTGGCCAGCCCAAAGTCCAGGATCTTGGCGTGGCCGCGCTCCGTCACGAAGATATTCGCCGGCTTGATGTCGCGATGAACTATGCCTTTGCTGTGCGCGGCATCGAGAGCATCGGCCACTTCTATCGCGAGCGGCAGCATGGCATCGAGATCCATACCGCGCCCGGAGATGCGATGCTTCAGCGTCACGCCCTCCAGGTACTCCATGGCGATAAACGCCAGCCCGTTCTCCTCGCCGATGTCATGAATCGTGCAGATATTCGGATGGTTCAGCGCGGATGCCGCCTGCGCCTCCCGCTGAAACCGCGCCAACGCCTGCGGATCGCGGGCCACATCATCTGGCAGAAACTTCAGCGCAACGAAGCGATGTAGCCGGGTGTCCTCGGCCTTGTACACCACTCCCATGCCACCTCCGCCCAGCTTCTCCACAATGCGGTAGTGGGATATCGTCAACCCGATCATCAGAATCCTTGGCAGGCAGCATACAGCACAGAGCCTGGGAATACACGTTTTGGCTTGTAGTCCTGCTCCTGAGTTCGCTTGGAAAACTGCCGGGCCATTGATAACATCCCGCGCATGTTCAAATCACTGTTAGTTACACTCTGCCTGATGGGGACTCTTATGGCTGCGGATTTGCCCTCGAAGAAGTACTTGAACCTGGCCGCCATCAAAAAGATGGTCGCCGGCGCCGAAGCGCAAGCTCAGCTCCAGAACGTCTCGGTCACAATCTGCATTGTGGATGACCAGGGAGCCTTGCTCTTTCTCCAAAGAGGAGACGGCGTCTCCATCAACACGCTCGAGTGGGCGCAGAAAAAAGCGCGCCACGCCGCTTTGTACGGCAGCCCATCGAAAGACGCCGCCGATCAGGTGAAATTGGGAAATACCGCCGCCCTCGCCTATCCGAATTTCTTCCCCGGGCAAGGCGGCCTGCCCATCAAGGTCGATGGTCAGACGATCGGAGCAATCGCCGCCAGCGGCGCCAAATCCGAGATCGACGAGGTCATCGCGCAAGCCGGGATCGACGCGCTGCTGAAGAAATGACCAGATCTGCGCTGGCTTGCCTGTTGCTATGATTTCAGCGACGAAGGATTACTATGCAGCGGGCAGCAATAGAGCACATCTCCCCTTTCTTCATCGTCAGCAACGTCGATCAGAGCATCGCCTTCTATCGCGACAAGCTCGGCTTTGAGACAAGATTTCAGGAGCCCAACTCCGGCCCCTTCTTCGCGATTATCGGTCGCGGAGGCGCGCAGTTATTTCTCAAGTCGGAAAAGACGGTTTCGCCGCTACCCAACCCGAAACGACATCCCTCCATGCGATGGGACGCGTACGTTTACGCTCCAGATCCGGACGCCCTTGGTGCTGAGTTTGCCAATCTGGGTGCGACTTTCAGCGTACCTTTAATGGACACCCACGACGGTCTCCGCGGGTTCGAGATCTGCGACCCCGACGGATACGTGATTTTCTTCGGCCGTCCCCGGTAGGCATTCCACTTGGAAAACATGTGTTCAGGCTTTGGAATCCCGCCGCGACTCGCACCCCTGAGAGTCAGCGCTTCGACAACGAGTACAATAGCCGCCAACTATGGAACCCCGCCCTGACGTCATTGTCGACTTCGTCTTCGAAGACGGCATGCTGTTCGTCTCCGTGCAAAACATCGGTTCCCAGCCGGCGCTGCAGGTCCACGTTGAATTCGAGCCTCCATTCAAAGGCCTTGGTGGGACTGCCTCTATTCCCGAGTTGCCGCTCTTCCACAACATCGAATTTCTGGCGCCTTCCCGCTCCGTCCGCACACTTCTGGATTCCAGCGCTGCCTATTTCGCCCGCAAAGAGCCCGAGCAGATCACCGCCACTGCCTCTTACGGCGATCGCTCTGGCCAGAAATTCTCCAGCACGATGCGTCACGACCTCTCCATCTATCGAGAGATTGCGTTTATTCCAAAGGAAAGGACTTCACCCCGTGGCCACTCAGCGTGATGTCCCGTATGGGAACCAACATTTTCTGGTCGATCTCGGCGACGGCGGTCAAGGTCCGGCTGCCGGTTTCTCTCACATCGTGATGCCCGACATCTCCATCGATGTCGTGCAATACCGCACCGGCAACGACAAGGAATCCGGAACCCACAAGCTTCCGGGATTGACGCACTATGGCAATTTGATTCTCCGCCGCGGAATTATCGGCTCCCTCAACCTCTATGCCTGGATCAACCAGGTGCGCAATGGGGATGCCAACGCCCGCCGCAACGTGACGATAACCCTCCTCGCCGAAGATCTCACCCCGGTCCTCGTCTGGAAACTGCTCCGCGCCTGGCCGGTGAAGTACAGCTTTGGAGACCTGAACGCGAAAGGTGACGACGTCGCCATCGAAGAGCTAGTGCTTGCCTACGAACGCCTCGAAATGGAATGAGCATGGTGGCGCAGGCTCGCGTCAGCAGACGTATCCTGTCGCACATCGCGATTGACAGTGATGTTAGTTTTGAATCACTACCGGGATATCGGGAAAAACAGCGACGTTACCGCTGGTGTCGACGGCTCGAACTCCAACCACGTGGGCACCGTTTGGATACGAAATGGTGTTGAGGGAGAAAGAGTATCCGATTGCCACAGGGGCGTGCGGCCAGTCGTTGGCCACGTCCGGCCGAGACCCACCGTACACCGCAGTTCCAGCCAGCCTCTGGTCCACGTAGACATCCACTCGGGATACCCGGATATCGTCAAACGCCCATCCCGACACGCTCACCGTTCCGGAAAGTTGTGCGTTGGCTGCGGGATTATCCACGGACCCAATGGGAGTGAAAGTGTCCTTCGCGGGAAGCCGATTGTGCAGGTCGTAAATCACCTGGCGTGCATGCGTGTAGTCTCCCGCAACCAGGTACACGTCTCCTTCGAGAACACTGTTAGCGCCGAAACTGAAGAACGTACGCGGAGCAAAGTAGTTGGTGCCAAAGCCCGTTGCACCAGAATCCCCGGCAGCAGCAAACCCACCAATATAGGGAGCCATTCCGGGAACATACACGGTCAGTCCCTGATCGCCGCTATCGATAAAGGCTCCCCATTGCTCGGACGCATATAGCGTCGGGCTGAACTGGGGCAGTTGGGGCATCGTCACAGACGTAATCGGCGCGTTAGTCCACTGATTTGTGCTGCTGTCGCTCACGAATCGGTCAAAGCCAAGATTCGCGTAAACGGCAGGAAACTCCTGGATGCTATCGGCGTGCTGGTCCGTACCGAAATGGGTGATCTTGTAGTGCACCTTGAAGCTGAAAGCGTGATCGGTCACGGCAGAGACAGTGGCTTCCACATAAATGTCGCCGAGCACCGGCTGACTTTGCCCCCCACCTTTGTCGTCAGGGTTCCACTGGTAGGGTTGAGCTTTGATATAGAGTGATTCGGCATTCAACGTCTGGGTTAGCACCGGGCTGCCGTGGTTGTACTTGTCACCTCCTTGAACTGGATTCCACCCGAAAGTGCCGCTGCAGCCGGCGCAGGCGTCATATTGTGCACTGCCGTCATATTCGGCAACCTGAACCTCGCGGCCGGTATCATGCTCATTCACAACATTAGTTCCATTCAGACTCACCTCGACGATAGAGCCTCCCCACTGTGTCTCCAAGCCGATCCGTGAGGTGTCCACATCCGAATCAGATTCAAGATACAAAACCGATCCGCTCTGATAGGTGGTCACGTGTATGACCGGCTCGGTGGTCAGGATCAACTTTGCCGTGTGTGAGTTCCCTCCGCTCGTACCCGCGGCGGTAAGTTCAAACACACCGACCGCAGCTGAACTGGAGGCGGAAAACACCACGTCTTGGCTCGACCCTGATTGAACGGAGAACGACGAGCCCGAACTCGCGGTTACACCTGCGGGCAATCCTTGCAAGGTGATACTTACTGATCCGCTGAAACCATTCTGTGGCACGACCGACACTGTTACGGTCGAGCTCTCGGCCCCGATCGTCGCCGAGGCTGAAACGGGTGACACAGAGAGCGTGAAATCGGGTGCCGGTGGCGGTGGGGGCTGCTGCTTCCCTCCACCGCATCCCACTAATCCTCCGACAATAGCAGCGAGAATCAGCGGGACAGAAATCGCTTTCGAAATGGAGCCGATACGCATTGCCGAACTCCTGCCCAAGCAACGGCCGAAGCGAGGCACTTTTATACACCCCCCGGAGTCTCTTCGCCAGCAAACTAACGGTGATTCCTGCAATCGGTGGAAGCAGATCGGTTCTCAACCGGATGGAGTACTCACGCTGGTTCTCAAAGCGCCCGAAGTGCAGGAAATGAAGAAGACCCGCAATGAAGAATGTCGGCGCCACCCATGAGGCAGAGCAGGGGGCTGCCTCGTATAAATCGCGCCTGACTCAGGACAACGAATCCGCTATTTCACGCGTAAACGGTTTCTTCGCCCAAGCCCCCACGAGTCCGTAAGACATGGCCACTCCTCGTTTTGCAGACACCTCTTTGCGCATGCGATCCGTCAACGTTTCAATCTCTACCTCATCCGCCGACGCTATATTCAGTTTTTCGAGAGTCGGTGTCAGGCTGCGTACTGCTTCAGCCAGCAGTTTGAAAACGGGACTATCGTCTTCTCCGGAGACTAGCGCATCCATGCGCATGGATGGTTCCGGCAAACCGCAATCGAGGAACAAGGAATGCATCTCGAGTCCCAGTTCAGGCCGTGCGCCGCTGCTGCGCAATCCCTCGGCGAGCCACCGCGCCGCCTCGTCGAAAACAGGGACCGCTGGCCAGGACCGGCATACTGTCGAGTCAACTTCCTGGAACGCCACCAAGCCGCCCTTACGAAGATTTCGCATCATGTTTCGCAGACTTCTTGCGGGATTGTCCTGGTACATGAGCACAAAGCGGCCAACGATCGCGTCAAACGGTTTGTCGAAGTGCATCACGGCAGGATCACCCACCGCGAAATCAACATTCTGAAGATTACGCCGAATCGCTCTTGCTGTGGCTCTCTCCACCGCCACCAGAGACCGGTCGACACCCAGTACGTATCCGTTCGAACCCACCAGATCCGCAGCCAGGAAACTTACGTCTCCGCTGCCGCTGCCCACATCCAGCACCCGCATCCCCGCGCCTAATCCCGCCTCCGTGAGGAGCTGACGGGTATACGGCGCGAACACAGTTGCTTGAAAGATGAGGCGATCCAGTTCACGAGATGAGTGGCCCAAGGCATACTCGACCTGAAGATTTGAAATTCCCGATTCCAGATTAGACAAATGACTTCTCCTTGAATGGCATTAATGGCAATGAGGGACTGTCCATCCGTCATCACTGCGCGGCTTGTTGTCGGTTTCCGCTGGGGGAACAACGGCATTACTAGGGGAATAAAACCAGTCAGGTTAGCTAAGAACCCAGTCTCAATTTGTCATGTGTTTGTAACGGCTGTGTCATCTTTAATTCTCTTAGCCACCTAAATCGACGTGAGTGTGAGCCTATGAGAACAGAGGGATAAGTTCTGCACGTTCGTGGGGGGCAATGCGAGGGGTTCACTTTTTCGCCGGTGTGCGGAACTCAGCAATCCTGCAAAAGCAAAACGGGCATCCGACACGGATACCCGCTCAAAATTCGGCCAATACTCTCGACGAAGACTACGCCCGCGCGCCCACGGCCGCCGGTTCGCTCGATGGAACGGCCTTGTCTTCACCGTTCGCTCTCGCGGCTTGCTGTCCGCCCTTGCGAATGTCGATGCCGCCCTTGAAGAACGCGCCGTCTTCAATCGAAATGCGCGCCGCGATCACGTCGCCAGTCAGGGAACCGTCGCTGCGAATGTCCACGCGGTCGCTCGCGGTCAAATTCCCGCGCACTTTGCCGAGCACAACGATCTCGCGCGCGTTAATGTTGGCGGCCACCACGCCATTGCGGCCCACGGTGACGCGATTGCCTGAAAGATTAATGGACCCTTCCACTCTGCCATCAATGTAAAGCGACTCGGATCCGGTCACCTCACCCTTGATCACAAGCGACTTGCCGATCGTCGCCTGGTCCGCAGTGGTCGTCGTCACCGGCCGGGGGGCCGCTGGCGGCTCGCTCGCCGTCATCGCGGGCGCACTGGGAGTAGACGTAGTTGGGCGCTCCGGCTCAGCTGGCCGGCCGGGTGTCTGGGGCTGATTTGTCGGCTTCCACATGGGGTAACAGGGTCCTTTCCTTTGTTGGGATTAGGAGTATTGGCCGCACTTTCGTAGCCAAAGGCGATTGTACTCCTCCCTCCTCTCTGCAACCCTGTGGAAATCCCGTATTTTCAACGAAAGTAACCGAATGATCGCCGCTTTGGTGTGCCCCGCTTTTATCCAACGTTGCCAGAAGTGGGGATTTTCGCGCCACCGTCATGTAACGATTCCCGAAATTTTCCGCCCCCTCGTACCCTTTCACAGCCCGCGGGAGTTATCCTCTTAGGGAGAAGATTTGTCGAAACCAATTCAGGTTTCATCAGTCTAACGATTATCCGGAACAAGCTAAGGCTGGACCAGGCAGTCACCACTGCCAGCGGTCTCATTCACAAACTCGAAGCGTTCGCGTAGATGCTCTGAAGTAAGCCTCTGAGGCCCCGGCAAGGGCTTCCGAAATAGCCCGGCGCTTCAGCGCCGGGTAGGCCAAGCAAAGCGCGTCCTTAGGGACGCCTGAACTCTTTCCCATTCATTCCATTGAATCGGGAACACAAGGAGTGACATGTCTGACCAGGCAATCATCACCCCAACGATTGGCCGTCCCGAACCCAACGAATACGCGCCCTACCATGACCGCTACATCTCTCTAGTCCAGGGAACGGATATCGTCGGCACGTTCGAATCCCAACGCCGCCAGATGCTGGTTCTCCTTTGCGGTCGTGACGATAAAGATGGCGACTTCCGTTACGCCCCCGACAAATGGTCGCTCAAGGAAGTTCTCGGTCACGTCTGCGACAGCGAGCGCATCTTCACCTATCGCGCCCTGCGCATCGCTCGCGGAGATCGCACGCCGCTGGCGGGTTTTGAGCAGGACGATTACATCCGCAACGGCCCCTTCGCCCAGCTGCCACTGGCCGAGCTCATCGAAGACTACATTGCTGTGCGTCGCGCCACGCTCACTCTGTTTCGCAACCTGGACGAGCCTGCGTGGACGCGCCGCGGCATCGCCAACAATGTCGAAGTCAGCGTCCGTGCCATCGCCTACCTCACCGCAGGCCACGAACTCCACCACCGTAGAATCCTCGAAGAAAAGTATTTCGCCAAATAGCCTGTGTAGGGGCGGACGCCTCCGTCCGCCCCGCGGCCCTGAGCGAAGCGAAGGGGAGCGTGGGACTGCCTCTCAAAGCTTCGTTCATTTCCGCGGGGACTCAGGAAGCAGGTTGTATGATGTTCACGCACCATCAAAGCCGATGCAATACCTGACTGAACTCCTCCGTGGTAAAGGTGCCCACGTAGATCCCATCGCATGCGTCGAAGATGCTTCCTCGGAGTTAGCCACCCGCCGCATCGAAGGTTTTCCCCACTCCATCGCCGACCTGGTCTTCCATATGAATTACTGGATGAACTGCGAACTGAAACGAATTCGAGGCGAGAAACCTAAATATCCCCACCACAATGACGAAAGCTTCCCCAACACGCCCCAGAACTGGGACCAACTGAAACGTGACCTCTCCTGGTTCCTCGGCGAATTCTCGAAACTCGCTCATTCGTCACGCGAAGAACTGGACCGGCAAATCGAATCGACGCATCCGGGCGACAAGCAGCAATCGAGCACGATGGAGGCAATCCTCTGGCAAATGGTCGCCCACAACAGCTACCACACCGGCCAGATCGCCATGCTCCGCCGCACCATGAGTGCCTGGCCCCCAAAGTCTGGCGGCGACACCTGGTAAGCACAGAAATCACGTAGCGACAGCCGCCTGGCCTGTCTCCGGACCGAAGCTCTGCAGACTCATTATTCGCACCGCAACGCCGCGACCGGATCGATCCCCATGGCCCGCCGCGCCGGCAAATAGCACGCCAACATGGCTACGACTCCAAGCCCGGCGGCAACAGCCACAAACGTTACCGGATCCGTTGGCTGCACTCCGTAAAGCAATTTCGTCATCACCCGCGACAGCATAAGCGAGCCCGCGATCCCTGCCGTGGAGCCGGCCAATGCCAGGTAGATTCCCTGCCGTGCCACCAGCAGTAAAACCTGTCCCCGCGTAGCTCCCAACGACATCCGTACTCCAATCTCATGCGTTCGCCGCGAGGCCGAGTAACTGATCACTCCATAAATTCCCACACTCGCGAGCACCAGCGCCACACCCGCAAAAATCGACAGCAGCAGCATCTCGAACCGCGGCTGCGCGGTCGCTTCGGCCACCACTCCCTCCATGGTGACCACTTGCGAGATCGTCAGGTTCCGGTCAAAGGACCACGCCGCCTCTTTCATCGCCGTAGCAACGGACGCCGGGTCTCCCGCCGTGCGCGCCACCAGCGTGATGTATGCCATATAGGATTTTGGGCTGCTCAGGAACTCTTTATTCTGAAATGCCGCCAGGTACGCCTCAGGAAACGGAGCCGCCACCCAATCCTCCTGCTTCGCATTCTTGGTAATTCCAATAATCGTCAGCCAGGTCGGAGGGTTCGCCTTGTCGTCATCGAAAGAGATTCGTTTGCCAATCGGATCTTCGCCCGGCCAATATTCATTCGCTGTGCGCTCGTTGATGAGCACGACGCCGGGAGCAGTTGCAGTGTCAGCCTCCGTGACATCACGTCCTCGGATGAGCGGCAGCCGCATGGTCTGGAAATATCCCGGCGTCACCATTCGATAAATCGCCGTGGGTGTCTCACCGGGACGCGGCTTCGGGCGGCCCTCCACGACGAACGGCCAGCCCCAGGAATCACCCGCCAGCGGCAAGTGATTGATCGCGCCTGCGGCCTCCACTCCCGGGATCGATCGCACCCGTTCGATCAGTTGGTGATAAAAGACGGTGCGCCGACCTGAGTCCGCCTCCATCGATCCTGCAACCGACACCATCATGGAAATCACGTTGTGCGGATTGAATCCCGCATCCACGGCTTGCAATGCTGCGAACGTGCGAATCATCAGCCCGGCGCCGATCAGCAGCATCAGCGCCAACGCTAACTCGGAGACCACCAGGAGACTGCGCAACCGACTTCTGCGAAAACCCTCGACACTGCCACGTGCTCCCTCTTTCAGCGTGTCATTCAGATTCACCGATGAAGCTTGCAGTGCGGGCACAAGTCCAAATCCCACGCTGGTCAAGATCGTCGCCACCAACAGAAACAAAGCCGCATGCGCATCGATGGATACCGTTTGTACCCGCGGGATATTTCCCGGACTCATTGCGATTAAAGCCTTTGTTCCGACTATCGCGAGCAGTAGCCCCAATGCTCCCCCCAGGCCGCCCAGCAAGAGGCTTTCCGTAAGAAACTGACGAATCAGCCTCCCGCGCCGTGCTCCGAGCGCTGCTCGCACCGCCACTTCCTTTCGGAGTGTCGCTGCCCGCGCTAACAGCATGTGCGCCACGTTCGCGCAGGTGATCAGAAGTACGAATGCCACCGCCCCGAGAAGCACCAGCAGCGGAGTTTCCATCCCGCCCACAACCTTTTCCTTCAAGGGAGTCACGACGACATTGCGATTCGTTGCCGGATACTGCTGTTCCAGTTGTCCCGTGATCGCTGCTATTTCGGTGCGTGCCTGCGTCAGCGAAACCCCATCCTTCAGCCGCGCAAAGATTCGCAGGCTGTTGCCGCCACGATCGTGGATTCGCTCTCCGAACGCGTTTGGTGCCCAGACTTCCGCATGTGTCGCCCAGAAAGGCGTAAATTGGAATCCTTGCGGCATCACGCCCACGACCACGTACGCAGTTCCATCCATCAGGATCGGTTTCCCGAGCACATTCGGGTCTGACGAGAATCGACGCTGCCACAACCGATAACTGAGAATCACTTCGCGGTCGGCGCCCTCGTTGTCCTCTCCTCCCAAAAACAAGCGTCCCAGCATCGGCTCGATTCCGAGCATCGGGAAAACATTCTGCGTCACCTTCAAGCCTTCAATGTGCTCGGAGGGAGCGTCGTCCCCAGTAAGATTCGGCGACCAGTACTCCGCTGCGCCCATCGCTGTGAAGGAATGATTCTGGTCGCGCCAGTCGATATAATTGGCGGCCGAGACCGGATCCTCGCCGTTCATCAGGATCGTCACCAGTCGCCCCGAGTCGCGATAAGCCAGCGGTTTTAGAAGCACCGCATCCACCACGCTGAAAATCGCTGTATTTGCCCCGATACCCAAGGCGAGTACAACCACTGTTGTTATCGTGAACACCGGTGTTCGCAACAGGGCTCGCATCCCGTGCTGCACATCTTGCATGAACGTTTCTAGAACATTCACGCCCACTGCATCGCGACATTCGTGCTTCGCCGTTTCCATTCCGCCAAACTCCAGTCTCGCCTGCCGCTTGGCCTCTTGCGCCGGAACGCCTTGGCTCATCAGATCGGCGGCACACGCTTCCATGTGAAACCGCATCTCCTCATCCATCTCACGTTCCACGCGCCTGCGGCCGAGCAGGGCGCCCGTCCAGGAGCGAACCCGCGCCCACGTCCTCATAATTCCTCCGGGGTAGCCTGCAGAATTCCCGCGATCACCGCCGTCATTTCGTTCCAGCGTTTTGTCTCAGATTGCAGTCGGCGCTTTCCCGCGGCAGTGAGTCGGTAGTAGCGAGCACGCCGGTTGTTCTCCGACTCACCCCACTCGCCGGTGATCCACCCCTGATGCTCCAGCCGATATAGCGCGGGGTACAGTGATCCCTGCTGAATTTCCAGCCGATCTTTTGAAATCTGTTGAATGCGCAGCAGGACTCCGTAGCCATGCAATGGGCTCAAGGAGACCGCCTTCAAAATGAGCATCTCGAGCGTGCCCTGCAAAAGCTCAAGCTGTTTATCCATGAGATCGATTCCTCGACCGTCTAGGGATACGGCTGGCTCTCCTAGACTGTCAAGGAGAAGAGACGCCCGAAGCGGAAAATCGTTAGCAATGTAGCCCCGGACGCCTCGTCCGGGGCGCTCCACGCTCGTGTCTTCGGCGCAGGGCGTGGAAAATCCTGTACTGCCAATCAATCTCCGCTGCGCTATTCTGAAAGCTGATAGCTCGTAGCTCACAGCTCATTTCTCGCTATGCTTTCCGACAGCACCATCCTCGCCCACATCGCCCGCCAATCCAGGCGTCAGGCCGGATACAAGCAATTAGTCCGTGAACTGGGCCTTCACGGCGAAGAGCGCCGCGAACTGAACGCTCATCTGCAAAAGCTGGTCAAGTCCGGCCAACTCATCCCGATCGACTCCGACCGTTACCAACTCCCCAAGGCCGCCGCCGACAAAAATCTCATCGCCGGACGCCTGAGCATGCACCGCGATGGTTTCGGCTTCGTTATCCCCGATCCCAAATCGCTAGGCCAACTGAAATCGAAGATCGTCGGCGACATCTTCATCCCCCCGCACCAGGTCGGCACCGCCATGCACGGCGACCTGGTTCTCGTCGACATAACGAATACCCGGCCCGACGGCCGCGCCGAAGGCCGCATCGTCCGCACCGTCAACCGCGCCCACCCGACCGTCGTCGGCATCTTTCACTACGGCAGCCGAAGAAACTATGTCACCCCCATAGACACGAAGATTACGCAAGAAGTACTGATCCCCGAGGGCCAAGAGCGCCCAGAGCAAACGGGTGCGCCACTTCCGGCCGAATTTGCCAGAAGTGGGGATTTGCAGAAAGCCAAAGACACTCCCCACCAGAGGTCGACCAGAAAGAAATCTGTCGATAGAGTCCTGGGCGAAGAAGCCGCTCGTCATGACATCTACACAGACTTGGAAGGCGTGGTCGTCGACGTGGAAATCACCGACTGGCCCAGCGCGACGCAAAGCCCGCGCGGCAAGGTGACCGAGATCCTCGGCCGTCAAGATGACTTCGGCGTCGACGTGGAAATCATCATCCGAAAATTCCATCTCCCGCATCGTTTCCCGTCAGCCGCCCTCGACGAAGCGCAGCGAATCGCCGCGACCATCCCAGCACGCGAACCCCACTCCCGCCGTGATTTCCGCTCACTCCCCATCGTCACCATCGACGGAGAAACCGCCCGAGACTTCGACGATGCGGTCCATGTCCGCATCTTGCCGAACAACAATTACGAGCTGCAAGTCCACATCGCTGACGTCGCCGAATACGTTACTCCCGACTCCGCCCTCGATCAGGAAGCCCGCTTGCGCGGCACCAGCGTCTACTTCCCCGACCGCGCCGTCCCCATGCTCCCCCTGGAACTCTCGACAGATCTCTGCAGCCTACGGCCACACGTGGACCGCCTGGTGCAATCTTGCATCATGGAAATCGACCACCGCGGCGATATCGTCCACTACGATCTCTGTGAAGGTGTGATCCGCTCCGCCGAGCGCATGACCTACACCGACGTCAATGCCGTGCTGGAAGGCGACGAACACCTCCGCAAGCGTTACGCCCCGCTGGTCGAAGACTTCGAGCGCATGCGCGACCTCGCACAAATCCTCAACCGCAAACGCGAGCGCCGCGGATCGATCGACTTCGACCTTCCCGAGCCCGTCATCGAATTCGACGAGTTCGGGCTGATGAAGTCCATCGCCCGCTCCGCACGCAACATCGCGCATCGCTTGATCGAAGAGTTCATGCTCGCCGCCAACGAGACCGTAGCGCACCATCTCGAGTCACACCGCATCGCCAGCCTCTATCGCATCCACGAGAAGCCCGATGCCAAGCGGGTCTACGAATTCGAAACTATCGCCGCGACCTTCGGATACTCGCTGGGCGTAGGCGCGCTCCCCATCCACCGAGTCCAGATGAAAGTCGACCGCCGCGCCGCCTATGGAACCGGAAAGCGCGTCAAAGAAATAGAAATCCCGCAGGAAGTCCACATCACCCCGCGCATGTACCAGAAGCTGACGGAGAAAATCGCCGGCAAGCCCGAAGAAAGAATCCTCAGCTACCTGATGCTCCGCAGCCTGAAGCAAGCCAGATACTCCGAAGAGAACCAAGGCCACTTCGCGCTCGCGGCCCCAACCTACACCCACTTCACCAGCCCGATCCGGAGATACCCAGACCTGGTCGTCCACCGAATCCTGAAAGACGTCCTCAGATCCGAAGGCCGAAGAGATGGTGGCCCACTCACGCCCGCTTTTGGCTTGAGTGGGGATTTTCCGGAAGCCGAAAGCCGCAAGCTTGACGCCGACGCCCCCAGCCCCTGGTCCAAACGCCGCGACCACAAATCCCACCGCGAAGATCACGCTCCACTCTCCGGCCCGATCCCTCTGGAAGAGCTCCACGCCATTGCCGAAGAATCCAGCCAGTCCGAGCGCTGCGCCGACGACGCCGAACGCGAGCTCACGGAATGGAAAAAGGTCAAGTTCATGCAAGACCGCATCGGAGAAGTCTTCGACGGTCTTGTCACCAGCGTCACCAAATTCGGCTTCTTCGTAGAGCTCACCGACCTGTTCGTCGAAGGCATGGTTCCCCTCAACACCCTCACCGACGACTACTACACCTACCACGAGAACACCCGCGAAATCATCGGCCAGCGCACTCGCAAGATTCACCGCATCGGCGACCGCATGAAAGTCATCGTTGACCGCATCGACCCCGTAGAAAAGAAGATCAACTTCGCAGTCTTCGAAGAATTGCCCGCCAAACCCGCCAAGCGCCGCAAACGTAGATAAAGATCTGTCATCCTGTCTCTAACGACACTGGGTGCTGTCAGGCTGGGTGAGTAGGGATCCTTCGACTCCGGCTTTTAATCGCGTTCCTCACGGCGGCGAATTCTGCCGGGTAATTCCCTCAAAATTCACAAGAAAGAAACGGAAGTTCCGGAAACGAGCCAGCCCGGAGGGTGCCCCACTTCTGGCCGAATTTGTCAGAAGTGGGAAATTTGACTTTCGCAAGAGCCAAGACAACTCGGGTGGCCCACTCTAAACTTCGCGCTTGTTAGGGCCCCCAACCACCTCACCGATAGCTTCGCTGCTGGCTCGGTTCCACTCCGGTGTTCAGGCGCTGGAATTCGTTGCCGTTCGAAGTAAAGCCGTTCCAGATTTGAACCAGGACATGACGCCCGTTCACGACAGCGAACCGGAGCATTGATTTTTCGGGCATCCCATCTGGCTGGATCTGCGCGCTTGACAAGACCAGCACACCGTGACCGTCCGCATCACGGACCATGTAAACCCCGGACTCGGTGCGTACAAAATCGTACTGCCCCGCCGGGAACGACCGGTGGCCAACGGTGAATTCAAAAGGGATGTTCGCAATCGCTCGCTGTTCGCCGGATTGGGCATGAGCCGGGGCGACGAAACACAAAACTGCCAGCGAGAGTCCAGTCAGGATGCTAGTAACGCGTTTCATGAGTTCTCCAGTAGTGCTCGGTGCTCATCTTCCACGGCTGCTATTGCTGATGCTTCTTCGGCAACCGCGTTATGCTCGAATGCGCTCTGTTGGGCGTCATCCGCAGGCTGCTTTCCAAAACTGCGCAACGGGTTGCTGAGCCTCCCCGAGTAACTGCAAGGTAACAACCATGAGGACGAGAGGTAACGAAACAACGCCAAAGAAAAGCCAAAGTTGCGACGTATAGGCTGAGCACTAGTCGACTACCAGGTCGAGTCGGAAGAGCGCCGCCATGAAGAAAGCCACATTGGCCTGAGCGACACGCAGGGACAGACACCTCGGCTGAGCTGTGCCGAGCTGAGTTCAAGAATCCGGCAGTCGTATGTACCAGGCCGCAGCCGGGGCGAAGTCGGGGGATTTCGGCAGCGCACGAATCGAGAATCAATACTCGCATGTGATCCACAAGCGATGGGCTTTAGCCCTCTGTGGTCGCATTCTCTTTCCCTCGCAGTGTCATTTCCAGGCGTCCCAACTCCGGGACAGCGAACTGCCAAGAGTCGCGGACAAAGCTGACAATTCGTGGCGAGCTTTTCAGAATCGACTCTGCAATTTGTATTGCTCGCCTGTTGTCAAAGACCTCGCGTGAGTGTTTCGACTCTGACGGCTTAAGGCGGGTGCTGGGACCGGGCGGTTTTGTGTAGATCGTCGGAACAGAACATACTTCACCGGCTGCAGTGCTTCAGCGCGGACACCCGTCATGTTGCTGTTTTGGACGCACCTCGTCGACTACTTGCCGGACTGTTGTGACTTCTGTCGAAAATCCCCACTTCTGGCAAAGCCAGCCAGAGCGGGCATCCAGTTTCATTTGTTTTGGTGGGCGGCTTAGCGAGCACGGAGAAGCAGGACGGGGACGCTGATGTTGTGCTGGACTCGGGTGGCGGTAGTGCCGAGGAAGAGGTCTGCGAGGAATCGGTGGCCGTGGGTGCTCATGGCGACCAGATCGCATCGCTTGTTTTCGACCCACTTGATGATCTGGTCGGCGGGTTCTCCATAGGCGAGCTCGGCGTCGGTGGGGATGTTTTCGCCCTGCAACTCGGATTGAACCCTGTTGAGGTAAGCTGTGTCTTCGGCGATTTCCGGGCTCACGGCATCGGAGCCATAGGTTCTTGCAGCCCAGCCGTCGGCGACGTGGAGCAATACCACGCGGCTGTTGGCGAGCTTGGCGAGCTGCTTTACGTGTTCGATGATGGCGCGATCGGTTGGCGTGCCATCGAGCGTGACCAGGATTTTGTCGTACATTAGTTCCCGTAAGGGCTAGACCCCCAACTCTCCGCGTGCTGTTGCGGCGCTGAAGCGCCGCTCTTCCACAAAGGCCTCTTTCTTAAAATCCTTCTCCGAGCACAGGGCGTTTTCGATCTATGTTTCTTTTTCCGGCGCGGATTTCGTGAAAAGTCAAAATCCCCACTTCTGGCAAACCCTGCCAGAAGTGGGCACCCTGGATTTTCATTCGTTGTGCATTTCATTGAGTGCCCGTTATCAGCTGCCAGGCGGTCTTCAGCGAGTCGGGCAAGCCGTAAATGTCCATGGAAGTGATCAGGATAGCACTGGCCCAACCGGCGGCTAACAGGAAATAGCCGTTTCGCCATTTGCCCATTCGCTTTTGGGAACTCGTGAAGTGCAAGAGGGGGAACATAGCGAAGGGGAGTTGCAGGGCGAGGACGACCTGACTGAGCGTGAGCAGGTCTGTGACGCTGTTATCGCCGCGCAAACCGATGATGACAACGGCGGGAAGAATCGCCAGGCTGCGGGTGATCAGGCGGCGCACCCATGGCTTGATCCGCCAGTGCATGAAGCCTTCCATGACAACCTGGCCGGCGAGCGTCCCGGTGATGGTGCTGCTCTGGCCAGCGGCTAAGAGCGCGACGGCGAATAAGGTGCTGGCCGCGGCCGTGCCGAGCAGTGGCGCGAGGGTCAGGTAGGCGACACGGATCCAATCGCTGTCAGGGCCGAAACCGATGAACTTGCCTCCGGGGACTGCGACGCCGGCCTTGCCAAAGAAGACGGTTGCGGCCAGGACCATGATGGCGGCATTGACGAAGAACGCGACCGTCAAGGCGACTGTGGAATCGATGGTGTTGAATTGCAGGGCGCGGCGGATGGAGGAGTCATCTTTCTGGAGCCGGCGGCTCTGCACCAGAGCGGAATGCAGATAGAGATTGTGCGGCATGACGGTGGCGCCGATGATGCCGATGGCGACGTAGATCATTCCGGCTTCGCGGAGGCGAGGGATCAGCAATGCGTGACCGAGTTCGAGGAAACTCGGCTTGGTTTCGGGGAGAATGAAGATTTCGATGAAGTAACAGATGCCGATGGTGGCAACGAGCACCAAGATGACGGCTTCGATCGTGCGCATGCCGAAGCGCTGCAGGGCGAGCAAGAGGAGGACGTCGAGGCCGGTGACGATGACGGCCCAGAAGAGTGGAATGTGAAACAGGAGATTGAGGGCGACGGCACTGCCGAGAACCTCGGCAAGATCACACGCTCCGATTGCCACTTCGCTCATCAGCCAGTTGGGCCAGCGGGTCCAGGCCGGATACCAGTCGCGACAGCATTGCGCGAGATCCTTGCCGGTGACGACGCCGAGGCGGGCGGAGATGACCTGCATGAAGATCGCCATGAGACTGGCGAGCCCGACGACCCAGAGGAGGCCGTATTTGAATTGAGCGCCGCCTTGCAGATCGGTGCCCCAGTTGCCGGGATCCATGTAGCCGACGCTAACCAGGATGGCGGGGCCGACGAAGGCTTTCCACTGTTGCCAGAAACTGGCCTGATGGTGGGGGACTTCGACGGAAGCGTGGACGTTTTCCAGGGAACGATGATTTGCGACGGGATCGCGGGCCGCGGTGTGTAACGGCGAAGGGCGGGCAGAGTCAAGGAATTGATCTTTACTGCTCATGGAGGCGGCAGCGGGATCCCCAGATCGCCGATGTTAACGAGTATACACCAGAAACGGTTAACTGTAGTTAATTCTACATCCCCATCATGCCTCAAAAGAGCGCAAAGACTTATCGCAGAGGACGCTGAGGAAAAGAGAGCGCGCGGAGAAAAGCTGTTCAACGGTCCTTTTACGCGGAGGCGGCAGCAGCTTTGGGCTGCGAAGAGATTAGCCACTCGAGTTTGGAGAAGGGCAAGTAAACGCTGGGTGCATCCATGTTGGCCATGGCACCCCCGGTAACTTCACGCAGTGCGGCGGTCATTTCATTGCTGACCAGGCAGAAGCCAGTTTCATCCGCGGCTACGATCGTTCCTGAGAAAGCGCGAGTGAACAATGAGACCTTGACGATCACTGTCTTGTTGATCAATCTGTCCTTGAAAGAGGGGCCACCGGGTTGCGACATAGCTCTCCGCAAAAAATCTCTGAATTGGATCGCTGGCTTTGGCTTAGTTTGACATTCTCTGAGCGGGTCTCGAAGTGACGGGAGTAACCGGCGTTCAAATGGACTTTTTCGAAGAACCAGTGAGGCTTTCGGGCGCTTCGGGGATCCGCTTCGCTTCTAGAGTTTAAGGTCCGTGGGCACCCATTTCCTATGGATCGTTACCCGGCTATAGCGAGTTAGTGTTTCGATTTGGTGGCGGGGGAGAGCCAGACTTTTTCTGAGGCGGCGGGGCCGAGGGAGATTGTTCCTTCATCGGTGTTTAAAGTGAGAGTCTGATCGTAGTTACGCTCAACTACTTTCAATTTTGCGCCGGGGCGAATGCCGCGATGCTCGAGGAATTCGAGGAGGCCGCGATCGCGTTCGTAGATTCCGCTGACTGTGTAGTTCGTATCGACGTCGGCTTCGGCAAGCAGCACCAGTCCGCGGCGGCGACGGCTGGCAGAGCTTTCCATTTCGCTGAGATTGCCGTGCGGGCAAGCTCCCGCGGAGCCTAGTCTGGCGAGGAGTTTCGCTTCGAAATCAGGGGAAACCGCGTGCTCGAGGCGCTCGGCTTCATCGTGGACCTTCCACCATTCCATGCCGAACATTTCCGAGAGCATGCGCTCGATGAGGTGATGGCGGAGGGTGAGATGACGTGCGATCTTGCGTCCGGCGGCGGAGAGGCTGATTTCGCCCTTGGTGCCGACGCGGACCAGGCCATCTTTTTTCAGGCGGCGGAGAGCCATAGTGACGGCGGGAGCAGATACCTTGAGGATGTGGGCGAGGCGTGCGGAGATTACGGTTTCGCCTTCGGTCTCGGCTTCGAGGATGGACTTGAGGTAGTCCTCCTTGGAGACGGTGATCATGGGGCGATTATAGAGTTAATTGTGGTTAAGGTGGGGCAGGGTGCAAGAGAGTTATGTGACAACCGGTCACAGGCCAGCTTCGCTCGCGCGAAGCGGGATACCCGAGGCGGCTGTCCCTAGCAAAACCAACGGCGCTTGCGCGCCGGGGCGGACGACGGCTTCCGCCCCTACTTAAGCAAAAAACAAAACAAAGAGGACAGTCCGGAGCCCCCGAGACTGTCCTGGAAAACCCTCCCGGTTAGAAGGGCAACTTGATGACGCTACGGTACTGGGGAGATGTTGCAAAGGGGTTGCAGATTGATGAATATCTGGTGAATTCGGCGCGCTGCTATAGTAGACGCGTGTGTCCCCAGCTTGTTGACATCTGTTTTCTCCGTGTCGAGAGGCATTGATGCCTTCCACAACCTTGCGCAAAACCGAACAATCCCGGCGCCTGCAGGAGCGGGCGGAGAGCATGATCCCGGGCGGAGTGAATTCGCCGGTGCGGGCGTTCAAGTCTGTCGGTGGGGATCCGCCATTTATCGTGCGCGGCAAGGGGGCGCATGTTTCGGACGCGGATGAGAATGAGTACGTCGATTACATCGGGTCGTGGGGGCCACTGATCCTCGGGCACGCGGAGCCGAGCGTGCTTGACGCCATTGTGGGAGCGGCTTGCAACGGGACCAGCTTTGGAGCGTCGACGCCTGCTGAGGCCGATCTGGCGGAGTTGGTGCTGGGGGCATTTCCGAACATGCAGAAGGTGCGCTTCGTAAGTTCGGGGACGGAAGCGACGATGTCGGCGATACGGCTGGCGCGGGCCTACACAAAGCGAAAGTACATCATCAAGTTTGAAGGGTGCTATCACGGGCACGCGGATTGTTTGCTGGTAAAGGCGGGGTCGGGTGTGGCGACGCTGGGGATTCCGGGATCGGCGGGCGTTCCGGAAGAGTTCACGATGTTCACGATCGCCCTGCCGTTCAACAATCTAACCGCGGTGGAGCACGCGTTTCACAAATACAAGCATCAGATTGCCTGCGTGATCGTTGAGCCGGTCGTGGGCAACATGGGATGCGTGCCGTCGGCAGACGATTATCTGGTGGGGCTGCGGCTGATCACGCAGCGCGAGCACTCGGTGTTGATCTTCGATGAGGTGATGACCGGGTTTCGTGTGGCGTACGGGGGTGCGCAGGAGTTGTACAACATCAAGCCTGATCTGACGACACTGGGAAAGATTATCGGAGGCGGGTTGCCCGTGGGAGCGTACGGCGGGCCGAAGGAGATCATGGATCTAGTGGCGCCGCTGGGACCGATGTATCAGGCGGGGACGCTGTCGGGGAATCCGCTGGCGATGGCGGCAGGGTTCGCGATGTTGAAACAACTGCGCGAGCGCAAGGGAGAGATTTATCCGAAGATAGACAAGCTCAGCGGAGAACTCGTTGATGGTGTGATGGTGGCGGCTCGCGATGCAGGAATGACCCTTTCCGCGAATCGCGTGGGATCGATGTTCACGTGGTTCTTCGAGAAGGGGCCGGTGACGGATTGGGAGACGGCGTCGAAATCGAATACGGAAGCGTTTGGAAAGTTCTTCCGCGCGATGCTGGATAACGGAGTGTACTTGCCGCCTTCTCAATATGAAGCGGCGTTTGTGGGCGCCGCGCATACGGAAGAAGATGTGCGGAGGACCATTGGCGCGGCGAGGGTGGCGTTCGCCGGGATGAAAGCCTAGTGTAATGTCCTATAAGTGATTGGGATAACCCGACCAGGACGGGCGATTGCAAGGCCGCTCACCTCAGGGCTAAAGCCCATAAGTTTAGCGGCCATGATCGGCACGGCTGAAGCCGTGTCCTTCCCAAAACCTCGGAGAACTATTTCGATGAGTTTCCGCGATACCACACTCGAAGGCTGCGGAAAAACTCGTTAAGCCGCACGGAATGGGATTACCGGGCTAAAGCCCTTTCAATCGACTTACATGGCCCGGAAGGGCCGCTCTTCCACGGCGGCGCCCACTATCTTGGTTTTTCCGCCTGGAGCATAGGCTCTTACTTCTGGTTTTGTGATTGCCCTTTCGTTAGAGCGTCGGCCAGAAGTGGGGCACCCCATTATGTTCGATTTTCTAAAGTCACATGTGCCGGCTCTAGCATCTGCGGGATGGTTATGAATTCGTATCCTTCGGATTTGTAACGCGATAGTAAGTGATCGGTAGCGATGACGGTTTGGCTGCGATCGGCGCCCATTTGTTTGTGGCCACCGTCGTGGAGGAGGATGACGTCGCCTCCACGGATTCGCCTTTCAACTTTTCTTTCGATTGCCGCTGACGGCGGTGCGTTCCAGTCGTAGCCGGTGACATTCCAGATGATTGGTTCCAAGCTTAGTTCGCGCGCGATGCGGAGAACTGCGGGGCGGCGTCCGCCGAACGGTGGACGGAAGAGGTTGGAGTGTTCGCCAATCGCATCCTGAATGGCTTTGTGACAGTCGGTCAGTTCTCTACGAATCTCCGCCGTACTTTTGAAAGTCAACAGTGGATGCGTGAAGGTATGGTTGCCTACGACGTGTCCGGCTTTGACGAGTTCGCGGACGAAATCGGGGCGCTGCTGCACGTAGCGGCCGATTAGAAAGAAGGTCGCATGCACATTGTGGCGTATGAGAACCTCCAGCAAGCGCAACGTGTGGGGATCGTTGGGACCATCGTCGTAAGTGAGTGCGAGTTTCTTTGTGCCGCGCGCGAGTCCCGTGAAGGTGCGGCCGTACCATTGGCCGGTGGGTGCCATCGATTGGTAGCCAGCGGCAACGGCTGCAGCCGTGGCAACTCCGGCCAGGATGGGTCCGAGCATGGGAGGATTGTAAATGCGATTGCAGAATGAAGATTGCAGATTTCAGATTTTGGGCGCTGGCAAGAAAGCAAAGGACAAGCCTGAAATCCGCAGTTTGAAAATCTTCCTGACTGTTAACTCATCGCGCAATTGCCAGTGAGGGGCATCCGAGATATCCTGCCTTTTCCGAGTACAACGTCGAGTCCATGCCCAATCTTTTTGAGCTTCCCCGTTACATTGCAGTGGAAGGTCCGATACGAGTCGGCAAGAGTACGCTGGCGCGGATTCTCGCGGATCGGTTAAACGCACAGCGGGTGATGGAGCCGGAGGAGAATCCGTTCCTGAGCGCATTTTATGAGGGGGAGCGGGGGGCGGCGTTTCAGGCCCAGTTGTCGTTTCTGGTGCGGCGGTTTGAACAGTTGCAGGCGCTCGATCTCGGGCCCCGGTCGAACAGGATTGTCGTAGCGGACTTCATATTTGAAAAAGACAAACTGTTTGCGTGTTTGAATCTCACCGACCAGGAACTGGATACGTACAACCGCTATTACAACCACTTTCGCGAACAATTGCCCACGCCGGATCTTGTCATCTATCTGCAGGCGACACCTGAGGTACTGAAGAAGCGGCTGAAGAAGAAGAATGTGGCGGGCGAGAAGGCAGTAAGCGATGAGTATCTGCAGGAAGTTGTGAAAGCGTATGAGCACTTCTTTTTTCACTACACTTCGTCGGACCTGCTGATCGTGAATACTTCGGAGATTGATTTCGTGGACCGCAACGAGGACTTGCAGGAACTTCTGCGCAAAGTCACCGAGCCAATCAAGGGGACGCAGTATTTCCTGCCGCTGGGCGGGCAGGACGCGGCGAGCGCGTAACAAAACTCGCGTTGCACGAGGGAGTATATGCAATCACTCCCGAGGAAGTTACTCCGGATAATAGGCGCAGCCTTTCTCGCGATTCTCATCCTTGCCATCGGGCAAGGAATTTGGGGAGCGCTGCTTCTCAGTAATCTCAAATCGAACCCGGCCATTCCGTGGGCCGTGCCGGTGATGGCTGTAGTGCTCTACCTGATATGGCAATACCTGGCTGGAAAAGGGTGGCCGCGCAGCACGTCTCAAGCGCGACAGAGGCTGCTGCGGGCGAATCGCGTCTCGCGCGCCACTCTTACCTGGGCCATGGCGGCTGGTCTACTGGCGATTGTGGCGCTGGCGGGAATTTGGATCGTCTTCTTCCAGTTGGTGCGTACATCTCCAAATGCACTCGCTGATTTCTCTCACTATCCCTTGCTGACGGCGATCCTAGCGATCTTGATGGCCTCGCTGGTTTCACCAATTACGGAGGAAGCGGGGTTTCGCGGATATTGCCAGGTAATCCTTGAAGGAGAATTCTCGGGGCCGGTTGCGGTCCTCATCTCTTCGATCCTGTTCATGATCGCGCATGTGACCCACGGACTGTTCTGGACCAAGCTACTAGTTTATTTTCTGGTGGGGTTGGTGTTCGGTACGATTGCGTACTTGTCGCAATCGACACTGCCGAACATTCCGGTTCACATTATTGGAGACTTGACCTTCTTTCTTCTGGTGTGGCCGCATGACGCTGGCAGGAGATTGGTGTGGGAGGGCAATGCGGACCGCTGGTTCTGGATTCATGTTGCGCAGGCGGTTGTGTTTACGGTTTCGGCTATCGCCGCATTTTTCCAACTGAAGCGGGTTGCAGGTACATCAGGCCAACCGCAGGCGGGGAGTTAGAGTGTGGCTCGCGGGAAGTTTGGGAATCAATTGCAAGTGTCTGAAAAAGCGGTATTAACAAGCGTCGCCGAATCTCACGTTTCCGGCTACAATATTCTAGCGTCATCGAATGACGTTATGACGCGCACAGGCTCTATCCACCTGAGGTGGAAGGGCACTGGAGGACATCATGAGCTTGACTCCAATTGGCGAGCCTCGCCACAAGGTGACCACAGCGTCTCTGCGGGATCAGAAGCTTCGCCACGATCCCATCACTTGCTTAACCGCTTACGATTACGCGACGGCCCGTCTCGTCGATGAAGCCGGCATCGACATGGTGCTGGTGGGAGACTCCCTCGCGCAGACCATGCTTGGATACGAAAACACGCTCTCGGTCACCATGGACGAGATGCTGCATCACGTGAAAGCCGCGCGACGCGGGGTGAAGAATGCGCTGCTGGTGGGGGACATGCCGTACGGGTCCTATCAGGTGGATGCCAAGGACGCCGTTCGTAACGCTGCCCGGTTTGTGAAGGAAGGTGGCGCGGAAATAGTGAAGCTGGAAGGCGGCGAGCGACGGGCGGATCTGGTTCGGCGAATTATCGATGCTGAGATCCCCGTGGCGGGACACATCGGGCTGACGCCGCAGTCGGTGAATGTAATGGGCGGGTATAAGGTCCAGGGAAAGAATCTGAGCGGGATCGAGCAGTTGATGCATGACGCTGTGGCGCTTGATCGCGCCGGTGTGGCGTGCCTTTACCTGGAAGGGATTCCACGAGAAGTCGCAGCGATGATTACCGCTGAGGTGAGCACACCGACGATTGGGATCGGCGCTGGACCGGAGTGCGACGGGCAGGTGCTGGTTTTCCATGACATCCTGAACCTGACGTTTGGTCCGGCGGCGAAATTCGTGCGGAGATATGGAGATGCTGCGGCGCTAATTACGCATGGGGTCCAGGCGTTTCGGGCAGATGTTCGCTCGCGTCAGTATCCGGCGGATGAGGAGTCGTATCATCTGCCGAAGGAAACGCGGGCTGCGTTGGAGACGGTGATGGAGCGGAAGCGGGCGATGGGTCGGTAGGCTTCTTTCCCGCAGATTGCCTGGAGTGACGCACGATGGATTGCTGACTCGAAGTAGGATTGTGGCTTTTTTCCCTGGTGCTTCAACACTCGACAGCTTGCACGTTCCCCTCGCTTCGCTCCGGGAGCGGGGCGGACGAGGCGTCCGCCCCTACACGGGCTTTGCTTGGAACTGAGGCGACTGCTTCCCCGTATATTTGAGTGAGTGCTAGCCTGTGGGGAGGGACTTATGACACTGGCACATCTTTTCTTTTTCCCCTTTTTCGGACTTGGGACGGTGATGTATTTTCTGCCGTCGATTATTGCTCTGGCCCGCAGCAAGCGTGACCTGATGGCGATCTTCCTGCTGAACCTGTTTCTGGGATGGAGCGTGATCGGATGGATTGTAGCGCTGGTGTGGGCAGCCACGAACGATGTTCCCAACACGGCGGGGTATTACCGATAGTGAAATCCTCCCGGGTGTTATGTCTGCCGGTTTTCCTGAGCGCGCTGGCCGGATGCACCAAGACTGCCCCACAGCAGCCAGATCCTCAGGTGATTCTGCAAGCAATCCCAGCCGCTGATTCGGCGAAATATGGGCACATTCGGGACATGAAGAACTGGCGGAATCCGTATCTGATCATTCGCACGGATGGGGTGGCGCTGTTCGACGTTGCTGACAGTGCGGAGATTATTTTGAAGCCCGACGAACTGCTGCCGGCGCTGGCAAAATTACCGGCTTCGAATTGGCCATATGGACGGGTGGTGGCAGCGGCGGAGGCGGGCGCGCAGGGCGCGTCAGAACAGGACAAGGTTGCGATCCGGCGGAATAAAGGCATTGTGGGCGGATTGCTGCGGGGGGCTCAGATTGTCGTGGACTGGGTGCCTTCGGCGTGAGAATGATTTCCCACGTCTCGCAAAATTGGCGAGACGTGGAGCACCCCATTTCCATATGAAGCGGGCGGTACTCTCTTGTGATCAGAAATCCCCACTTCTGGCAAAATCGGCCAGAAGTGGGGCACCCGCGCACCCGCTAAGGTTTCATATCTTTTGAAAGTATTTTCCACCATTGACGAGATTCGGGCTGCTTCGCGCGCGGTGCGGGAGGCGGGAAAGAGTGTTGGGCTTGTGCCTACGATGGGGGCCCTGCATGAGGGGCACTTGTCGCTGGTGCGAGCAGCGCAGGCTGGGAGCGATTGCGTGGTGACTTCCATCTTTGTCAACCCAACGCAATTCGGACCGAACGAGGATCTGGCGAAGTATCCGCGGTCGCTGGAGCGCGATTGCGAAATGCTCGAGCGCGAAGGAGTCGACTTTGTGTTCGTGCCAGCAGTGGAGGAAATGTATCCGGCGGGCGCGGTGACGTGGGTGACGGTGGAGGAGCTTAGCGGGAAGCTGGACGGGCGTTCGCGTCCTGGGCATTTTCGCGGAGTGACTACCGTGGTGGCGAAGCTGTTTCACATTGTCGAACCGGGCAAGGCTTTCTTCGGGCAGAAGGATGCGGCGCAAGTGGCGATCATTCGGCGGATGGCACGGGACTTGAAGTTTCCGGTGGAGATTGTGGTTTGCCCGATTGTGCGCGAGGCGGATGGGCTGGCGATGAGTTCGCGGAATGCGTACTTGGATCCAGAGGAGAGGAAACGGGGACTGGTGCTGCATCGGTCGCTCATGCGCGTGCAGGAATCGGTGCGTGGAGGTGAACGTAATGCCGCGCGGTTGATCGCGGCGGGGAAAGACGAGTTTGCTGGTGAGAGTGAGGTGCGGCTGGATTATTTTGAGATCGTGGATCCGGAGACGCTTGATCTGGTGCAAGAAGTCGGCACTGGCGCACTCGTAGCAGTCGCGGCATACGTGGGAAATACCCGTTTGATCGACAACGTTCTACTGGGACAGCCGGGCGGCTAATCTAGCCGCGAGCAGAGTGCCTTTCCTTGCGGGACTTCGCAGTAGGGTTTCGCCGTACGGACTCCGTCAGTGCGCTGCCGAGTCGACTCCAATTGTTGAAACCCCACTTCTGGCAAAGTCGGCCAGACGTGGGTAACCAATTTTGATGGAATCCTAGGCAGGGTATGGGTCGAGTACGTAGGGCGCGGGGGAATCGTCGGCATAGAGCCATGAGCCGTAAACCCACGGGTTGTAGTAGTAGGAGGGCCATGCCCAGAATGGACCCCAGGCCCAACCGGGACCCCACCAGCCCCATCCCCAACCGAATCCGACGCCCCAACCCCAACCGCAGCAACCCCATCCCCAACCCCAGCCCCAGCCCCAGGCGGGCCAACCCCCATGGTAGTGGTAGCCTCCATACCAGCCGTGTCCTCCCCAGTAGTAATTGCCATGCCAGGCAGTATGGCTGGAGGCGACACCTGCGTGGGTGAATGACGTGGACTCGGTTGCGCGAGCCACGTTGGTGCGCGTGGCGGCGAAGGAGTGCCATTGGCCGTCGGCTATCGGAGCCCGATTCATTGCGGTGACTGCGGATCGACCGGCTGTTGACGATGCTATTGCCCGGGGTGATGAGGCGCTGCGTGCGGCGTTCCCCGTGCTACCAGAATTAAACTGATGCCATCCGGGGGAAACGTTCCGAGACGTCTGGCCTTCCCATGACCACGGCCGTCCGGCCGTAGAGCTGTGGGGGCTACCGTATCCGCCGTGGAGACCAGAATAAGCGCCCCTGGAACCTGCGTAAGGTCCATGGGGACCAGCGTAAGATCCGTGCGGGCGCGCATAGGATCCGTGGCCGCTGTAGCCACCACCTGAATATCCGCCGTGATAGCCACCGCTGTATCCGCCTTGGAAGCCGCCACCACCGCCATGGAATCCACCGCCTCCAGCGTGCACACCTCCGCCTCCTCCACCGTGGCCGCCGCCATGCTGGGCCACCGCGGGAGTGCAAAGCAACATTAGGGATGTTATTCCTGACAGGAGGGTCTTAAGCAAGGTGGATTTCTTCATACTCGGCCTTCCACCAGCGATTCAGGTTGGCTGGACTACAAATTAATCCTACTACTTAGGAGCACTGCATCGGCCAAAAAGTTGCGCGACTCCCTGAGCTTTGTTGAGCGGGATGGCAGCGATGCTTTGAAGCTCCGGCTGCATGCGTTCACGCATCAGGTTTTCCACCTGGGTCCAGATGTGGGGATCGCATTCGCTCTGCATGTGGTCAGGAATGATGTGCCGCTCGAACCAGGAAAAGCCTTCACAGCGGACCGGGGTTTGCTGATAGTCGAAGCGGTAGTTGCCGAGGATGCGGGTCCTGGAATCGTCGGCGGCCTTGATTTCGGAGCGGCCGTGGATGATCCCATGGGGCTGATAAAAGTTCACAGCTGCCCTTACATTTTCGGGAATGATTCCATCGTCCTGCCAGGGTTTGCGGACGCTATCGACTTGAACCGTGAGCATGACAGGAATGCCGATGCGGTCCAGTTCGCGCGCAAGAATCACAGCAGCCGATGCGCCCCAGCTTTGACCAAAGAGCATGATGTGGGCAGCGGCCTTTTCCTGCTCGCTCAGGATTCCATCCTGATCGGCATCGAGACGGCGAAGGATGCTTTTAAGAGCCGTCTTGCGGTGTCGATTCTCGAACACCTCGACGTAGGTATCTCTGGGGGAATCCTTCTGAAGGCGATGGGCGACCTTCACCGGGCCGTGGCGGACATTGGTGTGCCGGACAAATCCGCCGACGAAACCGACCATGATGTAGGAAGGGGAATGGGAAGCGGCGGAGGCTGCGTTTTCTTCGGAAGCCAGTAGACCCGGAGCCGCAAAGCAAGTCAGGAGCCCGAGCAAAAGCTTACGGCATCCTGAAAAACGGGGCACACAGAACTCCTAGCTTTGAGATGACCGAGCATGGGGAAGGGATGCGACAAAATTCGCCCAAGCGCACGAGCGTATCGCGTCGTGACGCCAACCCGGCAAAAGCCTTGACTGACGCGGCTTTTGCTGCACAGAACCCCGCGGGACAGTCTACACCTTGCGTCAAGAGACCGGGATGGCCCGTCCGTGGACGACGCTGTGGCGCGTTGCCTTCGGGCCGGAGACGAACTCGTTATCCCGGAGGAAATAGCGTAGCGGCACTTCGGCGGCCTTAGTGACGCCGATGCGAGGAGTCTGCGAGATGGCACGCACGCGATAGTGATCATCACCGATCCAAAGTTCGCTGGAGGGGGAAGTGAGATCGCAGTTGTTATCGCGGGAGCGGGTGATGCCGAAGGCTTGGCAGAGGCGTCCCGGGCCAGCGGTGAGTTTGGGCCAATCTTGCGGGCCACGCAGGTGAATCCCTCGGGCACGGGCCATTTCTTCGAAGCCCGACAGCGGTTGCAGGGCGCGGAAGAGGACGCATCCGGCCTTCCCCTCTGGTTCGCAAGAGACGTTGAGGCAGTAATGATTTCCATAGATGAAATAAACGTAGGCATGACCGGGAGGGCCGAAGATTACGGCGTTGCGCAGGGTACGACCGGCGGCGGCATGGGCAGCTGGGTCTTCGATGCCCAGGTAGGCTTCGACCTCTACGATGCGAGCGGTGAGGTGTAAGCCTTTGGAGTGGCGGACCAGGATCTTGCCGAGGAGTTGGCGGGCTACCCGGCGGGGATCACGGACAAAGAAGGAGCGAGGGAGAGGCTGGGGATCAAGGTTGTCCTTACGTGGCATGTCAGGAATGGTACTCGGAGAACAAGGGGCTTGGTGAAGAGTCGTTAGGGTGAAAATCACCGCAGCTGTCGGATGCCTACGCTTCGCTTTGCTCAGGGTCGGCGGGACGGACGAAGGCGTCCGCCCCTACACAGACTCGGGGCCCACGTCTCGCAAAACCGGCGAGACGTGGGGCACCCCCTTTTGTTTCTACAGATTCTTCTAACAGATTTCCGGTGTTTGGATTAGATCGGTTTGGGTTCGGTGTTGCTGGCCTCGGTTACGTTCGACGGGGTGTCGTCGAAGGTTTTGCCGGGCTCGAATGCGAGTTTCTCGTGCTTCGAACCGCGCTTGCGGATGGCGTCGTGCCAACCGTCGTCCCAGGTGATGCGGGCTTCGCCATCGACCAGCGTCCACGTTCCGTGGGGAGAGCCGATTGACTTTTTGGCAGTACCATCCGCGTTCAGCGTGATAAAGAAATGGGAGCCGTTACCTTCCCCGACTCTCCACTTTCCGATGTAGTGAGCCCGGCCGGGGATGGAGACACTGGCGCCGGATTCAGAGAACTCGATGTGGTCGATATCGGCGCGAAGCTTTTCGCGGTGACCATCTTTGTAGACGATCGTGGCCGGAGCCTTCAGGTCGAGGCGTGAGATCTCGCCCGCAGCCAGAGTTTGGCGGTGGCCGTCTTTGTAGACGATGACAATCGGGTCCCGTTCGTCGACGGGGGAGGCGTTTGCATTCGGGACTGCGAAGAGACTCAGTAAAATTGCGGGAATGGCAGAGCTTCGGATCAAACTGAACATGAAGTCCTCCCTGACGTCAGGGTGAACAGAAAACTGCTCTGACTTATGATACGCAATGAGTGCCAAGAAAGTTCCTGGTTCAGCCCATCGAAAAGCGGCTAACCATCAGGGACTGCAAGGAAAACCCTAGCTTGTGTACCGTCGCCGAACTGATAGGCAGAAAATCAGAAGCCCCACCGGGACTTTTCCGGGTCAGGCTTTGGTCTTGGCCGATTCCTTTACGAATTCGAAGACCTCTTCGGCGTGGTTGGCGGGCTTCACCTTTTCGAAGACATGCTCGATCTTGCCGTCGGGGCCAATGATGAACGTGGTGCGGGCGATACCCATGACCTTCTTGCCGTACATGTTCTTTTCCTGCAGAACGCCGTAGGCGATGGCGACTTTTTTGTCGGCGTCCGCCAGTAGAGTAAAGGGCAAGCTTTCTTTGTCGGCGAACTTTCGTTGGGCTTTGGAAGTATCGGGGGAGATGCCAAGCAGCACGGCGCCCGTCTTTTGAATCTGTTCATATGAGTCGCGGAACCCGCGAGCTTCGACGGTTCAGCCGGGGGTGCTGGCGCGCGGGTAGAAGAACAGAATCACCGTTTTCCCGCGAAAAGCCTGAAGCGAGACTTCTTTACCGTTCTCGTCGGGCAGAGTGAACTCAGGAGCTTTATCATTAATCTTCATGGCCACGCCAAGTAAGAGCTCAGAGTTGAAGGTTCGGGCCCGCCGATCGATTTTCGACCGGGAAGCGTCCGGGAAGATTTTACATCGCACGATGGGCAAGAGCAGGACGGTGCTGATAACGCTTCTCGTTTGCTTTTTGGGTTGCGCGATGGCCTCGTTGGCGCAGGAGGATCGGGCAGAGATTTTTCCGGGAGAGCGCAAGCCGACGACGAAGAAGGACCTCGGGCCGCGAGCGCTCGGGGTGCTGCAGATGACGGCGAACGGGAAAGCTTCGCTGGTGCCGATCGCGATTCTGATCAATGGGAGATTCTGGGATGCGAGCGTCTACAAGGCCGATCCGGTGCCGATGGCGCTGGACGCGGGGACTATCTACGAGGCGGAGCGCACCGGCAATTCGTTGGGACTCTTCACCGTTGGAGGTGCGTTGCACCGGAACGATTCGACACAGGGGGACCTGGCACCGTGGATCGGGACGGGAGTGTATCGGGCGAATGGGGCCGAGCCGGAGAAACAGCCTGCGAAAGCGGCCAAGGTACCGGTGGGGATTGATCTGAGCGAGGGACCGCCACGGTTAACGCGGGATGCGGCCGCGGCAGGTAAGCCAACAGAGGGCGCGGGGCCTGCGGCAAACAAAAGCTCAGAATCGAGCGCACCGGCGTCCACGTCGCCGCAGTCTACGGAGACGTCTGGTTCCGGCGATGAGCCGCCACGGCTGAGTAAGCCGGCGTCTGCGCCGTCGGGATCGAGTCCTCAGAACGTGCCCGCGGACGGTGGGGCGAAACCGTCTGGCGACACCAAGGCGGCCGAGGCAAAAGGAGCGGAGACGAAGAAGGATGAAGCAAACATTCCCGCGTCGGACAGCGGAGCAGGTGAGGGGAATCGGCCCAAGTTGCGGCGCGGAAAGCCGGCGGAATCGTTTGCAGATGAAGATGTGCCGGGATACAGCAAAGCCGGGGCGGCACCGGTGCAGGGCGATTTGAGCAAGGCGGGCCCCATCGCCAAACAGGGTGATGTGCAGCTGGTTCCCGCGATTTCGGATGCGGGCGGGCCGCAGATACGCTCTTATGTGTTCGAGTGGCTGAAAGGCGAGGAAGATGACCGCCGGAAGCAGATGACGGATTTCGCCAAAGAGCAACTTCGTGCCTACATCGCTGCCCGTGCGAAGGCAACGGTGACGGCGAGCACCGGGCGTTCGAGCACTGGACGCAGCGCTGCTAAACCGCCGGATCCGGTGCTGGAGAATGTTCGGATGGTCGCCTACGATCTGTGGGTTTCGAATCAGCCCGTCATGGTACTGAGTGCGGAGGGGCGCCGGCCGGCTCCAGAGCCGGGGACGGCGCATTCTGAAGTTCGATCCGAGATGCAGTATTGGGTGATGATCGTGGCCTACCCTGATATTTACAACAATCTGCATAAGCTCTATGTGGGCATCACGGATAAGTTTCATCTGGACGTGACGCCGCGGCTGGCGTTGGTTGACGCCGTGGACGCGGACGGGGATGGGCGCGGCGAGCTGTTGTTTCGGCAGACTACCGATCAGGGGACGGGATGGGTGGTTTATCGGGCGACGGCGGATAAGCTGTGGATGGTGTATGACAGCTTGCGGCCGGAGTAGAAGGAATGAAAGATCCCGACACAATCGCGTCGAATCTTTGTTGACATGCCTCTATGAGTGCAACACCAATCCTTATTGAAGAACTCCCCTTGAGAGTGACAGGCCTGGAACCTCGGGGGCCCGGCGAAATCGTCCTTAAACCTGCAAGCACCTGGGGCGACTGAATCAGCATTCACCGGATAATTGGCGCGACGCAATGACAACGTGAAGCTCCGCGCAACATCCGCTTGACTTGCGGGAGATCAAGGGCTACTCTCCGACCGTCTCAGAGAACCTGTCGGCCCCAAGTCTGTCGGCCCCGGCGCACATACGCATTCACTCTAAAAGTCAACAAGGAGGCCGTTCACCATGAAAACCTTTCACTGGTTTTGCGCGGCAACGCTGGCGATGGCAGCACCTGGTTCCGCAGCGGCGCAGGAGCAGTCTCCGAGCACGATGTCACCGCCCAAAGTACTCACCATCATCAGAGAGTACGTGAAGCCTGGCAAAGCGGGAGCAATGCACGACAAAACCGAAGCTGCGTACGTTCAAGCAATGGCCCATGCGAAATGGCCGACCCATTATTTAGGAGTGGACTCGGTTACGGGCAAGGCCCGGTCACTGTTCTTTACGGGCTATGAGTCATTCGACGCCTGGGAGAAAGACGTTGCGGCTACACAGAAAAACGCCATGCTCTCGGCCGGAATGGAGCGGGCTAGCGTTGCCGATGGTGAATTGTTGGATTCCGTGGACACCGGGGCGTTCATCTATAACGCAGAATACAGCCTGAACCAGCAAGCCGAGCATGCGACTCCCGCCACGCGCTATTTCGAGATCTCGGTTTATCACGTGAGGCATGGCCACCGCAAAGAATGGGATGAGGGGGTCAAGATGGTCCTGGAGGGCTACAAGAAGGCTCTCCCGGACGCTCATTGGGCGTGCTACGAAGGCATGTATGGGGCGCCGGAGGGTACCTATCTCTTCATCGTTGCCCGCAAGTCTGCCGGGGAAATCGATAGGGACTTCGCCCACAATAAGGACTTCATGGCAGCAATGGGAGAGGAAGGCATGAAGAAGCTGGAGGAACTCTCCGCGGCATCCATTGAATCGAGCGAGGCCAACCTGTTCGCGCTCAATCCCAGGATGAGCTACGTCCCGGCAGAGTGGATCAAGGCGGATGACTTTTGGAAATCCAAAACCGCCAGTTCGGTAGCCGCCGCTCCAAAGAAGCCAGCAGAGAAACCGGCGGAGAAGACCGGCACAGGGCAATGAGCATTTCACTTCACGGTACCTGTGGCAGGGCACCCTGGATAGACCCCGGAGGGTGTTCTTTGCTTCTTCGACCATTCAGTTGGTTGAAATCTCTATTTACATCGATCAAGTGGCCTGATGAAGAGCCAAACGGATTCACACTGACCGCCCACTGTGTAGAATAGCTCCCCGTGTTCACAAAAGTGAGGGCTGGCATGCGAAGGATCTTGCTGGTTGTGGCTGCTTGGGTACTCGTCCTAGGCTGGGCGTCCGCCCAAAATGACGATTTCAGCAAAGTGCAGATTAAGGTCACGAAGGTGGCCGGGAATGTGTACATGCTGGAGGGAGCCGGCGGAAATATTGGCGCGTCGGTGGGCGAGGACGGGATCGTGGTGGTCGACGATCAGTATGCGCCGCTGGCGGACAGGATTCAGGCGGCGCTGAAAGGGATCACCGATAAGCCTGTGCGGTTCGTCATCAACACGCATTACCACGAAGATCATACGGGCGGGAATTCGTATTTCCAGAAGCAGGCGCCGATTATCGCCCATGACAACGTGCGCAAGCGGTTGGAATCGGGCGGCAGGGCGGGTAACGGAGGGTCGGTGAAATTCGATGCGAAGCCTGCGGCGAAGGATGCGTTGCCCATCATTACGTTTGATCACGACGTGACGGTGCACCTGAATGGCGAGGATATTCGCGCCCTCTACTTTCCTGCGGGACATACAGACGGGGATGCGGTCATCTTCTTTCCGAAATCGAATGTTGTGCAGATGGGAGATGACTTCGTGACTTATGGATTTCCGTTCATCGATATCGATTCGGGTGGCAGCATAGATGGGATGATCGATGGGGTCGAGAAGGTGATCGGGCAGGTGCCGGCTGATGTGAAGATCATTCCGGGGCACGGGCCGATCTCATCTGTGGCCGACGTTCGTGCGTATCTCGAGATGTTGAAAGGTACGCGCGAAGTGGTGGCGAAGGCGATCGAAGGCGGGCAGACGCTCGATCAGATGAAGCAGGCAAAGCTGCTGGATCCGTGGAAGAAATACTCGGGCGACATGATCAAATCCGATACGTTTATCGAGACTATCTACAATTCTCTGACTGGCCAGAAGAACGGGAAGTTCATCAAGCACAACTAAGCTGGTTTTGCCTGAAAGTCGTCTGCAGTCAGAAGAGGCCAACCTCAGGGGCTAAAGCGCGACGTATCTGTAACGGCTTCATGACACAAGCAGAACTCGTGCCCTTCGCGGTTTTCTCAACTGCTGAATGCAGGACGCGCGTTGATGTCGCGCGTGTTCCCCGGCTACTGCGCTCCGTTGGTGGGAATCTTCAGGCGCTCGCGCTCTTCTGCCAGCTTTCTCTGCAACGCTGGATTTACCAGTGAGACTGGAACCTCCATGTCGCCGACCTTGAACTCGGTGGGCTCGAAAGTGGCATAGCCGTCTTTTTCGCCCATGTGACCGGAAATCGTGACCCATACTTCTTTGCCCGCAATCTCCGTCAGGAAGCGACCGTGGATGATGTCACCTTCCATGGTGACCTGCTGGTCTTTAATGTTCGGCATACCGCCGCCGACGTTGGAATCCGGAGATAGTCCGGCACTGCCCGAGGCGCTACCGAGCATCTTCGTGACCATCGAGTTCATTTCGTCGGAGCCGACGGATGAGGACGATTTCGCATTGGCCGCGACTGCAGGTGCCGATTGGCCTGTGGCTTGTGACACTGGACTACTCGCTGAGGATTGAGTACTTGGCAGCGATGACTGACTCTGCGGCGCGGGAGCATTCGTCGTCTGATCCGAGGCAGCCTGTCGCTCGACGATCACCGTGGCAGGCTGGGTGACGGGAGCCGGTCTCTTCAAAACCAAAACGATGGCGGCGACGGCTGCGATTAGTGTCGCGATGCTGATGATGCGATCCAGCTTGAATTTCATGATTGCTCCCGGGCCTCGAAGTTCCCACTTCTGGCAAAGTCGGACAGACCCTTCGACTTCGCTCAAGGCAGAAGTGGGGCACCCTCATCGATTGAGGCCCAATGGTTATGGTATCGGCGGATTGGGGTCTCGATCAGATGACTTCGGTCACGTTCTTGGAGTTACTATTCCAGTTTCTTAGCCAAGAGTTCATTCACCAGTTGGGGACTGGCTTGGCCTTTGGAGGCCTTCATGACCTGGCCTACGAAGAAGCCAAGCATTTGTTTCTTGCCGGCGCGGTATTGCTCGAGTTGCTTGGGGTTGGCGGCCAAGATCTCGTCGATAATCTTTTCCAGGGCTGTCGTGTCGGTGGATTGTTGCGGGCGGCCTTCCTCTTCGTAGACTACGGGAAAGTCTTTTCCGCGCTCGAAGGCGAGATCGTAAAGATCCTTGAGCATCTTGCCGGAGATGGTGCCGGACTCAACCAGATCGGCGGAGGCGGCAATGCCTTGCATGGAGATGGGAGACTCGCCGATGGTGAGGTCTTTGGCCTTGAGACGGCCCATCAATTCTCCCTGAACGAGATTGGCGACCCGCTTGGGATTCTTTGCTGCTTTTGCTGCCTGCTCGAACTGATCTGCTAACGATTTGGAGAAAGTGAGGACCTGGGCATCATATTCGGTGATGCCGCATTCCTTGATCATGCGGGCACGGCGGGCTTCGGGGAGTTCGGGAAGCGCGCGGGAAATCTCAGCCTTCCATTTCTCGTCGACTACTAGCGGGAGCAGGTCCGGTTCGGGGAAGTAGCGATAATCGTGCGCTTGCTCCTTCGAGCGCATGCCGTAGGTTTTGCCTTCGTTGGCATTGTAGAGACGCGTTTCCTGGGTGATCTTGCCGCCGGACTCTACGACCTCGATCTGACGGGAGATTTCGTATTCCAAGGCCTCGCGAATGAATCGGAAGGAATTCACGTTCTTGATTTCGGTCTTGGTGCCGAATTCTTTCTGACCGCGCGGGCGCACGCTGACGTTGGCGTCGCAGCGCAGGGAGCCCTCCTCCATGTTGCAGTCGCTGACACCGGTGTAGAGGATGATTTCCTTGAGGCGCGTCAGATATTCGTAGGCTTCATCGGGCGTGGAGAGGTCTGGCTCGCTGACGATCTCGATCAGCGGAACGCCGGTGCGGTTGAGATCGATGGCTGTTTTCTCGTCGGAATCGGGAAAACCTTCGTGCAAGCTCTTGCCGGCGTCTTCTTCGAGGTGAACACGGGTGATGCCTATTTTTTTCTTGCCGCCTTCGGAGGGGACGTCGATGAAGCCAAATTCGGCGAGTGGCTTGTCATACTGAGAAATCTGGTATCCCTTGGGGAGGTCGGGGTAGAAGTAGTTTTTGCGGGCGAAGATTGAGGTTTCGTTGATACGGCAGTTCAGTGCCATCGCGGCCAGGGTGGCGAACTCTACCGCCTTCTTGTTCAACACCGGTAGCGCGCCGGGCATTCCCAAGCAGACTGGGCAGACGTTGGAGTTTGGAGGCGCTCCGAATTTGGTCGAGCAGGAGCAGAAGATTTTGGTCGCGGTCAGAAGTTGGACGTGGACTTCCAGGCCGATGACGGGCTCGAACTTGGGGTGAGCTGCGATGGATTTCTCGGCGGTGCTGGGCATGAATTAGGGATTATAAAGGGCCACGTGACATGGCGCCTTACTGACAAACTCGAAGCATCCTTGGATGGTCTTCGAATTTTGCGCCATCTAAAATTCCCACTCAAGCCAAAGGAGGGCTTGACTGGGCCACCGAACCATCGGTGTGGGTTCCTCTGCATACATCGCGAATGAATGGCTAGGGGTTTCTGGGGGTGCTCAGATACTTGTCCATGGGGACCTCGAAAAAAAGGAGTTCGTTGCCTTTGGCGTCGTTCACCCCTGAGATATCGATAGTAGCGCCGCGCAACGGGGAGTTCAGGTCGGTCACATCCAAATATAAGAATCCCGCCTGAGTGGTGTGGGGCTCGACGGCTTTCGCTGCGAACTGGGACGACTCGATCTCATCCATTTGCTGCTTCGTAACGCCGCCTTTCACCTTATGAGGGAATGGGAGCGGATTGTTGGTGTCGGTTTTCGCTTGTGGGTTAGAGAGGCGGCGATAGAGATCCTCAGTGCCGACGGGCGTGAGCTTCGAGCCCTTTCCGGTGGTCAGCGTGATCTGCATGTTCATGATCGAGATGGGCTGGTCGCCGTCGTTGGTTACGATGAAAAAGATTGGCAGGAATCCGTGCCCGGCGAAGTTGATGGTGAATATTTTTGCCTTTTCCGGTGTGTCGTAGGGGTCGGCGGCGATGGTGACTTGTTCGTCGCGATGCAGGTCGTGGGCGGGATAGTTGAATGCAGCCTTGGCGGCTGGTTTGACGAAACCCTTGCCCGCGATAAGAACGACAGGACTGAGGAACGTCAGGAATGCAAGGAAGAGAATGCGCCGACTCAAACAGAATGACATCCGCTTCATTTGGACATTATAGAGGGCAAGTTCAGTGCGGTGGATGGCGCGGTTTAGAATGGCTCAGGATTGAGCTACTTCTTCTACAGTGTGGCCCTGGCGCTCGGAATGCTGCTCAGCATCCCGTTCTGGCTTTATCAGATGTTGCGGCATGGGAAGTACCGACGGGGATTTTCCGAGCGCATGGGAAGAGTGCCGGAACGATTCAGGAACGCATCTGAACAACCTGTTGTGTGGATTCATGCAGTTTCCGTGGGGGAAGTACTGGCAGTCAGTGGACTTGTCGGGCAGATGCGTCGGGCATTGCCGCAATATCGGGTAGTCGTTTCGACCACGACGGATACCGGGCAGGACCTGGCTGGCAAGCGGTTTGGCGAGGAGAATGTTTTCTATTTCCCGCTGGATTTTGCGTTCGCGGTCCGACATTACATGCGGGCGTTGCGACCGGAACTGGTGGTGCTGGCTGAAACCGAGTTCTGGCCGAATTTCTTGCGCATTGCGCACGGCCGCGGAGCGCGGGTGGCAGTCGTCAATGCCCGAATTTCAGACCGGTCGTGGCCGCGGTATCAACGCTTTCGCTGGGCGCTCAGGCATATGCTGTCGAATGTAGATTTGTTTCTGGCGCAGACGGAAGAAGACAAAGTACGGCTTCAGTCAATTGGGGCAGATGCAGACCGAGTGCAGGTTACCGGGAACTTGAAATTCGACGTCGTTCTGCCTACGCCACCAGCAATCGTTGATCGGCTACGGCGCGCTTTGGCGGCGGAAGGAGCCGGGCCCGTGCTGGTTTGCGGCAGCACAGTGGACGATGAAGAGGCGCCACTGCTGCGCGCCTTCGAAAATCTGCGTGTCAGTCATCCGCGGGCAGTGATGATTCTGGCGCCACGGCATCCGGAGCGGTTCGACAAAGTTGCCTCCCTGCTGCAGGAAATGGGGATCCGTTCGCACCGGCGTTCCAGTTGGGGGGGGGAGCCGCTGGCCGGAGGCGTTGTGCTGGTGGACACCATTGGGGAACTGGCTGCGCTTTATGCTCTGGCTGACGTTGCGTTTGTGGGAGGAAGCCTGGTACCGCGCGGGGGACACAACATCATAGAGCCTGCGCAGCATGGCGCTGCCGTGGTCACGGGGAATCATACTGAGAACTTTCGCGATATCGTTGGTCTATTTCAGAGCCGCGATGCGGTGAGGATCGTGGGGGTGGCGGAGCTACCGCTGATGCTGATGCACCTGGTAGATCACGTTTCGGAGCGCATGGCGCTGGGACGCCGCGCCAAGGAGACGATACTTTCCCAAATGGGCGCGACGACAAGAACTATGGATGCGCTGGAGAGATTGCTTGCGCGACACGATGATTCCCAGCAGGCATCGGGGCGGGTCGCCCACAAAGATTGAATCCTTTCTCGAGCATTTACGGGGTGGCAGTGTGGGCACGCAACGCGCTCTATGACAAGGGGCGGTTGCGGGCTCAAAGGTTGCAAGGGCCGGTTGTCAGCGTGGGTAATCTCTCGGCCGGCGGCTCGGGCAAGACTCCATTCGTGATGCTGCTGGGGGAGTTGCTGAAGGCACGAGGCATCAAGTTCGATGTGCTTTCGCGAGGCTATGGGCGCAAGAGCCGAGGAGTGCTGTTGGTGGAGCCAGCCGGACTCCCAGGACAGTTTGGCGATGAACCTTTGCTGATTGCGCGCAAGCTGCAGATTCCGGTCATTGTTGGCGAGGATCGATTTGAGGCGGGGCGTTTCGCCGAGGCGCGATTTGGCGCGCAACTGCATTTACTGGATGACGGGTTTCAGCATCGAGCTCTAGCGCGGGATTTCGATATCGTGCTGGTGGCCCCTCAGGATGCTGACGACAAGCTGCTTCCGGCGGGACGGCTGCGCGAACCGTTGAGTTCGCTTGCGCGGGCGGATGCGGTGGTGATGGCGGGTGGCGCGTCGGAACAGAATTTTCCACTGCAAGGGAAGGCGGTGTGGCGAGTCCGGCGGGGGATTGTCGGTGAGGGTATTCCGGCGCGTCCAGTGGTATTTTGCGGAATTGCGCGGCCACAGAATTTTCTTTTGCAACTTCGCACTGCGAATGTCGAGCCAGCGGCGCAGGCCTTCTACCGCGATCATTATGCGTATGGCGAACGGGACGTGCGCGAATTGATCGAACTCAAAGGTAAGAGTGAGGCGGGCGGGTTTGTTACTACAGAGAAAGATGCGGTGAACCTGGGGCCCTACTTATCCGCACTTGTGCCCATGGCGGTGGTCCCGGTGAAGATGGAACTGATGGATGCAGATAAGGTTCTGGATGCGATGCTTCGCACGATTCAGAATTCCCGAGGCCGGGCGTGAGAGAATTTGTTCTGGATTGAAAGATCGTCTCGCTGAGGCGAGACAATGCGGCGGCGTGCTATTCGAAATCCGCACTTCTGGCAAACTCGGACAGAAGTGGGCACCTACGAGAACAACGCTACGATGAAACATCCGAAAGAAGGAGAACGGCTCCGGAAGATTGTTGAGGGTTTCCCCAATATTACGGTCACGGTGCTCGGCGATCTCGTCGCGGATGAATTTGTATTTGGCGAGATTTCGCGCGTGTCGCGCGAAGCGCCGGTTCTGATCCTGAAGCACCGTGAACGCACCATTTTGCCGGGGGGCGGCGCGAATGCCGCGAACAATCTGGCCGACTTGGGAGTCAATGTATTGCCGGTGGGCATCGTGGGGGACGATGAGCCAGGGCGGTTGCTGATCAAGTATTTCCGGCACAAACGCATTGCGGTCAGCGGCGTGCTCAAGGATAAGAGCTATACGACGGTGACGAAGACGCGAATTCTCGCGGGCATGACGCACAATTCGCGGCAGCAGGTGGTGCGAGTCGATCGTGAACCGCAAGAAGCACCGAACAGCCACCTCACGCGAGAACTATATCTGGCCGCGCGCAACTATGCACATGCATCGGACGCATTGCTTGTGTCGGATTACGGGTATGGAGCCGCGACGCCGGCGATCGTGAGCACGCTGCGTGAGAAGGGCAAGCTCGGATCGGTACCGATCGTGCTCGATTCGCGGTATCGGATGCTGCAGTATGAGGGCGTCACTGCAGCAACTCCGAATGAGCCCGAGGTGGAAGAGGCGCTGGGCATTCGGATTGGACACGACTGGAATAAAGTTTTGTCGGCTGGTGAGGAACTGATGCAGCGGATGAAGCTGCAGTCGCTGGTGATCACGCGCGGGCGCGACGGCATGGCGGCGTTCCAGGAAAAACACAAGCCGGTGGATATTCCCATCGTGGGATCTGATCAGGTGGCGGATGTTACGGGGGCGGGCGACACCGTGATAGCGGCGTTCACAGCGGCACTGGCCGCGGGCGCGACGACGGAAGAAGCGGCGCAAATTGCGAACTACGCCGGCGGGATTGTTGTGATGAAGAGGGGGACGGCAACCGTTTCCCAGGAAGAGTTGCTGCGAGCAATCGAGCAGTGCCCACCGGCGACACGATCTCATTGAGCACAGAGACCAAAATTCTGAGCCGGACCGATCTTCGCCAGAAGGTGGAGGAATGGCGTCGAGCCGGCGAGCGCATCACACTGGCGAACGGGAATTTCGATCTGCTGCATGTAGGGCATGTGCGCTACCTGCATGGAGCGAAAGCGCTCGGGGGCAAACTGGTGGTTGCGATCAATTCGGATGAGTCTGTGCGGGCGCTAAAGGGAGAAGGACGTCCGGTGATGCCCGAGCATGAGCGGGCGGAGATAGTGGCAGCACTGGCGGATGTGGACGCGGTTGTAGTTTTTCCCGAGCCTGACGTGCGTGCCGTCATTCGCGAGATTCGGCCTGATGTTCAGGCCAAGGGCACCGATTACACGGCTGAGTCGGTTCCCGAACGCGACACCGTCGCCGAGTGCGGCGGCCGGGTTGCGATCGTGGGCGACGCGAAAGATCACTCCACCAGTGAAATCCTACGCACACGGCTTTCTCCGAGGAAGACGTGAGCCTGGCCGATGACAGAAGAGTCGAGCACCTGCTGATCGTGCGCTTGAGCGCGATGGGAGATGTGATACACACGCTTCCGGCAGCGTACGGTTTGCGACGGGCCTTTCCGCGGGCCATGATCGGGTGGTTGATCGAGGAGCGCTGGGCAGAACTCGTGTGTGCTCCGGGAGCGGCGAGACGGGGGCCGCGGTCGACACAGCGGCCGGTTGTCGACTGGGTACACACAGTTGACCTAAAGAGATGGCGCAAGTCTCTGTTTTCCATTCACACCGCCGAGCAGATTGTGCGGGTGCGGAACGATGTTCGGGCTGCACGCTATGACGTCACCATCGATTTGCAGGGGGCTATTCGGTCGGCAGTGCTAGGGGCCTGGTCTGGAGCTCCGGTGGTGTATGGGGCGAGAGAGCCGCGAGAGACTCCGGCAGCGCTGTGGTATACGCGGCAGACGAGACTGCGGGGCGCGCACGTGATCGAGCAGAATCTTTCGATTGTCGAGGCGGTGGCTGGAAAAAGGATGGATGTTCCTGAGGTCGAGTTCCCCAGAGATTCACGTGCGGAGGAAAAGATTGAGGAGAGATTGCGCCAGGGCGGAATCGGAGAGTTTGCCATTCTGAATCCCGGCGCTGGGTGGGGAGCGAAGCAGTGGCCAGTGGAGAGGTACGGTCGTGTGGCGCAGGCATTGAGCAGATGGGGCATGCAATCCGTTGTGAATTTCGGACCGGGTGAAGAGCAACTTGCGCGGGAGGCAGAGGCGGCGAGCAATGGGGCTGCGCGCGCGCTGCAATGTTCGATCAGCGAACTCGTCGCACTCAGCCGGCGAGCGAAGCTGTTTGTCGGTGGAGATACGGGACCTCTGCATCTGGCGGCGGCGCTGAAGGTTCCAGTGGTGGCGATCTTTGGACCGACGGATCCGGCGCGGAACGGACCTTACGGAACGCGCAGTGTGGTGTTACGGAATGCTGCGAGCGCTACGACACATGCGCGGACGGAGTGCGCTGACGAAGGGATGCTGGCGATCAGCGTGGACGCGGTGGTGGATGCGGCACGGAGTTTTATTTGCGGAACCACGGAGGCCATGCGTGGCTGATTGGTCGCGGGTTGCGCGGCGGATTCGGGTTCCGCTGGGATTTGTGTTCGCGGTGGTGTATCTGTGGCTGGCGCATCCTAGTTGGCGCTCGCTGGCGATGGGCGCAATTGCCATCGTGCCGGGCCTTTGGGTTCGCGCATCGGCGTCAGGATATGTGCGCAAGAACGAATCATTGGCAACTACGGGGCCGTACGCATATACGCGGAATCCACTGTATTTGGGATCCCTGTTGATCGGGATCGGCTTTGCCGTGGCGGCGCGGAACTGGTGGATCGGCGCTGTGCTGGTCGGGATGTTTTTTGCGATTTACGTGCCGGTAATCGGGAGCGAGGAGAGATTTCTGAGAGGGAAATTTCCTGAATTCGAGGAGTACGCGCAACGTGTGCCGCGACTCCTGCCGCGGATTCCATCCGCGAATGCCAGCCATGGAGAATTTTCCGCGGAACTCTATCTCAAACACCGCGAGTGGAACGCACTGCTGGGGAGCGTGCTACTAGTGGCTGCGCTGATTCTCAAGATGAAATTGCTACCCTGAGCGGTTTGAGAATTCGTAGGTTTTGGACTACTTTCTCCTGCGAAGACGGTACCGCATCAAACCGGATGTTGGAAAAGCGATAACCGCAGAGAGCGCCGAGAGCGCAGAGCAAAAACGTTCCTCTGCGGATGAGCCGGACCCAAGTGCCCACCTCTTTTTGTTCTTGAAGGGCTCCGCGACGTAATCATCACAGATGACTCTCACTCTGGAAGTCATGTTGCGACCGGTTACTTCCGCCCATCGTCGGTGAAGATTATAGATCGTGGGACAACCTGTCCCAACGTGCGACGTGGAGGACAAGATGGCCCACTGTCCTTCTCCGTGGTCGCTGTAAACACTTTGTAATGAGTAACTAACGGCGAATGCATTGGCGCTCGTCGTGCAACAGGGAGGTGTCACCCAACTTTCTCCCCCAGCGAGAGAGCGTGCCATTCATGGATACTCAGCAGAGATCCAGAACTTCGGGAAAACGCAACGAGCGCCACAGCGCGGCTTGGGGAAAGCGCCTGAGCGTTGCAGTGCTGCTTCTTAGCGGGGCGATGTCCGGACAAGCGAATCGTATGAGCGCGCAGAAGATGGCCGCTGAAAAGATTCATCCGGAAGTCGCGAGAATCATGAACCGCTTTGCGGCGCATCCGACCCAGCAGGTGAAGGTGATTGTGCAGTACGAACAAACGCCAAAGAGCACGGCATTGTCGCGGGTGCAAAATCTGGGTGGACGGATGGGGCATCACCTGGGTGTGGTCAGAGGCGCGGCGTTCACTGTTCCTGTTGGCTCACTGGCGGCACTGGCGAATGACCCCGAAGTTGCCTTCGTAAGTGTGGATCATCCCTTGAAGGGCATGGACGATTACACTGACGCGGCAATGAATGTAACTGCCGCGGTGAATGCCGCTTACGACGGCACGGGGATTGGAGTCGCGGTCATCGACAGCGGAATCTACGACAAACAGTCTGATCTCCGCAACGGCAACAATTCCCGGGTTCTTAATCATCAAGACTTCACAGGAACGACGACTTACCTGAACAACAAGCAGGTGTGGGATCTGTACGGGCACGGAACGCATGTTGCGGGCATCATTGGCGGCAATGGGAACAAATCGAACGGGCAGTATGCGGGTGTGGCGCCGAATGTGAACCTAATTGACCTGCGCGTACTGGACGCCAACGGCGCAGGCAGCGATAGCCAGGTGATCGCCGCCATTCAACAGGCGATTGCGCTGAAGAACACTTACAACATTCGAGTGATCAACTTGTCTCTGGGCCGGGGAATCTTCTCGGGCTATGCACAGGATCCGCTTTGCCAAGCGGTCGAGTCGGCTTGGAATGCGGGGATCGTTGTGGTAGTCGCTGCTGGCAACTACGGGCGCGTCAGCGTGAATGGCAGTAACGGGTATGGGACAGTTGCGGCGCCGGGGAATGATCCGCTAGTGCTGACCGTTGGGGCGATGAAATCGATGGGGACGTACTCCCGCACGGATGACCAGATTGCGAGTTACAGTTCCAAAGGACCGACGACATATGACCACGTGGTGAAGCCGGACGTGGTGGCTCCCGGGAACATGGTGGTTGCGACGAATTCGCCCGGAAGCACACTCGAAAGCGAGTTTCCGGGGAACGATGTAGCGGGAAACTATTCCAGCCATGATTACTTCACATTGAGTGGCACGAGCATGGCGACTCCGGCAGTCGCAGGTGGGGTCGCACTGATGCTGCAGCAGAATCCGAATCTGACGCCTGATCAGGTCAAAGCACGCCTGATGAAGACTGCATACAAGTCATTTCCCGCGTCATCGGTTGCCACCGATGCGTCTACGGGCATGACCTACACCTCGTACTACGATTTGTTCACAGTCGGATCCGGATATGTGGATTTGGGGGCTGCACTGGCGAACACTGATCTGGCACCTGCGAATATTGGCGCGGCGTTGTCTCCGAGCGCGACGTACAAACCTTCTACGGGCGCAGTGACCATTACGAACGGCAATGGCACCGTCGCCTCGTCGTCGGTGGTGTGGGGTTCGTCAGTGGTATGGGGCTCATCGGTGGTGTGGGGCGCAAACGTATCGGGTTCGTCGGTCGTTTGGGGCAGTTCGGTGGTTTGGGGAGCCAGCACAGCAACTGGATTCAGCGTAGTGTGGGGATCATCCACCGATACAGCGAGCAGCGTGGTGTGGGGCGCGTCGTCTGACGGAAACGGAGCTTTCTCGGCGACAGACTCCGAACAATAACTTTCATCCTTTCCAACGCCCGTGTTCGAGGATCTTCGGCTCCCTTGGCGCGGGCGAAGTCTTGCCCGCACCTGCGACGCTGTGAAAAACTACAAAGACGCGAAATCTTCACTCGGGGGCGGGCAGATGTTTGTGCCCTTAGAATTCTGAGGGCAGGATAACCGGCAGAATGCCGGTACGATTATGTTGCAGACACTATTCGAGAAAATCTGGGATGCGCATTTAGTCGCGACGCCTTCCGGGCGATCGCCGATTCTCTATATCGATTTGCATCTCGTGCATGAGGTGACTTCGCCGCAAGCATTCGACGGTCTTCGGGCAGCGGGACGGAAGGTACGTCAACCGCTGCGCACCGTGGCGACCGTGGATCACAACGTTCCCACCGAACCACGGGGAACTCCGATTACCGATTTGATTGCAGCGAAGCAGATCTCGGCGCTACAGGCGAATTGCAGAGAATTTGGGATCCGGCTGTTCGATATGGACTCGCCCGAGCAGGGCATCGTGCATGTAATCGGACCGGAGCTGGGGTTGACGCAGCCGGGTATGATAATTGTCTGCGGAGACAGTCATACCTCGACGCATGGCGCGTTTGGGGCGCTGGCGTTTGGCATTGGGACGTCGGAAGTCGAGCATGTGCTGGCCACGCAGTGCCTGCCTCAGACGAAGCCGAAGACAATGAAAATTGATGTACGCGGGCGCCTGGCGGAGGGCGTGACGGCGAAGGATCTGGCGCTAGGAATTATCGGTCAGATTGGAACTGATGGCGCGACCGGGCATGTCATCGAGTACGCAGGGCCGGCCGTGCGTGCGCTTTCGATGGAAGGGCGGATGACGCTGTGCAACATGAGCATCGAAGCGGGAGCGCGAGGCGGGATGGTGGCACCGGACGAGACTACGATCAATTACCTGAAGGGACGACGCTTTGCTCCGAGTGGAGCCGAGTGGGAGAAGGCAGTCGCGTACTGGCGAGGTTTGCCGTCCGAGGGAGGTGCGGTGTTCGACGAAGTTGTAGAGATTGATGCGGCTCAACTCTGTCCGTTTGTGACATGGGGAACCAATCCAGGCATGGTTGCACCCGTGACGGGGCGGGTGCCGGAGATCGGCAGGATGGAGGAAGCCGAACGGCGCGCGGCCGAACTCGCACTGCAGTATATGGGGCTGGAACCGGGAAGGCGGATCCAAGACATCGGAATTGATCGGGTGTTCATCGGATCGTGCACCAACTCGCGAATTGAGGATTTGCGGGCCGCCGCGCGGGTGGCGAAGGGGCATCGCGTGAATTCGAAGGTGCGTGCCATGGTAGTGCCGGGATCGCAGACCGTGAAACGCGCCGCGGAGCAAGAGGGATTGGATCGCATTTTCCGGGATGCGGGGTTTGAGTGGCGGGAGTCGGGGTGCTCGATGTGTCTGGGGATGAATCCTGACATCCTACAACCGGGAGAGCGATGCGCGTCGACGAGCAACCGGAATTTTGAGGGCCGTCAGGGGCGTGGGGGGAGAACGCATCTGGTGAGTCCGATGATGGCGGCGGCGGCGGCGATCACCGGGCATTTCACAGATATCCGAAATTGGGAGTTCCAGTGAGTGTGTTTGTCCCACTGAGTCGGTGTTGCACTGTCTGAACGATCTCGAATGGATCTGAGCAGGCCAAGTCCCCTAAGGGCAGCGTCAGCAGAAATCAGCGGTTTTGACCGCGAACGCAGTAAGAGTGACAAGCGGCGAACCGAGAGAGCGAATCGATGAAACCATTTGCCGTGCATCGCGGGCGAGTAGCGCCGCTGGACCGGGTCAATGTGGATACCGATCAGATTATCCCCAAGCAGTTTTTGAAACGCATTGAGAAAACCGGATTTGGGCAGTTTGTGTTTTACGACTGGCGGTTTGGGGCCGACGGCAAGAAGAATCCTGACTTTGTGCTGCATGAGCCGCGGTATGAGGGGGCGACGATTCTGGTCGCGGGGAAGAACTTCGGGTGCGGATCGTCAAGGGAGCATGCAGTGTGGGCGCTGGCGGATTTTGGATTTCGCGCTGTGATTTCGTCGTCGTTTGCCGACATTTTCGCGAACAACTCGACCAAGAATGGATTCCTGACGGTGCGTCTCAGGGAAGATGAAGTTGCGACCGTCATGAAGCGGGCGCATGACGTCGACGATTACCAAGTCACGGTTGATCTGGAGAAGTGCGAGGTGGGTGACGATCAGGGATTCAGCGCCAAGTTTCCGATCGACGAGTTTGTAAGACATTGCCTGCTCAATGGTCTTGATGACATCGGATTGACGCTGCGGCATGAAGCCGAAATTGCAGCGTACGAAAGCAAACATCCAGCTTCTGCGGGGCTTAAAGTTTCCTGAAATTCAACGACAGTCAATCCAAGTAAAAGTATGTAAAACCGGCGCGCCAGTATTGACCAGCCCTAGGTGCGCGGTTGATCCTATACTTGCGCGGTTCTGCCAAAGCAACTGCAGCGAAGTTACTGTAACACTGAAACTGTGGGGCGTGAGTGTTGACTTCCACAGTCGCGGGCAAGATGGCTGCGGCTTTCGACTACGCTCAGGGCAGGCTCGCCGGCTGGATCCTGGCGCTACCCGGGTAGAAATTCCGAGTTACCGCAAACCGAGCCTAGAATGCTTACGTCTAATACCTGGGATCTCACCGGCCCGGGTAGAGCGACATCAACGGATTAACCTGTGAACATCATAGAAGGTCATTATCGAGGACCTCGCGCGAGAAGAGTGCAGCGCGTGGCCTGTGTTGTTGTTCTTGCGGCAGTTAGCGCGATTGTTGTGGCGTGCAGTTCTGGCGACCCGAGACAGGGAAAAGCCCAGGCGGCAGGCCCTGCCCGGGCTGTATCCGTAGCCATTGCTCCCGTGCAGAAACAGGATGTGCCGGTGTATCTGTCTGGACTCGGATCCGTGACCGCGTTCAACACGGCGAACATCAAGAGCCGTGTGGACGGCCAGATCATGAAAGTGAACTTCCGGGAAGGACAGGACGTCCACCAGGGAGAGCTTTTGATCGAGATCGACTCGCGGCCCTTCGAAGTGCAGGTCGAGCAGTTGCAGGCGCAGTTGTTTCGCGACCAGGCGCAGTTGAGAGATGCAAGGCTGAATCTGGAGCGCTACACCGCGCTGATTCCCTCGGGCAGTATTGCGCAGCAGCAAGTCGACACCCAGAAGGCACTTGTGGATCAGCTTGATGGGACCGTACGCAATGACCTGGCGCAGATTGATTCGGCGAAATTGAACATTACGTATTGCCACATCACGGCGCCATTCAATGGAAGGATTGGTTTGCGGCAGGTAGATCCGGGAAACATTGTGCATGCATCGGACATCAATCCAATGCTGATCCTGACGCAGCTTCAGCCCATTGCGGTGATTTTCACGTTGCCTGAGGATGTGCTGCCCAAGGTGGCGCAACAGATGCGGCACGGAACGCTCGAGGTAGACGCATTCAGCCGCGACGATCAGACCAAACTGGCGGCAGGGAATCTGCTGACCATCGACAATCAGATCGATCCCACTACGGGAACCGCGAAACTCAAGGCGGTATTCGACAACAAGGACAACAAGCTGTGGCCCAACCAGTTTGTAAATGCCGATCTGCTTCTGGAGACGCGGAAGAACAGTACCGTGGTGCCGACGGCGGCAATCTTGCGCGGGCCCCAGGGAGCGTACGTATACACGGTAAATCCTGACAGGACTGTGCAGGACAAGGCGGTCACAATTGCCTTGACGCAAGGAGACGTGACGGTCGTGGCGGACGGTGTGAATCCGGGCGAGACGGTAGTCACGGACGGTCAAGACAAGCTGCAACGAGGATCACACATTGAGCCGCGCGGTGGTCCGCCCAGCCGGAATGCGAATGCTCCAGTGACCGGAGCCGTGCAAAGGGAGTCGACCCCGGAAACGAGTTCGAGCATCTCCGAGTCGACGGAGCGGGATTCGAACCGGCGGCCAGCACAGCGCGCTGCTGCGAGTCCGAATCCAGCCCAGGGCGACTGAGTGTCATGAACCCCTCACGCATATTTATTCTGCGGCCGGTTGCGACGACGCTGCTCATGGTGGGTGTGTTGCTGGTGGGCTGGGTAGCGTTCATGCAGTTGCCGGTGTCGGCGCTCCCGGAAGTGGACTATCCCACGATTCAGGTGGTTACGTTTTATCCGGGTGCGGACCCGGATGTGATGGCATCTTCGGTAACGTCGCCTCTGGAGCGGCAGTTCGGGCAGGTCCCGGGACTGACGCAAATGACGTCGACGAGTTCATTCGGCAGTTCAGTTATCACCCTGCAGTTCGGGCTCGACCAGAACATAGATGTCGAAGAGCAGCAGGTGCAGGCGGCGATCAACTCCGCGGGCACGTACCTCCCGACCGATCTACCCAATCCTCCGATCTACAACAAAGTCAATCCGGCGGACGCGCCGATCTTAACGCTCGCTCTCACTTCCGATTCGCTGCCCCTACCGAAGGTCGAGGATGTGGCTGACACATCGCTGGCGCAGAAGATTTCGCAGTTGCCGGGAGTGGGGCTGGTGTCGATCAGCGGAGGACAGAAGCCTGCGGTGCGGATTCAGGCAAATCCGACCGCGCTGGCCTCATATGGACTGAGCCTGGAAGACTTGCGGGCGTCTTTGATGCAAGCGAATGTGGACCAGGCGAAGGGCGTACTCGACGGTCCACGGCAGTCTTACACGATCGGCGCGAATGATCAGCTCTTCTCGAGCGAGCAGTACAAGCCCATCGTGATCGCATACCGGAATGGCGCTCCGGTGCGACTGAGCGATGTTGCCAACGTCATCGACGGAACGGAGAACAATCAGCTAGCGGCGTGGATGAATCTCACGCCGGCGGTGATCGTCAACATTCAGCGGCAGCCGGGCGCGAACATTATCAGCGTGGTGGATCGCATCAAGAAGCTGCTGCCGCAGTTACAAGCATCGCTCCCCAGCGCAGTCAAGGTGCAGATCCTTACGGATCGTACAACGACGATCCGTGCGTCGGTGAAGGATGTGGAATTTGAGCTGATGCTGGCGATCGGCCTGGTCGTGATGGTGGTCTTTCTGTTTCTGCGAAATCTTCCTGCGACGACCATTCCCAGCGTAGCTGTGCCGCTTTCGTTGATTGGGACGTTCGGCGTGATGTACCTGCTCGGGTACAGCTTGAACAACCTGACGCTCATGGCGTTGACGATTTCCACCGGGTTCGTGGTGGACGATGCCATCGTCATGATCGAGAATATTGACCGCTTCCTCGAAGGCGGAGAGTCGGCGCTGGAAGCGGCGCTGAAGGGAGCGGGACAGATTGGGTTCACGATCGTTTCACTGACCGTATCGCTGATCGCAGTGCTAATCCCGTTGCTGTTCATGGGCGACATCGTCGGCAGGCTGTTTCGCGAATTTGCGATAACTCTTGCCGTGACGATCCTGGTTTCGGCAGCAGTTTCCTTGAGCTTGACGCCGATGATGTGCGCCAAACTGCTCAAGCCGCGGAAGGAGGGTCAGCGCGGACGCTTCTACGACCTTACCGAGGGCTACTACAACCGCATCATCGCGTTCTATGGACGCACAGTGAAATGGGTGCTGAGGCATCAGACCGCGACGTTGCTGGTAACCGCCGCCACGCTGGTGCTTACGCTGTACCTATACGTGATTGTGCCGAAGGGATTCTTCCCCGTACAGGATACGGGTGTGATTCTTGGGGTTTCCGAGGCTCCTGACTACATTTCGTTTGATGCCATGTCCGAGCGACAGCAGGCGCTGGCGAAGGTCATCTTGCAGGATAAGGACGTCGAGAGTCTGTCGTCGTTTATCGGCGTCGACGGGACCAACCTCACGCCAAACTCAGGACGCATTCAAATCAACTTGAAGCCGCGCGACGAGCGGTCTGATGACGCTTCGTCGATCATTCGGCGACTGCAGCCGGAATTGAGCAAAGTCCAGGGAATTACGCTGTACATGCAGCCGGTGCAGGATCTCACGGTGGAGGATCGGGTCAGCAGGACTCAATTTCAGTACTCGATTGAGGATGCGGATGCGAACGAACTGGCGCAGTGGACGCCGAAACTGGTGGTCAAACTAGAGACTCTGCCGGAGTTGCGCGACGTCGCGACCGACCAGTTGAATGAAGGGCTGCGGACGCATATCACGATTGACCGGGATACCGCATCGCGGTTGGGAATCTTTCCGCAGGCAATTGATAACACCTTATATGACGCCTTTGGTCAGCGGCAGGTATCGACGATCTTTACGCAGCTGAATCAATACCACGTCGTGTTGGAAGTGCTGCCGAACTTTGCGCAGACCCCCGAGAATCTGGGTGATATCTACATTCGCCCAAGCGTAGTGGCCGCGAACTCCGGCGCGCCAACAGCGAATGGGGCGTCGGTCACGACCAGCGGGGCTCCCGTTCCTCTTTCTGCGTTCACGAAGACCGCCGCTGCGAATACCTCGCTCGCGGTGAACCATCAGGGGCAGTTCCCAGTCGTGACGTTGTCGTTCAACCTGGCGCCGGGTGCATCGCTGGGACAGGCGACCAAGGCAATCCAGCAGGCGGAGAGAGACATTCAACTGCCACCCAGTATCCATGCTTCATTTCAGGGGACGGCAGCGGCATTTCAGAATTCGCTGTCGACTGAGCCTTTCCTGATTCTGGCGGCGGTGATTACCGTCTACATCGTGCTGGGAGTTTTGTACGAGAGCTACATCCATCCCATCACGATTCTTTCCACGCTACCCTCGGCAGGGGTGGGCGCGATTCTTGCGCTGATGATTACGGGAAACGACCTGACGGTTGTCGCACTTATAGGAATCATTCTGCTGATTGGAATCGTAAAGAAGAACGCGATTATGATGATCGACTTTGCGCTCGAGGCGGAGCGTGAAGAACATAAGCCGCCTGAGGAGGCGATCTACCAGGCCTGCCTGCTGCGGTTCCGGCCGATCATGATGACGACTATGGCAGCATTGCTGGGTGGACTGCCCCTGGCGCTGGGAACAGGCACCGGCGCGGAGTTGAGGCGACCACTGGGAATCACGATTGTCGGCGGGCTGCTGCTGAGTCAGTTGCTGACGCTCTACACCACGCCAGTTGTTTATTTGTGGTTTGACCGATTGGCGCTGAGATTCGCGAAATACCGGATCGGGAATGAAATTCCGCCGGAGCCGATGCAGGCGGATTAGCTTGAGTGCATGCTCGGCGGCTAAAGACGCTCGGAGATATGAGTGGGTCGCAGCGCTGAAGCGCCGCGGCACCCGGAATTGAATCGTGGCAGACAGCCGAAGCGACTGTCTCTACTTACGATGAATATTTCAAGTCCATTTATTCGCAGGCCGATCGGGACTTCGCTTCTGGCGGCGGCGCTGTTGTTGTCTGGGATTCTGGCGTTTAATTTTCTTCCGGTCGCTTCCCTGCCGAAGATGGATTTTCCGGTGATCAGCGTGGGTGCGGGGCTGCCGGGGGCTGATCCGCAAACGATGGCTTCTGCTGTTGCAACCCCACTGGAGCGCCAGTTTGGACGAATCGCGGGCGTCAATCAGATGACCTCGTCGAGTCAGTTGGGAAGCACCGGGATCGCGCTGCAGTTCGATTTGAATCGAAACATCGACGCCGCAGCCCGGGACGTGCAAGCCGCGATCAACGCCGCTCGAAGTCAGCTTCCCGCGAATCTACCGAGCAATCCCACTTATCGCAAAGTGAATCCAGCCGACGCTCCTATCTTGTTGCTGGGGCTAACATCGGACACGATGACCGTTCCCCAGATGTACGATGCGGCTGACTCGATCCTGGCCCAAAAACTGGCGCAAGTAGACGGAGTGGGTCAGGTATTTGTGTGGGGGTCGTCGCAGCCGGCCGTGCGCGCGGAAGTTAATCCGACTCTACTCAACAAGCTTGGGGTCGGGCTCGATACGGTTCGCAATGCGTTGAACGCGGCAAACGCGAACAGAGCCAAAGGCAAGGTATCGAACAGCAACCGAACTTACACCTTCAGTGACACGGATCAACTGTTCACTGCGGATCAATATCGACCGTTGATCGTAGCCTATAACAACGGCGCGGCAGTGCGGCTAGGCGATGTGGCAGAGGTGACAGATGGGGTTTCGGATAGGCGCGCCCTTGGCCTGATCAACGGCAAACCTGGAATCGTTTTACCGATTTTCCGACAGCCCGGCGCGAACATCATTGACACGGTGGACCGGGTGCGGGAAATCATGCCGTATCTGCAGTCTTCGATTCCTCCGGCGATGAACCTGTCGGTAATCATGGATCGAACCACTTCCGTGAGGGCGTCGGTCAAGGATATCGAGCGAACGCTGCTGATTTCCATTGGGCTGGTCATCATGGTCGTGTTTGTATTTTTGCGCACGGTGCGCGCGACGATCATTCCGAGTATCGCGGTTCCGCTTTCGCTGGTGGGAACATTTGGTGTGATGTATCTGCTGGATTACAGCCTGGACAACTTGTCGCTGATGGCGCTGGCAATTTCGACTGGATTCGTGGTGGATGACGCTATTGTGGTGCTAGAGAACATCACACGGTACATCGAGCATGGAATGGACGTGGTACAAGCGACATTCAAGGGTGCGTCCGAGATTGGCTTTACCGTCCTGTCGATGAGCACGTCGTTGGTAGCGGTGTTTATTCCACTCTTGATGATGGGCGGAATTGTCGGCCGGCTGTTTCGGGAGTTTGCAGTTACTCTGAGTGTCGCGATCGGAGTATCACTGATGGTCTCTCTTACCACGACTCCCACAATGTGCGCGAAGTTCCTGCGGTTGCCAAGGAAGGACGAGAAGCACAACATCTTCTACCGAGCGAGCGAGTGGGCGTTCAATCGACTATTGGGAAGCTACACCCACGCGCTGCGCTGGGTGCTCCGATACCAGTTCTTGACGCTCGCGGTGACGATTGCGGTCGCATTCCTGAGCGGCTGGTTGTACTACAAGGTGCCCAAAGGTTTCTTTCCGCAGCAGGATACTGGGCGCATTCAGGGGACGGTGATCGGCGCGCAGGATATCTCGTTCCAATCGATGTCGGACAAGATGCGGCGCTACGTGAAGATCGTGATGGCAGATTCCGCAGTGGACACGATGGCCGGCTTTACAGGCGGACAGACTGCGCTCAACCAGGGACGCTTCTTCATGATGCTGAAGCCGCTCGAGAAACGGGCACCCTGTCAGAAGAAGCATTTCTGGGAGTCATGCCATTACCCAACTGCCGACGATGTGATCAACCGCTTGCGTGGGAAACTTGCTGTGGTGCCGGGCGCGACCTTGATTCTGCAATCGGCTCAGGAACTCACGATTGGCGGGCGATATGGCAACGCGCAATATCAGTACACTTTGCAAAGCGCGAACATCACCGAGTTGAATAGTTGGGCTCCGCGTCTTTTGCAGAAGATGCGGGAACTGCCGGAACTGCGCGACCAGAATTCCGATCAGCAGGATAAAGGCCTGCAAGCAAAACTGGTGATTGACCGCGATACGGCCAGCAGACTAGGGATCACGCCGCAGACGCTGGACAATGCTCTCTACGACGCGTTCGGGCAACGGCAAGTATCGACGATGTACCGACCGCTGAATCAGTATCACGTGGTGATGGAGGTAGCTCCGCAGTTCCAGCAGACTCCGGAAGCGCTGCAGAATATCTATCTGAAGTCGACGGCGGGGACCCCGATTCCGCTGGCGGCATTTACCCATTTTGAGCCGTCGAACACGGCCCTCGCCGTAAACCATCAGGGACAGATTCCGTCGGCGACCATCTCATTCAACTTGGCGCCGGGCATATCTCTCGGCCAAGCGACGGCAGCGATTGAGGCGGCGGAACGGTCGATCGGATTTCCGCCCAGCATTACGGCAAGTTTCCAGGGAACAGCCGCAGCCTTTCAGGAGTCGCAGTCGAACATGCTGATCCTGATCATCACTGCGTTGGGTGCGGTTTACATCGTGCTCGGGATGCTCTACGAGAGCTATATTCATCCCATTACGATTCTTTCGACAATTCCATCCGCCGGCGTGGGTGCACTTCTGGCTTTGCTTCTGACGCACAATGAATTGAATGTGATCGGGATGATCGGGATCATCCTGCTGATCGGACTGGTGAAGAAGAACGCCATCATGATGATCGATGTTGCGCTGGAGGTTGAGCGGAACGAAGGCAAGAAGCCGGTGGAGGCAATTTACGATGCCTGTATTCTGCGATTCCGTCCTATCATGATGACCACCATGGCGGCTCTGCTGGGTGGGCTGCCACTGGCGTTGGGGACCGGAACGGGGTCGGAGTTGCATCGGCCGCTGGGGATCACGATCGTCGGCGGCCTAATTGTGAGCCAGATGCTCACGCTATTCACTACGCCGGTTGTTTACGTATATCTGGATCGATTCCGGCTGTTCCTGAAGGGCGAAGCCGATCACGCGTTGCCCTCCACGTCTTCAGGTGCTGAGCCACGGCCGAGTCCGGCGCACGGTGATTGATGAGGCGAGATCTACTCGCCAAGATCTTACGGTCCGAGTCTTGCTTTTGATGATGATCCATGATGCCGGTCTCTGAGGACAACCCTGCCGGAGAAATCCTGCATCGCAGAGGAGAGAACCCGACGGCTGCGCTTGGAACCACTTGTCCCGTATGATAGGGGATCACGAGTAGAGCCGCCCGGAAGCGACCGATGTTGCGGGTTGCCGGGCAGGCCAGCGTTCCGAATTTTCGTTTCGAGAAAAATCCACCGAGGAGTGAGGGATGCTAAAGAAAGCAGCGGCGCTAGTGTTGGTTTGCGCCAGCATGAGCGCATGGTTGGGGTGTGGCACGACGAGCAGTCGATTTCTGTATGCGGCAATTCCTACGTCAAACACGCTTGTTGCCTATCGGGAGGACCCGAATGCTGGCGTATTGACGCAATTGTCGGGAAGTCCGATCTCGGCTGGATCCGCCGTAGAAGCCGTGGCCCTGCATCCTTCGGGAAAATATCTGTACGCCGCCAACTCGGGGAACAACAACATTTCTCTCTACACCGTTTCGAGTACGGGGGCGCTGACAGAGGTTACGCCGAGGACAAACGCAGGTACGTCCCCGACGTTGCTGGCGATGGATGCCGCGGGAGGTTTTCTGTATGCAGGGAACTCCGGCTCAACGGATATTTCGGTGTATTCCATCGATTCCAGCACCGGCCTGCTGACGCCGGTGGCACAGGCAACGGGTACAACCGCGCCGATTGGGCTGCAGGCGATGAACATGGCGCTCACGCCATCGGGGAATTTTCTTTACGTTACAGGGGAAGAGCAACTGGCGGGAGGCGCGAATATTGGAGTAATCGAAGCGTTTCCTGTGAGCCAAGGGGTGATTGGATTTCCTGTGGCTACCTCTCCGTTTTTTACCGGGAACAATCCGTTGGGACTGGCAATTGATTCTACCGGCTCGCATCTTTACACGGCGAACAAGCAGGACAATTCCATTTCCGCATTCACGATCAACTCGGACGGCTCACTGGTGGCAGTAGCGCCGGCCATCGGCGAGAGTTTCATCGGGCCGGTCAGTCTGCTCATCGACAAATCGGGCAAGTTCCTGTATGCGGCGAATCAAGGATCGGCGAATGTGGCCGCCTACAACATCGGGTCGGATGGTGGCTTGACATTGCTCAGTGGATCGCCCTTCACTGCCGGATCACAACCCAGCTTTCTCGCATCTGACTCCAGCGGGAATTACCTTTTCGTGGGCTACAGTTCTGGCCTTCAGTCCTATAGTCTCAGCAGCAGCGGCACGCTAACATCGATTGCCACTTATTCCGTTTCCGCCACGCCGACCTCGATTGTGATCACCCCGTAAATCAGAGGAGAAGAATGAGTACAGCAGTTGAAACCGGACCATGCCTCGACCAGTCGACGCTCTACGCGGAATGCGTGAACCCGCAATGGGTGCGGCTTCTCGATTTGCTAGAGATGAACGTCCGCTACGAACGCTGCCTGGGAGCAGAACTTTTTACCGCCGATGGCCGCAGGATTCTGGACTTTCTGTCGGGATATTGCGTTCACAACGTAGGACACAATCACCCGGATGTAGTGCAAGCTCTACAGCAAGAGTTGGCGCGCTGTGGTCCGGCGATGATTCAGACTCATGTTGCGGACCTGGCGGGAGAGTTAGCCAAACGGTTATGTGCAAGGGCAGGAGGGCGCCTGCGCAAGTCGTTCTTTGCTTCTTCGGGAAGCGAAGGCGTGGAGGCAGCCATCAAGTTTGCACGAGCCCATACTCGCAGAGCCGGGATCCTTGCTGCCGAGCACGCATTTCATGGGTTGACCTGCGGATCGTTGTCGTTGATGAGCGATGAATTCTGGCGAGAGGGGTTTGGTCCTCTCTTGCCGGAAACCACGATCATTCCTTTTGGTTCGACGGACGCGCTGGAGCGCGAGCTCAAGTCCAAGAAATTCGCAGCATTCATTGTCGAGCCGATTCAATCGGAAGCGGGGGTCCGCATTCCTGATCAGGAGTATTTGCGGAATGCGGACGCACTCTGCCGTCGCCACGGAACGCTGTTCGTGCTGGATGAGGTGCAGACTGGGATGTATCGCACTGGACCATTTCTGGCGGGGCATTATTTCGGAGTCGAGCCCGATATGGTCGTGCTGGCAAAGGCACTGAGTGGCGGACTTGTGCCGGTGGGTGCCGTGCTGATGTCAGACGACATTTGCGACTCTGTCTATTCGTCATTACCTCGCGCGTTTGTGCATACGTCGACGTTTAGTGAAAACAGTCTCGCGATGCGGGCAGGATTGGCGACTCTCGATGTTCTGGAGGGCGAGCAACTGGGACGCCGCGCCATCGAAGCTGGCAGTTATCTGCGGGAGCAGCTTGGCAATGCACTGCGAGAATTCGAGATGGTGAAAGAGGTGCGCGGCTTGGGACTGCTCATAGGAATCGAGTTCCAAGGGCCTAAACGGACTCGGCTGCGAATTCCATACGAGGCGTTTGGCGCCATCCACCGTGCAATGTTCGGGCAGATCGTGGTAATGAGGCTGTTTCGTGACTTTGGCTTCTTGACTCAGATTTGTGGCAACAACTTTATGGTGCTGAAGGTGGCTCCGCCACTGGTCATCACGAAGGAGCAGATGGATGATTTCGTTGCCGGGGTGCGACAGGTTGTAGAACTCGCGAATTCTCCGGGTGCTTTCTGGTCCGAAGCCGTCGGTTTAGCGCGGCGGGCATTCCGTAGCTGATTTTTCGAAAGCTTCGTGTCGAATTTTCTGAACACCAGAGTCCTTTTAGTTTGACAATCGTGTGACAATTTTGGCTTCGGTACTCGAAGCACAATATAGGAAGGCTAGGACTTCGGCGAGTACAACCCCTAATCCGAGCGCGGCCATCAAAGATGTTCATCTGCAATGTCCCGCGGAGGTTATGGCGTTGAAATCACTTTCCGGGACTGGGGACCCACAACATGCACATCGCCAGCGCCGCGAGCGCGTTTCCGGAGCATTATTACTCTCAGAAGTTCCTGTTAAAGCAACTGGAGCAATATTGGGGCGACCGTCTCAGGAATCCGCAGATGCTCGCGCGTTTGCATCGGAGTGTTGCCGTCGAAGGCCGGCACCTAGCGATGCCTTATGAGAAATACTACGAGTTGAAAACCTGGGGTTGCGCAAATGACATGTGGATTCAAGTTGCGCAAGAACTAGGAGAGCAGGCTCTTTGCCGGGCGCTGCACCATGCTGACATTGAGGCGGGAAAGATCGGCGCTTTGTTCTTTGCTTCGGTCACGGGGATCTCGAGTCCGTCGATTGACGCACTGCTGGTAAATCGGATGGGGCTATCGACGAACATCAAGCGAATGCCGATTTTTGGACTCGGGTGCGTCGCGGGAGCAGCGGGAATTGCTCGCGCTACAGATTATGTGCGGGCGTATCCCGCGCAAGCGGCAGCTCTCGTATCAGTTGAATTGTGTTCGTTGACGATTCAGCGCGAAGACCTTTCCGTTGCAAATCTGATTTCTTCGGGTCTGTTTGCTGACGGATCCGCGGCGGTCATCGTTACGGGCGATGAACTCAGCGCAAGCGGGCCGGAGATCGTTGCGACACGGTCCGTTTTTTATCCGGACACGGAAGAGATGATGGGTTGGAAAGTCAGCGAGAAAGGCTTCAACATCGTTCTTTCACCGCAGGTGCCCACACTGATTCGTGAGCATCTGGGACACGATGTGGACGCGTTTCTAGGTGAGCATGGTTACAGGAGAGGCGACATTGGAAGCTGGGTGCTGCATACAGGTGGCCCAAAGGTTTTGGAGGCGACCGCTGACGCGCTCGATTTGCACGACGGCGAACTAGACCCATCGTGGGATTGCCTGAAGAGAGTCGGAAATCTATCGTCGGCGTCGGTGCTGGTTGTGCTTGAGGATGTAATGAAAAACCGGCGACCTGAACGCGGGACGCTGGGGATATTGGCGGCGATGGGTCCAGGATTCTGCTCGGAACTCGTGTTGTTGAAGTGGTGAGGATTAAGGTTTGCTGAATTCCACTGATGTTTTTGTTATTGGAGGCGGGCCCGCGGGGTTGGCAATGGCCATCGCGGCACGGCAACGCGGACTGCAGGCGATGATTGCCGATGGCATGCAACCGCCAATCGACAAGACCTGCGGGGAAGGTCTGATGCCGGACGGACTGAGCGCGCTGGAACGGTTGGGACTGCGAGTGCCTTTGGAGTTGGCATGTCCGTTTCGGGGAATCAGGTTTTTAAGCCGCCACTTAGCTACCGATGCCCTGTTTCCGAATGCACAATCTGGGTTAGCCGTACGCCGGACAGTGCTGCATCGCGTGATGACAGAGCGTGCCGGGCAGGTTGGTGCAGAGTTGCTTTGGGGTAAAGCAGTAACCGGCATGACGGCTGATGGAGTTCACGTTGGAAAGGATTTTGTTCGCGCTGGCTGGATTGTAGGAGCGGATGGAGCGAACTCGCGGGTTCGTCGCTGGGCCGGGCTCGAGGCGAGTTACCGCCCCCGATTGCGCTACGCATTCCGGCGACATTATCGCGTGGTGCCCTGGACGGATCATATGGAAGTGCACTGGGGGGAGCGCTGTCAGGGCTATGCGACCGCGGTCAGCGGCGAGCAAATATGTGTCGCCTTGGCGTCCCATGATCCCAAGATGCGCTTGCAGGACGGACTGAAGGATTTACCCTGGTTGAACGCAAGACTGGAGACAGCGGAGGTAGTCACGACGGAGAGGGGAGCCGTTACCGGGAACCGCCAGCTTAAACAGGTGTGGCGTGGGAATGTGGCGCTTATTGGTGATGCATCGGGAACTGTGGATGCGATCACCGGGGAAGGGCTGGGATTGGCTTTTAGCCAGGCAGTTGCCCTCGCCGAGTACATCGAAACGGGCGATCTTACGCCGTATCAGGGATTCCACGACGGGTTGGCGCTGCGGCCGCGGCTGATGGCGCGACTGATGCTTACTCTGGATGGAAGGCCAGGGCTGCAGCACCGCACGTTGCAAGTGTTCAAGAACCGGCCGGAAGTGTTTCGACGATTGCTGGCCCTGCATGTTGGGGCCTTGCCTCCCAAACAGTTGGTCTGGGATGGCCTGACCTTGGGATGGGGATTGATTACCGCTTAAGCAATGCATCAAACGAATCGATATTTCAGCAGCTGGGTTCTCAGTGCGGTTCTGCTGTTTTCCATCTTCGCTGTGCTCGCGGTCGCGCAAGATGCGGATTACCAACTCGACCCGGGGCAGACTTCGGTAAAGTTCACACTAGGGGATGTTCTGCACACAGTGCATGGGACTTTCAAGCTGAAAAAGGGAGAACTGCAAATCGAAGGAGATGGAAAAGTATCTGGACAAATAGTTGTCGATGCCGCCAGCGGCGAAAGTGGCAGCGGGATGCGTGACCGGAAGATGCACAAGGAGGTGCTCGAAAGTGTCCAATATCCTGAGATCAGTTTTCGTCCCGACAGGATCGAGGGCCCGGTTGCGAACTCTGGCAAGTCGTCGGTGACGATTCACGGATTGTTCAAGATTCACGGCACAGAGCGGGAGATGACAGTTCCAGCCGAGGTGGAAGTCGATGCGGACCATTGGACAGCGACCGTGCAGTTCAACGTGCCGTATCAGAAGTGGGGCATGAAGAATCCGAGCACATTGTTTCTACGCGTAAGTGACACGGTGGAGATTGATCTTCAAGCTGCAGGTGCAGTAGTGAGACATGCTGCCCGTACTGCTCAATAGCTCTTCCTAGGGGAAATTCCCTGTCCCTCTATGCAATCGTAGGCACGGCTTGAGGCAAGATTCTTGTATTCCTCTGTTTGTCCGCTGGGCCAATGGATGATGAGACGATCGATCCGGTCCCGCTTCTCGACTCCGAACGTGACGGGAAGTTCGGACTGGGACAAGTAGCTCGATCCTCCTTTAACCACCCGCGACTGCTCCATTCCACCGGCCAAGATACGAACGGCGGCGCCGATGGCATCGCGATTGGATTTTGTTCCCACGAGGTGAAAACGAATGCTGCGGTTGCCCGCGAGTTGGTCGTTGCGATAGAGGTAGGCGGGGCCATTGTTAGTCGTGATGAGGAGGTCGAGGTCGCCGTCGCGATCGAAATCGGCATACGCTAGGCCGCGGCCGACCTTCGCGCTATCGAAGCTGCCACCTACATCCACAGCGATGTCATGGAAGACTCCCTTACCGGCGTTCAAGAAAAGTTGTGGCGGCTGCGCGTATCCGACATTACCCCTGATGTTGCGTACGGTCTCGTCGATGTGACCATTGGCTACCGCAAAATCGAGCCAGCCGTCGAGGTTAACGTCGAGGAATGAGCACCCAAAGCCGAGGCTATTGCGGGAGGCGATCCCGATGCCAGACTGTGGAGCAATATCTTCGTAACTTTTTCCACTAAGACGATACAAACCGATCATCTCGTTATCGAAGTTGGTGATGGCGACGCCGGGAGATCCAGAGTTGTCGAAGTCGGCAACGTCGACTCCCATTCCTGCGCGAGCTTTCCCTTCACTACTGAAGGCGATGCCGGCTTCGACGGCGGAATCTTTAAAAGCGCCGTTGTGCTGGTTGCGGTAAAGTTTGTTGGGTTGCGTATCGTTAGCAACGAGAAGGTCGGGCCAGCCGTCGCGGTTCTCATCCAGCAAAGCTACGCCGAGGGATTTGGAACTGCTGTCGAAGATACCGCTGATGGCAGTGACGTCCTCGAACGTGCCGTTGCCGCGGTTGTGGAAAAGCCAGCAAGTGGCGCCGCGATACGCCTCGGGGGTGCAATAGGATTTGTGCTTGCCGTCGAGGCTGCAAAAGATGTCGGTTTCCAGGGACCACTTCACGTAGTTGCAGACGAAGAGATCGAGCAGGCCGTCGCGATCGTAATCGAACCAGAGGGCAGAGGTGCTGAAGCCTTCCCGTTTGCCGAGTCCGGCAGCGTTGGTGACATCCACGAATGTGCCTTTGCCGGTGTTGCGGAAAAGGCGGTTCTGACCCACGCAGGTGATGAGGATGTCAGGGAATCCGTCGTTGTTGTAATCGCCGACGGCAACCCCCATGCCGTAGAGTTCCACATCTAGACCGGCACGAGCGGTCACGTCCGTAAAAGTACCGTTGCCGTTATTGTGATAAAGGCGGAGAGTCGTGCGCGATTTCTTATGACCAGGCCAGTCAGCGCCGTTAATCAGGAGGATGTCCTGCCATCCGTCGCCGTCGTAGTCGAGGAAGGCGCAGCCAGAACCAAGGGTCTCGGGCAGGAGCTTTCCGCCGAAGGCCCCGCTATTATGCTGAAACTGAATTCCGGCCTGGGTAGTGACGTCGGTGAATCGGAACCCAAGTGGAGCATGATCCGCCGATTGGGCCGCGAAGGCTGGGAGCCGCGAAAATTGCGATCCCGCTGCAAGTCCTGCCAATCCTCCAAGGAAAGACCTTCGATTCACGGAACGTTCACCAGCCCAGCGCGAATGGCATAGACGACGAGTTCAGCAGTCTTATGAATGCCGAGGGTATTCATAATGTTGGCGCGATGAACGGCGACCGTGTTCGCACTCAGGTCGAGCGCAGTAGCGATCTCCTTGTTGGACTTGCCATCGACGATCATTTGCAGGACTTCGAGCTCGCGTTGGGTCAGCGCGGCACTGCGTTCACCGCGGAGAGCGGTCTTCTGCTCGACCTTCGGGTCAAAGACTGTTTCTCCGGCAGCAATCTTCCGGATGGCAGGGCCCAACTCGAGATCCATCGCGTTCTTCAAGACATATCCCTTTGCGCCGGCTTCGATGGCCTGCCGCACCCACGTGCTCTCGCTGTGCATGCTGAGCATTAGGACGGCTGTCTCCGGAGAGCTTTCGATGATCTGGCGGGTGGCTTCGAGTCCGTTCATGCCGGGAAGGGCGCAGTCCATGACCACCACTTGCGGATGGAGCTGCTTGGCGAGCTGGACAGATTCCTCGCCGTCTCCAGCTTCACCGACAACATCCATGTCAGGTTCGTCTTCAAGCATGCGGCGGAAACCACGGCGAACCAGACTGTGATCATCCACCAGCAAGACTGTGATCTTCTTTTGCATAAGCTTCCGCTTTCTCCCGGGGGACGCTGAGGTGCACCAAGGTTCCGCCCTCTGGCGCCCGTGAAATACTGATTTGGCCGCCCATCAGTTCCGACCGTTCACGCATCGCGACCAAGCCGATCCCGCGACGGTTTGGTCCTTCTTGAAAACCGGATCCGTGGTCACGCACTTCCAATTCCAGGGTACGCGCCAGGAACCGGAGACGGACCCAAGCCTGCTTCGCTCCTGAATGCCGCGCAACGTTGTTCAAAGCTTCTTGCAGGATTCGGTACACGTGGACGCCGGCAGCGCCGTCCACAAGAAAAGGCTTCCCCTGCTTCTCATAGGATATGGCAATTCCGGTTTGCCTTTCCACAGTAGGGATGTACCAATCGAGTGTGCTCTCGAGCCCCGCTTCGTCGAGCATGACCGGATGCAGGGCCTGAGACAGGGTCCGCACTTTCTCGAGACTAGACTGGACAATTTCGCGCACTTCATGGAGGTCGGCGCGCAAGGTGGAGCCTTCCGGAGCATGCGTTCCAGCCCGGCGCAGCATGGACCCAATTGCCGTGAGGATCTGGCCAAATTCGTCGTGCAACTCACGAGAGATGTAACGGAGGGTGGATTCCTGGGTGGAGATCAACTTCTGCGCGAGTTCACTGCGGCGCTCGGAAATTTCGGCGAGACGAGCGAACAGGCGGCGGTTCCAGCGGATCAGCGAAAGACCATTCAGAAGAATCGCCAGGAGCGTTGCGGCGAGAAAGAAGTAGACCTGCCGTTGTACGCGATCATAAATCTGGACGATCCTCTGGCCAGCCTGTTCTTCGTTCTCAGTATTCTGGACAAGGAAACGGGCCACGGCTGTACTCAGCGCGGCCTGCCTTTCTTGCAGGGAGAGCTGAATTTGTCGGCGGGCTTCCGTTTCCTGACCTTGTTGCGCGAGAGCGAAAACGCGGTCGACGGCGTCCCAAAACTGGGTGACAGAGCTGGTCAAGAAAGCGCTCTGCTCCAGTGTGCGGCTGGCAGCAGCAAATCCAGCCTCCAGTCGCATAGCATCGTCGAGATCGGTTCGAATTCGCTGGAATTGGGCAGACCAGGCTGTCAGCGGGTAAGGTTCGTCGCTGCTGATCATGTCGCGCATGGCAACGGCGAGCAGATTCAGATCGTTCTGAATACGCAGGAGTTGAAGAGAGTCTTTTCGGTTGCGATCAACTAGATCCGTCTGCAGCTTGCGGAGTCCGTTGACCTGCCAAGTGATATAGGCCGAATATGCCAGCACGGCAGAAAAAGTGATGACGAGCCCAAGGACAAGGCCGATGGTCGGTGAACGGTCCGATGGAGAATGACGGGACACGCCCCGAGCATACAACGGCGGGATGGCGCGTGTCACAGGCTGATGGCCGCATCCGGGGCCAGGATATGTGACAATGCTGCAGTAATAATGAAGCCAATGCTGGCTCTCCGGAGTCAAATACCAGGTTGAGTTCCTCAGGAAAAGAAAGTCCGAAACCGCCCAAGATACAGAGACTCAGGGCAGTCCTGCCGGAAGTTTGGAAGCTCATGCGCCCGAGGCGTGGGCTTCTGGCGATCGGCTTTGTCCTCATGGTCATTAACAGAGTCGCCGGCTTCGTCTTGCCTTATTCCTCCCGATTCCTGATTGATAATGTGGTCACCAAGCATCAGATCGAACTGCTGCGGCCTCTTGTCTTCGCGGTCCTAGTGGCCACGCTCATCCAGGGCATTACTTCGTTCTCGCTAACGCAACTGCTCTCTAAAGCAGCGCAGCGCTTAATCGCAGAACTCCGCGAAGAGGTACAAAAGCATATTTCAAGGCTCCCGGTTTCCTTTTACGACGCCAACAAGACGGGGGCGCTGGTGTCGCGCATTATGAGCGATGTGGAGGGAGTGCGAAATCTGTTAGGCACCGGCCTGGTTGAATTTACAGGCGGTCTCGTCGCTGCTGCGATCGCCCTTGTCCTCTTGCTGCGGACCAGCGTTCAGCTGACACTGATTGCGGTGGGCTCGTTGAGCTGCTTCGCGTTCGTGCTGAGCAGGGCCTTTGCAACCATACGTCCAATCTTCCGTGAGCGGGGAAAGATCAATGCGGAAGTGACCGGGCGACTAACCGAGTCTTTGGGCGGTGTAAGAGTGGTCAAGGGATATCACGCGGAGGAGCGAGAGGAGAAGACATTCGCGGCTGGCGTTCAGCGGTTGCTGGATAACGTGATGCGGAGTCTGACGGCGACCTCGCTCATGAGCCTTTCGGCCAGCGTCCTGTTGGGTCTGGTAGGGGCGGCCACGATGTATGTCGGCGGACGGCAGATGGTCGGCCATACATTAACACCCGGTGGCTATATTTCGTACAACCTGTATCTGGTGTTCTTGGTCGCACCGATACTGCAAGTGGTCGCGATCGGCACGCAGATCACCGAGGCTCTGGCTGGACTGGAACGGACTCAGGAGATCATGCGGGAGCGGCCCGAAGACCGGGATCCACGGCGCACGATAGTACTGGAAGATATTGTGGGCACAGTAGAGTTCAACGACGTGAGCTTCAGCTATGACGGCGCTCACGAGGTGTTGCATGACATTTCATTCACCTCTCAACCGGGAACGGTTACAGCGCTCGTGGGATCTTCGGGGTCGGGAAAGTCGACCACAATCGGACTGATTTCAGCTTTCTATGTGCCTACGAAGGGAACGATCCGGGTGGATGGGATTGATCTGAGTACGGTTCGGCTGGATTCGTTCCGCACTCGGCTCGGAGTGGTGTTGCAGGAGTCGTTCCTATTCGAGGGGACGATTCGCGACAACGTAGCATTTTCGCGTCCGGAGGCGACAGAAGAAGAGATCATGCGTGCGTGTCGTATTGCCCGAGTGGATGAGTTCGCTGAAACCTTCGCGGACAAGTACGAAACCGTCGTTGGCGAACGCGGCGTGAAGCTCTCCGGTGGACAAAGGCAGCGAATTTCAATTGCGCGGGCGATTTTGGCCGAGCCACGGATTCTGATTCTCGACGAGGCAACTTCGAGTCTGGACTCGGAATCGGAGCAGATGATCCAACAGGGGCTCTCCTATTTGATGCAAGGGCGAACGACCTTTGTCATTGCCCATCGGCTTTCCACAATTCGCCGCGCCGAGCAGATCCTGGTGATAGAACAAGGGAAGATTGTGGAGCGTGGAACGCACGCCCAGCTTTATGCTACCCGCGGCCGCTATCACGACTTGTATACGAGACAACACGGTGTCGAGGAAAACTTGTTCCTAGCTCCCGGCGAGGGCGATTCTGTTGTGGAAGACAAGGACGCAGCAGGCGCGCAGAATGGCGGGGGGAAAGGTGACGCGCTGAGCGTGCTGCGAGGAGAGATTCGGTAGACCATGGCGAGCGTCCCTGAAGCTCCTGCTGCGGTCAGCACTGTCGCGATCCGTAGCGAGAATCTCTGCCGGCATTATCGCATGGGCGAAAACGTCATTCGAGCTGTGGATGGCGTTTCGTTGGAGGTCCTTTCCGGCGAGTTCCTCGCTCTGCTGGGGAGTTCGGGTTCCGGCAAATCCTCGATATTGAATCTGATCGCCGGGCTGGACCGGCCTACCTCAGGAAGCGTTTTCGTCCATGGTCGAGATTTGGCGCGACTGTCGCGAGAAGAACTAGCCAAGTACCGGCTGCATGTGGTGGGAATGGTCTTTCAGTCCTTCAATCTGATTCCCAGCATGACTGTAACGGAGAACGTCGAACTGCCCCTGCGGTTTGCCGAAGTCGATCGCGGTCGGAGACAAACCCTGGCTCGAGAGGCATTGGAACGAGTCGGGTTGAGCGCGCGAATACATCACCGTCCGAGCGAACTGTCAGGCGGGGAGCAACAAAGAGCTGCTCTGGCCCGCGCCTTAATCAATCGTCCCCAGCTTCTGCTTGCGGACGAACCTACAGGAAATCTCGACAGCCGCACGGGGGTCGAAATCATGGACATGGTCCGCGAGCTCAATCGCGAACTGGGGATGACCATTGTCATGGTGACGCACGAGCGAGCTCTGGCGGAACGTTATGCGCGGCGAATGGTTTTTCTCGCTGACGGGAAATTGATCGATGATCATCTGAGTTATCCTGCGCAAAGCGTGGGGAGGGCTACGTGAAGATTCCTGACCTTACGGAACTCGCCCTGCGCAATCTAAGAGAGTCCCTGCTGCGGAATTCCTTGACGACCGTCGGAATCTCAGTGGGCGTAGCCTCGCTCGTGGCGATGCTCTCTCTCGGCATCGGTCTGCAACAGATGGCCTCGCGACGGCTGGTGAAGTCGGGATTGTTTGACACGATCATTGTAAGTTCCCGACGGGAGATGCGCGGTATGGATCGACAAGAAGAACGTAGCGGGCCTATTTTTGGGGAAAGTCGAATTCTTGACGAAGCGGCCCGGCAGGAAATCGAGCGCCTGGCCAACGTGACCGAGGCATATCCGGATATTCGCTTTGCTACCGAGCTGCGATTCGAAGATAAGCCGCATTTGACGATGGTGTCGGCACTGCCGTCCTCTGCACGCGGCAACGATGCCTTCGAAGGTATGCAAGGAAGTTTCTTTTCTTCGGATTCCGCTCCTGAGGTACTCCTGCAGAAATCTTTCGCGGAAGAGTTGCTGGGGAAGACTCCTCCCTTGGGCGCGCCCGAGCCAGATGTCGCGGAGTTGGCAAAGCCACTGCTAGGGAAAGAGTTGGTCATGCGCTTCGCACAACGAGCACCGGCTGCGAGCACGGCGGGTGAAGGTCCTGACAATGCGGACGTAGCTGGGGCATCGTATTCTGTGGTCTCCCGGGAGCAGAAACTTAAGATTGTCGGAGTGTCGGACCTTGATCCTGAAAGCATGCGGGGACCGACTCGCGCAAAGGTCTTTCTTCCATTGGGGCTGGCGGAGAAACTGCATGTGATGTTGCCCACCGACCTGCGAGAAATTTCACATCCGGCTGACCAGCCGGTATATTCCTCGATCAGCGTGCGTGTGAAAAATCCCGCAAAGATCCAAGCGGCCGAGGACGCGATAAAGAAGATGGGCTTCACCACGTTTTCTATCGCTGATGCAAGTCGAGGCTTGCGACAGTTTTTTGGTGTTCTTTATGCATTTCTAGGCATTTTTGGAAGTCTGGCTTTGATCGTGGCATCCATCGGAATTGTGAATACGCTTGTCATGGCAATTCTGGAGCGAAGGCGCGAGATCGGAATCATGAAGGCGATTGGAGCCAGCGACGGCGATGTGAGAAGCCTGTTTTTCGCCGAGGCCGGAGCTATGGGGGTGCTCGGGGGAATACTGGGAGTAGTGCTAGGTTGGGCGATCGGACAGGCGATCAATTTTGGGACGAATGTTTACCTAAGGCGACAGTCTCTACCTCCGGAGAACTTTTGGGCGGTGCCGTGGTGGCTGGTCGCATTTGCGATTGGGTTCGCGTTGGCAGTCAGTCTGGTATCCGGTTTGTATCCTGCTGGTCGGGCCGCAAAGCTCGACCCTGTCCAAGCGCTACGTTACGAGTGAATTGACCCGAATGGCCCGTTCATTGCTCTTCGTGCTGGCAGTTTCCAGTTATCTGTTGCTCACGCTGGCTTCGGCGTTTGGCCAGAGCCGAATTGATTGCAGCGCGCTAAAGAGCCGTCTCCTAAAGCGAGCTGTCCGGTACTGCGTGTATCTCCCGTCTGGCTACGATACGGGTGCTTTCAAAAGTCCTCCGCAGCGATATCCGGTTCTGTATTTTCTGCATGGCCTCGGAGACAATGAGCAGACTCTGTTTAACAGCGGAGGCTTCACACTGCTGGATGATCTGCGCAAGCAACACAAGATGGCAGATTTTCTCATCGTGGCGCCCGAGGGCAGGAGGACCTTCTACATCAATGCAGCGACCGGCTCAGAGCCGTATAGCGACTTTTTCCTGCAGGAATTCACTCCTTACATCGAGAACAAATATCGGATACGCGCGGAGCGCATTGCCAGAGCGATCAGCGGAATCTCCATGGGAGGGTATGGAGCCTTGCGGTTCGCGTTTGCGCATACAGAAACGTTCTCGGCTGTGAGCGCGCAGAGCCCCGCGCTTATCACGGAAACTCCGCAACAACTGGATGCCGCGGGGAATTCGGGATCTCCGTTGCTCGAAGTACTGGGACCAGTATTCGGAAAGCCCATCGATGTGCCGCATTGGAAGGCCAATGATCCTTTCTCGCTGGCGCGGAAAAATGCTGCCGCATTGCGTGGTCTCGCGATTTATTTCAATTGTGGCGAACAAGACAACTACGGATTCGAGAAGGGATCTGCCGCACTCGATCGTGAACTATCCCAGCAGCACGTTAAACACGAATACCATGCCTATGCCGGCGATCACAGTATCAGCTACTTCTTGTCGCATTTTGCTGAGGTCATGGAATTTCACTCCAAGGCATTTGGATTGTCGCTGCAACACTGATTCGTATCGATATACCTCTCAATCGCCCGCCACAGCCGAGACGAAGTCAGAGTCATGTACACTAATCGAAGGCAGTCTACCCTCGGATCAGAAACGCGCCCATTTCGCTCGAGATGTATGGATGGAGAGGTGGCCGAGTGGTTGATGGCTCCGGTCTTGAAAACCGGCGTACCCGAAAGGGTACCGGGGGTTCGAATCCCTCCCTCTCCGCCAGATCTATCGCTGATGATCCTCGCGAGATTTTCTCCTAACTTCAACTTGTAGGCAGACGTGAGTTGTCTACTACTTGTTCGCCCCACATTTTCATGCGCTGTGTAAGTCATGATCCTGTGTAGAGCTGGAATGGGGCCCAGTAAAACGGTTTGCGGTAGGAGGTAGAGTTGAGCAGTCTGAGCTTGGCGTCGCGGAGGGCGGCGTCGGGAGTCTTGCCTTTTTCCAACTCGCGGTAGAGTTCGTCCATGAGTTGGGGGGTAGAGACGTCGCTGACTTCCCACAGCGCGCCTATTACGTTGTGGGCTCCGGCGCGCAGGAATGCCCAGGAGAGGCCAACCAAGCCTTCGCCGGAGTAGGCGCGAGCGCCGGCTCCGTAGCAGGTGGAGATTGTGACTAACTGCGCGTGGACGGGATGATGAATGATGTCGCGGGCGTAGAGCTTGAAAGAATCTTCCTGCGCGTTGGAGCGGGACAGCACGATTGCGGAGTCGAGCGGGCTCATACGACTGGCGGTACCGTGTGCGACGAAATGAATATAGGAATACTGCTCGGGCTTGCTGGTCAGATAGGCTGAGGGTGTGGCCTGGTCGCGGGCGAAGACTTGTTCGTGTTTTGGTGGGAAGTGCTTTCCTATGCTCTCCATCTCGACGGCTGCCTTGCGTAGTTCGGGATAGTTAGCGTTGGGAGCTACGGCGTTTCCGAAAAGAAGGAGATTTTGCGTCTGCCTTGAAGTTGTGCGCGACGTGGCAAGCAAGCGCAGGGAACTGGCGTCGGTGAGGATGACGTCTTCGATCCAGTAATGCGGAGTTGGACCGGGAACCAACAAGGTTTCGAAGTTCAGCGTGTTCAAGGTGCCGTCGGGGATTACGAAGAGCTTGGCGTTTCTTGGGATCAGCGCGGTGGCCGGCTCGACTAGAGCATGGTAGAGAGCGAGGCCATCGTAGGTGGTTTGTTGCAGGAACTCTTGCTGTTCGGCGAGGGCTTTGCGATAGCGCTGGACCACCTGTTGAATCTCTAATTTTGGCGGCAGAGTGAAGAGTGCTGTTTGCTGCGGAGTGATTGTCCACAGGTAGGATTGTTTTTCGCCGAGCCAATAGAACAGGATCGTGCCGCCTACTTTGCGGGCGACTGCCTGGGCATTCAGTCTCTCGGGCTTAAATGTCGCGTTCTTCTGCAGGAATCCGAGTCCTTCGGCGAGGGTGCGACCGCGCTGATATTCGGCAATTCGTAGTGCTTCGTTCGGTTTCTTTCTGTTGATCAAAAACCGAATGTAATCGTCATAGATTCCGGCTGCGTTGGCTGGAAACGGAAGCGAAGTATCTTCGTGCAGGGCAGCACGCGCGCCCTCGAATGTACTGAGGGCGGCGCGATATTCGCGTTCGGCGGCATCCGGCTTCGTTTCATCTTCGTAGAGCTGGGCGAGGGAGTGCTCGGACTCCCATCTCAGAAAGACGTGGCTTTTGGGGTCCTGCTCGATCTCGCGGTAGATCTTTTCGGCCTGCTGGGTGTCGTGGAGGTGGGCGGCTACATGGCCTTTGACCAGCATAGGATAGAGCACGTTAAGGCGGTCTCCATCTTTCGATGCCAGCTCAATCGCCTTGTCGGCATAATCCCGAGCTTCATCGAACCTCCTGGTTCGTTCGCAAATCAGAGCTAATGCCGCTAAGCCATCGAGGACGTCTTGGCGCGACGTCTGCTGTGCCATCTCGTAAGCTCGCCGATATGATTGTTCGGCTTTCATGAAATCCCCGGAGTCGAGGTAGACATATCCAGCAGTCGTGAGCCACGTCACTTCATACGTGGTTGCGTCAATCTTGTGGGCGCTGTCCCTGGCGTTCAGCAGTAATGGTAGGGCTTTCTCATGTTCACCCAGCTTGTAGTAGGCCCAACCTTCATTGCCTAACGCTGTTTGAGCAATGTGCCCAGCGTCGATCACTGCGGCGAGCTTATAGGCGTTGTCGGACCAGTCCATGGCTTCGTCATAGTGCTCTTGCTGTATGCCGGATTTGGCGAGGTCGAGCAACGTGCTAGCCTCAACAAAAGTATCGCCGCGTGCACGGGCCAAGGCCGCAGTCTGCTCGAATAAGTCTTGCGCCCGATCAAATCTGCCGTGAGCCATCTCGAGCCAGCCCTGAACCCGAAGATCCTCGCAAGGAGCCACCTGTGTACGGTTGCAAAGCTCCTTCATCTCCTGCACCTTGTGTTCGGCTTCGGGGAGCCGCTCCAAGAATATGTACGCTGAGGCCTCAAGCCACCGTTTCCGGATTGTCAGATCGGCGGAACTTGGCAGCGAGGGATCGGAGGTGAGGACATCTAGCGCTTTCTCGCTCAGGCCTTTCCACTCAAGTGCCTGTGCCTCAAGCAGAAGGAAGGTCCATGCCCAGTCGCCGCTAACACCGCGAAACTTTGAGTACCCTTTCGCCGCTTCGTCCGCCGCTGCTGAGAAATTACCCTGCTGGAGCATTCGTGTGGCATGGTCAATTGCAGTTTGCGGGGATTCGCCGTGTCCGCATGAAAGGAGGAATGATACGAGGACTACGATTCCAAGGGGGATATGCGCCGCGCATCGGCTCCATTGGCATGAGGTCGGATTAGCAAGTGGGTGAACATCCACGAAACATGAATGATCCACGATTTTATCTCGAAAGGTGGAATCGGTTAGTGTTTGAGGAGCGTGCCCGACAGGGGAATTATCAAGGGCTGTGGCCCAGTGCGGCGGCTCAAGATCCACTTCAGTGAAAAGTGGGCCAACGACGCCATTCCGTCCTGCGTGTGCTAGTGTCCGACGCTGCCCTTCCCATTCACGCTGCAGGTTACAACTTTGGCGCTGCCATCGGCGATGCAGCCCAGTTCCAGGCGGATCATGGTCAGATGGAAAGAATTGTGATTGACCGTCAATTCGGCCAGGAAGATTGTTCCGAAATCCGGAATGTGAATCACGTGGCCGAAGCAGTGTGCCGGAGGGTGAATGACAATCGGCTCCGGATCCTTGGGGATCGTGATGTCTTCGATCTCGACGTGTTCCACCAATGAACATGTCACGCCTTCCCACTTGGAACCGTTGCCATTCGACGCTTTGGCACTTTTTTCGGCAGCGTCTTTCGCGCTGGTCTGGAGGTCTTGGTAGTTGAAATCAGAGAACTTATGATACTGCTTTGAGAACCAACTTTCCTCGTCCTCGAGACGCTTTAGATATTCCTGTTCCAGTTTCTCTTTCACATCCTTGAAATCATTTCGCAGTTTCTGGTACTGGCTCTCGACTGAGGCCATCAGGCCAGCTTCTCTGGTTGCCGCGGTTGGATAGTAGGTACCCGCTCCTTTCGGGGCTTTTCCGGCAACGGCCAGATTCAGGATGGGCACGGTTTTGTGGCGGGCGATCCTGAGATTCTCGAAGTGCGTGCCAAGAAACGTAACCTCGGGAGAGTACTGGTCGGGGATGTGCGTCGTCGAAATCTGAGCAACCACCCTATCGGCGGTGACGACATTCAGCACATTGAGATTTTCGACAAAGGAGGTGGCCAGAGTGACAAATGCCTTGGGATTCTTTTTGCTCCTGTGTCCGGAGACCTGAGTGTGGGCGGCAGAGTACGAAATGATGCCTTCCAGGCGGTAGTTCCTGGAGTGCTGCGAAAGGTAGTTTTCCTGCGCCTTCCTCTCCCTGAGCTTTATTGTCTCTTCCTCATCGCCCTCCAAGAGCAGCTTCTTGCTGTCGCCCTGCAGCTTCACGAAGGCCTGTTTTTTGATCTGCTCTTCAAATGGCAGGATCAGTTTGCCGGAGAGGGCATGCGCTTCGGCATGGAAATAATGAGAGGCGGGGTTTCCTGTCGTGACGTTCTCTGGCATCTTGGTGACTCCGTTCGATTCGCGCTAAGGGTCTCAACGAAGATTAACGGAGCGGCCGGAAGCCGCTCCCTTTTTCAGACTCTTGTTCAAGAACGCTCTACTGAAGTTGTAAATCGATGGACTGCCGGCTCAGTTCCTTGCTTTCGCCGGTAGCGTTGATGCCGCGCACCGCTAAGGTATAGGTGCCAGGCTGACGATTGCGCCCCGGGATATAGATCTGTCGCGCTTCTTCGGCCGGTGCCGTAGAAATCGGGCCCGACCACTCCAACTTCCCGCCGGGATTATACAGGTCGACTGCGTATGATGCGAAGCCGTCTTCCGGAGGAAGGTTAAGCAGGACTCCGAAACCTTCGCCGGGATGAGCTTTGACAACCTTCGTCTCCGCACCGCGCGTGCTGACATTGACTGACACCCAAGGGCCGATGCGCGGCTCGTTGGCAGCCGTGGTCAACTTCGGGACCATGACGAAATTCTCGTATCCGATTACTGCCAGCAGCAACGCGAACACGGGTACGGCGAAAGCAGGGCGGAGCCAGGCGAACCATCCCGGTGTCTTTTCTTGCTGTTTGACTTGCTCGTTCGCTGCGGAAGAGACGACCGGTTCGGCGAGAATCACCTTGCTCTGTTCCACAAACATGGCGCCGGCGCGGACGTCGAGCGCACATTCCTGACAATCGAAGAGATGCTCCTCAAATTGGTCCCGGAGTTCGGGATCGAGTTCATCCAGCAGGTACCGCTCCGTTGCGTTTTTTCGGACCGCTTCATTGTGGTCCATGGCCGATCCCCCTCATAACGGATGGTGAGCCAGGCGGGTAAAACGTTTCATTGTTTTCCAACAGCTAAAGCGCCCGGCGGTCGGGCCGCAATATTCTTTAGATACAACGACTTAAATGACTGCTTAGCGCGGTGCAAGAGGACGCGTAGGTAGTCCCGATCGACACCAAAGTCGTTGCAGACCTGGTCCTTGTCACGTTCCTCCAGAAAGATTTCACGTATCAGCCTACGGTCGCGTTCGGGCATGGCTTCGAGAATCTCCCGAATCTTCTCGGCCAGTTGCTTGTTCGCGATGGCGCCGAGCACATCGACGTTGGTGGCGGGGAAGTCGCGCTCTTCATCTTCGTCGAGGGAATCGTCACGCGAATTTGCCCGATAGTGTTCGAGCAAGACGTTATTGCACATGGAGTTGACGAAAGCACCGAGGCGGTCGGGTTGGCGAATCTTGCCGGCGCGCAGGGCGGCGAACACGCGAGCGAAGGTCTCCTGGCGGACATCTTCGATAGCTTGTGGAGAGTTCAGGCGCGAGCGGAGCTTGAGCTGAATCAGTTCACTGAAATATGCGACGAAATGCTCTTGCGTGCGGAAATCTCCTGCGTGAAGGCGTTCAACGTAGGATTCGTCAAAGGACTGCAGTTGCAAGGACCGCACCCTCGCAGATGAAGTGGCAGCTAGTTTAGCACCTCCAATCGAGCAAAATCGCAGCCGAGGGCAGCAGTGTAACGAAGTGGCCAACAGGAGCACTATTCAACAAAGGCCGATGAGACGGAACCACACAGTTCGAGGACGATCTATGACTCATGCGCGTTCGATACGCACGAGAAGAGCTGTTTCGGGATTCGAGCAGCCGGGATCGTTTCAGTGCACGATCCTACGGGCCCTGGAGCTGCGGAAGTCCCATCGGGAAGTATTTCTGTTGAAGGACATCCAGGGACATACGTTGACGGAGATCGCGGCCATACTCGGAATCAGCATCGACACGGCGCGGGTGCGATTGAAACGAGCCCGCCTTGAGATCGGGCACCTGGGAGATTCCGGCGCCATGGGGCGTGCGCTGTGACTGCTCTCGCGGATTCGCTGAGGCGGATCTGGTCCGCGAAGAGCCACGTCCCCCATCAAACCGGGTGGGGGACGGGCGGTTCTCTAAGGAGAACAACGCTTCTTGGATCAGCGTACGAGAGTATGCTTGCCTTCACTGAGGTGGCACGACACAACGCGCCCAGCGTTCTTGTGATTGTCTTGAACATCTTCCGGTAGCCGGTTTCGAAACCCTCCTTTTGCTCCTCTCCCATGTACCCTTCCAATGTCTCTGAACAACACGCACGTCGTTTCGCGTAGCAAACGGTCGAACATCATTACGTACTGAGAGCATTCCGGTGGGCGATGGGACGACAGAGAAGTAAGGATTGGCGCCCAGACTCGTTTTTTCAAAGAGTGAGTCGCAGCGTAGACTGGCATAGCGGGATTTTGCGAGAGGACTGGCGGATGAGGATTGGTAGGCCTAAGGAAAACCCCGAAGATCGCCGGAGCCGCTTCCCCGTTCGGTTCCGGCGATCTGAAGTACCTGAGCCTCCCCCCGGTGCCAGGCCTTCCATGTCGGGATCTTAAGTGAGCGGTAGCCGTCACGCGCTGCGACTTCTTCCACTCAACTGAGTAGTGCAGCGGTGGAGAATTTCGTTACAAGGTGATTAGAGATTTTTCTGGGGCAGGTTTCGTGGATGTCGGCAGGTTACAACGGGTGTCAGGTATTCTGTTTGGGGAGCGATCATGAAGAAGCCTACTCTCCGCGTCACAAAATGGCTTCGCGATATCCCGGTGGAGGCGTCCTGTACGCATTGTCCTGACGTCTACTTCAAAGCACAGGGGTTGAGTCATCGGCCGAACCGGAACGAGTACCAGCGATCGTTACAGGCGCAGTTCGACGCACATTGTGCAGCGGTGCACCCGCCGGACCCGTAAATCTTGGGGCCCCGTGGTTTGCTTCACGAACCTCTTCCAGTTCATGTTGCCGAGAATTCCACTGTGAGGGCCTCAGATTCACTTGCCCTGAAACGTCGGACAGCCGAGGCGGCTGTCTGCACAAGACATCTATGGATTGGCTCTCATATCGCTGGAGGTTCCGCCGGCGGCCGGGAGGTAGCACTTGAGGGTGTAATCCATCACCATGCGGTCGGCGTTGAATCGCCAACCCAGCGTACGGATGGTGCGTTTCATGCGCTTGATCCAACCGCGGGGGAGGCCATCGCGGTCACGTTGGTAGTAAAGCGGGATGACTTCGTCGCGGAGCGTGCGCAGGAGGTCCTCTCCGTCACGACTGTCGTGCACGTTCATGTTGGAATGGGTCTTGCCGGTGCCGATCGCAAAGCCGTTTGCGCCATCATAGGCCTCGGCCCACCAGCCATCGAGTACGGACAGATTGAGCCCGCCATTCAGGACTACCTTCTGACCGCTGGTGCCTGAGGCTTCGAGCGGCCGACGGGGATTGTTGAGCCAGACGTCGACACCCTGGACGAAATGGCGGCCGACGTTGATGTCGTAGTCTTCTACGAAGACGAAACGGTCGCGGAACTTCGGATCGCGCATGAGGTCCGCAATCTGCTGGAGGACGCGCTTCCCCGGTTCGTCGAGCGGATGTGCCTTGCCGGCGAACACGAACTGAACGGGGCGTGTAGGATCATTGACCATCGCCGCCAGGCGCTCGATATCGGTCAAGATCAGATTGGCCCGTTTGTAGGTCGCGAAACGGCGGGCGAAGCCGATGGTCAGAGCGTCGGGGCTCAAGACTCGCTCCAGGCGCTGCAGCTCTTCGCTGGACTCTGCGCGGCGCTCGGCTTGCTCCACGGCGCGCTTACGAACAAATTCGATCAACTGGGACTTAAGATTCAGGTGCGTTTCCCAGAGTTCACCGTCGTCAACGTTTTCTATGCCGAGCCAAATCTTAGCCTCACTGCCACGCTGATGCCAATCGGTACCGAGGTGGCGATCATAGAGGCGGAACATCTGGGGCGCAAGCCAGGAGGGGACGTGGACGCCATTGGTGATATGACCGATGGGAATCTCATCTTCGGGTTTGCCCTTGTACAGGCCCGTCCACATAGCGCGCGTAACCTCGCCGTGCAATGCGGATACGGCATTAGCCCGGCGCGAGAGGCGGAGAGCCAGAACCGTCATACAGAAGAGTTCGTCGCTGTTGGTCGGGTTCTCGCGACCCAGCCCCATCAGGCTCTCGGGAGTAAGTCCGAGAGCTTCGCGTAGCGGACCGATGTGCTCTTCGATCAGGCGGGCATCGAAACGATCGTGTCCGGCAGGAACCGGAGTGTGAGTTGTGAATACTACTTCCCTAGAAACGCGCGGGACGGCAGCCTCGAACGTGAGGCCTTCATCCTCCATGCGCATACGGATTGCTTCCAGCACAGCAAAGGCGCTGTGGCCTTCGTTGAGATGAAGCACGCCGGGAGAAATTCCAAGGGCCTTGAGCGCGCGCAAGCCGCCGACGCCGAGCAACAACTCCTGGCGGATGCGAATGCGAAGGTCGCCGCCGTAAAGGCGCGAAGTGAGTTCGCGATCCTCGGGCGCATTGCCTAGAACGTCAGAATCAAGCAGGTAGAGATCGCGGCGGCCGACTTTCACACGCCAGACTTTGGCCTGGATGCTGCCACTGCGCGTGTCGATAGAGATGAGCACGGGGCGGCCGTCTCGTCCGATGGCAGCCTCCATGGGTAATTGATTGACGTCAGTTTCGAGATACTCTTCACGCTGCCATCCGCTAATGTCGAGGTGCTGGCGGAAGTATCCCTGGGGATAAAACAGGCCAATGCCCACCAGAGGGATATCGAGGTCGGAGGAGCTTTTGATGTGATCGCCGGCGAGCACGCCGAGGCCTCCGGAATAGATCGGCAGAGATTCGTGCAATCCAAATTCGGCGGAGAAATAGGCGACGGGATGGGGGCGCAGAACGCCGGCGTAGCGAGTTCCCCAGGTACGATCCGCCTCGAGATATTCCAGCATGCGGCGGTAGGCGTAGTTCACGCGGCTGTGCAACATGATCTCAGTCGCACGAGTTTCGAGCTTGGCCAGGGGAATGGTGTTCAAGAGGGTGATCGGATTGTGATTCAGAACATTCCATCCTCCGGGATCAAGATCCAAGAAAACACCTGCGGAGTTGTGGTCCCAACTCCACCACAGATTGCGGGCAAGCGCCCACAGGCGCTCTTGAAGCGGGGCGATGAACCGATCCAGCGTGCGCGCCTCACTGACAATCGGAGCAACCTGGGAGGCAGCGTCGGAGAGCATGCGAATCTCATCGGAGCTGAAGGTGCGAGCTTCAACGGTCTGGACTACGAGGACTCCCTGAAGAATTCCGCGGTCAATCAGCGGAACACCGAGAAAGGACTGATAGGCATCTTCGCCGGAATCCCGGAAATATTTGAAGCGAGGATGATTCTTGACCTGGCTTACGGCGACCGGGTGCACCTGCTCGGCGACGAGTCCGGTTAAGCCTTCGTTGACCGCCATGCGCAGATTTCCAATGCATTCGCGGCGAAGTCCGACTGTAGCGGCTAGAACCAAATTGGCCCGGTCAGGTTCAAGCAAATAGGCGGAGCAAACATCGGTTCGAAACCTCTTCGCGATGAGTGCGACGACGTTCATGAGGGTCTCAGCAGACTGCCCGCCCTCAACGGCTAAATGCTCAACTTCCTCCCGTGTGAGCACATTTCTGACGTCGGCAGCGCGTACCCCTTGATCCATAGTTTCGGTTGTCTCGTATCCGTCCAACGCCTTGTCCTAAGCCTCCCCGAGGAACCGCTTCGAATGACGGTCCTTTGATGATGTCACAATTGGAAGTATTTCACCTATTGTACGTTGTCCCTACAAAACCGCTGTGATCGAATAAAAAATACTCAACATCGGAAAACCCCGTTTGCCTGGGGCAGCAGGAAAGAGTAAAATCTCGCGCAAACCAGCCGACTGGCGGAGACATACGTCCAATTTTCGCCGGACCAACGAGCTGCGTGAAACGAAGTGGCTGACGAGTAGAGTCCACGAGCCCACGCGCAACTCGAACAGCAATCAAGGACGTAGACAGCAATGGGAGAGCTTGGCAGGGCTGCCCATAAACCTCGGATCTCGCGAGCCGTGATGATGCGAGCCATGGAGTCAAAACAATAAATGAAAGGGCGATCGCTCGGGTATATCGCAGGAATATTGGTCCTGGTTGCTTTGGGTTGGATTCTCACCGGAGAGGCGGCGAAGCCGGATCAGCGAGGTGTACCAACGGATTGGAGTCATCGACACGTTGTCTTTTCCCAACCGTCGACCGATGCGCAGGCTGCGGCGGTGATGTACAACCCGCGATATTGGCAGCAGTTTAACCGGGAGCATTTCGTCCGAACTCTGAAAACCGGCGAAATTGGGCTTAGCAATCTCGGCTTGTTCGCGAATGCGGGAGCGCCCCATGCGGATTGGTCGCAGAACCTGGGGAGCGGGGCGAACGCAGGGGCTGGGGTGTATCCAGCGAAGTATTCGTTCCAAATCACCTCGGCGACGTGTGCGAGCGGTGCAACTCCTGATTACGCCGCATTCAGCACGGGGTTGCTCGGAAGTTCATCGCAAGCGAGCATTGTCGCTTTCGATAATCTCTATTCCGGTTGCACTGGCATCGTGCCCACGATTTACTGGGCATTTAATACCGGCGGACAGATTTTAACCTCACCCGCGATTTCTCCAGGGGGTACACAGATCGCATTCGTGCAGACCACTGGAGGGATTGCCTCACTGGTATTGCTGAAGTGGGCGACCGGGGGCACGGTAAGTTCTCCGGTGACGCTGGTGCAAGTCTCTAACGGTGCTTATCGGAGCTGCACAGCTCCATGCATGACCACGATTACTCTAAGAACCGCCTCAAACGTACCAGTTGACGATACGACGTCATCTGTTTTTCCCGATTACACTCACGACACAATTTGGGTTGGCGGAGCTTTGGGCTGGCTGCACAAGTTCACTGGTGTATTTCGCGGAACCCCAACTCGCGTGACGACCGGAGGATTTCCGGTGCAGGTAAAACCCGCCAACCCGACGGCTCTGACCAGCCCGGTTCACGACTTTGGATCCGACAACGTGTTCGTTGGGGATGCCGGGGGCTTCTTCTATCGCGTGAGTTCCACAGGAGTTGTGACCGCGTCAGGACAGGTAGATTTCGGGGCGGGAGTGGTTGATGGACCTATCGTAGATGCAACGGCGGGAAAGGCCTACGTCTTTGCCTCAAGCGACGGCACTACGAATTGCGCGGGCGCGAGGCCCTGTGCGGCAGTCTACATGTTCGGTACCAGCTTTGCCGCAGGCACGACCGGAACAAAGGCTGTCGTCGGAATCAGCCAAACTGCGCCACCGAATCCGAATCCTCTACGCTCGGGCGGGTTCGACAGCACCTATCTGGCATCGGTGAATGCTACTGGGAACCTATATGTCTGCGGTAACACCGGCGGACCACCGACGCTGTACCGGATTCCGATCAATGCGGGCGCATTCGGAACTGTGGTCGCAGGACCTGCGTTATCGGGCGCAACTACAGGATGTTCGCCGGTTACCGACATTTCGAATCCAAATGCTGCTGGCGGCACGAAGGAATGGATTTTCGCTAGCGCTCAGGCCAGCGGGTCGGGTAACTCCTGCGCGTCGGGCGGATGCATTATGAACTTCGTCGATACACCCTGGCAACCTTCGCATGCCTATACGGTCGGGCAGCAGGTGCTGGACACGCGCTTCAACGTGCAAACCTGCAGGACAGCAGGAACATCGAGAACAGTTGCGCAAGGTGCGCCAACCTGGAACGCGACGGTCGGTGGTTCGACGACAGATGCCGGAGTGCGATGGGTCAACCAGGGGCCACATGCTGCAGCTCATGGAACTTGGGTGGCAAGCCACACTTATGGGTTGGGGAATTCGATCATTGATAGCAACGGAAACATCGAAGTTGTAACAACAGGTGGAACTTCGCGTACTGCGGTGCAGGGACATCCTGCCTGGCAGACGACCATTTATGCTCCGACCACTGCCGACAATACGGTGAGATGGCGGAATGCGGGTCTGCCCGCGACATCGAGTTTGGCTGCTGCCGGAGGTACGGGCGGGGTTATTATCGATAACATCGTCGGATCCGGCACGATGGCGGGTGCGTCGCAGGTTTACTTTTCGACACAAGGCAATCAGGCGTGCGGATCGAGTGGCACCGGGGGATGCGCGGTGCAGGCTTCGCAGTCGGCACTCCAGTAGAGCTAAAACTGATAGGATTCTCCAATATGGAAACGAATCATCCGTCTGAACCTACGGGTAATACGACGTCGAAAAAACCCTACGAAAAGCCGGCCTTTCGGTATGAGCAGGTTTTCGTGACTACCGCGCTATCGTGCGGCAAGCTGGCGACACAAGTTACCTGCCAGCATGGACAGGTTAGCGCATCATGAAGGCTTCCCCTGATGAGCACGATCGAGCGCATGCTCTCAAGTGCGAACTGGCGTGCGAGGTCCTGCGCTTCTCGGGTTATGTGCGTCTGCGCGTAGGCGGTTGGAGCATGCTCCCGACAATCTGGCCGGGAGACACGCTTGAGCTGGAGAGAGTAGAGTGCGACAAGCTTTCTGCGGGTGATGTTGTTCTTTTTCACCGGGATCGCCGCCTGTTTGTGCACCGCATATTGAACTCAGATGGAAGCACGATCTTCACGCAAGGCGATGCGATGCCCCAACCAGATCCAGCCGTTAAAAAACGGGAATTGCTTGGCCGTGTTACCTGCATCGTGCGCGACGGAAAGCGACTCCAGCCGAGTAAGACATTGCCGCTCTCTCAACGCGCCCTTGCGGCTGTTGCGCGCTCTTCGGAATTTGGCGCCCGCGTCATAGTGGGGATGCGCGGTCTGCTGCAGTGAAGCAATCTATCTTTAAGAAGTGAATTGAGAAATCCTTGCCTCAGCTGACCAGCCAAATCGAGGAGTTAGGCGCCGTGGTTGAAATCGGGGGCATTGCGGTGCGGGTTAATACGCTAAATGCAGATTTTCTTGGCATGCTGCAGAATCGGTATGCGGGTTTTCTAAGCCATTCCGAGCGGGCCGAAATTGAGTTCAAAGTGGACCTCATCGATCCCGGCCTCAGTGACGGCGACAGACCGGTGGAGGTGAGGCATCAGCGTGGTGTCTGGATGTTTCGGCGGGGAGACTTCCTTGCCGAGTGGCGGCCCGCGTCCAGATCGGGATGGATTCGACAAACGGCGAACCCATATTCAATTGATGCCGTACTTCGCATTGTGCACACGTTGGTGTTGGCAAGGCAGGGCGGGTTTCTTTTGCATGCTGCGAGTGCTATCCGCAATGGAAAAGCGTTTGTGTTTGCCGGTGTGTCAGAGGCGGGCAAGACAACCATCTCACGGTCGGCGCCGCCGGATGTCACGCTTCTGACGGACGAAATTTCGTATGTGCGAAGGCAGGGCGACGGGTATGTCGGGTTCGGCACACCTTTTACTGGAGAATTGGCCAAGCTTGGAGAGAACGTTTCTGCTCCAATTGCAGCACTCTATTTTCTGGCGAAGGGAAATGAAAATCGCATTGATCCGATAACAGCGGGGGAAGCCGCGCGATCTTTGCTGGCCAATGTGTTGTTTTTCGCTAAGGATGAGGAATTGGTACAGGCGACTTTCCATACTGCGTTTGAGTTTGTCAGCCGTGTACCAGTTTCCCGGCTAACCTTTTTCCCCGATGCCCGGGTTTGGGAGTTGATTGGATGAGCAATCTGTATGTGGCGCGTAATCCGCGCGTAGCAGCGCGGAGCCTCGATGGCGATATGATGATCATGTCGGGACAGGACTCTACCCTGTTTACGCTGAATAAAACCGCAACCATCCTGTGGCAGGCGGCCGATGGCGCGACTCCGCTCGAGCAGATCGTTCAGCGGAGGATCTGCGCGGAGTTTGAGGTTGAACCGGGCGAGGCGCTGCGCGATGCGGAGACCCTGGCTCGAGATCTTGCGAGCCACGGCATTCTAGAGATATCCGAAGAGCCGATCATTCGCGAAGGGGCCAAATGAGCAATTTGCTCGTAGAGATGACCGAGAAAGCGCTGGCCAGGAATATTCCGCTCAGCGTGCAACTCGATCTGACATATCGATGTAATGAGCGATGCGTGCATTGCTATCTCGATCATGACGACCATGGCGAGATGACGACGGCAGAGATCAAGCACCTGCTCGACGAAATGGCGAATGCCGGAGTTTTTATTCTGACCCTGAGTGGTGGTGAGATTTTTCTACGCAAGGACTTTTTCGAGATTCTCGAATATGCGCGGCTCGAGCGCCAATTCTGCGTGAAGCTCAAGACGAACGCCATCATGATCCGCGAGCGGGAGGCGGCACGGATTCGGGATATCGGGGTGGAATCGATCCAAATCAGCGTCTATTCGCATCGCCCTGAAATGCACGATGCGATCACGCTGGTGCCGGGGTCTTTGAAGAGATCATTGCAGGCAGCGCGGTTTCTGAGATCGCAGGGGCTGCGGGTGATTATCGCGAACGTATTGATGGTGCAGAATCTGCAAGATTATCCGGGAGTGCGGGCGCTGGCGGAGGAAATGGGAGTGGAGTGCACTCTCGATCCGACGATTACGCCTATGATGGACGGGGATCGATCGGTTCTGAAACTGGGAGTAAACCAGGACGCGCTGCGGCAGGTTTTTCGCGATCAGGCGCTGGTTGGAGATGTGGACGAATTCTGCGCTGTGGCTGCACCTGCAGATGACAATGCACTTGCCGCGCTCCCGTGTAGTGCGGGTCACACTACCTGTTACGTCTCGCCGTACGGCGATGTGTTCCCCTGCGTGCAGTTTCCGTTGCCCACCGGGAATGTGAGGACGCAGCGCTTCCTCGACATCTGGCGGCATTCGGATCGCATGAACGAAGTGCGTTCGATCCGAATGAAAGATCTCCCGACTTGCAGTTCGTGCTCCCATGTTGGGAACTGCACACGTTGTCCAGGGCTGGCGTTTATGGAAGGCAACATGCGGGGGCCATCATCGCAGGATTGCGAGAAGTCGTTTGCGCGAACCGGAATCCCGTCGGCCAACATGCTGGCCAAGAAAAGCTCGCCGGCGAATCTGGTGCAGATTCAGATCGGGCCGATGCAGCCCCCAATTCCAATGAGCGGCGCGATTGCATGAGTCCTCAGAAATAATCTCCAGCCGGAAATACCAGGGGCATTCCGTGCCGCTTGAGACCGAGTGGTCGTTGCTGCGAGCTGCGTGTTCTGATGTTCCCGCCCAACAAAAGAGGGCTCGTATTCGCGCGGTGTTAGGGCCTGAAATCCACTGGAATGCTCTCTACGCACTCGCCGACCGTCACGGAGTGCTACCGATTCTTGCAGAGGCCCTATTGAGTGTTGAGGACCAGGTTCCCGCCGAAGCGCTGACGGCTCTGAAGCAAGGTTGCCATGCCAATCTCCACAGAGCGCTGTTCCTCTCGCGCGAATTTGTCGCCATTGTCGGCTGCCTGTCGCAGGCTGGCATCGAGTTCCTGCCCTACAAGGGGCTGGCTTTGGCAGAAACCATTTATGGCGATATCGGATTGCGGCAATCCGGGGACATCGATTTGTTCATTCAAGGAGCGGACCTGAAACGAGTGCGGCAAGCGGTGGCAGAACTGGGTTACATTCCCCATCAGACGCTCTCGGCCGACAAGGAGGAGGCTTATCTACGGTCGGGATACGAATGCACATTTGACGGACCTGCGGGGAAGAATCTGCTTGAGGTGCAATGGGCGATTCAGCCGCGTTTTCATTCGGTGGATCTTCAAACTGAAGAACTGTTTCAGCGCGCCGTGAAAGTTACCGTTGCTGGTGCAGAAGTGAGAACGCTATCTCCTGAGGATTCATTCGTCATTTTGGCCTTGCATGCCGCGAAGCATGCATGGGACAAGCTGATTTGGCTATGCGATGTGGCGCGGATCAGCAATCTTCCGGCGCTGGATTGGAAGCGTATCGGTGATCGGGCACAAGCCCTGGGGATCGTGCGAATCTTATGGGTGACGCTACTGCTTGCCGACAAGCTGCTCGACGCGCCAGTGCCGGAGTCCGCGCGAGAGCACCTGCCTGAAGATTTGGCGGCACAATCATTGGCCGATGAGGTCGAGAACTACATCTCAAGCGAAAAGAAGCTGGATGTTGAGTCGCGTGCTTATTTCGAATTGATGATGCGATTGCGGGAGCGGAGCATTGACCGGATACGATTTCTAAGCCGATTGGTATTCACGCCGGGTCCCGGCGAGTGGGCGGCAATACGACTTCCGAGGCCATTGTTTCCACTGTACCGATTAGTGAGGATCGTGCGGCTGGGCGGGAGAGTCGTACGAGGCAGGATTTGAGCGAGTCCAGTTTTGCAGATACAAGCAATACATGCCCAGGCATCCTAGCAGTGGAACATATAGACCGGACTTGAGTGCTCCGAAGCGAGTGGAGATAATGCCGACCATCCAGGGGAGAAGGCCACCGCCAATGTTAGAGAGGACAAACATGAGGGAGCCAACCTTCGTGGAGGCAAATTTTCGCGACAGCAGCGAAATTGTGATCGGGTAAACGGATGAGAGCCCGAAACCCGCGGCTATCGCGCTTGCGGCGATGGTTGGTATTCCGTGTGAAAATGTGAGCCCGGCCATCCCGGCACACGCGAGCAGCAGTCCGCCCTGTACCAGTCTGACTTCATCGATGAGCCGCAAAAGTGCGGGGGCAAACCACCGGCCAAGCATCAGCGAAGAATAGAAGAAGGATGGGGTCGCAAGCGCAACAGCCAAAGTGAGCGTGCCGAGGCTCTTCACATAAGAGGCTATCCACTGTCCGAAGGCATTTTCCACACCAACATATAAGAGAAACAAGGCGGCCAGGATGGCGAACGGGTACTTGTGGCTCAGGATCGTTGGAAGCGGCGGTGCCTTGTCCCGAGCGGTCGTTGGTTCTGCTACTTTGCCGCGCATCAGGGCGATCCCGATCGCCACCATAAGCGCGAACAGAGCCACCACGAACAGGAAAAGAGGGATCCGCTGGCTTTCCGCCGCTGCGGCCACCAAGAACGGACAAGCGACGGCGCCCATACTCCAGTAGAAGTTCAGCACGTTCAGACTCGCACTTCTGCGCTCAGGATTGGCGGCCGCCACCAGCAGATTACCGGCGGGAACAGCTAAACCCAGTCCGGCGCCATACGCTGCAATGCAGAGAACGCCCACTATCTTTGGGCCCCAGAGTAAGAGGGCGACACCCAAAGCCATCAACGAGAGACCGAAGCTGATGGCGAAGCGGTATCCCCAACGCATGACCAGCATTCCTGAGAGTGCAACCGCGCCGGTGGATGCAAAGTATTGTGCGTTGAACAATGCGCCGGCCTGGGAGTCGTTCATCGACCATCGTGCGGATAGTATCGGCAGCATCGGGCCGAGAAGTACGGTTGCGATCCCGATCGGAACGAATGAAATATAAGCAGCGTAGGTGAGAGCCCGCGCGGGGGTTGGAGCTGCGTACGTTTCAGCCGTTGGCATGATAGAGGCGTGCTGCAATGACCCGTGCTGGAAGGAGCATCGCTGGGTCCGATGCTAGCAGGAGGAAGGCGCCCTCGCGGTCGATTCGCGTACCACCAGTTCAGGCTCGATGGCGATCTCGGAAGGATATTCTTTCTTGCCCTCAATACGATCGAGAAGCGTCTGGGCAGCCACCTCGCCCATCCGGTTCAGAGGCTGCCTTACGGTGGTGAGGCTGGGTCTGTGGAAGGCAGCGCCGGGGATATCGTCGAATCCTAAGACGGAGATGTCCTGTGGCACTCGCAGTCCCTCTTCCTGAAGGGCGCGGATGGCTCCGATGGCGGAGATATCGTTGTAGGCGAAGATCGCGGTGAAGGGCTTCTTGCGTGCGAGCAGCTGCTTGGTGAAGGGATACCCCAGCTTGGGGGTGGGGTCATCGGCGTCAATCTGTACGGTCAGGTCCTGATCAATCTCGATTCCGACCTGGGCCGCGACTCGACAGATGGCATCCCAACGGTCCTTCGAATCGGAGCTGATCGGATTACCTTTCATGAACGCGATATGTTCGTGGTGTAGGTCTTTAAGGTGGTTCAAGGCCAATACGGCGGCATGTTCATGATCGAGAACGATGTTGGTCACGCCTTTGAGCTTCTTGTGTCCGGCAATTGCAACCGTGGGTAGTAATGGAGCCTCCTGCACCGTGGTATCCACGGTGATGATGCCTTCAACGCCGCGCTCGGACAGCATCTGAGCATAGCGGCTCAACAGAACCTGATCGTGGCGATGCACCACGGTAAGAAAAAAGTAGTCGCGCTTTCGCAGGTACTGCTCGATGCCGCTGATGATGGGCGAGCTGTAAGAGTCGCCGATCTCTTCCGCAATCACCCCGATGGTATACGTGCGCTTGTTGCGGAGCGTGCGGGCAAAAAAGTTGGGACGGTAGTTGAGTTCCTTGGCGGCGGCACGAATGCGATTCTTTGTTTCTTGCGGGATGGAACGCGCCGAGGGCGAATCGTTCAGCACGGCAGATACCGTGCCCGGGGTAAGCCCCAGGTGCTGAGCGACGGCTTTGAGAGTGACGACCTGCGGCTTCTGGGCGGCTTTCTTGAGTTGCACCATAGGCGTTGTGAATCGTTTTTTAATACTATGTCTTGCGGCTTCGAATCATGTTAGCAAGCGATTGAGCTTTGTCAGTGATCGCACACACGTTATATGGGACTCGCCGCGGTCTAGGCCGCTTTTGCATAGCGTTCACTGTTCGGCTTTGAGCCACTCAGGGCAAAAAACAAGATGTACAAATAGCAGATGACGGGCAGAAAGAAGGCGTGATGAATGCCCATGCGATCGGCAAACCAGCCTTGAGCAACAGGTATGATGGCCCCCCCAACGATAGCCATAATCAAAAGGCCAGAGCCGTCACCGGTCAATGGTCCGAGTTCGGCAACCCCGAGAGTGAAGATGCTCGGGAACATAATGGAGTTGAAAAAGCCTACAAGGATGATGCTGTACATTGCGAAATGCCCACTTGTCAGCATCGAGATGGCAACGAGCGCGGCAGCGAAAACCGCGCAAATACCCAACAGCGTTCCGGTCTTTACTTTCTGCAAAAGTGCCGACCCAATGAATCGTCCGACCATGGCGCCGCCCCAATAGAAGGCGACAAAGCTGGCGGCAACTTTTTCCGTCAGCCCGCCGATCTCCGGTTGGCTGAAGTAGTTGACAAGAAAACTCCCAATAGAAACCTCGGCACCGACATAGACGAAGATTGCAATGGCGCCAAACACGAGGTTCGGGTGCTTCCAGATGGAGTCGTTTACATGTTCGCCGAGATGGTGCTGCGCATGTTCGATTTTTGGCAGCTTGAAGCTGCCAATTGCGATGGCAAGCAGGACGAGGGCAATGCCTAGTCCTACGTAAGGCATCTTGACCGTCGCAGCCTCGTGCAAGCGATAGGCCTGAAGCGCATCCGGAGCGAGCGCCCTGATCTCTGCCATTTTCGGTGCCGTCGTCAGAATGAAAAGGCCACCAAAGAAAGGCGCCAGAAAGGTACCCAATGAATTAAAGGCCTGTGTGAGATTCAGGCGACTAGATGCGGTCTCGGGCTTACCCAGCACCGTCACGTACGGATTGGCCGCGACTTGCAAGCAGGTAATCCCGGCCGCAAGAACAATAAGAGCACCCAGGAACAATGGATATGAGGGGACGCTTGCGGCCGGCACAAAGAGAAACGCACCCACGCCCATGGTGAGAAGGCCGACGACCATGGAGCGCTGATATCCGATCCCGTCAATAATCTTGGCGGAAGGTAGTGAAAAGATGAAATAGGCACCAAAGAATGCGAACTGTATGAGCATGACTTTGGTGTAGTTCAGATCAAAGATCGATTTGAGATGGGGCACCAGGATGTCGTTCAAGCAAGTAAGAAATCCCCACATAAAAAAGAGCGTGGTCACGGTGGCCAGTGCAGCTCCATAGCTTTGGCCTGTTCCAGCCGTCGACGTTGAGGTGCCGGTATTAGAGCTCGCGATTGCCATGAGTTCTTTTCCACCCTTCGAGGGGTTAGGAATGAGTGAACGCCGCCATCATACATCGGCGTCATGGAATTTTGCTTAGTTTTTGTTGCGAGTACCCTCAACAAAATCGATTCTGTAGCTTGACAATATTTGCACATTGCCGGAGACTCGTTCGTTTCGAGCAATCGTCATCTCTCGCAGGTGTGCTGGCTATGCTTAGAATAACTCTGCCGGCAACGCTGATACTTCTCATTGTTGCTTCGCGGTCAGCAGTTCTGGCCCAGAATCGTCAGGTGATCGTTTTCAGCGAACCCGGATTTCCCGCCGCGGACTCGGCTGCGCCCGCAACACAACAACTAACGGCGCTGTTTCCGACAGAGGCAACCGTTAAAGCGGATCAACTGCATGATGCGCTTTCTGCAGCTGACTCCAGGCTCCTCGTTCTTCCTTATGGTTCTGCGTTTCCGGAGGAGAGTTGGCCTGCCATCAAGACATTCCTCGATCGGGGTGGGAACCTCCTGGTCCTCGGGGGGAGGCCATTCACACGTGCGGCGTACCGGGATGCGAAAGGATGGCATCTGCGCGACTACAGCGTCCGCTTCGTTCGTCCACTGATGATTGATCAATACCAGGAAACGCCGGGGTCTGATGGCCTGCAATTTCAGGGGAATCCTGAAGTTCCGCCGCAAATTCCGGCATTTACCTGGAAGCGAGGTTTCAGCCCGGTAATCCGGCTCAGTGCTGTGGACCTTTATCAGCGGGGCGGGTCGGCTGGGTCGCTGGACGCGCGTCTGGCCGCGCTGGCGTGGGGCATCAAGGATGGGCGGAAGTTGTCGGCGCCGGCAATTCAAGTGGACCATGACCGGAATGGATTTGATGGTGGACGATGGGTTTTTGTGAACGCCGAACTGTCGAGGGATTTCTTCGACAATGCAACGCTGGTGCGATCGCTGGCGGAACGCGCGTTACAAGGCGCGGAGGAATTCAGCATTCGTCCCGTGCTCCCGCTTTACGCGCAGGGCGAACCGGTCGAGCTTCAGGTTACCTGGAATGCAGCACATCCTGTTCCCGGGCTTTCCGTGAAGATTACGTACTTTCCCGAATCCGACGCTGAGAACCGTACGACTGTTAAAGCTGCAGTACCTTCAGCCAATCCGGTTTTGATTTCTGCTCCGCAGGGCAAGGGCCTTTATGTCATCGAAGCGCAACTGTTAGAAGGCGACCGAGAGCGAGCGATCTACCACTCCGGGTTTTGGATCCGCGATGAAGCCTATCTTCGTTCAGGGCCACGCTTGAGCGTGAATCGTGATTATTTCGAAATTGACGGACGCCCTCTGGCGGTCATCGGCACGACGTATATGTCGAGTGAAGTGCAGCGGCTCTTCTTTGAGCATCCGAACGTTTACGTCTGGAACCAGGATTTCTCGCAGATTCACGATGCGGGTTTGAACATGATCCGCACTGGATGGTGGACAGGATGGGATAAGTTCTGCGATGAAAGTGGCCAACCCTATGAACGCACACTTCGGACTCTCGAAGCCTATTTAATGAGTGCTCGCAAGTACGGGCTTCCGGTGCAGTTCAATTTCTTTGCGTTCTTGCCGGATGTGCTTGAGGGTGCGAATGCGTTTCTCGATCCCGCCGCCGTGCACAGGCAACAGACGCTGATTTCCGCGGTCGCAGCACGCTTTCATGACGTCCCCTATCTTGCGTGGGACCTTATCAATGAGCCCAGCTTTTCGCAACATTTGTGGACCATGCGTCCGAATGGAGATCCGCTTGAACTCGCGGCATGGAACCAATGGCTGAACGCACGATACCCGGACCGCGCCAAGCTTGCTGTTCTGTGGAATGTGCCTACAGAATCGGTTGCGGGAATGATTTCGCTGCCCAGTGAAAATGAGTTTTCAGCGCGCGGGATGTATGTCGGAACCAATTCGCTGAGGCTTCACGATTATTTCCTCTTCGCCCAGGAGTCGTTCGCGCAGTGGGCAGCATCGATGCGTGAGACAATCCGCGCCACTGGTTCTCAACAACTCGTCACCGTGGGACAGGACGAAGGAGGAATCCAGGATCGACTTTCGCCTGCTTACTGGGGTGACTCGGTTGATTTCACGACCAATCACTCCTGGTGGCAAAACGATTACATTCTGTGGGACTCGCTTGCGGCGAAACAGCCCGGGAAAGCCATGCTCGTCCAGGAGACCGGACTACAACGTGAATTGAATCTTGATGAGATTGCTCGCAGGACGCCGGAAAATGAGGCCGCACTTCTGGAGCGGAAAATTGCCACATCGTTCATTCAGGGATCGGGAGCAATCGAATGGCTCTGGAATACGAACTCCGATATGACCGAAAGCAATGAGACTCCGATCGGGGCAGTCAGAACGGACTATACGGAGAAACCCGAAGCCTTGTTGTTGCGCGCATTCGGCAAATTCGTCCCGTCTCTGCATGCGCATCTGCGGGCCCCGCAGCTTCCGTCAGTCGCCATCATAACGTCGCAAGCGGCGCAGTACTCTGTGATGACAGACTTCCAGTTGGAAGCCCAGCGGCGCGCTGTGAGGGCGCTATCGTATGCCGCACACTTGCCCGGATATGTGATCGCAGAAAATCAGATTGACCATCTGGAACTGCCAAAGCTCGCGATACTGCCTTCGCCACAGGCCCTCACCGATCAAGCATGGGAGATCTTACTGCACTACGTTGATCAGGGTGGAAACTTGCTCGTGACTGGTCCGGTTGAACGAGACGAACACTGGCAGATTGTCCGTCGTATGGCTGCTTTGGGCGTTGCCGGTCGTGCCGAGCCACTGGTGTATCACAATGCCGAGCTCAAGCTGGGCGAGCGCCGGATATCCTTAGCCTTTGGACAGCAGCAGCAGAATTGGCTCGATTCGATCCGTTTTGATGATGGGTCGACTCTGAAGGAGATCCCCCGCGGCAAGGGCCGCATCTACTGGGCAGCTTATCCTGTTGAGCTGGGTGAAGATCTGCTGTCAACGGCGGAACTCTACTCGTTTGTTGCACGTCAACTCAACATCGCCTCGCCCTTCACCGCGGTGAATCCAATTCCGCCCGGGATTCTGGTATTTCCTACCGTACTGGCCGACTCGGTTCTCTACGTTGTGGTCTCAGATTGCGATCAGGATGCATCGATCAACATTCGCGATCAGGCGACCGGAGCACTCCTGGTGTTTCGATTGGCCTCACAACATGCAGCGATTGCGGTGATCGGGAAAAAGGAACGTCAAGTGGTGGCCAAGTACGGCTTCTAGGTGGCGCAAATTCGATTGCTGCAGCGAATACCGGATTCCTTCCTGAGCAGATGAGCAGTAGGCTTCGCCTGCGTGGGTGTTCCCTCTACAGTTCCGACAAAATCCTCACCGGCGCCAGTCGTGGCGATACCGAAACGAGACCGGGCACGAAAATGGCGCTGGTTGCTTGGGATTGCTGTGGCCTTGGTGATTGCGCTTGCGGTTTGCATCCGGGTTGCGATCATCCGGGCGCAGCCGATGTTGCGGGCTCGCGTGGTTGAGACGCTATCTGTGCGTTTTAAGAGTCGGGTGGAACTTACCGACCTCCATGTCTGGATCACGAATGGGATGCACGCGGAGGGCAAAGGACTGCAGGTTTACGGGGCGACGGATCCTAACCCATGGCTGCCGGGGATCCAGCCTCTGCTGAGCATCGAGGAATTTCACTTCCAAACATCTCTGCGCAATCTGTTTCGTGACCCAATGAAACTGGACACGATCTATGTGAGCGGTCTTACGATGAACATTCCGCCGAAAAAAGATCGTCAGGAGGTTCGCAGCCTGCGCCGGCAAAGCGGGAAGATGAAGATCGCAGTGGCGCACTTTGTCTTCGCCGACACAAAGTTGGTCATCAATACCGACAAGCGGGGGAAAGCGCCGCTGGAGTTCGATATCAGTGACCTGCGAATGAGTGATATCGGCCCCGATGAACCATTGCACTTCGATGCCACTCTCACCAATCCCAAGCCGATTGGCGATATCCACTCGACTGGGAGTTTTGGGCCGTTGAATGTGTTGAGTCCACGAGACTCCGCAGTCGAGGGAGACTACTCATTTACCAACGCTGATCTCGGGACTATCCGTGGTATTGGTGGGATCCTCACTTCATCTGGTCACTACGGCGGCAGGTTAGGGCGGATTGAAGTGGCGGGTCAGACGGAAACTCCTGATTTCCGGCTGACGATCAGTGGCCATCCTGTGCCCCTGCATACGGACTTTCATGCGATCGTCGACGGAACTGACGGGGACACCTATCTCGAACCGGTTCGAGCGCATTTCCTGCAAACCAGTTTCACCGCCAGCGGAAAGATCGTGCGTGTCGAACCTCACGGGCATGAGATTGATCTCGAAGTAATCATGAGTCGAGGCAGGATCGAGGACCTGCTGAGGCTTGGGGTGAAGACGGAGCCTCCGATCATGACAGGACCGATCCGGTTGAAGACGAGGCTAAACATCTCACCCGGGGAACGTGATATTTCTGATCGAATTAAGCTCGCGGGTACCTTCCGGGTTCCGGAGGGGGATTTTAGCAATGAGAAGGTTCAAACGCGCATTGATAACCTGAGCTTGCGGGGGTCGGGAGAAGCGAAGTTGGTTGGCAAGGAAGATTTGGACGTTACAATAGATCTTCAGGGCAAGTTCGTGTTGCAGGATAGCGTGCTCTCTTTTTCGTTGCTGCACTTTCAGATTCCGGGAACTCACGCCGATATGACCGGCCAGTACAGCCTGGATGGGGCAACGTTTGATTTTCACGGATTGCTGAAAACCGATGCGAAGCTCTCAGAAATGACAACGGGCTGGAAGTCCATATTGCTGAAGCCCGTCGACCCCTTTTTCCACAAGCACGGAGGTGGCGCGGAAATTCCCTTCAAGATTACCGGTACGCGGTCCGAACCGCATTTCGGGCTGGACCTTGGTCGCGATCACAGCGGCAAGGACGACTTTCACGGGCCAACCATCCGACAATAGCCAAAGCCCCTACAGCATCTGAGGTATTGTGCCGCCCTTCCCGGGAAAATACTTTTCCGGTTATAAGCCCCATGCACTGCTGGGAAGACCAAAGGAGGATGGAATGGAAAAGGGCTCGCTGCGGGAACTTTATATCGACGAACTTAGGGATCTCTATAACGCGGAGACCCAATTGACGAAAGCGTTGCCCAAAATGGCGAAGGCATCGTCGAATGGAGAATTACGCCAGGCGTTTGAGGAGCATTTGCGGCAGACCTCGGAGCATGTTTCGAGGCTGGAGCAGATCTTCGATAGTCTGCAGGAAAAGCCAACAGGGCGGAAGTGCCTCGGCATGGAGGGTCTGGTCAAAGAAGGCGCTGAAACTATCAAAGAAGACTATCAGGATGTAGTGATGGACGCCGCGATTATCAGTGCGGCGCAGAGAGTGGAGCACTATGAAATTGCGGGCTACGGAACTGTCCGTGCCATGGCGAAGCTCCTCGGCGAGGACGATCACGTTTATGCGATTGAGCAAACACTCAAAGAAGAGAAGGAAACTGATGAGAAACTGACGGAGCTGGCGGCCCAGATCAATCCACAAGTCCAAGCGACCGGGGAGATGGAAGGCGAAGATGAATCGAAGTCGGCAGCGTCAAAGCGGCACAAGAGTTCATCCAAACATGCCGCTTGATGGAGTATGTGGGAGGCGGCCCAGCGCTTCCACACGTCCAGCCAATTATGATGCGAATAAGGAAAGCGCTGTATGTACAACAGGTCATTCTAAGATTAGCTTTCACAAAAGCATTTTGTTCCTCTTTTGAGTTCGATCCACCTTACGGCGAATCCTCCAGATGAAGAAGAATTCTCTCTCGAGTGCCCACAGCACAGGTAACGACGCGAGTGCTAACCAGAGTTGGCATGCGCTCTACCGAGCCGCGCTTTTCGAGACTGACCGGACGATCATTCCGGTAAGGATCGCCCAGGCTGAGAAAGCCATTCTTAATCGGGTGAAAGAGTTGTTTGTGCTCAAGACGGTCCACGTCGAAGAGGATCAGGCTCTCGACGATGCTCTTTATGCACTCCGCGCTGTGCGCAATTGTGTGGCGCCCGAAGCAGGCGCTGCGTTGTAATGGGACAGCAATAACGAACCGGTAATCTCTCACCTTTCCTAAGTAATCACAGCTTTTGTGCTTCGGGCAACGCTGTATTGTCACGGTATGACTGCTGCCTTTAGAGTGCAGAAACCGAACAAATCGGAGTTACCAATTTCATGGCGAGCAAAATCATAGGAACCGATGCTCCAGTGATTACTAACCTAAGGCGAGCATTTGAGAATGCTGTGCGCGACATCCACCGGGCCGGGCTGAGCAGCAAAACTCCCTACTATCGAAAACCCATCGTGCAGCGACCAACAACTCAGCTTGCCTCTTCCGAGAATGCAGAGAAGAGGGCTCTTTCGGACGCCGCCAAGGCCCTCGCTCAACTGTGGAAAGTCGTGCCGGGTTCCAGTCGCTAGTCTGCGCAAGTTACTCAACAAAACGGACCGAAGAATCGGAACGCGACCATTGTGGAAGGGTGAAGGGGCAGTTCTTTCGCGGGTGCGGTTTTCTTTCTCGCAGAGAGTATGAGAGTGATAAGGATCAGCATCACGAGTATGGTGATTGCTGCGGTTGCCATTCTGCGCCCAGCATTCGGGTTCCCGACAATCATAAAGAGATTCCCTCCTTGCGAAAGAGGTACGGTGCTCCTGCCGGGAAAGGAGTGAATCCCAAGCAGTTCCCTCCTGACGCAAAGTATCGGTCGGAGCACCGACACGGCAATCGGCGGTGTGCCGTAGCTGTTTGACTGTTCCTACATCTGCCCGGGTACATCTGGCTCCGGTTCTCTCACAGGTACATCGGGATTCTCGGGTGGGTCGATGGGGTCCGGTATAGGCGAAGGGATCGGATCAGCGGGAGCCTTAGACCAGAATTTAGGGGAGAATGGGCTTAGAGTCATGCCTGTCAGATGCGGCCAAGATTGAAAAGGGCAACAGTCAAGCTTCTTCAGCCGGCGGGGTCCAATTATGGTTACAAAATCAAGCATCATCGAATGTATCCTTCCGAGGATGCGCCCGGGTTCGTACTGAGAGCCGGCGGCGTGAACACCAGGGAAGTTGAAGGAGAGTAAGGTCGCAGGAGCGTATCTCGTGTTCTTGTTGATGCCCGCTGGGCATGGCCCGACGAAGAGAGTGCGAAAGCTGCCACGGCGAATGCTGCCGCCGCTATCAGAAGGAGAATCTCTTTGATTTCATCAGCCTCGACCCACTTCATTTTCACATCGTCCAGTTGAAGCTGAGGCGGCAGTATCAGCTTGCTGAAGTTATGGACGTAACTTTGATGGTGTTTCCGGTTCGCGTACCCGTAACGTGAGCGCGCTGGCCCGCCAGCTTTTTTAGAGAAGGGAGATCACCATCGAGCAAGTAGACCGACTCGTCATCAATCAGAGCGAAAGCAGCACCGCCATGAACACATATGCGAACGCAAGTGCTCGCGGACCGATCTAGAGCAGGCCGATGCCTTGCGCCACAGTGGGAACAAGTGACCATCCCTTCGAAGGACTGGGTCGCCAACATTGGCCCACGTTGCGATACCTGGCCAACAGCAGCGCCCGCCGCTGCTCCCAAAGTGGCCAACAGCAGCGCCAATGCTAGTGCCACGGCACTCCCAGGTAGGAGGATTTCTATCCATATGTGGCGATTCTTCACGATCTCCTTGGCGTTCAATGCATACCTCCCGCAGCGCGACCGTCATGGATGCGCGGTTAGACGCAAAGGTTGGCCAATAGAAGAGCAGCTGTTTTGCCATTCTGATACAACCGTGAGTACGGGGTTTAATTTCATATGTGCAGGGACAACAGGAGACAGCGCAACCTCCAAATCCACGCTGCTAAGAAGGTAGAAATTTCTTCCCGCGATGCAGTCTTTCGGTTGCTGGGCTAGGCTACTGCGGCCGCGGCGTGAAGTGCTTCAAGACTCGCGGCCTCTTTGGCGCCTGTGGAGCGAAGCAATCTATGGCACTCGTCGTCATATCATTTTCCTCGCAAGAGACATATACCAAGGCGGCTACATCGCAAAGTTGATGTCCCAGACGCTTGGCATCGTCGGGTGAAAATCCGAGGTCGACTAAGGTTTTACAACTTCTCGACAGGGCAGACGAGGCTTTATCGGTGAACAGGGCCTTCATGAAGGCCTGCGATCGGATGAATACACCCACGGTCGGGATTACAACAGCCCCGAGGCCTGAGAACCAGCGGATCATGCGTGCGGTGGAACCGCCTTCGTAACCCGCGACACTGTGGCCAGCGTCGTGAAAAATCGCGGCATCAGGGTGAGCCGGCGAGAGCACCATGCAGATGTTCTCTTTCTGGTAGCCAGCGCGATTCAGCGCAGAGATTACGTCAGACAGGGTTACGTTTCGCGGATACATGCCGTAAGCTGCGGTTCCGTTACTATTCATAAATCAACTCCGAAAGCCGAGCTTTGCGGAAGGCAGTCCGACTCCTTCTACGGCAGTGGGATTTGTAGAAAATACAAAGAATCTTGATCTGAAGCACTAG
>Ga0335085_10000424_pt1 | contig 121711 bp, 115 predicted proteins | sample Lox_Sample_45_FD_206712 | JGI IMG/M metagenome (GOLD analysis project Ga0335085, IMG submission 206712) | Soil microbial communities from Loxahatchee National Wildlife Refuge, Florida, United States - Lox_Sample_4.5 | ecosystem: Environmental > Terrestrial > Soil > Wetlands | place: USA...
CCGCCCAGCCCGCCACTTCCTGAGTTCGCACCACCGCCTCCACCGGAATTTCCGGGATTGCCGCCACCTCCGCCATTTGCGATTTTACCTCGTCCTCCTGTGTAATTGTTTGAAGAGGGAATTGAAATGCCTTCACCCTTCTTCCCGCCTAGGCACCCACTGGCATTGTTCAGAAAATAAGAAGCGTTGCCGCAACCCCATGGTCCAAGACAAGTTGGTCCGCCGCGAAATCCTTTTCCCGTCACATCAATATCTGAGTTGAGGGTGATTGAGCCATTGGAAAAAATCACGAGCACACCTCCCGTTGACCCATCCCACGACTGACATGTGAGGGTGTCAGAGACAATAGCATTGCAATAAACAGGTATTCGCACCAGTTGCACTTTCCCATTTGAATCATAAGAATTCACAGGAGCATTCTGAAGAAAGATATCATTTCCGGAAACTGAACTGATAATGCCGAATTCAAAATTTCCTGCATTATTGTAGGCAGTAATGTCGCCAAAAGAAGAATTGTTCGTTGTCGTTATGTCTGCACCCTGCATTTGAATGAGCAGGACGTGATCTCCTGCGGCGAATGAAGCTGAATTACCGACCGTAATTTCATTTCCCGAAATTGCGGTCACTGCTTCATAGCTGTTAACCACTCCATTAATACTTTGGGCCGAAGAAAGTTTAACTGATATAAAAAGAATAAAGGAGCAGGTGACTGATCGCGTCAAGATGCACATTCAATAGGAGGATTGTCTTTAACTGTCCCGCGAGTGGCGGCAGTTTCAAAAGTAAATTATTTGTCGCAATCCGGTTCGTTAAAACTTGCCTCAGTCCGGCTTTGGAATGCTTAAACTAGTTGAAAGAACTTGAGAGAGAAGAAATGTGTAGAAATAAAAAGCGTACGTTAACTGCTTCAAACAAAAAAGTTCATGATTATCCGGCCGCGATCATCTGATCACGGTTACATTACCGGCCAATGATCCTCCTTTTGCAACACCATCTTGTTCACCGGTCCACCAGATATAATATACATAGGTGCCAACTTCACACTGAACACCATTAGAATCACCATCCCAGCCGTTATTAATATCATTCGTTTCATAAACAAGAATTCCCCAGCGATTGAAGATTTCCATTCTGAATGAAGTGATGTTGTATCCTATGGCAGTAAATACATCATTCAATCCGTCGTCATTCGGGGTAAAGGCATTTGGAACATAAATTCCTGTTGGACATAATGTGGTCACACTGAAATTTTCAGTGGTTTTACAAGTATGACTATTAGACACAGTAAGCCAAAAATTACCGGGCTTATCTGTTTGAAAAGTATTCAGTGTTGTTCCGTCACTCCACAAGTAGGTCACGTAGCCGGCCGGCCCCTGGATAAGCACTGGATCCGGTCCGCAAATAGTTGTGTCAGTGACCAAGCCAAGTGGTGGAGCAGCGTAAAAGGAGTCAACATTTACCGTGTCGCTAATAATGCAATTGTTGAAGTCAAGAATAGTCACATAATAAATTCCCGGTTGTGTAAGTGTAAACTTAGAATTGTGTGATCCGTCCTGCCAAGTAAATTGGGGGAAAATACCTGCATCCAGTGTAATACTATCTCCCTCGCAAAGCGCGGTGTCATTTCCAAGAAAAACATGAGAGCCTGCGAAGTCGAAAATGTTGTATGTCGAAGAACCTGTGCATCCAAGCGGATCGGTAACGGTCACGCTGTAAGTGCCGGTGTCTGTGGTGAAATATGTTTGCGTGGTAGTTCCATCCTGCCAGAGAAATTGAGAATAAGAATTTCCCGCATCAATTGTGATTGGTGAATAAGGACAAACGACTGTATCACCGCTTCCGATGGTGAATGTGAATGGCGGCGAATAAAAAATGTCGTACGAGCTGCTGCCAACGCAGCCAAATTGATCTACTACTGAAACTGAATACGAACCTGTATCATTGGCAACAAAAGTGGACCCTGTGGAACCATCTTGCCATAAGTAGGTAGTATAATTCTGTCCCGGATCGATGGTAACAGTTTGACTTGGGCAAATAGTTGTATCTCCCTCACCAATAGTAAAAGTGAATGGTGGCGCTGCGGTGATGTTCACTGTATCTGCACTCAGGCATCCGTTCAGATCACCCGTAACAACCCAATATGTACCTGGTCCGATCGCGGTAAACGTAGTGTCTGCTGAGCCATCTTGCCATATATAAAACGAAAATCCCGTTCCCGGATCAAGAACAACAGGTGCAAGAGGGCATGCAACCTGATCAGGTCCAAGATTCGCCGAAGCCGCCGGAGGCGGAAGGACGTTTGGTGGATAATTATAAATGACTGAACCATTCGCTCCGGAAGTTGCATTGTAGGACGTATTGTAACACGTACTGGTAGTTGAAAGAGCTAAGCCAGCAGAACCACCATTAGCAGTGAATGTGATGTTAGGATCGAGTACTCCACCGGCCACCCAAAGCACTCCCCCGCCACCACCGCCACCCGGTCCCGTACAATCGGTAACAGCAGGATTATTATTTGTTGAACCTCCCAATCCGCCGTTTGCCGTTATGTTGACCGGATCAAGATAGTTTTGAATATCCAGGCAAATAGTTCCTCCGGCTCCACCACCACCAGCACCCTCATTTACGGTTTGACCGTTTTGATCAACTCCGTTTGAAATGATTGAATGTCCATTAGCCACCAGATAAAGAGATGCTAGAATCACTATGCCGCCGCCATTGGTTCCACCGAACATGGCACCTCCGCCATCGCCTTGCCCTGTTCCTCCTGCACCACCAAGAAAAATCCTTCCCGTTGTATAGTCTAATGCTATACCACCAATGCCCTGTACATTAGGATTCGCACAGCTATTATCTCCATAACCACCAAGGCCGCCTCCTCCATAGTTGCCTCCGCCTCCGCCTCCTGAATTATTTGGATTACCACCGCCTCCTCCATTGGCAAGTTTCGCACGGCCACCGCTTTGTGTGGCATTCACGTACTCTGCTATTCCTTCGCCTTTATAGCCACCATTGCAGTTGGTCACCGATACATACCAGTTTGTGTTGTTGCAAATGAAATTTCCGGTGTTGCATGGCGACTGACCACGAAAGCCCGTTCCGCTTACATCAATGTCAGCATTTAAGGTTACAATCCCTCCCGACTCAAATACGAGCACACCGCCGGTTGAACCGTTCCACGCTTGAGCGGTTAAAGTACCGTCCACCGTTGCGCCGCAATAGAAAGGCACTGATACAATTTGCACTTCGCCGGACGGAACCGTGTAAGTTTTTGTGAGAGCACTGACTAGGGTAATAGTAGTTCCTGAAATATTTCCTATGTAGGCAAATTCAAAATGTCCGCAATCGTTATAGTTAGTGATATCACCGTAACTGGATGTATTTCCTGTGGAAATGCTCACACCCTTCATTTGAATAATCATGATCTTATCACCAATGCTGAAACCCGCTACCGAGCTTACAGTTAAATCTAATCCTACGATTGACGTAACCGAGGCATAGCTATTGATGATTCCTGCAATAGAAGTTTGACTGAATCCCTTTGAGGGAATCAACAGAGCTACGGAAATTAACAGGAATAAATGCCTGCGAATAGAAGGTAGTAAGGTGGTCATCAGGAAAAACATGAGGTGAGCAAATGAACAGATTTTTTTTCAACTGCGGAAGTTAAAGATGATTTCATTCCTGCATTGTGGAAAAGCTCTGTCTGTAATTAAAGAGATTGCAATTTAAAACATTGATCTTCGAAACTTGATGATTTAAGTAAATTTGTTTCAATCACCAAAATTGATCTTTATGAATAAGACATTCATTACAATCGGGAGAATCATTTTCGCGTTGGCAATTGCCATGATTGGGCTTGGACATTTCACTGACACAGCAAATATGCGTACTTACGTTCCATCGTCATTCAGCGCCATTGCAACCCCTTTGGTTTACTTCACCGGCGCCTGCGTTTTGCTCGCCGTCATCAGTTTTCTTATAAATCGGTACACAAAATGGGCAGGAATACTTTTTTCCATTTACCTGATTATCTTAATTCTGTTTGTTCATCTTCCCGGCGCTTCAAGCAGTGATCCGGCTACAATGCACGCTCACATGAGTGATCTTGTAAAAGACGCCGGTCTATTGGGAGCAGCCCTGATGGTTACGGGGATGTCCGGCAATAAGTGAGAAGAACAGAAATTGGAGCTGCCTTATCAATACAAGAGAATTGAAATTTCTCTTCAGTGAATTCCGTTGAACAAGCGGCTCCATCTGATTTTATCTCCGAATGTTCCATTGGTGTTCCAACTCATCCAGATGAACCACGCTTTGCCTACAATATGATCTTCGGGAACGAATCCCCAATACCGGGAGTCCTGCGAGTTATGGCGGTTGTCTCCCATCATCCAGTAGTAATCCATTTTGAAGGTATAAGTTGTGGCTTCCGTTCCATCGATGATAATCTTTCCGTCTTTAGTTACATCGAGCTTGTGTCCTTCATATTGTGAAATCAATCGTTGATAGAGCGCGATGTTATCCGTTGAAATATTTACGGTCACTCCTTTTTTTGGAATCACAATCGGGCCGTAGTTGTCGATGTTGAAAGGATAATGTTTTGGATCAGCAGGAAAAATCGCATCACCCAAAGTAGGAATATCTCCTTTCTTTTGAATCAGCGGCTCCACAGATTTCACATTGCCGAGTTTCTTCAAACCATTGGCCTGATCTACGGTGAGAAAAAAGAAAAATTGTCCGGGTACATTCGTGGGGCTGCCCGGATCGATGCCCATGTCATGAAGCACCCGGTCATTGATCGGGGTGCCGTCAGTATTCACAAAGTAATCGAGTTGTTGGCCGGGATATTCTTTATTCGGCTTGCCGTTGATGTAAACCTTGCTGTCAATAATCTGCAGGGTGTCTCCGGGAATAGCAATACAGCGCTTGATATAATTTTCTTTTTTGTCAACGGGTCGTGAGTCATCATCAGCCGGCCAATTAAAAACGACGACATCATTGTTATGAATTTTCTCAAAGCCGGGAAGCCGCATGTAAGGAAGATGAATCCAGGTGAGATAACTTTTTCCTCCGATCAGCGGCATAGTGTTGTGAGCGAATGGAAATGAAAGCGGCGTCATCGGAATACGTGCACCATAATGCATCTTACTCACAAAAAGAAAATCACCTACGAGCAATGATTTCTCCATTGAAGGAGTGGGAATCGTGTACGCTTCCATCACAAACGTGCGAATGATCGTTGCCGCGATCACGGCGAAAATCAGTGCATCAACCCACTCGCGTGTTTTGGATTTTTTCTTTTTAGGTTTCTTGGTTGAGGAAGCAGATTTCTTCTCTGTTTTTGTTGCCATGGAAATTGTTAATCGTTATTTGTTGATGGTGAAAAGTGCTAAGGTTATTTTATTGAATGCACAATTGAATTTTCACTGCTGATTCAGGACTTCCCTGAATTCAAAAAATCCTCTCCTGTCATGAATCCATTCTGCTGCGAAAAGAGCACCGCGTGCAAATCCTTCTCTCGAAAATGCCTCGTGGCTGATCATGATTTCATCGACATCCGATGTGTATTTCACTTCATGAATTCCTTTCACCTCTCCTTCGCGCCGCGACAAAATTATCAATTCGTCACTCTTGTCTGATTTATGATTCACCCAGCGCTTTTTTGAGAGCGAGTGATTCAAAATATCTTTTGCCAGCGTCACCGCTGTTCCGCTTGGTGCATCCTTTTTTTGTGTATGATGAATCTCGGTGATGCTCGGCTCATAATCATTTCTGCCCTTCATGAGCTGAGCAAGTTTTCGGTTCATTTCAAAAAGAATATTTACCCCGATGCTGAAGTTGCTAGCATAAACGATAGCACCATTGGTTTTCTTGCATTCATCCTTCACCTGCTGAAGATGATCGTTCCAGCCGGTAGTGCCGATCACCATAGGCACATGTGCCATGAGGCACGAGGCAATATTTTGCAAAACCACTTCCGGATTGCTGAAGTCAATCGCCGCATCGGCATTCCTCAATTGAAAGTGGGTAAGTTCATTCTTGTTTGCAGAATTTATTTTCAGAACGATCTTATGCTTCCCTTCTTTAAGAATGATTTCTTCAATCATCTTTCCCATTTTGCCGTAACCGATGAGTGCAATTTTCATTGGTAGGAAATTATTTCAGGTTGAGAGAAATTGACAAGCCCGGCGCCGGCCTGAATGAACTTGCGTAAAAAATTTCCGGTTGCACATTCAGGGAAAGATTTTCACTCACATCAAAGTGATAGAGGTGCGCGTCGACGACTGCATCGAGAATATTAAGAATGTAAATCGCTGTGCCTGCAAGGAGTGAAATGGTGAAATAGCGGCGATAGTCATCTTCTATTTGCAACAAATCAGTCGTGGAATATTTATTAAGGTCAACAGTCGATTTTGAAAAGATGTTATTCAGAATTAAGTATTGCGGATCTCCGGTTGCAGACGAATCAGCAACTCTTGAATCAAGATTTTTTTTCACGGTGAAATAAACATTTCCATTGTAGTAAGCGAAATAAGCCGCTGTTCCCAATGCGGCGTAAACAATCGGCACTTTCCAATATTTCTTATTATAGACTTGCCCGGCTCCGGGGATCACGGCCGAAGCAATTCCCGCAAATAATGGTGAATGGATTTTTTCCTTTGTCGAATCGCCGGTTAAAGAAGATTCAGATTTTATTTTCAATGAATCCTGAGCGCAACAGGGCAGTTGCGATAAACTCATTAAACTAAAAACAAGAATAAAAAAGTAATTCCTCAAAGCAAAAATTCAGTGCAGCAAAGGTAACGCATGAGAGCGAGGAAGATTGTTCCCCTCAGCTATGATCCTCCTTCAAGCAATTCACTCAATTTTGCTTCACCATATGTTTTGTGTCAATCAACTTACCATCGACAACAAGTGAATAATTGTAAACTCCATCTTCCAGTTCTGATGTTCCAACACTTAATTGACTATAGCCGCGATCAATTACTTCTATGTGATTGATTTCGACGCCAAGCTGATCAGTGAAAATTATTTCTGCTTTTACAACTGAGTTGGGCAAATGGAATGGAATAACTGTATTGCCATTGTTTGGATTAGGAATGCAATTGCCTAAAAGAATTTCATTGGGAGCGATCAAATCAACTTTTTGTGGTGAATTATTTGAATCTCCACCGTCGGAAGAGCGCATGACCAATTGATTGCAACATCCGTTTACCTGATCTTGCAATAGCTGGAGCTGCGTTTGAAGATTGATCACTTGATTTTGCAGATCAGTTACCTGATTTTGTACTACATCATTTTTTGAATTTACGTCTTGTAGAGCTGAAGTCACAAGAGGAATTATCTCTTGATAATTCAGAACCTTGATTGTAATTGAATCAGATATTTGACCCATCGTATCGCTCAATGGAATGGAAATCGTTTGGACCATATTGGGTAAAATATTCTCTACATCTTGCGCAATAAATCCAAACTGTTTTTCTTGAGGAAAGTGGAATGTTGGATATTGAATTGTATCGAAGTAGTAACTTGAAGGTTGTAACTGATTTATCCATTGCAGGGCATCATCGCCGGAAATGGCTTCGATATTCTGCTTTAAGTTTGCATCCGATACATTCCAACTTCCTGTGCCTCCCATATTGTACGGCGTTCCGAGAACATAAAAATTTCCTGTAACCTTCGCATCGCCCGCAAAGTATCCTGCCCAGGCAACATTCCCACCTCCAGCAGTACCATATACTCCATAATTTGTTGCAGCACCACCAGTAATGTCAGAGGCTGAACCATATACTCCATAGTTTGTGGACGTAGCGCCATTAGTTGTACTGGCCTTGCCCCACACTCCATAATTGGACGTTGTTGCAGCTATTCCGACTCCAGTAGCGTCACCTGCAACACCAAAGTTAGTCAGCGCCGGCCTGCTCGGATCACTTTGGCCATAGACTCCATAGTTTGTTCCATTGCTTGATGAAGCTTTAAAAAAACCTCCGTAGGACGCATTAGTTCCAGTCGCTCCTTGACCAAATACACCAAAGTTTTGATACGCGGCATTATCTGACAGTGAATAAATACCGTAAGTTGGCGTTGTTGAGTTTCCCGGACCACTAATATGGAAATAAGCGCAAATGCCATTGGTACTTGTAGTTGAAGGAGTGGCGGTGATCCTTAATGCATTTTGCGAAGATGAATTTAAATTACCGTTATGCACTTCTAAGGAAGCCACTGGAGAAGTACCTGAAGGATCTCCAACAAGTATATTATCCTGTGCACTGGTTGCAGAGTTTTGATTGAAGATATCTAAATCTCCAGTCGATGTTTGTGTGAACTCTGTAAACAAAGAGCTTGAATAAGATAGACGGAGATTCGCAATTGAACCGCTATTTTCTCGAATTTCAACTCTTGCAGCGGGATTCCAAATGCTAACATTATTACCTATTCCGAGTAAACCATTGCTTTTGATTGTCACCCGCTCAGTATTGTTTGTAAAGAAGTTGATCGGTAAAGCATTTGATCCTGTTTCAATAGTTTTTAGTTGTAATGGAGAATTTGAAGCGCCATCAGTTCCTAAGTATTGAGTTGTTGAGGTTACGTTATCTCCTCCGGTAATGTGCCATTGAGCTTGTACATTGGAAGCTATGAACCACGGAAGAAACAATAACAGAATAAAGATTATCTTTTTCATGTTAAATTTAATTTAAAGGTTAATGAATTAGTGTACAATTGAAATCATCTGTGAAAATGAGTTTTGAGCTTGTTCAATCCTTAACAAGTACAACCCATTAGGAAGACCTCTCACTTTAATTTCAGATATTGGTTGTGATACAGATGAGATGTAAACAAGATCCCCAAAAGCATTTACCATCGTTACTTCGCTCGGAGCTCTAAGTTTGCATTGAATGGTAATTTGATCACTTACCGGATTTGGACCAATTGAACAGAAATAATTCAAGGGATCTTGAATTCCTGTAGAAAAACTACAACCTAAACTATCAGTAGTGACACAGATATCGTCAACATAATAGTAGGTGCACAATTCATGGTTACCATTATACCAATATCGAATTGTATCTGCGTGTGCGTTATCAAAAAAATTCCCAACGGTGAGGAAATTATAATTTGAGTCCGCAATGAATGATCCATTCAGAGTAACCCATCCGAGCGTATCAGTTACTATGCTATCAGACCAAAACTGGCAATAGTTATTGTTTGGCTGGTCAGGTTGAAATAATTTCTGATAAGTAGAGAATAACATTCCAAGTTTGTTCATGGCGCCATTCGATCCCTGATTGCGAGATGAAACAGAACTTACTTTCATTGACACATAATAGCGCGTTCCAACTGTTAAGGAACTTGAAAGCTGTATTCCAATCTTCTCGTAATATTCCGGTAATGGATACAGACAGTATGTCCAAAATCCGCAGTACGCGACACCTGTAGCAGCGTATCTGCAACTAAACGTATTGCATGGAACAGAAACTGGAGCAAGCTGACCGCTACAGCAGGCATTAAAATAATCCGGCGTATTCTGAGCAATGTACCATCCTTGAGCTCTCCAAACTTGCCCTGAAAAATCTGGACAAGAGACTGTATCCTCAAAACTTGGATTGGGTACAAGATTTTGTGCACTAGCGGCTACGGCAATTAGTAGAAGCAAAAGAGAGAGATGTTTCTTCATTGAAATGAATTTTTTAAAGAAGAAAATTAAGTGAAAGTTTGCCTTCGTTGCCTGCTTAGCAGTCAGAGCGAAGGCATCACTCATACCAACTCTTGCCGAGCAATTGGTGTTTACACAAGATGCAATGCGCGTCAGGAGTTATGCAGAGTTGAAAGGAGTTTGATGCAAAGAAGAGTTTTTTGAACGATAGAGGATTGAAAAAAATTATTATACCAGATAAGAGACGCAGAAGATCCCTAAACAAGGGAAACAGAAAGTAGGGTCTGATAAGCATGCAGCAAAAGTTTTAATAGGTGTTTTTAAAACTTTGCCCATTCGAAGATATTCGCTGGTATGCAAACAACCAAATAAAAAATTAAATCACTTTGCTACTTCCACTCCGTTACATACCCGTGCCTGCCTGTCAAAAACATTTTGCTTGAGCCATCAAGTGATTTATACATACCCCAATCAGGAATCATCGCATCACCATTATCATCGTGAGTAAAACTCCATGTTACTCCGCCATCACTGGTAATAATACTTTGCGAGTAAGTGGATAAAGCAAATCCTTGCTGTGCATTTCTAAATCGAATGTCAATCAAAGCCTCACCCTTTATATCGCCGGGGTCCTGGTTCATGTAAACATTCGTCCAGGTTTGTCCGCCATCACTAGTATGATTGATCACCGGAAATTTTCCTAATCCCGTTTGATCATAATAACCTGCAGCCCATCCATTATTACTATCTGTGAACCAAACAGAGGTGATAAAATAATTTTCACTGCTGTAAGTGTTACTCCAAGTGGCACCGTCGTCGGTTGTTCGCCAAATGCATTTGTACGATTGTTCATCATAAGCAGCAGCTATTCCGGTACTGCCACTTACGAAATAATAATCGACAAAAGAAACCCCCGCAGTCTGAATAGTTGCCCAGGTATTTCCACCATCAGTAGTTTTATAAATCACTTGATCTCCGCTGATAAATCCCGTGTCTTTATTCTGAAAATAAACCGCACTGATAATTCCTCCGGGCATGTTCATTACTGACCATGTACTGCCTCCATCTGTTGTTTTGTAAGCGCTGTAAGAAGTAAGCCCAAAGCCATGAAGAGCGTCAGCAAAATCCAGCTTCAAGAAATATTTCTCACTAGCAACAGATGACCACGATTGACTTCCATTGCCCGTATGCCATACCGTGCCTGCATCATCAACAGTCCATCCTTCATTGTCATTAATGAATGAAGAAGCAAGCAGTGTATGGGTAGTGATGGAATCCGTCACAAAATCGGCACTTGTTTGTGCACTGCTAACGAATGAACTTGCCAGCAGTGACATGGTGAAAAACAATTTGAATTTTTTCATCTCTGATTTTTTTTAAAGATGAGGTTATTAAACTTCAGTATTCTATTGCAACATAATCTTCATGGTGCTAACCTGATCATCCGTTTTTAATTGCACGAGATAAATTCCATCTGCCAATTGATTGCGATTTAATTCAATACTGTGATCACCTGCATCCAGATTTTCATCGAGCACTGTACTTATTTTCTTCCCTGATAAATCATATAGCTCAATCACTGTGTGTGAATTTTCTGAGAGCGAAAAAGAAATAACTGCTGTTGTTGAAAAGGGATTGGGATAAACGTCGAGAGCATTTGATGCGTCTTCTTCTGCACTTAAACGCAATGTTGTAGTAAAGTGCTGCTTCGCTGACCAATCAGAAGTTACCGTTGGATTGGTGCTGCAAACAGACCTTACTTGCCAGGTATAAGATGTGTTTGCACTTAATCCCATAATGGTTTTTGTTGTGCTCATTGAGTTTGTCTGAGTCCAGGTGCTGCTGTTACTTGCTTTATATTTTACCTGATATTTGATTGCACCGCTTACCGCATCCCAATTCAACGTCGCTTTTGTGCTCATGATATTCGTTGAGCTTTGACCTGTTGGAGCACTACACGAAGAAGCAGGAGAGTATTGCCAGAAATCTTGAATGAATTCCGTGTAACTTACTTCCCCCGTTCCCACATATCCGTTAACTCCAATAGCAAATCCTACGGCAGAAAACCTGGGCGTGCCGGGGAAATCTGCTTTCTCGCTCCACGAATCAGTGGTAGGATCATATTCCCACGTATCATTGTACACTACAGTAGTTCCCGAACCATCATCAAAGCCACCAGTCACATATCCCTTACCATTTGTTGCAAAACCTGCGGCTGCAATTCGTCCCGGACCAGGGCACGGAGTTTTTTCCGTCCAAGTATTTGCAGTTGTATCATACTCCCAGATTTCCTTTGAGGCCCCAGTTGTAAAAATGATGCCTGTAGTAATGTAACCCTTGCCGCCAATTGAAAATGCAACTGCCTCCTTTCTGCCTTTTGTGAGACTTGCAATTTCAGTCCATTTATTTGTACTTGGATCATACTTAAAGAAATCTTTCTTGTATTTACCTCCATCAGTAAAACCAGAACCTAAGTAACCTTTATTGCCAATAGAGAATCCTACAGCCTGGTAACGTGGATCTCCTGGAAAATTTGCTTTCTTCGCCCAAGTATTTGCCGCAGGATCATATTGCCAGAAATCATTAATGGCACCCGTTACACCTGTGCCCGTTCCGGCGTATCCATAGTTCCCAATTGAAAATCCGACTGCGTACCGTCTTTCATTCGGAAAGTCTGATTCCTGAGTCCAGACATTCGAAGAAGGGTCGTATTTCCAAAAATCCAATTTACCTTCCGTATAATTTACTCCTGAACCTAAGTAGCCTACATTTCCAATACTAAATCCAAAAGCATCTTTTCTGATTCCTCCGCCAAAGTCTGCTTCTTGCACCCATATATTTTGAGCTCTGCTATTTAATGAACCAAAAATAAAAGGTAGGATGACGAGTAAACTGGATGATTTCATAAGATTGTTTTAGCCATTTAAATTAAACAGATTGTTGTTAGTCAATGTAACTTCACTTTTCAATAATAAGTTTAGTGAGATACGCTACTGAGTTTATTGATACTTTTACCCAATAAAAACCGGAAGGAAGATTAACCCCGGAAATGTCCTTATTAATCAATCCCCCATCCATTAATTCATTAAAAGCTTGAACAACTTTACCCGCTTGATCGAGAATCTCGATTTTTGCTTCCGTATTAAGTTCTTGTGGAAGTTGGAGTGAGATTTCGAAGTTACCGTCCGAGGGATTTGGATAAGCGGTGAGCAAATTATCGTCGTAGCTTGCTGAATCAGTAGCTCCTAATCTCACACAACTTGCACAGGAAGGAGTTCCTGAACAATAAGCCAATGTAAAATTAGAAGGGCCATTAGTTGCAGTGCCATTGTTTGGAGAACAATAAGAGATAACCCTCCAGTTATAGGTTGTACTGCCGGCAACTGTATTATAAACCACATAAGGACTTGTTGCGGGGTCAACCGTATTCCAGCTTCCCCCGGATTTTCTATACTGTAACACATAACGAGGCACACAGGGGTCCATGTTCCAGCTTAGCGTTTCACAATAAGTACCTGCAGCCGCATTTAAGTTATTAGGAGGAGCACATGCCGCAGATAGCTCAAATTTTACTACATAAAAGTCTTCCAAATAAGTGGCACTCCAAATTTCACCTGCGAAAATGTAAGAACCATCTGGGCACTTTTTAATGCTATGGGCTTCGTCGTCGCCAGCATCGCCTAAAGATTCGTCCCATTGTTCCGTACCCGAAGAACTTAGTTTGAGCAGCCAAGCATCAGAAGTATTGAAACCGTTATTACATGTTACGTCATAAACACCTCCATTTGAAGTTTCGTCTGCCGCTACTAAATAGCCCCCATCACATGTCTGCACCGCGCAATATCCTTCATCGTTTTTGCTACCTCCATAATTGAGTCCATCATCCAAATCACAACCTGAAGACCATTGATTGCTTCCTGTAGCGCTTATCTTCAAATCATACACATCATGTTGATTAGCGTTAAAACAGTGCATTTGGCCTGGATGATGAACTCCGGTCGACAAATAGTAATAAGTGCCGCCACTTTGCACTTCGATAACATTATGTCCACCCTGATCACGACTGCTAGAACCCAATGAAAGATCTCCGTAGTTTTGTGGCCATGTCGAAAGAACAGCGCCAGTATTATCTATTTTAACCATCATATCTTGCATTTGGTAATCGGCATCGCAAGCCGGCAAAACCCTGTGACCATGTAATAGCCTTGATGATCAATCGTCATACCCTTGGCAAAATCTTTATGGTTACTGCTAGGATAACCTCCTTCTTCAATTACGTTCCAATGAAGATAATAAGTACTAGGATCAACAGCAAAAATCCAATATTCACCACCACTACTGGGATCAAGAGTAACGCTGTTGGCAGCAAAAGTTCCATCATCTTGATTTCCTGTTCCTGCAGCAACAATATAATACCCTGTTGTTGGATCTTCTTTAACATCGTAACCATTATCATTACCTGAGCCGCCGTATTCATGTTCCGACCCTGTTACCAAACTTCCACTCAAGTCAACTATGAACAACCATACATTTGAATTTGCAGTCGTTCCAAAGGCCGTAGATTGTTTAGATCCAACTATAAGAATATTTTTGTTTGCCAATTGCTCAGCGGCATAAGCAACATCGTCTAAAGTTCCGCCAAAAGTGTAGGCCCAAACTTCGTTTCCATTTTTATCTAGTCGAATAACAAATGCATCCTTATTGTTAGAACCATTTGTATTGGTTTCGCCTACGACTATAAAACCGTCATCTTTTATTCCATCATTATTGGCATCAATTGGTTCAACATCCCAGGCAATATCATCGCCATACTTGTAATCTCTTGTATATGGCCAATTATAACTTGCATTTACTGTTCCATCATCAACAAAAATGTTTGATAAGGTACATTGCGCAGTTGCAGTTGAAATTTGAACGAAGAAGAAAGCGAGGATAAGTAGAATAACAGAGCGAAGGTTTGTTTTCATAATCGTGAATTTTAAGCCTAGGAAAACAATAAGCTAAACTATCACATTCTAATACTCTTTTGTATTATGTCTTTGTTAAGCTATTTTACTCTTTGCATTGATCTGTCTTTATCTTCCTTCATAAAGGACTTGCCTTGTCAAATCTCTTTTAATCAAATGAATATTTTATTGATTTCTGTCAAACTATAAAGTCTTTTAATTTCAAAAACAATAACAGAGTGATTACAGGAATGTGCGTTTAGTATCAATTACTATTCCCAACCGATACAAAATGAGAGAATCCTCATCCTCCGCAATCCTCATATCATGCTCTTACCCGTGGTTGGTGTCCGCACCAACCACTCTTTTCGCACTAGTTGGTAGCTCGACAAAGCGAGCGAGCGCCGTTGTCGGTGTTTGACCACCGATAACTGTAGCGTGAACAGGTAGTGTGTGCGTTGTCATTAAAAAATGGTTTAGACATGATCCATGTAATGTGTAATGAATCCCCAATCATCAATGTTTAGTAAGTAATACCGCACTTGAAAAGTAATAATCTTCCAGCACATCTGCCAACCGCCATTTCTCTTGTACTGGATTGTTGTGGATGTAATCAAGTTTTTTAGCCGTTGTTAGTTTTCAGCCGAGTTGTCGTCGGCAATCAGCAATATCATTTCCGCAGCTCGCATATCATGCTCTCTATCGAGCATAACATGCAATCATGCGGGCATTAGATGCTTCCTAACCTTCCTTTCAAGCAATAATAAAAGCATAACATGCGATCTGGAACACCTTTCATGCGATAATGAAAGCACATCATGCAATAATGAAAGCATAACATGCGATCTGGAACACCTTTCATGCGATAATGAGGGCACATCAAGCAATAATGAAAGCATATCATGCAATCTTGAACGCCTTTGATGCTTTCTAACTTCCCTTCCATGCGATTCTGAGATCATTTTGTCATTTATCCAATCTCAATAATTTTCTTTTTTAAAAAGCACTGCCAAATCTTCCTATTCAGATGCTTGTCACATCAAGATGTGATTGCAATCCGCCTATTCGCCATAGTATGTTTGCACCGTTAAAATTATTTAATCACAAAAAACAATTAAACAATGAAAAAAAATGTAGAAGCGCAAAACAGCGCTATTCGCAAAACGTCAGAGTATTTGCACAACAACAGCGGAAAGTGGGCCGGTAATCAACCCGTCACCGATACGCTTACTGTCGTCGATGGCAACATTACGTTGATCGACCAGAACACGTCTAAGATGGAACTTACGCTTACCGGTTACGCCACTGATAAGCAGAACAAGCGCATTCTTTGCATGAATGATCTACTTATATTATGCGGCGGCATCAAATCGTATGCGATTGTGGCCAACATGCCTCAACTTTATGATTTGGTCAACTATCCGCCATCAAAGCTCGAGCAGGGTAGAGACACGCTTTTCCTTGCAGCGGCTGACATTATCATCGGCGCAGCCACAGATAATCTCGCCAACCTTGCTCCTTACAATGTGAAGCAACCGCAGATTGACAATGCGCAAAAGTCCCGCGACAATTATGCAGCGGTTATTTCAATGCCGAAAGATCAGATCGCAGAACGATCCGCAGCGCGTCAGGCGGCCGAGCAACTTATTTCAGATACCATGTTGCTCATGAAGAATCGCCTTGATTCGAACATGCTCGCATTCCGTACTTCTGATCCTGATTTCTATAACGGCTATCAGGCATCTCGAAAAATCGATGATCCCCCAAAGCGCCATCGCGCTATTCAGGGCAAAGTCACGGTATCAGATTCAGGTGCGCCTGTTTCTAATGTCACAATTCAGTCTAGTGCAGAGGTTCCTGAAAAGAAGAGCGGAGCAAAAGGAAACTTCTTCTATCAAACGCATCCGGTCGGCACATATAATATCACCTTCAGCAAAGCCGGTTTTCAGTCAGTCACAAAATCAGTAAATGTGATTGATGGAGAAAGAACGGAGGTAGATATCACTTTGCAAGCAGCCGCATAACGTTTTCAAATCAGAATCTTTGCAAAGCCAGCCCTTAGAAACTCTGAGGGCTTTCTTGTTTTTAGAATATGCTTCGCTTCGGCCAAAAAGAGTATCAGGCTATTAATCTCCTGAAAGCAATTCACTCAACCGCTCAAGATCGCCATCAGAATAAAATTGAATAATGATTTCTCCTTTTCCGAGCCGCTTTCTTTTGATCTGAACTTTTGTGGAGAGGTGGGAAGAAATTTTTTCCTGCAAACGCTGATAAGCAAATGGCAGAGTTGGAGATTTTTTTTCTGTCCTCTTATTTCCTCCGGTGAAGCTGCGCACTAATTCTTCAGTTTGCCGAACCGAAAGTTCCTTCGAAGAAATTTCTTTGAACAGATGCAATTGCACAACGGGATCTTCAATGCTAATCAGAGCGCGTGCGTGTGCCATGGTAATCTTCTTCGCCTTGATTGCTTGTTGAATTTCCGGAGGCAGTTTGAGCAGTCGCAAATAATTTGTCACGGTGGTGCGATCACGACCGACTTTCTCTGCTAAATCTTCTTGTTTCAAGTTGCATTCATCGATCAGTCTCTTGTAATTGATTGCAACTTCGATAGCATTCAGATCTTCGCGGTGTGTGTTTTCGATGAGAGCCATTTCGAGCATCTGCTCATCGTCAGCACTGCGAACGAACGCCGGAATTTCCGAAAGCCCTGCCAGCTTCGCGGCGCGCAATCTTCTTTCTCCGGCTATCAGCTGAAATTTCTTCACACCGATTTTTCTGACAGTGATCGGTTGAATCACGCCATGAATGCGCATCGAGTTGGCCAATTCATTCATCGCCTGCTCATCGAAATCATGCCGCGGCTGAAACGGATTCACTTCGATCTGCGAAAGCGGCAGTGCATTCGATGTGCCGAGCAGTGTTGTTTCACTGGCCAACGAAGAATCCATGCCTTCAAGCAATGCACGAATTCCTTTTCCTAAATCATCCCTCTTATTCGTCATCTTCAATTGCAATGAGCTTTTGAGCTGAAATTTTTTCTTTGCCATTCAACTGCAAAATTTCGTGAGCGAGATTGAGATAGTTAATGGCGCCTTTGCTTTCTGCATCATACATGATCACACTTTTTCCAAAGCTCGGCGCTTCACCCAATCGCGTGTTGCGGTGAATGATGGTGTCGAAGGAAAGATCAGCAAAGTGTCGCTTTACTTCTTCCACCACCTGGTTTGAAAGACGAAGTCTGCTGTCATACATCGTGAGCAGAATTCCTTCAATCTCGAGCTCAGGATTCAAACGGCTCTGAACGATTTTGATTGTATTCAGCAATTTGCCCAATCCTTCAAGAGCAAAATATTCGCACTGAACAGGAATGATGACTGAATCGGCAGCCGTCAGCGCGTTCACAGTTATTAATCCAAGAGAGGGCGAACAATCGATTATGATGTATTCATATTGATCGCGCACTTCATCAATCACATTACGCATGATCTTCTCGCGCTCAGAATGATTGATCAATTCAATTTCTGCACCCACGAGATCCAGGTGTGCAGGAACGAGATCCAGATGAGGAGTTTTTGTTTTGACAATCGCTGAGGCAATTTCATTTTCACCGATCAGGCATTCGTAAATGCTGGTGGTCACATGCCGTGGATCAACCCCAATACCTGACGTTGCATTTGCCTGCGGATCGGCATCAATCAATAATGTTTTGTGCTCGAGCACAGCGAATGAGGCTGCAAGGTTTATTGCAGTAGTGGTTTTGCCTACGCCGCCTTTCTGGTTTGCAATTGCGATAACTTTTGCCATTTCTTCTCTGATAATTTTGATTCTTTAAAGTTACAAACTTCGATAAGCGTTCACGTTCTCGAAATGAAAGTTATTCACACAATGAGGATAAGTGATAGTGAGATATGTGTTTGTTGTATCAAGAAGCCTCCATTTTTTTTGAAAGTCGAAAAACTAAGTGGATTTGAAACATGCGTTATAGTTTTCCGTACTGATAAACAAACCCGCTCCCCCAGATTACATTGCCCGCTCATTGCTGAAACCCCAGCAGCAAAGTTTGTGAGGGGTTTCAGTTGATATGAAGTATATTTGAGTAATGAGGCCTCCTATCCTTTACCCGGCATGTTTGATTACATGAAGCGCCTCTGATTTTCTGACACCCCGCTGAATGAGATTCGTGATGAAGTAAGTATTTGATATTTCGTCATTCTCAAACTAAATTAAAAATGAAGCTCTACCACCAAATCGCTGTGCTTCTGATTATCATCAGTTTCGCTGCTGATGCACATGACAGAAGACTCGACAGCCTTTTAAAGGCAGGAAATACTAACCTCTATAACGGAAATTATAACGAGGCAATCAGTGATTTTTATGAACGGAAAAACAGAAGCACAGAACTGGGTGATTCTTCTTCATTGGCTGAGTCGCTGACATATCTTGGCGAAGCCTGTCGAGCTTCACGGCAATTCGATCTTGGATTGTCATTTCTTCGGCAAGCCCTTGAAATAAGTTCGCAGATCCGGGATTCTTTTTACATCGCCAAGTCACTGAACAGAATGGCGGCCATCGAATATGAGAAGAAGGATACTGTTGCTTCTCTCAATCACGCGAAAAACGCTCTGGACATTTCGATGCATCTTCACAATGCAAATTTATCGGCGAACAATCTCAATATCATCGGGGCGATTTATACTTCGAAAGGCGAATACCGCGAAGCAATTCATTATTATGACCAGGCGAGACAACGCATGATCACACTCAACGATCAATCCGATTTGCCTAATGTGCTTAACAACATAGCGAATAATTATTTTCTGCTCGGACAATACCGGTCAGCATTGCCTTATGCAGAACAATCTTTTCAGCTTGCCACAAAAGAGAACACTCTTGTTTACATTCTTGAATCTTGCCGTCAGCTTACGAGGTCATACAGGAGTCTCGGCAACTATGTAAAAGCGCTGGAGTACAGTGAAAAAGCGACGGCCTACAATGAGCAATATCAGTCACAGCTTGAGAAGGCCATGCAATCCATGAATGAACTCAGGCGTGTCAACGATTCTACGTCCAGACAGAATGCATACCTGACGCAGGCGAATGAAGAGAGAAGCCATTTGCTCAGCGTTCAATCAAATCTAAACACGTTTGCAATCGCCGCCTTAATTCTCATGGCAATCGTTGCGGGATTGTTGTTCATTCTTTACCATCTGCGAAAAAGGAATTTACTGCTGCTGCGTGAACAAAATGCTTTGGTAGCAAAGCAAAAGCATGAATTGCAAAAACTAAATCAGTTGAAGGATACATTGCTCTCTGTTATTGCCCATGATTTCCGGGGACCACTCGTCACACTTCATTCCATGCTTCAATTATTTGACTTGAGTGTTCAAACGAAGGCGGATTGGCGAAAAGCGGAAAAGAAAATAGGAAAATATCTTCATGATACCATTGACACTCTTGACAGCATCATCTTCTGGTCGCGATCGCAAATGCATGGCTTCACGCTCAATAAGGAGGCGTTCAGTCTTCGGAAGTTTTCTGATGAAATAGCCGGTGCGTTTCAGCCGGAGCTTGAAGCCAAGAATCTTTCGTTCACAAATAAAATCCGGGAGTCAGACACTATTGTTTCTGATCGCGATGTTTTAAAAATTATCCTTCGCAACCTTCTCTCGAATGCCATTAAATTTTCCTATCCGGATGGTTCCATCATTTTGTTTGAAAAGAATGAGAAGAATCATATTGCAATTTCATTGCAGGATATGGGTGCAGGCATGAGTTCTGAAGTTAAGGAGAGAATTCTTTCCAACGAGCATGTTACAACGAGAGGAACAAAAAATGAGCAAGGCTCAGGCATGGGATTACTTCTCACACGTGACCTGATCAGTAAGCTGGGTGGCTCCATCGAGATCGAAAGCGAAATCGATCGCGGCAGCACATTTACTGTCTCTCTTCCTGAAATGGATTATCGTACATAAATGAACCTCACCTTACTCAATTAAAAATTCAAACCAAGTTTGGCGAACAGAAATGTTCCGTCAAATCCCATTTGCACAGCATCCCATGCGCCGTCGCTCTCCGTTTCGTAGGGATCATATCCGGTTGCGTCAGAGCCGGCCCCGTACGCCGGATTGTAATCCCACTTCGGATATTGATTGGTGAGATTGAGAGCGCCAATGAACAATGAAATGTTTTTCGTGATGTTGTAGCCCAGGCTTACATCAAATGTGACGGCTCCTTTGTATTTGTACGGTTTCGGATCGTAATCATAGAATTTCAATCCCGACCAGAAATTGGTATGCAGCACAGCTGTGAACTTGTTGTGAGTGTAAGTAATTCCGAAATTGATTTTATAAGGTGGTGCTGAATTTACAAGGAAAGCGCTGTCGCGCGGCCCGAAGTACGAATCTTCTTTGCCTGCGAGAAGATCATTCGTTGTTACTTTATCAACTTTCATTTTGTTCACATTGCCGAGTAATGAAAATGAAAGCCGATCGCTGCTGCTAAGATTCAAATCATAATTCAAAACGAAATCGAGACCGAAGGTGGTAGTGCTCACTGATCCCCGCAGTGCAAATTTTTCAATCGGAGCAAAACGCAGAGCAAGCCGTCCGTTAAATGTGCCGCCGAAGTCACTATAGTTTTCACCTCTCACGGCAACATCAAATATGAATTGATCAGTCACATTAAGAGCAACATCAGCATATGCGCCGACATTTGTGCGGCTTTCATTTACCACGTTTGAAGGACGGAAACCCGGAAAGCCCTGGGAGCCACCGGGACGATTTGTGGTATCGACTGAAATAATGTTTCCAATGGAATCATACGTGGTATCAATGCTCCAGATCAGCGGATAGGTTTGCCATGATTTTTCCTCGCCTGCAAAAATCTGATAGTTCTCATAGCGGAATTCGCCGCCGAATGAAAACGTGAAACCTTTCATCACATCATTCCAATAGCGGTTAAAATCGAGCGTAGCGGTGTTTTGCATCAATTGTGTTCCGCCGTCATCGAAATGAATTCATGTGTGTGGGGTTTAGCAGAGCATGAAAGTGGGAATTTTTGAAAAAAAAGGAATGGTGCTGTAAGGAATTGTCAACAGAAAAGAAAATTCAACATCGCACTAAATCCCGTCGAATCTGCTTATCGTAAATTTGCTTAAAAGTCCCTTCACATGAAATCATTTATTGCATTTGTGAGTCTGTTGCTCACCGTGATTGTTTTGAATTCCTGCGCACAAAAAAATCCTTCGGCGGAAAATAAAAGTGCTCCCGCGGTTTCTTCAGCAAAGCTTTCTGATGAAGAGCTGGCGAAGAAATATCACCAGGCCACATTTGCCGAAGGATGCTTCTGGCACGCTGAAGCAGTTTTTGAAAGCGTGAAAGGTGTGCAGGAAGCCGTGAGCGGTTATGCCGGCGGCACCACAAAAAATCCAACGTATGAGGACGTGGGAACTGAAACTACCGGACATGCCGAGACTGTGAATGTTTACTATGATTCTTCCGTAATTGACTATCCCACACTGCTCAAAGTTTTCTTCGCTTCACAGGATCCCACGCAGGTGAATGGCCAGGGACCTGATCTTGGCAGCTCGTATCGCTCGATTGCTTTTTACCGGAATGCAACCGAGAAAAAGGAAATTGAAGATTATATAGCTAATTTGACTGCTTCAGGAAAATATAACAAGCCGATAGCCACGCAAGTAGTTCCTTTCACCGTGTTTTGGAGAGCGGAAGATTATCACCAGGATTACATTCAGCATCATCCAACGGGTAATCCCTATGTCGAGAACGTAAGCATTCCTGATGTCAAAGAGTTTCAGGCAAAGTTTCCTGAGTTGATTAAGCCGGACAGGAATCTTCTGGCGAAATAGAAAAGCAGGCGCACATTCAGCATGTCATGAATTTAGCGAAAGCGGCGGAGGGAAAATAAATTTCCTCAATGCATCACTATCACTTGCTTCCCTTTAATTAATTCTTTCGGGGTTTCGATGGCATATGTGTAAGCACCCTGCGGCAGATCAGCAGTGGAAACAGTAATGAAGTTGAATACATCACTCACCTTGAATTGCTGCACAGCATTTCCATTCATGTCATACAAAATCAAATTGCCTTGCGAAACTCCCTGCGGAAGCTGGTAGTAAATTTTAGAAGCCGTGAATGAGGGATTGGGGAAAGCGTAAGTGTTATCATCGGATTCAGAAACATCTGAGGTACCCTTAGTTGAACGATGCGACCCATGTTGGTCGGGATTTGTAATCCCGATCTATTCAAAATCAGATTTAAAATCTGATCACTTACAAAGTCCGGATTACCAATCCGGACTAACAAGAAGTGGTGGTGGGAATTCTTGAATTGCTCATGAGAAGGATTAAGTTTTGGGTGAAGAAATGCTTATTATGCTGAAATTCAATGATTCACGATTCATCCCGCCCTCTTTCTGCCCAATGGCTGAAATCTCCGGCTTAATGGCTGGAACTTCCAGCCACGTGGCTTAGGTTTCCAGCCGCATGGCTTAGGTTTCCAGCCGCATGGCTTAGGTTTCCAGCCACGTGGCTTAGGTTTCCAGCCGCATGGCTTAAACCTTCCGCTACATGATCGAAAACGCCAGCCGCATGGCTCCGTTTCTCCGCCATTAAGCCAATCACTTCCGCTGCACGGCTGACTTTTTCGGCTTTATGGCTGCTATTCATTGCTTAGGCTGTGCTTATTGATTCCGAATGATAAACATTATATGTTTCATCCTGTATGTGTTTAGGGAAAATAATTTTTGGGGAGAATGAGGAATGCTTGCACGAGGAGAGGAATTAATTAAAGAATTTACTACATCCGGCTGCGTGGGCCGGTTGCTGTGCCGGAGGCGTTACAGCAAGCAAGCGTTTTTGGTTACTTTTTTCGCGATTGAAAAAAGTATCAAACCATGTTGGTCGGGATTTGTAATCCCGATCTATTCAGAAATCAGATTTAAAATCTGATCACTTACAAAATCCGGATTACTAATCCGGACTAACAAGCTACGTACTGAAAAAAGTTATTTGCGCAGAAGAATAAAAAGTGATGAAAAAAAATGCATAGAAGATGATGTAAACCTTTTTCATTGCATGTGCAAGTTATGATGTGCGCAGCACCGGAAATAAAAATTTGAAGAAGATTTTTCTGGTTACGTGTCACCTTTCTTTTTCCCATTCGTAGCAGATACTAACCTGTATCTCTCTTTTAATTATCTCACCTAAACTTTCTACCGCATGAGCCGAAACACTTTACTCGCCATTATCGCCATCTGCCTCACCATTAATATTCTCGCCGGTGGTTACATTTATCTCTCAAAAGAAAAATCAGAAGCGGCCGCTGCTCCGCAGGTAATTGCCCAGGTTTCTTCTTTGCCTTCCGGTGTTTCGCAGGGCGTAGTGGCAGATTCAGTTTATGCTCAAAAGGAAACTAAAGCCACAGCAGAAGCAGAAGAAGATGTTCAGCAGAAATCACACATCCATGTAATGACGAAGAGCGCCAAGAAGCAGGATGTGATTAACCACCTGAACAAATATTTAAACCTGATGCCATCGTCGCATGCAAAATCGCCCGAAGGGTTCGACCACATTTATTTTTCGCTCGTAAACAAAAGCAATTACACCTTCGATCAGGTCACGATCAACTTCCGCTGTTACCTCCCCAATGGCACGCTGTGGAATGAAAGAGATTTTGTGGTGGGACCCATTGCACCCAATTCATCCGTCGATCAGCTTGTGCCCGATCAACTCCGCGGCAGCCGCGTTGAATGGAAAACGACTTCCATCAAATCGAATGATCTGGATTTCACTTGGCCGAATTGAATAGGCTGGTCACATTATTCCGTCACAAGTTTCTTTTTCTTGTTCGCCCTCTCGCGCATATTCAAAAACTCCACGAGGAATGAGAATGCAATGGCGATGTAGAGATACTTCTTATCAATCTGGAAGTGGAATCCGTCGGCGATCAGGATAAAGGCAATCATCAATAAAAAAGCAAGTGCCAGCATTTTGATTCGTGGATTGCGGTTGATGAATCCGCTAACGCTTCTCGCAAAAAGAATCATGAAAAACATGGCAACAATTACGGCAATGATCATAATCAAAACATTTTCAACCAATCCAATAGCAGTGAGTATCGAATCCACAGAGAACACTACATCAATAATGATGATCTGAACAATGACCGTTGAGAAGCTTGTTGCCTTCTTTAGTGAAACTTCCTCAGATCCCATAATCTTGTGATGAATTTCAATAATCGTTTTGTACAGCAGAAAGAGACCCCCGGCAATCAGGATCAAATCACGAATACTAAAATTGTAACTGCTGAAAGTAACCAGTGGATTTGTGAGGTGAACAAGAAATGAAATCGAAAATAGCAAACCGATTCTTACGAGCAGGGCGAGTGAAAGTCCGGTGATTCTCGCGCGTTGCTGCTTTTCTGGCTGAAGCCGGTCAGCAATAATGGAAATGAAAATAATATTGTCAATCCCCAGTATAATTTCCATGACAATAAGGGTAAGTAAACTCATCCATCCGTCAACAGTGAGTAGAATTCCGAGCATGACCAAATAAATTTTATTAGCAGTAAATTAATAAGAAGAACTGTTCAGTGATACAGCGCACCTGCAATCACGGCTGTCATCAGGCAGGCGATGGTTCCTCCGAGCAAGGAACGAAGACCAAGTTCCGAGAGAGTCTGCCTCTGATTTGGTGCAAGTGCACCGATCCCTCCGATTTGAATTCCTATTGACGAAAAATTTGAAAAGCCGCTTAGGGCATAGGTAGCGATAACAATCGATCGTTGATCAATCAGCATTCCTTTCTTCAGCATATCACCCATAGAAACGTAAGCCACGAATTCATTGATTACCGTTTTCTCTCCGAGCAATTGTCCAATCGAAAGCATGTCGTGAGAAGAAACACCCATAAGCCAGGCCAGCGGCGCAAATGCATATCCGAAAATAAATTCTAGAGAGAGTGCGTCGTAGCGATTGTCAGTCATCGCTTCAATTTTTAAATTGATTCCGTCGATTCTTCCGATTAGATGAAAGATTGCATTCACGGCTGCCATCAGCGCAATAAAAACGACGAGCATTCCGGCAACATTAACCGCAAGCTTCAAACCATCGGTGGTTCCGTTTGCAATGGCATCGAGCACATTGCTTCCGATTTTTTCTTTCGGCACTTTCAAATCTTTCGAAACTTCATCGGGATGTACTTGCGGAAATAATATCTTGGAACATACAATAGCCGCAGGCGCACTCATGATGGATTGCGAGAGCATGTGTAAGGCATAGAACTCCTGCTTTTGAACATCATTACCGCCGAGGAAACTCACGTATGCAGCCAGCACACTTCCTGCTGTATTCGCCATGCCACCAATCATGATACAAAGGATCTCGCTCTTCGTCATTCCCTCGAGGTAAGGACGAATCATCAGCGGAGCTTCAGTTTGTCCAAGAAAAATGTTGGCGGCATTCGAAAGACTTTCCGCTCCTGAAATTTGCTTCATTGTTTTACTCATCACCCAGGCAAATCCAAGCACGATGAACTGCAGCACACCGAGATAATACATCAGAGATGAAAGCGCGGCGAAGAATACAATGTTTGGCAGCACCTGCACTGCAAACACATAGCCCCACGATTGTGATTGATCTGCCAGATTTCCAAAAAGAAATTCCGTTCCCTTGTGTGAAAGCTGAATGAGTTTCACGAAGGAATCGCTTACGAATTCGAAAATATCCCGGAAAACCGGCACATAAAGAATTCCGATTGCAAAAAGAATCTGCAGCATGCAACCGGCTGCAACGAGCTTCCAATCAATTGCCCTGCGATTATTGCTGAACAGGTAACAGATAAACAGGAGAGAGGCAAGACCAAGAGCGCCGCGGAGGAATTCCATTCAAAAAGTTTGCGGCAAGATGGAAATTAATTCGATGATTTGAAAGCTTTAGATTTAGAAGCGTTCAATAAATATTTGCACGGAAGAATTATTGCCGAATCAATTTCGTCACCGATGTTTCATTATTTGCAATCACCTTCAAAAAATAAATTCCTGAAGTGCTGTTCTGTAAAGTGAAATCAATTTCATTGCGGCCTTGATTCAGCGAAGACGTTCTCTTTTCCATCACGTTTCCATACAGGTCAAGGATCTCAATCTGAGCTGAGACGTCTGCCGCCGCATCGATATTGCAGGTAAACGATTGATCGAATGGTGATGGATAACAGAATACCGAATTCAGCAATGACGGATTTTCTTCAAAGGGATTGTTGCCTTCTTCACGGCAGAAATTGAATGGGTTGAACTTCTCAATGAAGGCATCTGTATTTGAAACATTACCGCAGCAGCCGGCATTGTAACTTCCGGTTATCGTTTGAATTGCGTCGAGCATGTCGCCCTTCTTACTCTTGGTAGAGAATGAGACATACATGTTCTTACCAATTTCTATATCCGGTCCATAACTCAGAGTAGAGTGATTCTGCTCATCATTTTTGCCGCCTAGGTAAGTAGCGAACTTGATTGATTGATGCGTGGAGCAAACGTCTACGTCGGTAACTGCAGCAACAAATGCATCGTTGTTCGAAGTTGAGGTTCCGCCATTGAGTGTTTTGTGAGGATAGCTGGTGGGCACATGCGGAAAATTTGTGCTCTTCGTGAGTCCGGCTATAATTACAATTCCCGGCCCGCACGTTGGCTGATAATATCTTAATCCATTTACTTGATCATCACTATTTCCACCGAAGTAAGTTATCCATTTGGCATAACCATCCTTATCAAACTTTGCGATGTAAGCATCAACACTTCCTCCCGGAGTGCTTTGGGCGAGATTGGCAGTGCAAGAAGCCGGATAAGCCAAATCGCCGCTGCTTGTCCACCCTGTCCAGAAAATATTTCCACTTGAATCAAGATCCACTGATCTCCCGCGATCAGCTGCGCTTCCTCCCAGATAATTTGCCCAAACTGGTCCGTCATCAAGGTTGTTCAAATCCCAACGCATAATGAATGCATCTTCAGAAACAGTGGAGATGCCTCCGCTATACACACTATCATAATTAGCGTTCACGGCAAGACCTTTGCTTTCTACGGTTCCGGTTACTACAAGGAAATTATAATTGTTGTTGTGAAAAATCTTTATCCCGTGCCCGCGTTCCTGTCCGCTATTGCTTGAATTTTGTTTGTGAACGCCGGGTCCGCCATAGTAAGTAAACCATGTCATTTGAAGGCAGCTGTTCAGCGAGGCGATAAAGATGTCACCCTTACCTTCAAGGGTATTGTTATAGTGAGGAATGTTGGACTGAAGTCCACTGCTTCCAAAGTTGGTGCTCTCAGTATAGCCGGTTATGTACAACTGGTGGGTAACAGGATGTACAGCTATGCCCAATACTTCATCGACTGTATTGCTATCGCTTGAACCAGATCCACCCATGTATGTCCAGCGTAACAATTGTCCCTGCGAATTGTATTTTGCAACAAAGCCTTCATCGTTGTCATTGGGAACTTTATCATAAACATTTCCGCCGCAGGAAGTGTCGCAACTAAATGCGTTGAAGTTTGTTGCAGCTCCGTTTGTCAATTCACCACCTACATAAATCACTGTGCCACCATTTTCCTGATCAGTGGCCAGGCAATAACCATAAGTGCTTGTGAAGGCGGGAAGAAGTGAATCCGTGCCCAGGAATTTTGACCAAAGCAACTTTCCATCTTTACTATACTTTGCAAGAAAGGAAGCAGGCGCTTTCTTTCCCAGTGTAATTACATTAGGCGGACATGAAGTAGTTTCCCAAGGAAATCCTAAAATATTTTCATTGATGCTTGAAGTTCGCCCCACCACATAAATCGTGTCTTGCGGTCCGCTATCATCGATGGCAATCTGGTCAATGAGTTCTTCATTCGAGAGAAAAACATTGGAGGGAATCCATTTTTCCGCATCATAGTAAGCGCCCCACTGAATCGACGGTAACTGCTGCGAATAGGATGAATAGTCCGTAAACAGCACCATCAAGGTTGCCAATTGAAAAGTGAGAGCAGCTGTGCTTAAGGGGTGAATCCGTTTCATAAAAGGAATATATATTATCTACTAATTCAAGATTATTATCCAGAGCCAATCCTGAGATAGCGGGATAAATTTAGAAAAGAATTCCGGATTTGATAGCTCATATTGAATTAAACGTTCAAGCTAGTATTATGAGGGAATGGATTGTGACGGCGCGGGAACGTAACTACTCATAATTGAACTGTATAGATGGAACGCCAAGATCAGCCTTGAATTACTCTTTACATTGATCCAGCATGTACTTCGTTCTCGCTTCTCCCCAGTTAGGCGCTAATTCATCCGCCGGTTTAAATGTGGAATACTTCATGAGAGCCATCTCGAAAAACTTTTCCGCTTTATCTTTTCCGCCGCCGAAAGCAGGTGGAGTATAAAAAGCAGAGGTCCCTTTCAAAAAGTAAGGGCGGGGATTATTGGGGTCCAATTTTATTGCCTGATCAAGTAATTGGCCTGAGATGGGGCCAAATTGCGCACCACGCACCATCGGGTTTACAAGGATTCTTGCCGATGCAATAAAAGCTTTCACTGTTATGATTTCAGAATTCTCCGGTTGTAATGAATCAGCCACAGCAATGTATTTATCTGCTTTATCCAGCACATTGTCGATTTGAGATTTATCACTCATCACGTACGACTGACGAGTAAGCGTATAAGAAGTGTAATAGTAGGGGAGCCATTTATTTTTTTCAGCTAATGCAATGCGCTCGAAATTATTTGCAACAAGCTGAAGGTTTGCTGCTGACATTGCTGTATCGATGATGCTGATGTTCTTGCTCATATTGTCAATGTAGCGTTTATCCTGAGCGTTGGAGCTTGTTGCAATCAAAATGAAAAGCAGCAGAGAGAAGTTGAGTTTCATTGTTTTGTGATTGTCGATTTGCGTTTCTTGCTTTATTATTTTAAAACCATCATTTGAAAATTTGATTACCTTCCTCATTATTCATCATCTCCGCGATCTTCACCAATTGTCATAAATAATCCAATGAAGTAAGAACGCAGTGCCGGCATTTTTACCTCCACAGGATTCGCATCAGTGAAATAGCGATATCCGACCAGATTGTTAATCCCCAATACATTTCCTACTCCAACTGCAATCACTGTAAAGTTTTGAAAGATGGAAGTAAGATAACTGGCACTTAAACTCAAATTGTTGTAATCAGGAATTTTATCTCCGGGAAGAACTGGATCATAGGGATTAAGAAATGTTCTTCCCGTTGCAAACACGTAAGTTGCTCCCACTGAAACATTAATTTTCGGAATGCTTTGCTTGTAAACCACACTCAGTGTATGCTTGGCTGCGAATGATGGTGTAAATGACTCAGGGAAGTAGAGATAATTTCTTTTCGTGTCGAGATAAGAGTAGGAAATCCAAAAGTCGGCGTGCTTGATTGATTTCTTGTCGCGATAAAAAACATCAACTCCTTTTGCATAGCCATTACCTGTGCTTGCGGTATCGGGGATTGTTTTCACCAGATCGTGATACGTTTTGTAGTATGCTTCCACTCTGAAGGTCCGGTTATTGGAGACAGTCTGATAGTTGATGATATAATGATCAGCATGCTCGAAGGTGAGCGGATCGGCTGAATATAAAAAGAAGCGATCAGGTTCCTGATAAAATTGCCCATACGCGAAACTTACTTGTGAAAGTTCACCGGTCTTATAGGCAATAGATGCGCGGGGTGCTAGATTTCCTTCATTCAGCAATGATGAATATTCCAATCGTGCGCCAACACGGGCAACCAATTTCTGAGTGATGTAAATATCTCCTTCAGCATATTCGGCTGAATAATCATCATCAGCTTTTGACGTGTATTGATCAAAGCTGTCTTCATAGTGCGGATGTTGCAATTCAAGACCAAGACGAACAGAAGAAAGTGATCCGACGGAACGCGAGAGAGTTACTCTGCCCTGTGCCAGCGACGTGAGTGAAGTCGCAGAATCGGTTTTGTTCAGAAGAATATCGTCATGATTTCTGCTGTAGGATAAACTCGTAAAAATCGTCCAGTGCTTCGCAAATAATTCTTGATATGATGCATTGGCGAAAAGATTCTTGTTCTTGTCGCCATAGGTAAAATTCTGTGTGGAAGTGTCAACAGAATATGGATATGTTACTTCAATTTTGGTGGGTGAAAAATTTATAAAAGCCTTCAGGATTCCGGTCTTCGATGTTTTTTGTCGGAAGATGAGAGACCCACTTCCCGATTCCGGTGGCTTTCCATAGTCATAAGTCTGCGGAACAAGTGCATAGTATGGCAACAAGTTCACATAGCTTGCATAAGCGCCGAGAGAAGTTTTCTTGTTATTAAAAAGATGATCGTGCCCAATTCCAACTCCGACGGACATGATTGAAATGTTTGTTGTCGTTCGGTCTGGCAAATCCTGGCTTTCTAAAATCAGGGCTGAAGACATTGCGCCGCCATATTGCACTGAATATCCTCCTGTGCTGAAAATGGTTCCTTTGAAAAGAAACGGAGAGAAACGTCCGCGTTGCGGGATATCGGGCACATCCGTAAAGTAGGGATTCTCCACGGCAACTCCGTCAATGAAAGTTTTTGTTTCGGACGCATCGCCACCGCGAACAAACAAGCCCGTCTCGTTACCTACGTGCTGCGTGCCCGGCAATGTTTGAATGGCTCCATAAATATCACCGCCTGCACCGGCTGTTGTCACAATGTCCAGCGGCCGAAGAATGGTTATTCGTTTTGTATCGCTTGCCTCGAAAGCTCCTGCACTTACGACTACTGCATTCAATTCATTCACCACCGGTTTCAGTTTAATGGTAATCTCAACCGGATGCGATGTGCAATAAATTTTTTCCTCAGCGGATTCAAATCCAACATAACTTATCTCAAGAATTTGTGAATCAGTCTCGGAAGTAATGAAATTGAAATTTCCGTTTTCATCGGAAGAGCCGCCATCGTAGCTGTCCTTGATATAAATGTTGGCTCCCACGATTGCCAGGCCTTTTTGATCAGTCACTTTTCCCTTAATGTTGGTTTGGGAAAATGCCAAATTTAACCAGGCGAGTAAGATGAGTATTGTCGCGAAGCAGCGTTTCATGGCGGAGCTTAATTTCAATGCATCATAAATAATCGCTTGTGCAAAGAAAAAAACTTGGCTTTTCTAAAACGAAATAAAATTTATGATTGCAACGGGGGGATGAATTCAGGATTGTTTTTTCCGTCGGGAAATCTCATCCCGGACTGCAATGGCTTGCTCGTAGTCTTCTTTTTCCAGCAAGGATTGAAGCAGAGAGTTAAGTTCTTGCACGGAGTAAGTTCCGAGGTCAGACATCCTGATATTTACAGTACCTGATTTTTTTTCGGTCTTGCGTTCTTTCACTTCCAGTTTTTCCTCCTTTATGTTTTCTTCCATCACAAGCCCGGCAGAATCAAGAATGAATTCATAAGTGTAAATGGGGCATTCGAATCTCACAGCCAAAGCCAATGCATCCGATGTGCGGGAGTCAATTTCTACAAGTTCATTTCCGTGCCTGCAAATAAGCTGCGAATAGAAAATGCCATCAAGCAAATTGTTGATGATTACTTCTTTTACTTCCACATTGAATGACTGACAGAGATTTTTGATGAGGTCGTGGGTAAGTGGTCGTGTGGGATTCATTTTTTCCAGTGCCACTGCGATCGCCTGCGCTTCGAAGCCGCCGATCACTATCGGCAATCTTCGAATGCCGCTTACCTCACCCAGCACCACTGCATACGAATGCGATTGTGTGATCGAGTGGGTTAGTGCCACAATTTCCATTTCAATCTTCCTCATATCTGCCTGCTAAACTATTGCGTTCTTCGTAAAAAAATAAATGATCTTTAACCGGTGGTTCCTGCTTTCATTTTTTTCAGTTCTTCATTCAACTTCGGAACCACTTCAAACGCATCACCCACAATTCCGTAATCAGCAGCTTTGAAGAACGGAGCTTCCGGATCTTTGTTGATGACGACCATTACCTTGCTTCCGTTCACACCGGCTAAATGTTGAATAGCGCCTGAAATTCCAATGGCAATGTACAAGTTGGGACGGACAGTGAGACCTGTTTGTCCTACGTGTTCAGAGTGCGGGCGCCAGTGAACATCAGCTACAGGTCGCGAACATGCTGTAGCTGCGCCAAGTATTTTTGCCATCTCTTCAATCATTCCCCAGTTTTCGGGGCCTTTCAATCCGCGACCGCCCGAGACAACAATTTCTGCATCGGCGAGCGAAACGGTTCCTGATGTTTTTACGACTTCTTTTACCGTCAGTTTAAAATCGCGTTCATTTATTTTCGGATGAAATTCTTTCAGCACAACATTGCTTGAAGTTTTTTCTGGCGCAATCGTGTTTGAAGTGAGTGCAATTATTTTTTTCGGCGAATGCATTTCATAGAATGCATATGCTTTTCCGGAAAAAACATTTTTCTTCACGAGGAAAGAATTTCCCTCAATAACCGGAAGCGCCACAGCTCCCGAAACCAATCCTGCTTTGAGTTTTGCCGCAAGAATGGGTGCCACTGCTCTTCCATCGAAGTTTTGAACGAGCACGAGCACATCGCTGTCGGTTTGCGATTCGGCCTGTGTGATCACATCAGCGATCACGAGCGGATCAAAAAAATTCAGGTGTTGTGATTTTACAAACCAAACCGTATTTGCTCCGTAATCGCTGAGTGATTTCAACTCCTCATCATTCACCTCATCAATGCAAAGGGCATGTGTTTGCACACCGAGTAAGGCGGCCACTTTTGCTCCGTAAGTCACTGCTTCGAAAGCCTGCTTTCTGAATTTTCCGTCAGTTGCTTCTACATAAACAAGTACGCTCATGCTTGCTGATTCTTAACTACTATTTGTTGATCTTTAAATATTGTTTGCCGGGGAAGAATTGAATTTTCCTCAAATCACTTTCGCTTCTTCATGAAGTAATCGCACCAATTCTTCGGGATGATCGGATGAAACCAATTTACATCCTGCCTTCTGCACCGGAAGCTCATAGTATTTCACTGATGTCATCTTTTCCTTCGAGGAAGGCGGAATTACTTTAATTTGCTTTGTTCGCGCCGCCATAATTCCGCGCATGTTCGGGATGCGTTGCTCGGCCATTCCTTTTGCACAGCTCACTACGAACGGGGTTTTAACTTCTATGATTTCTTTTCCGCCCGCAATATCTCTTTCAATAGTGGCGCTGTCGCCATTTAATTCAAGCTTGGATGCGAGTGAAATGAACGGAGTGTTCAGGAATCCCGCAACCATTCCGCCCACCTGCGAACCATTGTAGTCAATCGTTTCTTTTCCCAAAAAAATGATGTCATACTTTTCATTCCTTGCGTAGTTCGCAATTTCATTAGCCACGAAATAGGCATCGTCGGGCTCTGCATCTATTCGTACCGCATCGTCTCCGCCGATGGCAAATGCTTTTCGAATGATGGCATCATTGTCAGAACCTCCAACGTTTATAAGGGTGATTTGCCGGGCGAGATTTTTTTCTTTCAGCTCGATAGCCCGAACAAGCGCATACCATTCATCATACGGGTTGATGATGTACTGAACTTTATCCGCATTGAACTTGGTATGGTTATCGGTGAAAGCGATTCTCGTGGTTGTGTCGGGCGTTTTACTGATGCAAACAAGCAACTTCATCTGTGTAACCGTTTTATTTTCGCTGCTAAATAATTTCAGAGAGGGCAGCAAAAGTAGCCAAAAAAGCGGCCGCAAAAAAGATGAATCCGTCGCGCATTGAGCAGTTGAAAAAATTCCTGGAAGAAAATCCGGACGATGCGTTCGTGAATTATGCGCTTGCCATCGAGCATGTAAATCTCGGTGATGATGAAACTGCATTGAAGTTTTTCAATTCGCTTCTCAAAAAGAATCCTGAGTACATCGCTGCTTATTATCACCTGGGAAAATTATTTATTCGCAGAAATGAAAACCAATTAGCTGAGCAAACATTCAGAGAGGGTATAAAAAGAACTTGCGGAAAGGAACCACGTGCTCTTGATGAACTGCAGCAGGCCCTTAATGAATTGCTTTCGGAAGAAGAATAGTTTTTTCTGATGAACATTGAGCTGTTTCGTGAATATTGTATTTCGAAGAAAGGAGTAACTGAAGAATTTCCGTTCGGGGAAGAAACGCTTGTTTACAAAGTGATGGGCAAGGCATTTGCGCTGGCGGGAATGGATGATGTGCCCGGCTCGTGCAATTTGAAATGCGATCCGGAAAAAGCGGAAGAACTGCGGGATAAATATTCTGCCATCATACCGGGTTATCACATGAACAAGAAGCATTGGAACACGGTGATTTGGGACGGAAGCATCTCCGATCAACTGATTCTTGAATTAATTGATCATTCCTATGAATTGGTGTTGCGAGGATTGCCGAAAAAAATCTTGAGTGAGCTTCGTGAGAAAGCAGGAAAATCTTCGAGAAAAAAATCAGCTAGGAAAATTTAACAGCAGAAAAATTTTATTGTGCAGTTTTCTTAATCATCAGCTCTGATTTTGCGAGCTGCTTGTCCTTGTCATCGAAAACGTAAACGCGATATCTTCCTGCATCATAAAATGTCATTTGTTTAGAAACAACTTTTTGTGAAGCATTCACAGGTTGCTTGATGGTAGAGTGAAAAATTTCTTTCTGCTGATCCAGTCTGTAAACATCGAAGTTCACAGAAGTACTGTTGAATCCTGCAGGCAGAACAAAATAAAAAGTGACAGGGCTTCCGTTTTTACTCACTGAAAAAGTTGTGTTGGAATTAACGGGTGAGCCCGCGGCATCAACTCTTTCACAAAAAGTGAGGGATTGAGCATTGGCAGATAATGAAATGAATAACCAGACAATTAAAAGCAAAACTGAAGATTTCTTTTCCATAGCTGAAGCGAGAATGTATTAAGAATAACGTTATGTAAAACTAAATGTTTCTATCATCTTTTTTACCATGCAGTCATTAACGCACTGTTAAAAAATTGTTGGTAAGTCCAACAGTCATAATTTTGTTAAAAATTCATGTCATGTTCGAAAAAAGTAAGTTCAGCCAATTCACTCACTCATTGTTTGCAATCGTTGTCTTGATGGTTTTCGCTGCAGGAAGTAATTCTTGTGGCAGTGGCGGAAATAAACAAAGTAATAATACCGTAACCTCTGCAGACACATCTTCATCTTCCAATTACAAACCTGCAGTATCCACGGCAGTTTATGATCCGAATAAGATTGATCCGAATGCGCCTGTGATGGAAAAGAGTCTCGATGCCATAGGTAATTCTATTGACGTGATGTCTTTTTCCGTTCAGGAAATAAGAGTGAAAGCAGGAACCACAGTGAAAATTCATTTCACAAACACAGCGAAAGATCCGGCGATGAAGCACAATTTTTTTATTGTGAAGAACGGCACCATGGAGCAGGTGGCCAATGAAGCGTTGAATGCAGGCGCTGACAAAAATTATATTCCGGATGATAAAACGAACATTTTGTTTTCATCCAAGCTTCTAGAGCCCGGCCAGTCAGAGGATTTAGTTTTTGCTGCGCCGCCTGTGGGTGAATATGAATTTGTATGCTCGTATCCCGGTCACTGGCAAAAAATGCACGGAAAATTTATTGTGGAGGAATGAGGCGTGCTGACGCAGAAACGAAATCTCACGATGCTGCTGTGCTCCTCACCGGTTCTGCCGGCGGACTTTCAGCAGCAGAAATTTTTTTTCGTTCCTCGAAACGGAACTTCAGGTACGAATAAATTTCTTCCTGCGAGCGACAGGGCGCGGAATCATTGCGGTAATATTCATTCTGCATGTGCACATCAATGATGCGTGCTTTTACATTATCGCGCCACTGAATTTCAAAATAATCAATCAATTCTTTTTTGATGGAGAAATCGAGAATGGGGAAAGCCATTTCCACTCTGCTGTCAAGATTGCGGATCATCCAGTCAGCGGAAGTAAGGAAAACATTTTCTTCTCCTTCATTGTGAAAGATGAGAATGCGCGAATGTTCCAGAAACTTATCAATGATGGCTCTGATCTCGAGATTCTTTTTCACAGCTTCTGATGAAGGTGCAAACGCACATGAGCCGCGCACCAGCATTCGAACACGCACGCCTGCTTTCGCGGCTTCCGCCAGCATTGAAATCATTTCCCAATCGGCCACATTGTTCAGCTTTACATCAATTCGACTTTGGCGGCCCTTGACCACATTTTCAATTTCACGAAGGATCATTTTTTCCAGCCGCTTGCGCATGGTCACGGGTGACATGATGAGGAGCTTATAATCGGGAACCTTATAAGTGTTCACGAAGAAATCAAACATCTGCTCGAGTTCGCCGGTAATCCGCTCATCGGAGGTAAAAAGCGCATGATCCGCATAAACTTTTGCCGTGGATTCATTGAAGTTTCCTGTAGAAATATTTGCGTATAATTTCAAGGCACCTTTTTCCTTCCGTTTGATCAGGCAGACTTTGCAATGCACTTTTAATCCCTGGATGCCGAAGATTACCTGCGCACCTTCCTCCCGCAATCGATCACTCCAGAAAATGTTGTGCTCTTCATCGAAACGTGCAAGTAATTCCATAACAACAATCACTTTCTTTCCATTGCGCACAGCGTTGATTAATGCATTGGCCACCTTTGAATTTTTTGCAAGGCGGTAGAGTGTAATTTTTATTTCCTGCACCTTGGGATCAATAGCGGCCTCGCGCAGGAAATCTATAAAGTGATCGAAGGAGTGATAAGGATAATGCAGCAACACATCTTTGTGGGTCACCGCCTGAAAAATGCTTTTGTTTGAAGGCAAATCCGGGTGCTGTAAACGTTCGATAGGATTGTACAGCAAATGAGTTTTTCCCAATGAAGGAAAATTCACGAAATCTTTAAAGTTGTGATAGCGCGCACCGGCTACAAGATTATCATCACCCTTCTTGAGATGCATTCGACTAAGAAAATAATTGAGCATTGAAGAATCGATAGACGCATCGAAGATGAAACGCACCGGCTTCCCTTTCTTTCGCTGCTTCAATCCCTTTTCCATTTTCTCTATCACGCTGCTGTTGAAATCTTCGAGCAGATCCAATTCGGCATCGCGGGTAAGTTTCACAGTCCATGCACGAAATGTATCGTGCGGAAAAATGTAGAAGATATCATCGAGGCAATATCGAATCACATCATCAAGCAGAATCACATAACTTTTTTCTCCATCGCGCGGCAACACGAGAAATCTCGGAACGGTATCCGTGGGGATTTCAATGAGTGAATATTTCGATTTCTGCTCGTTCTTGCTGTCTGAAAGCAACACCGCTAAATAGATCGAATGATCTTTCAGGTAAGGAAAGTCTTCAATGGCATCCACCATCATGGGCACGAGGGCCGCACGCACCTGGCTATGGAAGTAGTGCCGCACATAGGCACCCTGCTCGGGGGTGAGTTGCCGTTCATTCAGAATAAAAATATTTTCGTTCTCAAGCTCGTGCAGCAGTTCAGTGTAAATGGAGTTGAATCTGTTTTGAAGTGTGATCACTTGATTAAAGATTTCTCCCAGCACCTTCTTTGGTGATTCACCAATCGTCTTTTTTGCTTTCTTGTTAATAGTGCTCATTCGCTTGAGTGTGGCCACCCGCACTCGGAAAAACTCATCGAGATTAGAAGAGAAGATGCCGAGGAAGCGAAGGCGCTCGAGCAACGGAACGGTTCTGTCTTCAGCCTCCTGCAACACGCGTGCATTAAATCCCAGCCAGCTTATTTCACGATTGATGAATTTCATAGAGAAAGGGCGACTAAGGTAAAAACATCCGGACTGACTTATGTTAAATTTGATTTGGATCGATGGTTTACACGAATGTTTTCAATAATGCGAACTTCGCAGCATCAATGGATTCTTCGGCTCTCTTCAGTAAGTATTTAAAAGAAAATGAAACCGTCCTCTGGGCAGGCCAGCCCAAGATGGGAATGCAACTGCGGGATGCAGACATTATCATCATTCCGGTGAGCATCATACTTATTGGCTTTGCCGTGGGCCTTAACTTCATCATGCTTCAGTTCGATGCACCATTTATTTTTAAAATAGCTGCAGTGATGTTTGGCTTCGCCGGAATTTATTTTGGGGTTATTCGTTTTATTCTTGACTTGATAAGGAGGAAAAGAACGTACTACTGCATCACCTCCCGAAGAGTACTTGTAATTTCAGGAAGCAAAAAGAAATTGCAGACGCTTCCTCTCAAAAACATCGAGCGGCTTGATAAAACGGAAGAGAAGGACGGGTCGGGTTTCATTATTTTTGGAAATACAAATCCGCTTTGGCCCTGGCTCATTGGGAAATTCATTATGCCGGGCGACAATGTACCCGGTCTTGTATTGATTCCAGATGTGAAAACTGTCTATGCAATCCTGGAGGAACAGATTAAAGTTGAAATGCCGGAAATTCTACTTGAAAAATTGAAGGACGAAAAAAAGGAACAGATGAACTAAAAAAAACGCTGCTGTGATCACAGCAGCGTTTTTTTATCAATTAAAAAAATCAGAAAGTATCGCCGGCGGGTATGGGGAAGAATTCCCAAACATCTTCATCTGGGTTTTGTGTTTGAATTTGATTAAGGCGGCCATAGCGGCGCAGGGTTTTGGTTTGACAAGTGTAAGAAAAATGTTTATTTGACTGAAGGAGAAAAAAATTCAGACTCCTTATCAACAGAATCAAATCTGATGTTGTTTCAGGCGATAGTTCTGTTAGATGGAAGGTTTCAATTATTGGTTGCACTTTTAGCGCACAAATAGCTCACATGAAATTATCAGGATTCACCATTCGCGTTTACGGCATTTTGACGGATGAAAAAAAAGGTGTGCTGATCACCGATGAATTGGAGCATGGAAAACGTTTCACAAAATTTCCCGGTGGCGGTTTGGAATTGGGTGAAGGAATCAAAGACTGTTTGCTGCGCGAGTGGAAGGAAGAGCTGGGTCAGGAAATTCAAATTGAAGAGCACATCTATACCACCGATTTTTTTCAGCACTCTGCATTTCATCCCGACCAACAAGTGATCAGCGTTTATTACAGAGTGAAAGTGCTTAATGAGCCGGGTGTAAAAATTTCAACGGTGCCTTTTGATTTTTCAGGTGAAAATGATCCGTCGCTATCTTTTCGTTGGATCAGTTGGGAAAACTTTTCAGAGGACGCATTTACATTTCCAATAGACAAACATGTGGCGGGAATTATTGCCGCGAAGAAGAGAATTGCTTTTTGATCATCTACTTCGCGGCGATGGCCTTCAACTGTTTCTCTAATTCAAATTCATCACCTTCCACATAGCCCGTGTGCTGGTAAACAATATTTCCGTCTTTATCTGCCACAATCACGTACGGAACATTTTGAAATCCGAGCGCACGCTTCAAATCCTGGTTGGGGTCGAGCAGAACACGGTACGGCCACGAAGATCCATCAACGGTTGGTTTCACTTTCGTCGTGTTTCGCGAATCATCAATCGAAACGGCCACGAGTTCGACATTGTAATTTTTCTGCCAGTCGGGATAAACATCCATAATATTGGTGAGTTCCTTCTTGCAGGGCACACACCAGGTCGCCCAAAAATCGAGGATGACCATCTTGCCATCTTTATTGAGCTGGCTCAAATCCACTTTGTTTCCATCTACATCATTAAGCGTGATGGCCGGAAGTTTTTTATTGTCTTGCGAAAAACAAAATTGTAAGCTGGTGATGATAAGTGCAGAGAGCAGGATAATTTTTTTCATCTTGTAGATGTTCGTCCGTGATTGCAAATGTAGTTTGAAAAAGTGCACGTGCAGCAATCATCTTCCATTCCACATGACGCTTTTTCCGGATGATTTTGATCACCCTCGAAAATGAATCATCTCATTCCTGAATTGGTGCACCGAAGCAAATTTTGTGTTCCAGATTAAAGTGCAATTGCAATTATGGCCGCCAATGAGTGATGATTTTTTTAGTATCAGAATGGCTAAAGCTGCCATGATGATTGAAAAGTCCCGGGGAAACTCGGGACTTTTTTCTTGCTTTCAATTATTGATCTGAATCAATAATACTTAACTGTTAAGCAAAGTTTATCTCCATACTGAAAAGATAAAATATTTTCGGTGCGGACAAAGTTTTAAAAACCAAGTTAAAGCTTTGCCGGCATGTTTAGCAAGCACAGTTTAGCCTTAGGTATTCAACTCTTTTTTCTCGGCATTTTGTGTATTTCCCTCGCAATACTTCCAACAAGATTATCCTTCATTCATTTTTTTCTACGACAAGTTTTAAGCACAGACACTCTTAGCAAGCAATCCATTTTGCATAAACATAGAATGCATTGCAAGAGGTGGGGAACATTACACACTACAAAAGCTTATAGCAAAGCCATCTCCGGCAATTATATTTGCCACCTTAGAACCGATGAAGCGATTACTCTCAACTGCTGCGCTCTTTCTCATGTTCATTTCCGGCAATCAAAATCTTTTTGCGCAGGCAGGCACGCTTTCAGGCGATCTGCAAACTGATCTCAAAATTTTCCAACGCGATTCGGCCATTGGCGCCGTGAACACTCCACAATACGATAATTTTTTCACCGGGCTTGAATCATGGCTGCAGGTGAATTACAGCATCTTTGGTTTCAATGCTTCGATTCGGCTCGATGTGTTTCACAATTCCAATCTTCAGGATCCGAATAAAGCGTATACCGGAGCCGGCATTGGTTATTTCAAACTGGAAAAAGACATTGGTAAGCTCACTGTGGCGGGTGGCTATTTCTATGAGCAATTCGGAAGTGGCATCGTGTATCGCAGCTATGAAGATCGCGGACTGGGTCTTGATTACGCAACGTTCGGTCTGGATTTGAAATATAGAATCACCGACAATTGGATCGTGAAAGCAATTGCCGGACAGGAGAAAAATCTTTTCTCGCGGTACGCTCCCGTTTTCAAGGGGCTGAATGTGGATGGCGCCGTAAACATCGGCAACAGCGTGAAATTATTTCCCGGCGCAGCATTCCTTAACCGCACCATAGATCAAACTTCGATGGATTATGTGGTGAATACGATTGAGAGTTATGATTCCGCAGATCGTTTTGTTCCGAAATACAACGTGTATGCTTTTTCCGGCTACTATACTTTAAACGTGAAAGATTTCAGTTGGTACACTGAAGGTGCTTACAAAACGCATGAAGCCATAATGAATGCGGAAGGAATTTTGGTTGACAAGCCGGGCAATGTCGTTTATTCGTCGCTTTCTTATTCGAGAAAGGGATTGGGCCTCACCGGTGAATTCAAACGCACGGAAAATTTTGTGCTGCGCACGTCACCGAATGAAACGCTGAACAACGGTGTGCTTGATTTTATTCCTCCAATGTCCAGGCAAAACTCATTGCGTCTTCCTGCGCGCTATGCGCCGGCCACACAATACCTCGGCGAGTTAGCTCTTCAGCTGGATGGCACATACACTCCTGTAATCGGTTACACCGCTGAACTTAATTACTCTGATATAAGAGATTTAAATAGCAATCAGCTTTGGCGCGAGTTATACGGGCAAATTGATTTCACAAAATCGAAGGTTCACAATTTTGTGATTGGAGGACAATATGTTTTCTATAATCAAACAGTTTATCTAAGTGAGCCGCTGCCAAACCTCACGGCCTTTACACCGTTTGCTGAATACACTTTCAAGCCCAACAGAAAAAATTCATGGCGGTTTGAATTGCAATATCAGAGCACGCAGGAAGATTACGGTTCATTTATTTATGCGCTGGCGGAATACAACATCGCACCGACATGGTCATTCAGTGCTTCGGATATGTACAACATCAATCCGAATCCTGAGAAGACGTCGCAAAAGATTAACTATTACAATTTCTTTGTTTCATACACGAAGAATGCGAATCGGTTTGCCGTTGCGTACACCAGGCAGATTGCAGGAATCAATTGTTCAGGCGGTGTTTGCCGATACGAGCCCGCCTTCAGTGGTTTGAAGTTCTCACTCACGTCGAGTTTTTGATTTAGTTTCGTAGACATAATGAAAGCAACAGCACTCCTATTCTTCTCATCAATTTTCTTCGCATTTTTTTCATGCAAGGAAGTTGGCCCGAATATCAACCTCAGTGGTGGCGGCGGAGGTAATGACACCTCAGGAGGGGGAGTGGATACGAGTCAGAAGAAAACTGTTTTGATCGAAGATTTCACTGCAACCAATTGTACCAATTGCCCGAAAGCAAGAGACATCATTGATAATTTACTCTCACAATTTCCTGGTCGCATTGAAGTTGTGGAAGCACATGAAGGAATTCTTTCTTATCCTCTATTAAATGGTGATCCCGCATTGAAAACGCAGGACGGTCTTGATCTTGTAAAGTATTTAAATGATAATGCAGATGCTCCTTACTGGCCGATTGGTGCCATTGATCAGAAAAACTGGGAAGTGTCACCTGGAATATTTGATGTGCTCGTCGATCGCAATCTTTGGACGACTTACGTTCAGCAGGAACTTGATAGCTCGCTCGCAGTGAAGCTTGGTTTGAATTTCTCCTACAATGATGTGTCACGCCAGCTCACAGGATCCGTTACAGTAAATTTTGTGAAGACAATTTCTGATGCACTAAACATTACGGTACTCATCACTGAGAGCGGCATCGTAGCTGCGCAATTGGATGGTGGAACGATCGATTCAAATTATGTACATCACGATGTGCTCCGCGACATTATCACAAATGTTTCCGGTGATGCAATATCCGCAAGTAAAACGGCCGGCTCTTTATGGACTTATACTCTTGCACCTTACACCGTAAGCAGCGATTGGAACGCCGACAGTTGCCGTGTGATCGCTTACGTGTCAAAAGCAGTCAGCGCACTTGATGTGCTGCAAGCGATGGGAACTCCTCTGAAAAATTAGTTTCTCTTATGTAAGATGAAGAAGTGTTGATCCATAGTAGATCAGCATCGCCATGGCCATAGAAATCGGAATCGTGATCACCCACGCCCAAAGAAGTTTGCGGGTGACTCCCCAGCGAACCGCTGAAACTCCTCTTTTCATTCCAACACCGATGATTGAACCGCTGATTGTGTGAGTAGTTGACACGGGGATACCAAGTTGCGCTGTAGAAAAAAGCGTGATGGCTCCGGCCGTTTCAGCTGAGAATCCCTCAAATGGGGTGAGATGGGTTATTCGCTGCCCCATTGTTTTTACAATTCTCCATCCGCCCATCATTGTTCCTATTGCCATGGCTGCCTGGCATGAGAGTACTACCCAAAAAGGAATCGCTTCATTCTTTGTAGCAACGCCTCCTGCGATTAGCGAAGCGAAAATGATTCCCATTGCTTTCTGTGCATCATTCGCTCCGTGACCGAGACTGTAAGCTGCCGCTGAAACCAATTGCATTCTTCGAAAGACATTGTCAACTTTCTGCGGAACAAAATTTCTGCAGATGTGCATCGTGATGACGGACACGACGAAAGCAATCACGAGACCGATAACCGGCGCAAGAAAAATAAATGAGATGATGCGCAGCAATTCGCTCGAGTACACTGCGCCAAAGCCGGCCTTTGCGATTGCCGCCCCGGCGAATCCACCTACGAGGGTGTGAGAAGAGCTCGATGGAATTCCATAATACCATGTCATCAAATTCCAGATGATGGCGGCGATCACGCCGCTGAGAACGACCGGCAACGTTACTACTTCTGGATTCACAATACCTTTTCCAATCGTGTTAGCTACATGAAGTCCGAATACAAGAAATGCAATGAAGTTGAAGAAAGCAGCCCACACTACTGCCAGGAAAGGCGACAAAACTTTTGTGGAAACAATGGTTGCAATTGAATTTGCCGCATCATGAAAGCCGTTGATGACGTCAAAGATCAGCGAGAGTCCAATAACAATTACAAGAAGAGTCAGCATTTAGGTTTCGTGATTCGAATTTTGGATTTTGAATTTTTAGTTTTTGGATTTTGTAATTGGTCCGGGATTTAAGCAACCTTTACAATGATGCTTTCTAAAACATTTGCACAGTCTTCAGCTTTGTCAGTTGCCGTTTCAAGAGCTGAAAGAATTTCTTTCATCTTAATCAGCTCAATCGCATTTTTTTCTTCTTCAAACAATTTAGCTACTGCATTATCGAAAATATCATCAGCATGATTCTCGATGCTGTTGATGCGAACGCATGCATCGGTGATCTTTCGCAGATTTTTCAGGTTACGCAGCTCCATCACGGCTGTATAAATTTCATGAGCCGAAGTCTGCACCAATTCTGAAAGCTTGATAATTTCCGGAGTGAAGTTGGTGATCTTGTAAAGCTCCATGCGTTTGCTTGCTCCATGAATGTAGTCGAGCACATCATCGATGCATGAAATCAAATAGTGAATATCCTCACGGTCAAAAGGTGTGATGAAATTTTTTCCCAGTTCATTGAAAACTTCATGCGCAATCTCATCCCCCTTATGTTCAAGTTTCTCCACCAAACGCATGTATTCTATTCGTTGATCCGGTGATGTAGCCGTAACGGCTAAATAGAGATTGTCTGCACAGGTTCTGAGGTTTTCCGCTGCTTTTTCGAAAAGTGGGTAAAACATTTTGTCGTGGGGAAGTACGAAGTTGATGAGCTGATTCAGAGTCATGAAAACAAAGTTGTGGAAGCGCGGTCGAAGATAGTAGAACTTAACAATTACATAATACAGGAAACAATTTGGTGATTCTACATTTGGCGCCGCATAACATTAGTGTAAACTTCTGGTAACATGATAAAACTGACACCCTTCGTCCTACTCGGTTTGTTGGCCGCAAAATCATTTGCACAAACTTCCAATACGACTGCGACCAATGGCGATCATCCTGCTTTCAACCCGCAAATAAAACTTCATGGCTTGGTGCAGGCGCGTTATGAAACATCGCTCACCGACAGCATTGATGCGAGTGGTGCTTTCAATCCGGATCCGATCAAATCAAACATACGCGTCCGCCGTGCTGAGCTGCGCGCCGACATGTCTTTGAATGATCACTGGAGCGGAGTCATCCGCATCCAGTTTCCGGAATTGAAAGGAACCTATCCGGGGCGCGCTATCGAACTTGCTTACTTTAATTATAAACACAGCGACGAACTTGAGGTTCGCGGTGGTGTTTTTAAAGCTCCATTCGAGTGGGATGAAATGAGTAGCCATGCAGAATTGCCAATGATCGATCATGGGCCAACCGATCGCTTGTTTCAGACAGGATATTATAATTCTTATCAACCGGGACTCATGGCTACGGGAACATTTATGAAAAGCACAACAACACCCCTCACGTATTATGCAGCAGTAATCACTGGCGGCGAGCGCGGTGGAAATTTCGATAACACTTATGGTAAGAATCCGGTAGGAAGAATTGAATACACTCCGGTTAAGGGGCTGCGTCTTGCAATCAATGGAGAAATTGCACCGATTTCGAAAAATGTAACCGGGCATGCTTACGAGGGCGATATTGTTTTGAAGGAAAAGTTGACGGACCTGATGAACATCTGGATTGAAACAGAATATGTGAGCGGAACAAACATCGTCACTTACAAAGCTGATACTTCTGATTCAAAGGAATTGGGCAATTTCAAGATGGATGGATACTACGCACTTGGCCTTTTGCGTTTCGAACTGAATAAACCCTGGTGCAAGACTCTTGAAGTAGGAGGAAGATATGAATTTACTGACCCCAATTCTACAATCAGCGACAACGCTTACACGACCATAACCGGCAATGTCGGCTTCGTTATTCTTCCTGACAATGATGCACGCCTTCAACTCAACTTGGTGCAGACGAATTTCCAAAAAGAAATGCCGGGCACTGCATCAAAAAATAATCTGGCTTTCGTGGCTCAGTTTCAAATCAAAATGTAACGATTTCTGAAAACTGATTTTTGAACTGATCAAATCGTGATTGTCAATCTCACTTTTCGAAGAATTTGACCGTCACCTTCACTCTTGCAATGTTATCTTATTGTTATCAAATCATTACCGAAATAAAGATTTGATAACTCTCTGCGCTCTCTGCCTGCATTCGTCGTCAGGTAGTTTTGCACTCGTGATTTCATTACTGAATCCACCGAAACAAAACTCAACCAAATGAAAAAATTCTTAATCGCTGTATCTGTGTTTTCGCTCTTCGCGGCATGCAGCCCATCATCCCAGCAAAATGAAAACAAAGAGCAAGGCCAACCATCCGTCATTAAAATTGATGGCTCAAGCACTGTTTATCCCGTAAGCGAAGCCGTAGCAGAAGATTACAATAAAGTGAAACCGGATGTGAAAGTGACCATCGGTATTTCAGGCACCGGCGGTGGTTTCAAAAAATTCATCAACAAAGAAATAGATATTGCCGATGCATCGCGACCGATCAAAACGGTTGAAGCACATAAGTGCGACAGTCTCGGCATCAAATACATTGAGGTTCCATTTGCTTACGATGGAATCGCCATTGTAGTGAATCCCAAAAATACATGGGTAGATAAGATTACTACTGATGAATTGAAAACCATCTGGGATGCTTCTTCACAGGGAAAGATTATGACGTGGAATCAGGTGCGTAAGTCGTGGCCCAATAAACCCCTGAAGCTCTTTGCACCAAGTACTGACAATGGCACCTTCGATTATTTTACTGAAGCAATCAATGGAAAGGCGCAACAAAGTCGCGGCGATTACACGGCCTCAGCAACGCCAAACATGCTGGTGCAGGGAATTGCAAACGATGAAAATGCTCTCGGATATTTTGGACTGGCTTACTATTCAAATAATAAAGACAAGCTGAAACTTATTCCTGTTGTGAACAGCAAAGACTCTGCGAATGCCACAGCAATTTTGCCGAGTGCGGAAACAGTCGAGAATGGAACTTACAAGCCGCTGTCACGCGTGCTGTTTGTCTATGTAAATACTGATGCATATGCAAGACCGGAAGTAAAAGATTTTCTCACTTTCTACCTGCAGGATGTTCCGAAAATAATTTCTGACGTTGGATATTTTCCTCTGCAGAATGATTTGTACCCGATTGTGACGAAGCGCTTGCAGGATGGAACCACGGGTTCTATTTATACAAACGGCTCAGAGCAGGGAACCACACTGGAAGGATTGTTGAATCCTTCTGCAGCTCAGAAATAGCGACGAAAGCAGAGTTTTTTATGTCACTTAAATAATTATGGATAAAGCAGCAGTAACAATGCAAAACTTAAACGGGGGTGCGCATCCGCGCACCCTTTTTGAGTTTCACCGTCGTGATTACGTTTACGCACGTGAGCGTGTCGTACAGGTGTTGCTGTTATTGTGTGCGCTGGTATCTGTGTTTACTACGATCGGAATCATCATCGTGCTATTGATTCAGGCGATTGATTTTTTCAGGGAAGTTCCTGTCTGGAAATTTCTTACTGACACACAATGGACACCACTCTTTGCTGAACAACATTTCGGAATCCTTCCGCTGTTGTCAGGAACGATGCTCACATCGTTCATTGCCTTACTGGTGAGTGTTCCGCTGGGATTGATAATTGCGATTTATCTCAGTGAGTATGCAGCGCCCTCTGTCAGAAAAGTGGTGAAGCCGTTTCTTGAAGTGCTTGCAGGAATTCCAACCATCGTGTACGGGTATTTTGCGCTGGTCACTGTGACTCCGATTCTTCAGAAAATTTTTCCGACGATGGCAGGATTCAATGCGCTCTCACCGGGAATCGTGATGGGCATCATGATTCTTCCACTCGTAACGTCGTTGAGTGAAGATGCGCTACGTGTCGTGCCGAAAAGTTTGCGCGAAGGCGGCTATGCGCTTGGTGCATCCAAGCTGCAGGTGTCTTTGTCGATTGTATTTCCATCGGCATTGTCAGGAATCATTGCGTCAATCATTCTTGCCTTCTCGCGAGCGATTGGTGAAACAATGATCGTTGCCATTGCGGCGGGTCAGTCAACAAACATCAATTTCAATCCGCTGAATTCGGTTTCAACGATGACGGCGTATATCGTGCAAGTAAGCCAGGGCGACACACCGTACGGGACGCTTTCATACAATACGATTTTTGCAGTGGCCATTACGTTGTTCTTGTTCACGTTTTTGCTAAACATCATCAGCTTCAGAATAAGAAAAAGATTTTTAGCAGTGGGTGGTGACTAGTATTTCGAATTTTGACTTTCGACTTTATGATGAATCCTTTTGAAATTCACGCGGCGAAGCAAAGAATCAAGAACATTTTGTTCAAGTCGATTGCTATTATGGGATTACTCTTTGCTCTGTGCGTGCTGATTTTGTTGCTCGTGAACGTGGCGCAAAATGGATTAAGCCGAATCAACATTGAGTTCATCACGAGTTATCCTTCGCGTCATCCTGATCAAGCCGGTATTGTTGCAGGTTTGGTGGGAAGTTTTTACATGGTGATCCTTACAGCAATCATGGCGATTCCCATAGGCATCGGTGCAGCGATTTATCTCGAAGAATATGGAAGAAAAAACTGGATCGGCCGACTCATTGAAATCAACATCGCGAATCTCGCAGGTGTGCCTTCAATTGTCTACGGCTTACTCGGACTCGGGTTATTTGTTCGCTGGATGGCGCTTGACCGTAGCATTCTCGCCGGTGCGATGACAATGAGTTTGCTCATCATGCCTGTGATCATCATCTCGACACGCGAGGCAATTCGCGCTGTGCCGAATGGAATTCGTGAAGCATCTTATGCAGTTGGAGCAACAAAGTGGCAAACGATTTGGCATCATCTGTTGCCGATTTCTTTTCCTTCTATTCTCACGGGAATCATTCTCGCGATCTCGCGCGCCATAGGAGAAACAGCTCCCCTAATTACGATTGGCGCGCTCACTTACGTTACATTTCTTCCGAACAATCTAAAATCGTCATTCACAATTTTGCCAATACAAATTTTCAACTGGGTCGCTCGCCCACAGCAGGCATTTCATCAGGATGCGGCTGCGGGAATTATTGTGTTGCTCATTGTTACGTTGCTTCTCAATTCCGTTGCTATCATTCTCAGAAATCGTTTTTTAAGATGAGCAGTTACAAAGTAGAGACGCGCGGAGTCAATTTGTATTACGGGAATAATCATGCGCTGAAAAACGTGACGCTGGGCGTAATGGAAAATCAGGTGGTGGCCATGATCGGTCCTTCCGGCTGTGGTAAGTCTACTTATTTGCGCCTCTTCAATCGCATGAATGATATGATCGACAATGTGAGAATTGAAGGGGAAGTGCTGCTGAATGGAAGAGACATTTACCTCAATGGATCGCGCGTGGAAGACGTGCGCAAGAAAGTGGGAATGGTTTTTCAGAAGCCGAACCCGTTTCCCAAAACAATTTTTGAAAACGTCGCGTACGGATTGCGTGTGAACGGAATTTCAAATAAAAAGTTTATTGAAGAAACAGTCGAGCGTTCATTGAAGCAAGCGGCACTGTGGGAAGAGGTGAAAGATGAATTAAAAAAATCAGCGCTCGCTTTGTCAGGCGGTCAACAACAGCGGTTGTGCATTGCGCGTGCTCTCGCCGTAGAACCCTCGGTAATTTTGATGGATGAACCGGCATCGGCGCTCGATCCCCTCAGCAATGCGAAAATTGAAGAGTTGATTTGGGAACTGAAGAAGAGATACACGATCATCATCGTCACACACAACATGCAGCAGGCCGCACGCGTGAGCGATAAGACCGCGTTCTTTTATCTCGGAGAATTAATTGAATTCAACGACACTAAAGAAATTTTCATGAACCCGAAGCACGAGCGAACACAGAATTACATCACAGGAAGATTTGGATAAAGACAATTAACAATTCACTATTTACTTTTCACAATGACGACACATCTTGATACCGAACTCGATCGATTGAAGGCAGAGATTGAAGAAATGGGTTCGCTCGTTCGCAATCAGCTCAAGAAAAGCATTGATGCTTTTGTTGGCGCAAAAAAAGATCTCGCTCGTGAAGTTCTTTTTCAGGAGCGACGTGTGAATGCTGAAGAACTCAAGATCGATCGCGACTGCGAAAACATTATGGCGCTGTTCAACCCGGTTGCCATCGATCTGCGTTTGGTTTTCGCTGCATTCAAAATCAACAGCCACTTTGAAAGAATGGGCGATCATGCAAAAGGCATCGCTTATTATGCGTCGCAATTGAAAAAACCGTACGATGCTGAGTTACTGGAGCAACTTGATCTCAACTCAATCGTCAAGCACATTGATTCGATGATAGACAGTAATCTAAGTGCTTTCATGAATGCTGACACTTCATCTGCCCGGGAAATTTTTAGTCACGATGATCATCTCGATGAATGGAACCGCACCGCGATTAAAGCAATTGCCACTTATGTGAAAAACCATACGGAAGAAGCCGAGAATTTATTGAACCTCGCTTCGGTTGTCCGCAAGATGGAGCGCTTCGGCGATCTCAATAAAAATATTGCCGAAGAAATAATTTTCTATGTGGAAGCCAATGTTCTTAAACACGAAAAAGAAAAACTATGATGAATCAAACATCTGCTAATTTTTCGACCTCCTACCTGTCCTCTATGGAACATCAGCCCAAGATCCTGATTGTTGACGATGAAATTGACGTGCTCGAATTCATCGCGTACAATCTGCAGCGCGAAGGTTATCAAACCGTCACAGCGAAAGACGGACTCGAAGCCATTCGCCTCGCACGGTCAGAGAAACCCGATTTAATTGTGCTCGACGTGATGATGCCGAGTCTTGACGGCTATGCGACGGCTGAGCATCTTCGCAATTTAAAAGAGCTGAAGAATACACTCATCGTTTTTCTCACAGCGAGAAATGATGAAGAATCAGAGCTCAAAGGATTTCACGTTGGCGCTGATGATTACATCACGAAACCGATCAAGCCGAAACTGCTGGTGAGCCGCATCAAAGCGTTGCTAAGAAGAAAATCATCAGGTGGTGATGGTGAAGTGATTCAAATCGGTGATCTTTCAATTGATCGCGAACGTCACTCAGTAAAAGTGAAGGATGAGGATATTTTTCTTGCACGAAAGGAATTTGAATTACTTGCACTGCTCGCTTCGAAACCCGGGAGAGTTTTTCCGCGCAATGAAATTCTCAATAAAGTCTGGGGCGATGATGTGATTGTCGGAGATCGCACCATTGATGTTCACATCCGGAAAATCCGCCAGAAAGTGGGAGAGGATCTGATCAAAACCGTGAAAGGCGTCGGTTACAAATTTGAAATCTGAATTGAGTAAATCGTGAAGCGAGCGAAGTTTGTTTACGTTCTCTCCGCGCTTCTTCGCGATCTTTGCAGTGAATTTCCAGAATGAAAAATCTCACACCAAGAACGATTGCATTTTACTCCGCGATAAGTATTGCAGCTCTTGCTACTTTTTTTGTGGCCGTCGGTAATCGGCTTACCATGGATAATTGGGTGAAGTGTATTGCTCTTTTCGTGATTGTGGGCTTGCTCGCTTATCTGCTTTTCTATTTTGCGATGGAACGATTTATCTATCGTAAAATAAAACTCGTCTATAAAACGATTCACAACCTCAAGATCGATCGCTTCACGAAAGATATTCTTGGAAAAAGCATTCGCTCCGAAGATCCCATTGCCGATGTGCAGGAAGAAGTGCAGGAATGGGCGGAAAAGAATAAGCAGGAAATTGAAAGTTTGAAGCGTGCCGAGCAATACCGCAAAGAGTTTCTCTCCAATCTTTCACATGAATTCAAAACGCCGCTGTTCAGCATTCAGGGTTACGTTCACACGCTACTCGATGGAGCAGTAGAAGATCAGGAAGTGAACAAACATTTTCTCGAGAAGACAGCCGTGAGTGTAGAACGACTTACCAATCTCGTAAACGATCTCGAAGAAATTGCCAAGCTCGAAAGCGGCGACATATATCTTGAGAATGAAACATTCGATATCTATTCACTCACCAAAGATGTGTTTGAGGAAATTGAATACAAAGCTGACACGAAGAACATAAAATTCGCAGTGAAGAAAGGAACCGAGCGACCGTTTTATGTTTCTGCTGACAAGGATAAAATCCGTCAGGTGATGGTGAATCTCCTCGACAATTCTATCAAATACGGAAATGAAAATGGAAACACCACGGTGAGTTTTTATGATATGGGTGAAAATATTCTCATCGAAATCACCGACGATGGAATCGGCATTGCTGAAGAACATCTCCATCGTTTGTTCGAAAGATTTTATCGCGTTGATAAGAGCCGCTCACGAGAGCAGGGCGGCACCGGTCTCGGTCTTGCCATCGTAAAACACATAGTCGAAGCGCACAATCAAATCATCAATGTGCGCAGCAAAGTGGGAATAGGAACTACGTTCGGATTTACACTGGCGAAAGCGGCTGAGAGTTAGAGGTAAATTCTCAATCTATTTTGATTCGAGGGATTGCTTGCTTATGCGATGCTCGAAAAAATAATCACAGTACAGGCAAATATTTTTAAGCTCGCGCGTTTTAGCTTTCGCTTCTACTTCTGAAATGCCAAGATGTTCGCCCATCTTCCACGGTTCGCCTTCATTCAAGATTTGAAATACTTTCATTTTCGAAACACGCAGAAGTACGTCAGCGACTTTTTCTTTCCGAGCATCGCCCATGGGATAAAGCGTGCCCGGGCAACATGGATTTATTTTCCAGAGCTGAATGGAAATCTCCTGCGGTAATTCCGTTCCACCGAGAAATCCCCGCGCTCCGCTAAGGATTGAACAGAAGTTATGCTCAGGATCTTTCAGCCACACATTCTTTTTCATTGCGCGGCCGCGCGCCCAGTTTCCTCCGAGCCACATTTGTTCATTTGCTCCCCAATAACCAAAACTGAGTTTGTCCTTCTTCAGATAAGTTTCTTTTTCGATCAACGGCTCGGTGATTTCATCACTCATTCCTCGTGAAGCAAAAAGTTTTTTCAGCGATTCTAATTTTTCTCCTTTGAATTTGTGAAAGCGATCGATGCTGGCAACATCAATTCTCGTTACACCTTTTTCAATGAGGGTGTCGAGAATTTCTTCAGTCATCAGATCGCCATTCGTTTGAAGCATGATCTGCGTTTCTCCTCTGAATTTTTTTTTCAGCCGGTCGAGAATTTTGTAGAGTAATTTTTTTTCAGAGAGCGGTTCACCGCCGGAAAGAATAAGGCGGTCAACTTTGTCAGGAAGGTTCTCAATGATCATCATGCATTCATCTTCACTGATGCGCTCGCCCTTTGGGCCGGAATCATTGTAACAATGATCGCAAAGATCATTGCAGAGCTGAGTGAAAACCCAGTAGATGCTTTCGATATGATTGAAGTCAGTTTTAATCGCCATGAATTTTTGAACTTCTCAGAAAAAAAATTTACCACTAAGGCACGAAGTTCAATAAGACTCACTAAGAATTTTCTCAGTGTTTCTCTGTGTTCTTAGTGTCTTCGTGGTTTTTGCTTTTTCAAAACGCATATCTTAATCCAAACTGAAATTGTCTCGGCGGTCCGGCATTCTTTCTCACGATCACTCCGGAATCTTTCGGCCCGACTTGTATCTGATTGCTCTGAGTCGCATTGTTGCTGTAGCCGCTCAAATTTTGTGTGTTGAAAATGTTGAACACATCGGCATTCAGAATGAGTTGCTGCGTTCCTTTCAGGTGAAATGAATATTGCGCGCTCACATCAAAATTATTCGACCACGGCAGGCGATCATCGTTGCGCGATTCGCCGGGCGAACGATCACTGTTGCCGTCATAAGCATCACCAAAACTTCTGCCGTCGCCATTCAAATCTGTCGTGCCGTAAATCGTTGCATCCGGAATGCGATTGATCGGTTGACCGCTTTGAATCAAGGTGGCGAGCGTGATCACAAAATTTTTCGTGGGATAATAGGAAAAGACAGCATTGATCACATGGGTGCGGTCATTGATCGATGGTCCCCATTCCGCACCGAAATTATTTGCATCCATTGCTTTGAAATTGATGTCTTCCGTGTTGTTGCGCAATCGTGAAAGCGTGTAGCTTATATAATAGGAGTAATTGTCATCGCCCTTTTCTTTTCTGAAATTCAAACTCAGCGCAACATATTTTGATTCACCTCCCATGTTCGTCATCACCACATCACGGGAGACACCGCGCACCGTGTCATCATTAATGATTGCGTAGTTTCCTGAAGCATCATCATAAATCGGAACGGGGCGCGAGGAATCAGCGGATGCCTGCGAGCGCACAATCACATTGTTCGGATCGATCGGATTAGGTGAAGGAGAATTCAAATCAACCAATCGTGGAAGATCATAGCTGTGATTGTACACGACATCAGCATAAAACAATTTCGTGTTGTCGATTTGATATTGATATCCGAGCATCGACTGACTTGTGTAAGGATTCTGATATCCATTAGGATTCAAAATTCTTCTTTCATTGCTGAATGCGTGATCGCGGTAGGATTGCAGTTCATCGGAAGAAGGACCATTGAGATAAGTTGCCGGAACATCAGCCGAAAGATTTCCGTCGAAGGTGACCTGATTGAGATTTGTATTTGAAGGAAGAAGTCCGTCGTTGATCAGTGCCTGCAATTCTGTTCTGTAATCCTGCGAAGTTGTGTTTTGCTGAAGCGCATCACTGTAAATGGAATAAATTATTTTATCGTAGAACAATCCCCACCCCGCACGAATGCTGCTCTTCGATGTGAGCTGATAATTCGCACTTAGTCGCGGAGCGATGTTGTTGTAATCACCTTTATCGCTTCCGCCTTTCGAAAGATTATCATAATCATAGCGTAAACCAATTGTTGCATGCAGGCGATCGAAAAATAAAATTTCATCTTCGGCATATGCACTGTAATCTGTTTGCCGTTTGCCGAATGAATTCGGACGCAACTCAACATTGTAATCCAAAACTTCGGCATCAGAAGGGATGTCATTCACATTCATTGAGGAACCGACACCGCTTTCGATCAATGTGTTGATTTGATCCTGCGTGAGCTTCACGATGTAATTTCCATTCACATTTCCTCCTCCGAAAAGTTGGTGATCTGTGCTCAGCACTTCGAATCCGACTTTCACTGTTTGCTTATCGAAAAACCATTTGAATTTTTGCTGAAACTGCTCACCGAGCGCGTGATCATCGAAAACATATCCGGGATTTCCGAGGATGGCAATGGTTTCTTCTGCCGGATCGAGCACCACCGTTTGTGGCGAATTTGGATTCACGGCTTTGCCATAATTCCATCGGAAGCGAAAGAGTTGGAGGTTCGTTTCACTCGAGAAATTTGAATTCACGTAAAGATTTTTCAAAGCGATGTTGAATGAATTCCGATCCTGGCTGCTGGCTGCCGAAGGAAAAGTGACTCCACCATCAATGCCGCCGCCTTGTTGTTCGATATTCACCAAACCAAAATTCACTCTGAGCGAGCTCTTGAATTTGCTGCTCCAGTTCTGATCGAGTTTGCCGCTGAGGTACGTGAAGCGATTCATTCCCGGCACTGTTTCGTTGATGTTGAGTTGAGGAACATTAAGCAAATTGTCTTTCCAGTCGAAAGTTTGTTCGGCATTCACGTAGTAAAAAGTTTTGTCCTTCTTAATTGCACCGCCGAAACCAAATCCTGCCTGCTGCCGCATGAAACCGTCTTTCACCTGGTTGCCTGAAAGATCACGTTGCGCAAAATCAGAATGACCATCAATGGCCGGACCGGGGCGAGTGAGATAAAATGCTTCGCCGCTGAATTGATTGCTGCCGCTCTTCGTGGTGATGTCGACAATGCCGTTTGCTGTTAATCCATACTCGGCAGAAAAATTATTCGTGAGCACGGTGATATTTTGCGTGAAGCCGGTCGGGATGGCAAACCGTTCCCCCCCGAGAAACTGCTCATTATTATCCATGCCATCAATCAAATAATTTGTGTAGAGTGAATTTGCACCGTTTATGCTTACGTTCGGCGCTTCAGGAAAAAATCCTGTTGCCTGCGTCACATTCGGCAAGCGATACAGCGCGCGCGTAATATCTCTTCCTTCCACCGGCAATTCTTGTAGTTGTTTCAAATTCATCTCTGAAGAAACTTCAGCATTCACCGTGTTGATTTGCGATGTCGAATGATCGGTGACTACCACTTCATTCAAATTCACTTCGCTTCGCTTTGCCAATTGCAGTTGAACGCTCGGATGTTCATTCGTGCGGAACTTCAGGTGTTCAGTTTTTTGAGAGAGAAAATCATTCGTTTCAGGCGTGGAGACTTCGTACTCGCCGGACAGACTTAATCCTATAAAAATTGTTCTTCCTGAAGCATCCGTTTGTTGCTGCGCTGTATAGCCAATAAGTTCATTCGAAAGCGAAACAGCAATTCCCTGCACCGGTTTTCCGGTGAGTAATTCAGTTACACTCACTTCAAGATCGACCTGCGCGAAAAGTGAAACGGAAAACAAGAGAAAAATAATTGCAGTAAAATATTTTTTCATTTAGATGAAATGATAGAGTGAAAACAGAGTGAAAAATTTCTTTCTGCATAATGAAGCAGAAAGTTGATCGAGTAAGAAGAATCAAACAGCCGGTGGTCCGCGGCGGGAATTATCGAGTCGCAAGAACGGATTGACAAACGGAAATAGCTTCTCTTCCGAAGAAATAATTGCTGATGCCAGAATGCTTTGTAATGTGCGAAGAAATGAGAATGAAATATTTTTCCTTTCCAAAATGAATCTCAGATCAGAAGCGGAATTGATATCAGATAGTTCATTCAGAATTTCGTGAGAAATATTTTCTTCTTCGATCCACGAAGTGAAATCGGAAAACAAATCAGAAGTATTCCATCTGAAATTCTTCAGAATCTCCTCCTGAAAATATTTTTTTGAAATGCCGATCAGGTAAGCACCGCCTCGTCGATCGGGACCCAGAACAATTTCATTTTTCTCCAGTGAAAATTCAGCTTGCTGCAGCAGCGCGCCATTTAGTTGCGGTGAATCATTTCCGATGGCAATTACATTTTCAAATCCCGTATCAAACACTTCTTTCAGTGCATTCGTGAATCGCTCGCCGAATGAAGTTCCTTTCTGCCTGTCAGACGAAATGATGAAATATGGAATTCTGCTTTTCCTTGCTTCGCGAACGGTTCGATTGATCAGGCTTGTGGAGATCGAAAGATTGACTGCTGAATTTCCCTCTGAAGAAAAATCTTTTCGCCTCGCTTCTTCGCGAGCGGTGCGTGTGAAAATTAAAATGGCAGTTTTGTGATTCACCAATTCAAAAGATGCGGAGCAAACTTACTTAATGCAAATTCAAATCTGTTGACGCTTTTCGACTTTTCCTATATTCGTCGCCGACATGAAAGGCATCATTCTCGCCGGCGGCAGCGGCACTCGACTTTACCCGATCACGTACGCCATCAGCAAACAAATTATGCCGGTGTATGACAAGCCGATGATCTATTACCCGCTCTCCGTGCTGATGATGGCCGGAATTCGCGACGTGCTCATCATTTCCACTGAAGAAGATTTGCCCGGTTTCAAACGATTGCTGAAAGACGGATCGCAATACGGATGCAATTTTCAGTATGAAGTACAACCAAATCCCAATGGACTCGCACAGGCATTTGTGATCGGAGAAAAATTTATCGGCAAAGAAAAAGTGGCGCTCATTCTCGGCGACAATATTTTTTATGGCAGTGGTCTCGGCACTTTTCTCGAACATCATGGTGATCCGGATGGCGGAATCATTTTCGCCTATCATGTTGCTGATCCCGAGCGATACGGTGTGGTGGAGTTTGATGAAAACAACAATGCAATTTCAATTGAAGAGAAACCGGCAAAACCAAAATCGAATTTCGCCGTACCGGGATTATATTTCTACGATAATTCCGTGATTGAAATTGCAAAGAACCTGAAGCCGAGTGCACGCGGCGAATTTGAAATCACCGATGTGAACAAAGAATTTCTTCGCCGAAGAAAACTGAAAGTGGCTGTGCTTGATCGCGGCACGGCGTGGCTCGATACCGGAACATTCGATTCGCTGATGGCAGCTTCGCAATTTGTTCAGGTAGTGGAAAACCGGCAAGGATTGAAAATCGGCAGTATTGAAGAAGTGGCGTGGCGGAAGAAATTTATCAGCGATGAACAACTTAAAAAATTAGCGGAACCCCTGCTGAAAAGCGGCTACGGAAATTATTTGATTGAACTTCTCGATTGAACAAAGTCATGGATGAAGGGCTGAACAAATCTGTAAGAAAAATCCTGATCACCGGGGGTGCCGGATTTATAGCAAGCTGTTTGGCCGAGCGGTTGATCCATGAGCCGGAAAATTATGTGGTGATCGTTGACAACATGCTTACGGGCACGAGGGAGCGACTTCCTTCTGCGAAATTAAAGAACTGGCATTTCATTAAAGCCGATGTCAACAAGTTCGAAGACATCTCATCGATCATGGTTTCCTATCAGTTCGATTACGTGTTTCATTACGCTGCCGTGGTGGGAGTGCAGCGTACACTGTTGAATCCGGTTTCGGTTTTGAATGACATCACCGGAATTAAAAACATTCTTGATCTGGCTAAGAATACCGGAGTGAAATGCGTTTACTTTTCATCCTCATCAGAAGTATATGGTGAACCGGTCGAGTTTCCGCAAAATGAGGAAACCACTCCCCTGAATTCGCGGCTTCCATACGCTGTTGTAAAAAATGTCGGCGAGTCATTTTTGAAATCGTATCACAAGGAATACGGATTGAATTATACCATCTTCCGACTCTTCAACACGTATGGTCCGAAACAATCATCAGATTTCGTAGTGTCGAAATTTATTCGCGCTGCAGAAGCCGGACATGAAATCATCATCAACGGCGACGGAAATCAGATGCGAACCTTCCTCTACATCGATGACAACATCGAAGCAACTGTGGCAGCATTCGACAAGAAAAAATTTCAAAACCAGGTGCTCAACATCGGTCATGAGCGGGAAATTTCCATTCTTGACCTGGCGAAAACGGTGATCAAGCTCACGAAATCAAAATCGAAAATTGTTCATCATCCACCGTTAAAGGAAGGCGACATGATCCGTCGCCAGCCGGATAATTCCAAAATGAAAATGCTGCTCAACCGAAGCTTGGTTTCACTCGACGAAGGAATCAGCCGGATTATTTCGCACGGAAAAATCTGATTCGCCTTTCACATTTCACTTTACTTTTATCGCCGCATGAAAAAAATCCTCGTTACCGGCGGTTGCGGTTACATCGGAAGTCACACGCTTGTTTCACTCATCGAACATGGCTTCGAGGTGGTGAGCATTGACAGCATGGAACGCGGGAAAAAATATGTTCCGCAGCGTGTCGAACAGATTACCGGAAAGAAAATCAAGAACTACGAAATCAATCTCTGCAACCTCCGCGCAACGCGAAATGTATTTGTCGATCATCCTGATTTGGCGGGCATCATTCACTTTGCCGCGTACAAAATGGTCGGCGAGTCAGTGCAGAAGCCGCTGAAGTATTACGGCAACAATCTTCTTTCACTCATGAATCTGCTGTTTTGCTTGCGTGAATTCAAGGTTCCGAATTTTATTTTCTCTTCATCGAGTTCTGTGTACGGAAACATCAAAGAACTTCCGGTGCGTGAAGACACGCCGGCAAGTATTCAGGTTTCTCCCTATGGTCGCACTAAATTTTTTGGTGAGCAAATGATTGCTGATTTCGTTATCGCTCATCCGTTTCGTGCATTGCTTCTTCGGTATTTCAATCCCGTCGGCGCGCATGAGTCCGCATTACTCGGCGAGCCAATTGAAGAAGAACCGGCGAATCTGGTTCCGGCACTCACGCACACTGCATCAGGATTGCAGGAAAAATTTATTGTGAATGGAACTGATTACCCTACACGGGATGGAAGCTGCGTGCGTGACTACATTCATGTGATGGATGTAGCAGATGCACACGTGAATGCGCTTGAATATTTAATGAACCAAGTTTCCACCGGCGCCTGCGTTGACGTCATTAATCTTGGAACGGGAACCGGCGTTACAGTTTTGGAAATGATCAAAGCATTTGAAAAATCAACCGGAATCAAATTAAATGTTGAACTCGGTCCGCGCCGCGAAGGTGATGCGGCTGCTGTGTATGCCGATAATCAAAAAGCAAAACAGTTGCTTGGATGGGAATGCAGACGATCGCTCGAAGAAATGATGTCATCAGCATGGAATTGGGAGAAGGCGCAGGGCGAGCGGGAGAAATCAGCCGCGACTGGCAAATAGATATGAGATGATTGAAGAAATTTGTAGCTTGTAAATCGAAAATCAAAATATTTTCTGGTGGAAAAGAGATGGGTGATTAAAGAAGCAGACCGGAATTCTGCGGAGAAATTAGAGTCGGAATTGCGCATACATCCTGTGCTCGTTCAATTGCTGGTGCAACGTGGCATTACATCGTATGAAGAGGCGCGCAAATTTTTTCGTCCTTCGCTGGAACAGTTGCACGATCCTTTTCTTATTAAGGACATGGATAAAGCCGTGGATAGAATTCTCCGCGCTGTTCGTAACAACGAAAAAATCCTCATCTACGGTGATTACGATGTGGACGGCACCACAGCCGTCGCTCTAGTATACTCTTTTTTCAAAGAGTTAGGGGTTGAAGTAGATTATTATGTTCCGAATCGTTATATAGAAGGTTATGGAATTTCCTTCCAGGGAATTGATTGGGCAAAAGCCAACGGATGTAAGCTCGTAATCGCTCTCGACTGCGGCATCAAAGCGCATGATAAAATTGAATATGCGAATCAGCATCACATTGATTTCATCATCTGTGATCATCATCTTCCTGATGAAAAACTTCCGAATGCTGTGGCCGTGCTTGATCCGAAACGAAAAGACTGTCATTATCCTTACAAAGAGTTAAGCGGTTGCGGCATAGGCTTCAAGCTGATTTCAGCTGTCGCAAGAAAGAAACACGTTCCCTATGAAAAGGTGAATAAGTATCTCGACTTTGTAGTGGTGAGCATCGCTTCAGACATTGTTCCAATCACAGGAGAAAACCGGATCCTTTCATATTACGGTTTGCATCGCCTGAACAAAGAGCCGAGTGATGGATTGCGGGCTCTCATTGAATTGAATTCACTGAAGAAAGAGCTTACCATTGCTGATGTTGTGTTCATCATAGGTCCACGCATTAATGCAGCCGGAAGAATGGATGATGCAAGGCACGCAGTGCGCTTACTTATTTCAGGAATAGAACATGCTTCATCGCATGCTCAGGTATTAAACAAGCATAACCGCGACCGCAAAGATTTTGATGTGAGCATTACGCAGGAAGCAAGAGAGATGCTTCAGAATGATCCGCAACAAACCTCCCGCAAAACCACTGTGCTTTTCAAAAATGACTGGCATAAAGGAGTAATCGGTATTGTAGCGTCGCGGTTGATCGATACCTGGTATCGACCGACAATAATTTTTACGGAGTCAAATGGGATCGTAGCGGGTTCCGCGCGGTCAATTCCCGGCTATGATATCTATGAAGCGATTTATGCCTGCAGAGAATTACTCGAACAATTCGGCGGACATATGTTCGCAGCGGGACTCACCCTGAAACCGGAAAATCTCGAAGCATTCAAAATGAAATTTGAAGAAGTAGTTTCTTCCACAATCGATGAACGATTGCTCACGCCGGAAATTGAAATCAACGCTGAGCTTCATCCGCGCGATGTCACTCCGAAATTTTACAACATCCTTCGCCAATTTGGTCCCTTCGGTCCGGAAAACATGAAGCCACTTTTTGTTACACAAGGTGTCACGGACTCAGGCTGGTCAAAAGTTGTTGGCGATCAGCATTTGAAATTCTCAGTTAAGAAAGATGATACGATTCTTCAGGGCGTTGGATTTGGAATGGCAGATTACATTTCAATGGTGAAAAGCGGAGCCCCGTTTGACATCTGCTACACACTCGAAGAAAATGAATGGAACGGCAGGAAAAGAATTGAAATGGTTGTGAAAGATTTGAAATGATCTGATTGACTATTCTCCATTTATTCTGTTATTTGCCAACCGAGAACTGATCAATGATTCCCCGCATCACTTCATTTGAGGAATACAAGAATGCTTATGAACGCAGCTTGTATGATTCCGATAATTTTTGGGCTGAAGTTGCAGCCGGCTTTCACTGGAGAAAAAGCTGGGATCGGGTTCATTCCGGTGGATTTGAAAAAGTTGATTTCAGATGGTTCGATGGCGCGCAGTTGAATATCACTGATAATTGCCTGGACCGGCATCTCGATGCGATTGCAGATAAAACGGCCATCATCTGGGAGCCCAATAATCCCGATGAGCAGGGAAGGACACTCACTTATCGCGAGCTTCATCGTGAAGTATGCCGCTTTGCGAATGTGTTGAAGCAGCATGGAATAAAAAAAGGAGATACCGTTTGTATTTACATGCCGATGATTCCTGAACTCGCGATTGCCATGCTTGCCTGTGCACGCATCGGTGCGGTTCACTCTATTGTCTTCGGAGGATTCTCATCGCAGTCACTCTCCGGAAGAATTCAGGATGCAGAGTGTAAGCTGCTGATCACAGCCGATGGATTTTACCGCGCAGACAAACCCGTCTTCCTGAAGAAAATTGCTGATGAAGCTTTGAAGGAATGTCCTTTCATTAAAAATGTGATCGTCGTTCGGCGTGCCATGTTTGACATTAATGTTGAACCCGGCCGCGATTTGTTTTGGGATCAACTGATGTCAGCCATTAGTGAACAACATACTGCTGAAATCATGGATGCTGAAGATCCGCTTTTCATTCTTTACACATCAGGATCTACAGGAAAACCGAAAGGCGTCGTGCATACAACGGCAGGCTACATGGTTTATGCAGGCTATACATTCTTAAACGTGTTTCAATATCGCGAGCATGATGTTTATTGGTGCACAGCAGACATTGGTTGGGTTACGGGACACAGCTATGTGATTTATGGCCCATTGCTGAATGGCGCGACCACAATCATGTATGAAGGAGTTCCATCATTTCCTGACTGGAGCCGGTGGTGGAAAATAATTGAGAAATACAAAGTGAATATACTTTACACTGCGCCTACTGCCATTCGATCTTTTCAGGCGCAAGGCAATGATCATTTGAGAAATGCCAACATCAGTTCATTAAGAATTCTCGGAACGGTGGGAGAACCTATCAATGAAGAAGCATGGGAATGGTATCACAAATTCATTGGTGAAGAACGCTGTCCGATTGCAGACACGTGGTGGCAAACAGAAACCGGCGGCATTTTGATTTCATCGCTTGCCGGAGTAACACCGATGAAACCATCCTTCGCAACTCTTCCTTTACCCGGAGTTGAACCCGTAATTGTGGATACGAATGGCATAGTTCAAAATGATTTGATCACGGAAGGAAATCTCTGCATAAGGAGATCATGGCCGGGCCAGGCGAGAACAGTTTATAAAGATCACGATCGATTTGTGAAAACGTATTTCACAACCTATCGCGGATTTTATTTTACCGGCGATGGTTGTCGACGTAGTGTTGATGGATTTTACCGCATCACCGGAAGAGTTGATGATGTTATTAAAGTTTCAGGGCACAGAATCGGAACAGCAGAAGTTGAAAATGCCATCAATGAGCATCCTGAAGTGGCTGAGAGCGCAGTCGTGCCCGTTCCTCACGAAATAAAAGGCGAAGCCATAGTTGCCTTTGTGATTTGCAGAAAAGAAACCGATGATCTTTCTATTTCAGACTGGGAAAAGAAAATTGAGAAAGAGGTAGTGCAAACGGTTTCACAAACTATCGGTGCCATTGCCAAACCTGAAAAGGTTTTTCTCGTAAGCGGATTACCGAAAACCCGCAGCGGAAAAATCATGCGTCGAATCCTCAGAAAAATCGCTGAAGGTCACCCTGAACAGACGGGCGACATTTCAACGCTACTAAATCCGGAAATAGTAGAGGAAATAAAGCTGAAGGTTGGTGGCGAATAAATTTCTCTTGGGTGAATAATTTATTTGTCGAAAACAAATCAACATGAGAGAGAAATTTCTATATTTGGCATCTTGATGCTACATCTTAATTAACCTAAACATTAACTGATGAAAAAATTCTTCGCTCTCCTATTTCTTGTGGCCATGATCACCGGCTCATGTACAAAGGAATATCAAAATCCAAATAAAGGAACTGGCAGCGGTAGCGGCAGCGGATCGGGTTCCGGTTCGGGTTCAGGCAGCGGTAGTGGCGGCGGCGGTGGCGGCGGCATTGGATCAATCGGTGATGTGCCCAATACGTTCTCTCAAAAAGTATTGATTGAAGAAGTTACGGGCGAATGGTGTGGCTATTGTCCGGACGGTTCTGAAATTCTCGGGAGCATTCAAGATGCGAACTCTGACAAAATTTACGGGATGTCAATTCACAATCAAGATCCGCTGGCAATAGAATACGATAACACCTTTGAAACCATGTTCCAGGTGAGTGGTTGGCCCACCGGATCAGTAAACAGAATTCCGGTTGGCGGGACAACGATGCTGGATCGTGGCATGTGGGGAAGTGCTGCCAATACACTTCTTGCAACTTCAAATCCGCCTTGCGGCATTGCAATGCAATCTTATTTCAAAGGTACTGATAGTTTATATGTGGAAGTCCACTGCGGCTTCAATACCACCATGACCGGCGATATTCGAGTTACTGTTTTCCTCTTGGAAAATGGTGTTGAAAGAGATGGTGTGCAATCGAATTATTACAATGTTCCCGGTTCAGTTTCTCCTGATGATCCGGCATTAAATAATATCGGCGATCCAATTACACATTGGACAGCTAATGATGTGTTGCGAAAAGTACTTACTGCTGATTTCGGCGATCCGATTCCTTCCTCTTCCATGGTGCCCAAAGGCTCTTATGTGAAAACTTATGGAACAACCTGGACAGGCTACAACAAAAGCAATATTGTAATTCTTGCCATCATCAATAAAGTGGGAACTGATGCACTGACTCATGTGGTTTACAATGCCCGTGAATCAAAGATTGGGGAAGTGAAAGACTGGCAATGAGCTGAAATTTTATGTCATTCGAAAGCCGTTCATCTCTGAGCGGCTTTTTTTATATGAAACAATTTTCATTCTATAGTGTAGACAAGAAAATGGGATGAATATGATTGGAACTGTGATTTCTGATTACCTTTGTTTCATCAATTTACATTTACCAAATCTACTATGAAACATTTGCGATATGCCGCAATCGGGTTGCTTGGTCTTCTCGCTGTGATGTCGTTCAATGGCTGTTTTGAATATCCAGAGGGACCTGTTTTCACACTGCAGCTGAAGGATGAGCGTCTTGAAGGTACATGGCTGGTCAAGAATGTCACAGATCCGTCCGGCGCAGATGTAACCGCGGAACATTCAGATGAGACATTGACTGTAGTGGTAAATCGTTCTGGTGATCGTGCATGGGCGACATTTAAGAATGGACTTATCCAAAATCATGGTACGTATCAGTACGGCAGCCACAGTGACTACATCATCATTATCTTCGATGTTTTCAATCAGCAGAATACTACTTTTCAGGTCTTCTACACTATCCGCAAATTGACTGAAAAGGAATTCAAGTATATTGATGATCAGGGCTACACATATGACTTGAAGAAGTATTGAGGCTTCTTCTTTACAAGTATCATCTAATCAGAGTAACATTTCCTGAAATTGTTTTGTGAAGCCCGCTAACGAATGTCGCGTCAGCTTTCCAAACATATACTCCAACCGGACAATCTGCACCCTTAAATTTTCCATCCCATCCGCTTGATTGAAGATCATTGGTGTCAAAGATCTTTTCGCCCCATCGATTGTACACAGCGTAATAAATGTCAGTGATGCCGACTTCGCCAAGTGCATGAAAGAAATCATTCTTGCCATCGCCATTGGGCGAGAACGCAAGGGGAAAATGAAGCAGGTCGATCAGTTCAACGATAATTGGTCCTATCTGCAGGCTGTCATCGCAAAATCCATTTGAAGCAATCAACAAAACAAAAAATGTATCGACCGATGAGTATGTGTGTGTTGGATTTTCAACGGTGCTGGTTTCACCATCACCAAAGTTCCAAATGTAACTTGTGGCGAACTGCGAACAATTCTGAAAGTGAAAAGTCTGAGATATATCGAAAGGGTGTGTAAGATCTTCCTGTGTGGTGGCACAAGCAACGGGATCTGGAAGAACTGTGATGTAATCATTTTTAGTGAGAGAAGCCGAACAGCCAAAGGAACTAGTTGCTGTTAGTGTAACAGAAAATGTTCCTGACGAATAAGCGTGATCAGGCTCTGTGGCAAAACTCGTTATTCCATCCCCGAAATCCCATTCATAAGCAGAAGCACCCGTGCTTTGATTATTGAAAACAGCAGTGAAGGGATCACACCCTTCTGTGTTCGCAATAAAATCAGGAGATGGTATCGGGTGAACATTTATTTGCTGAACCGAAGTTGCAGAGCAGCCATTTGCATCCGTCACTGTCAATTGAATATTGAATGACCCCACTGAATTCCATGCTACTTTATAGGGACCGGCCCCGCTACCTGTTTGAATCATTCCGCCTTCAAAATTCCAATTGAAAACAAGACCATTGGTGTTTCCGCCGGCATACGTGACATCAGTCAATTCGCTTTCGCACAGCGAAGTATCGGTTGTGAAGTTTGCATTGGGCAACGGATTTACAGAAACATCTACTGAATCCTGGTGCGTGCAGCCACCTGAACTCACAGTAGACACATAAACTGTCGTGATTTGTGGTGAATCGACTGGAGAAGAAAGATTGCTCGAAAACCCTGCCGGTACCGAGCTCCATTGGTAAATGTAATTCCCGATACCACCACTTGCAGTTGCCTGCAAGTTCACATTATTCCCGGCACAAATCGAAGTCGGTATAGCGGTCAGTGATGAAACAAAATCAGGATCGACTGTTACTTGCACCGTGTCATTTCTCTCGCAGTATCCACCCACATCGGCAGTCACGATGAATTGATAAGTGCCCAATCCGGGCAGAGTAGCAATGGGATTGGCAGAATAAGGATCATTTAAGTATTGTGAATTATTCCATTGGAATGGCGCTAAGCCAATCACGCTTAATTGTACGGATGGATTGGTTATGCAAATATGCACATCGGGCCCCGCATTCACCTGCGGCGTTCCGATTTGAATGGTGTACGAATAAATTTGTGTGCCAGAAATGGGGCAGGCATCGTCTTTAACTGTTACAGTGAAAACATAAAATCCTGTGTCATTAATTGAAGTTTGCCAGTGAACATGCATAGTATCAGGATTGCTGCCAGCTACAGTGAAAGTCGCTCCCGGAATTGTCAATGATAGATTTGTAGTCATTGACACGTGATCGCCACTGTCTGGATCAATAGCGATCAAATCAAAATCAATTACAGAACCGGGACAAACCTGTACATGATCGCTGTCGATCAAAGCTCCTCCGTTAACATTTTGAATTCCGTCAGGAATTGCCGGCAGTTGATCAGTACATGATTTCACCACTACCTGCAAATCGCGCTGTGTGCTGCCGATTTTCACTCCATTTCTATATTCATCAATCAAAACTGATACCACCGCAATTTGAATTGCGCTCGGCACGCAATTCATTTGGCCGGTGAGCGGCTCAAAACCAAATGTGCCGCTCTGCGTAAACATTGGATACGTAGGGCTTAGAAAAATGCTCGAGTATTGTATCGGATCGTTTTGTGCATTTAGTGGATTCACCAGTGTATACACCAGAGAATCTCCATCAGGATCATAAGCGCCGTGATTGTAAAGGAAGGGTTCGTGAACACATGCGTACGCAAGTGGTACATTGGAAAAGACAGGTGAGTTGTCACACAACCCATTGGCATTGCTAAAGTGACATTCTACGTACAAGTAGTTATTTCCTGGATTGAGCAAGTTCGTGATAGCATTGTTGCGATAGGCCACATGAGTGGCTGCAACCCAATCGTTACACACTTCAGGAATTGTGATATTGACTGCATAGATGTATTGCTCGTAGCCGGTAAATGTTCCGCCGGCACATTGGCTGTGCAAATCGGGGCATAAGCCTGCAAGGTGTGAAATTGTGTCTGATCCCTGTGTGGAATAAACGAGATTCATGATAAATGAATCATCGTAGGCACAAGAAACAGAGCTGAGATATAATGGCAATGTTGGAGGTGCTGCAATTCCGATGCAATCCCGATAAAAAGTGACATAGAATTGGTAGAGGTTATTTCCATAGCAGGCATAGCTGATATCCATTCCCGCCGCATGAGTAGCAAAGGATTTTTCTGCAGTCGTGAACGAAGAGATAAAAATGAAGATGGGAAAAATACGTTTCATCAAAATAAAGATGGAAATGCCAGAGGGAAATTAACAAGAAATATTCATTGTGTTTTCAACAATTCATCGATTCTTGACAAGTAATCGATGAAATGTCATCAAAACCTAACCAGACTGAAGTCACAAACTTCAAACTCCAAACTCTGCCATTATCTTTGCCTCATGTCTAACATCACTCGCATCATCGCGCGGCAAATACTTGACAGCCGTGGCAATCCAACAGTAGAAGCAGAAGTTTATACCGAGAAAGGTTTTAGCGGACGGGCTGCCGTTCCTTCAGGTGCCAGCACCGGCGTGCATGAAGCAGTTGAACTACGCGACAACGACAAAAAAGAATACGGCGGCAAAGGTGTGAAGCAAGCTGTGAAAAACGTGAATAAGATTCTTGCGAAGGAATTGGAAGGCATCAGTGTTTTCGATCAAACAATGATTGACCGGCTCATGATTCAGATGGATGGCACGGATAACAAATCTTCACTTGGCGCGAATGCGATTCTTTCTGTTTCTCTTGCTGTTGCCAAAGCAGCCGCGCAAGAATTAAACATTCCTCTCTTTCGCTATGTCGGCGGCGTGAATGCCCGCACATTGCCGATTCCGATGATGAACATTCTCAATGGCGGCGTACATGCGGATAACAAGATCGACTTCCAGGAATTTATGGTGATGCCGGTTGGAGCGGAAAGTTTTTCTGAAGCGCTTCGCATGGGTGTTGAAACTTTTCATGCTTTGAAAAATGTTTTGAAAAGCGCTGGCTATTCTACCAACGTAGGAGATGAAGGCGGTTTCGCTCCCGACATTCAATCAAATGAAGAAGCAATTGAAACGGTTTTGAAAGCTATTGATCAAGCAGGTTATAAAGCAGGAAAAGATATTTGGATTGCCATGGATCCGGCCGCATCAGAATTCTATGATGATAAAACAGGCAACTACATTTTCAAAAAATCCACAAATGAAGTTTTTTCCTCTGCAGAACTTGTTGAATTCTGGAAAAATTGGACGGATAAATATCCAATCATTTCTCTCGAAGATGGATTAGCGGAAGATGATTGGAAAGGTTGGAAGAAACTCACACAGGAACTTGGTGGAAGAGTTCAACTTGTCGGTGATGACCTCTTCGTGACGAACACAAAGCGCTTGAAGAAAGGAATCAAAGATGGAGTGGCGAATTCGATTTTGGTGAAGGTGAATCAGATTGGTTCGCTCACGGAAACCATCGATGCCGTGCAAACTGCTCAGCAAAATGCGTACACGAGTGTGATGAGCCATCGCAGCGGCGAGACGGAAGACACCACGATAGCTGATCTCGCTGTGGCACTCAATTGCGGACAAATAAAAACCGGTTCGGCTTCGCGAAGTGATCGCGTCGCTAAATACAATCAGCTTCTTCGCATTGAAGAGATGCTCGGCGACGATGCTTATTTTCCGGGAAAGGATTTTAAATTCGTATGAGAAGGAATGACCAATTTTCAATTACCAATTCAATAAATAATTTTCAAGAATTCAAATGATCAGATCGCCTTCATTTCATTTTGAAATTTATTTCTGCGGTCATTTTTTGATCAATTGATATTTGGTGATTGGTAATTATCCAATGATGGACGAATCCAAGTACAACCGGCGCGGCGTTTCTGCGAAGAAAGAAGATGTTTACAAAGCCATTGCCTCTCTCGACAAGGGACTTTTTCCGAATGCTTTCTGTAAAATCTTTCCCGATTATTTTCTGAATGATGAAAACTATTGCACCATTGTTCATGCTGATGGTGCAGGTACTAAATCTTCTCTCGCATACTTATATTGGAAAGAAACCGGCGATATCAGTGTATGGCGCGGCATTGCCCAGGATTCCCTCGTGATGAACACCGATGATTTGATTTGCGCCGGTGCTGTGGATGATTTTCTTTTCTGCTCCATCATCAACCGCAACAAGCATTTGATTCCGGGTGAAGTGCTCACAGAAATTATTCAGGGAACAAAGAATTTTATTGAGAAGATGAAATCATTCGGCATCAACATTCATTACATGGGAGGCGAAACGGCTGATGTCGGTGATTTAGCGAGAACGATCACAGTGGATTCAACAATCAGTAGCCGGTTGCCGCGAAATCGTGTGATCAAAAATGAAATTCGTGCAGGCGATGTGATTGTCGGTTTCGCTTCATTTGGAAAAGCAACTTATGAAGATGAATACAACAGTGGTATAGGCAGCAATGGCCTCACATCAGCGCGGCACGATGTGCTTGATCATTCCTATTTCGATTTGTATCCTGAAACTTTTGATTCCGAAATGAAAGCGTCTCTTGCATACAGCGGATCAAAAAATGTGAATGATCTTTTCGGGAATGCTCCGTTGAATGTCGGCAAGCTTTTGCTTTCACCCACACGTACGTATGCTCCACTCATGAGAATTCTCCTCGAAAAATTCTTTGATTCAATTCACGGTGCTATTCATTGCAGTGGCGGAGGACAAACTAAGGTGCTGCACTACATCAACAACCTTCACATCATCAAAGACAATTTATTTCCTGTTCCATCAATCTTCAAATTAATTCAGCAGGAATCTGGAACTGACTGGAAGGAAATGTATCAGGTCTTCAATATGGGTCACCGGCTGGAAATTTATTGCGATGAAAAAGTGTCCGATGATTTAATTGCGGAAGCGAAACAATTCAATATCGAAGCTCAAGTTGTTGGGCGATGTGAAGAGAGCAGCAATAAGATGCTCAGCATCGAAAGCGAATCCGGAAGTTTCAATTATGACTAAAGAATTCGTTCAATAGTCGCACTTACTGCATGAGCGACGCAAGTTTCTGATCCAATTCATCACCCCGCAGGTTGTAGGCAATCACTTTTCCGTCTTTGTCGAGCAGGTAATTCTGTGGAATGGCCTGAATGCCGTATTGCTGACAAACATCAGATTGCCAACCCTTCAATTCACTCACATGATTGGGCCAGAAGAGACGATCTTTTTTGATGGCATTGATCCATTTGTCTTTGTCGGTATCCAGAGAAACACTGAAGATAGCAAATCCTTTTCCGCTGTATTTCTGATAAGCAGCAACGACATTCGGATTTTCCGCTCTGCAGGGTCCGCACCATGAGGCCCAAAAATCAAGCAGCACATAATTTCCGCGCAGTGAAGAAAGTTTGCGTGGTTTGCCATCAACATCATTCAGAACGATATCGGGCACCTCCGATCCTTCACTGAATTTCTGCTGATAATAATTCTGTGAAGCTTGTTGTTGTAAGGCATCCATCATGTCAAGATATGCTTTCGCAAAAGGTAAATCAGGATAAGTTGTTTTCAATCGATCAGCAAGTTTGTCGAAAGTTTCTTTGTCATGATCATAATCGAGATTGGAAATAGCGAAGATGGCGATCACAGGATTTTTGACTGTATCAATGTAGCTGCGTGCGAACACTCTGAAATTACTGTCAGCAAGAATCAACCGGTCCTGGTAAGCTTGTTTGATGGAATCAGCCGTAGAATCATTCACGTTCTGGCTGTATTCTCCCAGCGCCATTCCAAAAGCATCGCCATATTTTTTCGTTTGAACTATGAACTGCCGCAATTGCTCTGATGAAGTTGAGCCGCTGAGTTTGTACGTGAAATTCTTTATTGAATTTGAATCAGCATTCACTGTGATGGACGTAGGACTATCGTCGAGCACAAAAAACAAAGCTCTCGTGTCTTCAATCCGAAGCTGATAAAGGCCGAGCTCTTTCGGCTTGGCCTGCATGCTAAAATTTCCCTGCGCATCAAGAACAGTGGAATCGAGCGTGTTTCTGTCCGAATAAGTAACTTCTTCGAGGAAAACTTTTGTTCCCTGCGTCTCATCTTTGATTTGTCCGCGAAGCAAAAGTCCTTCCTTGGGTTTTGTAGAGCAGGAATTCAAAACTGAAATCAGCGCAATGGCAATTGGCAAAAACTTTTTCATGTTAAATGGGAATCATCTGAAATTTGAGCGCACAAAGATATGTGCTTCGCCTTCTTCAACGATATTTAATTCAACCAGGCCGCTCTCATGAGTTGAATTAACAAAGCATTATTAAAATGATTTTGAAATGCAGAAATTTGCGGCTCCAAATTCTAATTGAATGAAACATCTTCTTGTGATCGTGATTCTGCTCGGGTCAGTTCTGAATTGGCAAACGAAAACATTTGCGCAAAATGAACTTCCAAACACTGACATCTACCTGCTGGATATTTCCACTGACCAAAAAGGCAAAATGCATTTTGAAAATCCTTCCCTGGTCGTGAAGAATGATAAGTACGACAACCAGCCTTGGTGGAGCGCTGACGGAATGTATTTGCTCTACTCTTCAGTGCGGGATACCTCCAAAGCCGACATTTTCAAATACACACTTTCTACTTCAAAAAATATGGACATCATCAACACGCCGCTCACGGCTGAATATTCGCCGATGATGATGCCGAATAAAGTGAACATCTCTGTGGTGCAGGTTTTGGAAGATGACAGCACTCAGATTCTTGCGAAGTGCGATGACAAGGAAGATCATTGCGTAAACCTGCTTCCGAAATTCAAACAACCAGTCGGTTACTATGCATGGGTGGATGCAAATCGCGTGGTGATGTATGTGCTCGGAGATCCGGCCACACTTCAAATTGCTGATGTGACGACCGGAAAAGTCGACACGATTGCAGAAGATGTAGGACGTTGCGTGCAGAAGGTGCCGGGAAAAAATCTGATGGTTGCTTTTGTCGATAAAGGAAATGACCCCTGGGAAATAAAGCTCTATGATGCCAAAAGCGGAAAAATTACTGATGTGGTGAAGACACTCGAAGATGAAGAAGATTTCTGTTTCATGCCCGACGGAAGTTTACTGATGGGACATGAGTCGGGATTGTATCGCTATGTTCCGCCCGCAACTTTAATTACAGCTACTTCAAGCGGAAGATCATCTCAATCTTCCGCTGCAGCAAAATCAGCTCCGCAGCAAAAAGGCCAGGATAAAAATGCCGTAAAAGAAAAAGAAAAGGAAGCGGCAAAGAATGCGAATAAAAAGAGCGGAAAGAAAGATGAAGAAGACACAGCTCCGTGGGACAAAGTGGCCGATTTCAAAGGTACTGCTGTAGAATACTTTTACCGCCTGGCGGTAAGTCCGAAGGGTAACAAAATTGCTATCGTCACTTACGAAGATGAAAAACCCTGAAATCTGTGCTGAGAATTTTATTAAGGCCGTCCCGGCACATAAATAATATTTGAAAGTTTGTTAAGGATATTCAAAACCTTAACGAATTGGAATCGGTGATTATATTTTTGTGAGGAATGTCATGACCTGCTCCTCTTCATAACATTCATACATTCCGTTTATCAAGAAATTGTATGAAAAGAATTCAACTACGGTGTCTTTCATGGTTATTATTTATTTCCCTCCCCGCCACAAGTCTGAGGGCTCAATCGGCAACAGTAAAAGGAATGGTTGCGAATTCATCAGGTGAAAAACTTGACGCAGCCGGAATTTTTCTGGCTGATACAAAATACAATGCGCTGACCAGTTCTGACGGAAGCTTTATTATAAAAAATGTTGTTCCGGGCAACTATCATTTGGTCTGCACCTATCTCGGCTGCAAGAAATTTGAAAAAGATATTTCAGTAAGCAATCAGGATATTCAGCTCAGCATTGTGATGGAACCTGATGCCCACGTTCTCGACCAGGTGGTGATCATCGGGCAAAAGGAAGTGAACACGGTTAAGCGCATGCCTGAAACTGAAGGCGCAATGATCTATGCTGCCAAACGCAATGATGTGATACAGTTAGACAGGCAGAATGCAAACACAGCTCAGGTAGTAGCCCGGCAAATTTTTTCCAAAGTGCCCGGCGTGACGGTATGGGATTTTGACGGTTCAGGCACGCAGGTGAATGTGGCCACGCGCGGTTTAAATCCTCACCGCAGCATTGAGATGAATGTACGTCAGGATGGCTTTAACATTAATTCAGACTTGTTTGGTTATCCCGAAGCACACTATGCTCCATCGATGGAGGGAGTTCAGAAAATTGAATTTATCCGCGGCAGTGCTTCGTTGCAATACGGACCGCAGTTCGGCGGGCTTCTCAACTACATCATGCGAGAGGGTGATCCCAACAAAAAATTCTCATTCACAACTGAGCAAACAATTGGCTCGCAATCCCTCGTCTCCACATTTAATTCAATCGGAGGAACTGCAGGCAAATGGAATTACTATTCATATTTCAATTACCGAACCAGCGATGGTTATCGCCCGAACAGCCACTACTTCAGCTATCAGTATTTTGGTGAGGTACGATATAATTTCTCGAAGAACTCATTTGCTAAATTCGAATTTTCGAGGCAATACTATGTAACACAGTTGGCCGGCGGACTCACGGACTCTATGTTTCATGAAGATCCTTATCAGAGTACCCGGGCAAGAAATTATTTTCAACCCAACCACAACTATCCGTCACTCATACTTAACTTTGGAATAGGTGAGAACACGTCGCTCTCAGTGGTCACCGCCTACCTCGTAGGTCAGCGAAACAGCGTGATGTTTATTGCTCCGCCAACGGTGGCAGATACGATCAATGCGGCGACCAATGATTATGCCCCACGACAAGTGGATCGGGATTACTACAACAGTATTGCCAGCGAAGCGCGGCTGTTGCATAAATATCAGTTCCTCAAACAAACCAGCTCACTGTCAGTAGGCGTTCGGTTTTCAGACAACAAAACCCATCGCCAGCAGCGCGGCCAGGGAACAACCGGATCTGATTTCGATCTTTCACTCATTTCGCCTTACCTCACCGATCTTCATTTCACCACAATTAATTACGCAGTGTTTGCAGAAAATCTTTTTCACTTCGGTGAAAACTTTTCGCTCACGCCCGGAGCAAGGATTGATGTTTTGAAAACGACTTCAGCCGGATCAATAAATTATTTGCCCGAGAATCTTAATTATGATCATGTTCGCTACATTCCCACTGCAGGATGCGGTGCTCAGTACAACGTCAGTCACAACGTGAATGTGTATGCAAATTTCTCGCAGGCGTATAAGCCTGTTTATTATTCTGATTTGGTTCCTTCGGCCACTCTCGATCAGGTTGATCCCAACCTGAAAGATTCTTATGGATGGCAAACTGATTTGGGTATTCGCGGAAGCATCAAAGACATTCTTCGCTTCGATGCAGGCCTGTATTATCTTTATTACGGTGACCGGGTGGGCACTATTACCCTTCAGGATTCATCGGGTAATAATTATAACTATCGGACAAATACCGGCAACACCACAGCGAAAGGACTTGAAGCGTTTGCGGAATTTCATCCGCTCAACTGGATCGGAAGTGAAACGATTGGAGATATCAGTTTGTTTAGCTCCACTTCAACTGACCACGCCGTCTACATCAAAGGAACGGTAGTGCATAACGGCCAGAATGTTGACATTACAGGAAACAAACTTGAAAATGCTCCCGATTTTATTACGCGCTCAGGCATCACCTGGAGTTACAGGAGAGTTTCAATTACCGGTGAATACAGTTACACGAGTTCGATCTACAGCGATGCTTCCAACACTGAATCTTCAAAAGACGGAATCACCGGCATTGTTCCTGCTTACGGTATCTTTGATGTGAGCGGCGTTGTTGATTTTGGAAAATTCAATCTGAAGGGAGGCATCAACAATTTCACGAATGAAAAATATTTCACGCGCCGCATCAACACCTATCCCGGTCCGGGAATTTTGCCCGGAGACGGAAGAACATTTTATCTGAGCTTCGGCGCTAAGATGTAGTAATTATTTCCACGCGATTAATTTTCTGTTATGGATTGAAAACCGCTGCCGTGGCAATACATTCTTGCTACATTTGTTCAGTTCATTTGCCCGCTCTTTATGCCGTCAAAAAAGAAAAACCTTTCAGCAGTTAAGCTTGAAAAATTTCCTGAAATGAATGATGCACGTATCGGCATCATCGTTTCTGAATGGAATCACGACATTACTTCGAAACTGCTCGACGGTTGCTTGAAAACATTAAAAGATGCGGGGGCGAAGAATAAGAACATCACACAGATCAATGTTCCTGGAAGCTTTGAATTACCCTCCGCTGCAAAAATGTTTGTAGAGAACAAAAAGGTAGATGCCGTTATTTGCCTGGGCTGCATCATCAAAGGAGAGACGAGGCATGATGAATACATCGCCCGGGCTGTGGCCAAAGGAATCATGGATCTGAATCTTCGCTATAATATTCCGTTTCTCTTTGGTGTGCTCACTTGCGAAACTGTTGAACAAGCTCTTGATCGTGCAGGAGGAAATCAAGGGAACAAAGGCGTGGAAGTGGCAGCAACGGCTGTAAAAATGATGATGGTACGGCAATCACTCCGGAAATAAAGCACATCCGCTGTTTCTGTTTTCCATTTTCAATTCTCTAATTTTCCCACGTGAAACTTTATACAATTGAGACAGGATTTTTCAAGCTTGACGGCGGTGCCATGTTTGGTGTGGTGCCGAAATCAATCTGGAATAACCTGAATCCTGCCGATGAAAAAAATCTTTGCACCTGGGCAATGCGTTGTTTGCTTATTGAAGAAGGCAACCGATTAATTCTTGTCGACTGCGGAATGGGAAATAAGCAGAGTGAAAAATTTTTCTCGTACTACGAGCCGCACGGTGAGGAAACTCTGGAATCTTCATTGAAGCAACACGGTTTCTCCCCGGAAGATGTTACCGATTGTTTTCTCACACATCTTCATTTCGATCATTGTGGTGGTGCAATCAGAAGAGAAGGAGAGAGACTCTTATTGACATTTCCGAATGCTGCGTATTACTGCAACCAACGGCATTGGGAATGGGCTGTCAATCCGAATGCCCGTGAACGTCCGTCGTTTCTTAAAGAAAATATTTTGCCCATTGAAGAAAATGGTCAATTGAAAATGCTGAATAAGGAAGATGAGATTATTCCCGGGGTGAACGTGATTTTTGTAAACGGCCATACGGAGGCTATGATGCTTCCTGTGATCCGCTACAATGATCGAACGATCGTTTACATGGCTGATTTGATTCCGTCAGCAGGTCATCTTCCGGTCTCTTATGTGATGGCGTACGATGTGCGCCCGCTGATCACCATTGAAGAGAAGGAAGTGTTCCTGGATATCGCTGTAGAGAACAACTACATTTTGTTCTTTGAACACGATCGCAGAATTGAGGCTTGCACACTCATTCAAACTGAAAGAGGAGTGAGGATGGGAGAAGAAATCAGAATGGAAGAGCTCTAATAATAATTTAGTGTCTCTACTTAATTCTCAGACCCACCATAAACTTCAACTTGCTCATGTTGTAATTGAATTCGTTCTTATTGCCGATGTTCACGTAATTGCCATCATAGAGATAGGTTAAGTGGCAATAGAATTTTTTTCCGCCGTAACCTGCCGCGAGCTTGGCAACCACTTTTGGCGAAACAGTGAAAGGGTGACCGAACGAATAATAATCCTGCGTTTTTATATCTCCGATGTTGAAAGAAATACCCGGAGTAATTGAAGCCGTGAGCGTAAATCTTTTCGGCAACACAAACGTGTATGCGTAACCGCCCAGTAAACCTGTTGTAAGAAGATTTGCTTCCGATAATTGTGCCTGATTATTGAAGTTGCTGTCGGCCGGCGGCGGAATAATATCCTTGTCCGCCCTGAGGTCATAGTAATTCATAAACACTCCGGCAAGCGGAGCGCCTGCGCTTTTCTTTTGAATTTGAGTTCCGATGAATGGCGCGTTGAAAGAAAACCGGCGATAATTAAAGTTGTAGTTGTATTCAATACCGACTTCAAAAGTCCGGATATCGCTTCTGAATGTGCGCTGCGCAGTATCACCGCCACTATCGGGCAGTGAAGAAAAGAAGCCTGCATACCATTGAAAGCTGAAATCAAAAACGTGTTGACCGTTGTAAAGCCCGCTGAGAATGTCAACACTTTTAGTCGGATAAATCTCATCTTCTTTCTTGTTGCTTATAGCGAATCCGAGATCCAGTGCATAGTTGCCATAAGAGATCCCAAGCCCTAAAGCTGCTTTCGCATTGGGGTCATACGTGATTTTTTCATTGTTGCTTCTGTTGCTGAGCGAGAAGGCCTGGTTTTTTGAAACAACATAGCTTCTGCCGCTCCAGTGTGTTGCATACTTAGAATAGTAACTCGAGTCCCAATCTGTCTTGATGAATGTGAGCAGATGCTGCGCCTGCGAAAATTCAGCCGTGAAGCACAGTGCAGTTAATACTATTATGGTTTTTAAATTCACATTCATTTTATTTAATCAGGTAGCCCAGCAACACGATCCATCGTCCGAGATCGTTAGTGAACTGCTCGTCTTTATTCAATCGAACCCAGCTCCGGTCGCTCGTGAGTGCCATGTAGCCGTAAAAGTGAGAACTGGAAAATCCGAATGCATTTTTTGAAATCAGTTTATATGAAACCGTGATCGGATTTCCGATTCCGAAGTAATGATCGGTCTTCACTTCACCAGCATTCATAGTAATGCCAGGCACGATTGACAGCGTCAAATAAAAATGCATCGGCAGCACAAACGTGTACGCATACCCCGCAATCAGTCCTGTACTCCAAATGTTTGCTTCGGAAATTGGCAGCAGCTTATTGTTTGGATATTCAAGCTCCGGTGGCACCACCGATGAATTGGCATGCAGATCATTGTACTGAAAAAAAATCCCGGCAAGCGGAGCACCGGCACTCTTTCGTTGTATTTCCGTTCCAATGAAGGATGAGTTGAGTGAAAATCTTCTGTAATTAAAGTTATAGAGGTAATTCACAAAAAGATTCGCCGTAACAATATCATTTCTGAAAGTGCTGAAGGGCGAATTGGTGGATGAATCAAATCCTGAAACATAATACCCATTGTAGCGGCGAATACCGAAATCAAAAATATGCTGACCGACGTAAAGCGATGTGATAAAATCGAATCCTCTTGCATTCGCACTGTCGTTGCGGTTGGTTGTGACGGCAAATCCGTAATCAAGAGAGAAATTGGTGTACGATCCTCCGCCGCCGAGCGAAACATTGGTGAGCGGATCGAAATAAATATTTTGCTTTCCGCCTTTATCTGATGACTCAAAAGAATTATACTTGATCTGCATGTACAAATGCGCCTCCCAGTCTTTCGGCACCAGGCGGATATAGTTGGTGTCGAAATCAGTTTTCAGGAATGTGATGCGGCTGAGCAGCGAATCATATTGGGCGTGAGCGGGTGGAGCAGCAAAGCAGATAAGAAAAACAATCAACAGAAGACAGGATCGCATGCCGGAAACGAGCGGCAAAGATAAACGGGCTCACTCGATGAAAATTTCATCGCAGAAGATCCATGCGTTTTCTCCGGCGCTTGCATGCCAGGGTGGAAGTTTGCCGTAATTGTGTGCAATAATTTTAATGAAACGGACACGCTGCGAATCGATTTGAACATCAAGCAGGGAATTTTGCGGCTTTTCATCGTGATCAGAAACTCCCGACTTCACCGTGCCCGCCGGTGCAAATTTTTTCCCGTCTGTTGAAATTTCAACCTGCATGTCTTTCGGAATCATGATCCATGATTTTTCATCCTGCAGAAACTGCGCGCCGACTTTTGAAAGCGATTGCTCTTGTCCCAGGTCAACAATCACTGACATATCATTTCCCCACCAGCCCTGCCACGAACCATCGCGAAAGTTGGTTGAATTCATCTGCTGATCCATCAGGCACATGTCCCCTCCGCCGGTGTATTGTGCATTGTAAGAAATGAGATACGTGACCTTCCAATGCTTCAGTGTTTTGCTGAAAGCGCCTGATACAATTTTGCTTTTCGTTGAGGCAGAGTTCACGGCAAAGCAACTTGTCGTGTAAGGATAGTAAACCGTAATCGGATGCATGTATTTATTGGAAGCCGTGATGGAATCATCGCCTTCCATTGAGAAATAAATTGAATCGCTCTTACTAAAAGAAATCAGGCTGATGGTAGTTGAATCGACAAATGTTTGCCCTGTACTTTGAATAACAGGGTCTACGGTTATTGCTTGTTTCTTCAATTCTGCAGAGGGGAGAAATGAAATTGACGGAGAAAAATTTTTCGGGCGTGAACTGCTCATGCTCATCTGAAGTGTTCCGCCATTCATCAATCGGGAATGCGAAAACAAGATGCTGTCGAATGGAGCGTTATTCATTTTTAATGACGACACGTAAATGTTATTCAAAGAATTGTTCTGTGTGATAATGGAAAATGTTTTTTGGTTTTCAAGATGAATTTTCACGGTGTCAAAAATCGGAGAGCCGATCGCATATTCAGGAAACCCGGGCGTCACTTCATAAAATCCCATCGCACTCATTACATACCACGCGCTCATTTGTCCGCAATCCTCATTGCCAATCAAACCGCCGGGCGTATTGGTGTACATTTTCATGATGTCTCGAACCCGTTGCTGAGTTTTCCATGGTGCGCCGCAGTAATCATACAGGTAAGCCATGTGATGACTCGGCTCATTTCCCTGCGCATATTGTCCGATCAGTCCGGCAACATCAGGCAATTCAAGCCCCGAAGTAATTGAGGAAGCAGTGAAAAGGGAGTCGAGTTTTGTCTCAAATTTTTGTGTTCCGCCCATCATTGAAATCAATCCATCAATATCCTGCGGGACGGCAAAATTGTATTGCCAGGCGTTGGCTTCTGTGTAGTTTCCATTCACTTCAAATGGATTGAACGGTGAATACCAATCGCCGTTTCTTTTTGGTCGCATGAAACCGCGTTTCCAGTCGAAAATATTTTTCCAATACTGTGCGCGTTCCGTGAATTCTTTATAAGCCGAAGAATCTCCGGCCAGTTTTGCCATTTGTGTAATGCACCAATCGTCATAAGAGTACTCCAGTGTTTTCGAAACGGATGCATCATCATTTTCGCTGCTGATGTATCCTTGTTTTCTATAAGCATTTAATCCGCGGTCATCGAGCTCAGCGCTGTGCTTCATGGCGTCCAGCGCGAGCTGATAATCGAATTTGATTCCTTTCATTGCCGCATCGGTGATCACAGAAACAGAATGATAGCCGATCATGCAATCCGTTTCATTGCTGCTCAATTCCCACACCGGCAAACGTCCTCCTTGCTGATATTCGAGGAGAAATGTGTTGATGAAATCAGCCGTGCGTTTTTGATCAATGATGGTGAGCAATGGATGCAATGCGCGATACGTATCCCACAGCGAAAACACTGTGTAATAATTTTTTCCCGGTTCAAGCTGATGCACACTGAAATCTCTTCCGAGATATTTTCCGTCTGCATCATTGGCAAGAGATGGATGAATCATGCAGTGGTAAAGAGCCGTGTAAAAAATTTTCCTGTTCTCCTCATTTTTTGTGCTGACTTCTATTTTTCCGAGTTCTGAATTCCAGGTGGCTTCAGCATTTCGTTTCGTGGCTTCGAAATCCCACGTCATGCATTCGCGCAAATTATTTTGTGCGCCTTCCATGCTCACTTGTGAGAGCGCCACCTTCACATATATTGCTTCGCCCTTCGAAGTATGAAACTGAAAGAAGGCCTTCACATCTTTTCCTCGCAATTCACTGGAATCTTTTAGCAATGAATCATTTTTTGCAATGCCGAATGATTCCATCTGCTTCGAAAATTCAGCATAGAAATACACAATTTGATTTTTAGCCCAGCCTTCGCTGCGTCGATAACCTTCGATGTGGCGATCGTCAATCACTTTTACGTAAGAATCCAAGACCTTATCGCGGTGCGTGAGATCGAGAATTATGTTTGCTTGTTGCGTTTCGGGAAAAACATATTTGTGAAATCCTACGCGCGGGGTTACCGTGAATTCGCAATCGATGTTGTCATCATCAAGATGAACGGAATAATATCCCGGCGAGGCATGTTCATTTTTATGAGAGAAGTGTGAAGCATATCCTTTCACATAACTCCCATTCACGAATGCATCCAACTGCGGATCACCAACCGTGGGCATCAATAAAATGTCGCAGTAATCAGGAACCCCGGTACCGCTGAGGTGCGTGTGAGAAAAACCATAGATCACCGAATCAGAATAATGATAACCGCTGCAGCCATCCCATCCTTGCAATCTTGTATCCGGTGAAAGCTGCACCATGCCGAAGGGCATCACGGCGCCGGGAAATGTGTGACCATGTCCGCCGGTGCCGATGAATGGATTTACATATTGAGTGAAGTTGGTTTGGCCGATTGAAAAAAGTGGCGTGATGAATTGAAGACTTAAAATCAGAAAAAGTGGAGGAAGCAATTTCATTTTTCAAATGTATCAAACAATGAAATGATCTTCACCGGATGATGCAATTGGTCGATCGCTTCTTTCGCGTACATGATCACGGTTCGATCTTCGCCGGGCAGGAGATCAAAAAAGTTGTCGCTGAATTTCACCTCTTCAAAATCATAGGAGAGAAAAACATCTTTGGCAAAAGCATCGGCGTGAAGTGTGATGGTGTAAACGCTGGGATAATCTTCATAGGGAGATTTCATTCTTGAGTAATGAATTTCTCTCGTGATATTTGGGTTGGTAAGCGAAAGGTCTTTTGGTTTTGCGAAGAAGAAATTTTTTTCAGCAAGTGGCTCTTCATCCTGTGTCAATGCTGCGTGAATGAAGTAAGAGTTAAGTTTTTGCTCTGAGGGAAATTTCCTTTCTGAAATTTTAAGAATTAATTCACTTCTGTTTGCAGGCAGATGAGCCGCTGAATCGAGTATTGTAATCCTTTCTTTTCCATCTAAACTCAACAATTCAATCTTCAATTTCGCCTCGACATCTTTTGACGAATCAGAAACGACATACACACTTACTGAATCATTTTCCTCTTTCATCGAAATCAAAAACGTCTTGTACAAATCATCCGCGAGTGCGTAGTGCAATGCTTTCCATTGACCCGTGTAATCAATGCTGCTCCATGAAGTGACCGGCCAGCAATCATTCAGTTGCCAATACATAGTTCCCATGCAATAAGGTTTTGCGCGGCGATGCGCTTCGATGGCAGTGGCCATTCCATCGCGCTGTACGAGTTGCGAGACGTAGGCGTACTTCTCAAAATCTTTCGGCACGTTGTAATCGCGCTGCATGTATAGATGAATGAGTTCGTAACCGCGATCATGTTTCTCATGAGCATTCAAAACATCGCTTGCAGATTTTTTATCAAGAGGAATTCGTTTCCAGTCATCCGGCGTGGCGAATTCATACATGCAATCCATCGAAGGCAAACTTTGAAATCCATATTCACTCATGAATCTTCCGACGTGATTTTCATAGGAGGAAAATGGTTCATCGCCCCACCACACGCCCCAGTAATGTGAGTCACCTTGCTGCAAACTTTCTCTATGTCCCCAACCAAACTTCGGTGATGATTCGATGTAGGATCTTCTGAAATCACTTTCAATTACAACAAGAGGTAAAATGGAATCAAAGATTGCTTGATAGTCGTTCCAGATTTTTTCATTCACCTCGGATTTGTTTTGATCCTGAAATCCCCAGTTATTCCATGCTTCATTGATCTCGTTGTTGCCGCACCACAATGCAATGCACGGATGATTGCGCAGGCGAATCACCTGGTCAATCGCCTCCTGCTTCACATTCTCTGCAAAAGCAGAATCACCGGGAACCATCGCATTGGCAAACATAAAATCCTGCCACACAAGAATTCCTTTCTCATCGCAGTAATCATAAAACTCATCGGGCAAATACGAGCCGCCGCCCCATACGCGCAGCATGTTCATGTGCGCTGCAACCGCATCATCCACGAGACGCTTGTAATCTGCAGTGGTAACTCGTGAAAGAAAATTATCAGGAGGAATGATGTTTGCGCCTTTAATGAAAAGCGGTTGATCATTCTCTATAAATGTAAACTTGTGTCCATTAGTATCCGTGTCTTCATTCAAGTATATTGTATGAATTGAAACTTTAAAAGAAAGAATGTTTGAGTCACTTCCAAGAGCTAAATGAGCCCAATAAAATGCTCCTTTACTTTGATTTGATCTCCAGAAATTCGGATGATCTACTCTAACTCGACTGCCAATAAATCTGCGATTCGTATCGGTGAGTGAAATAATCTCTGAAGAAACTCTTGAGGTGTTGTTTTCATCGCTCAACCAAAAGTGGGCGTTTTGGTTATTGCGAAAAAGTTTCCCATCATATTCAACAGAAAGGTCGATAAATGCTGAATCATCATCAGCATAATTGGTAGTTGCAACCGGTGGTTCAAATTTGAAATCATTCCATCCCACCAACTTTACATCCTTGCAAACTCCACACGTCACCAACCGCGGTCCCCAATCCCAGCCGAATTGATATTGCGCTTTGCGCTCGAGTGCTTTGCCGCCTTCATCGCCGGGTAGCTTGTAACCAAGTTGTGCAGCGAGTTCTTTTCCTTTTTTCACTGCAGAATAAAAATGAATGAAGAGGCGATTGTTTTTCTCTCTTAAAAATTTCTTCACATCCACATTCCACGAGCGAAACATGTTGTCAGCGCGAAGAATTAGTGAATCGTTGAGATAAACATCTGCGTACGTGTCGAGTCCATCGAAGTGAATCTCGCAATGTTTGCCTTCAAAAATCTCTTTCGGACAATCGAAGAAGGTTTGATATTCCCAATCTTCATTTTCCACCCACTGCACTTTGCTTTCATTGTCGCGGTAAAAGGGATCGGGAATTAATTTGTTGGCGAGAAGATCGGTGTGAACGCAACCGGGAACGGTTGCATCGTGCCACTTTGTGTCACCTGCTTTTCTGAATTGCCAGTGAATGGTAGAATCGGAGTTGAGAGAAAATTCCTTCGACTGCGCAAATAAAAAAGTTGAACCGCAAAGGGCGCAAAGAAAAGCGCTGAGGAAAACGCAAAGAATTCTTTGCGACTCTTTGCGCTTCTTCGCGCTCCTTGCGGATAATAATTTCATGATTCCTTCTTGTAAAAAGTTTGTTCTGCCAGTTCTTTCATTTTCCGAATGCGATTCAAATCAGAGACGAATCTTCCATCTTCCAGCTTCACTTTTGCAGAGAAATGGAATTCATTGGTAGTTGTTCGCTTCACCACTTCAGCAATATTTTCTTCTGTAATTCCTCCGCCAGCCATAATTGAAATTCTTCCATTCGCTTGCTTTACTAATTGTGAAATCATCTCGCTTCCCTCCAGGCAATTTTCTTTTTGACCTGAAGTGAGAACGCGTCTGAATCCCAATTCGATGATTTGTTCAAGAGCGATGAACGGATCTTTCACTTTGTCAAATGCGCGATGAAATGTAATCGGTAACGGTTTAACGAGTTGAGCCAACTGCGCACAACGCATCGTATCAACATTTCCCTCTGAGGTGAGCAAGCCGATGATAAATCCTTCAACATTCAGCTTCGTACAAATCTCAATCTCCTTTTGCATTCGTTTGAATTCTTCCTTCGAGAAAACAAAATTTCCCGGTCGCGGCCGAATGAGAACGTGAACAGGAATTACTATTCTTTCTTTCACTACAGAAACTATATCAGTCGTAGGTGAAATTCCTCCTGCCTCCAGAAAATCGCAGAGTTCAATACGATCGGCGCCGCCACGCTGTGCATTGAAGGCGGAGTCGAGACCGTTTGCACACACTTCAATCAAAAGCTTTCTTCCCGCATCCATCATTGCAAAGGGAATAATTTTCGGTTAACTTTCGCTTGGCAATTTCTGCAACCCCAATGCGAAAACTCCTCTTAGCTTTTTCATTGTTGTATTTCATTACAGGGAAATTATTCGCGCAGCGAGAACCCGAACCTATGTTCACCTCCCTGCCTTCATCGTCCACCGGAATCAATTTCAAAAACACAATCACTGAAACAGTCGATCTCAACATCATCAATTACGAATATTTCTACAACGGAGGCGGCGTGGCAGTCGGAGACATCAATAACGATGGTCTTGCTGATCTTTATTTCACCGGCAATATGGTCGAAAATAAATTGTATCTGAACAAAGGCAACATGCAATTCGAAGACATTACGAAGACGGCGGGTGTTGCCGGTCATGCGGGATGGAAAACAGGAGTAACGATGGTTGACATTAACGGTGATGGATTGCTTGACATTTATGTCTGTTATTCGGGAAAAGATTCGCTCAAGCGGCGCAATCAGCTTTTCATCAACCAGGGCAATCTCACGTTTAAAGATGAAGCGAAACAATATGGACTTGATGCGAATGATTATTCAACGCAAGTGGCATTCTTCGATTACGATCATGATGGTGATCTTGACATGTATTTGCTCAATCACAATCTGAGCACCATCCGCCGCTTCGATGCATCGTCAATGAAAAATTTGCGTGACCCGCATGCAGGAGATAAACTCTTCAGAAATGATGACGGGCATTTTGTAGATGCGAGCGTTGAAGCCGGAATCAAAGGAAATCCTATTGGTTTTGGGTTGGGAATTGCCATCGCAGATTTTAATGGTGACGGCTGGCCGGATATTTATATTTCGAATGATTACACCGAGCAGGATTATTTCTATTCGAATAACAGTAATGGAACATTTACGGATCGCATGGAAAATGCAATGGGTCATGTTTCGTATTTCTCAATGGGAAATGATGCGGCCGATGTCAACAACGACGGACATGTTGATCTGATAACCCTCGATATGCTTCCGGGTGATAATTACAGGCAAAAATTATTTTACACGCCAGATAACTATGAGAATTATCAAACGATGGTGGAAGATCATTTTTATTATCAGTTTATGCGCAACATGCTTCAACTCAACAATGGAGACGGAACGTTCAGCGAAATCGGCCAATTTGCCGGCCTGTCGAATACTGACTGGAGCTGGTCAGCATTGTTCGCTGATTTTGACAATGACGGAAACAAAGATTTACTTGTAACAAATGGTTACCCGCGGGATCTTGTGAACATGGATTTTCAAAAATTTTATGCCGATGAAAGGTTGAAAGCGAGCAAAGGCGAGCATAACGAAAAAATTCTGGAACTGCTGAAGCAAGTGCCAAGCACACCGATGCATGATTTTATTTTCAGAAATAACGGCGATCTCACTTTCACTGATGAATCTTCGGCGTGGGGCTTTACTGAAAAAGGTTTCGGCAATGGTGCCGTATTTGCCGACCTCGATAATGACGGTGATCTGGACGTAGTGATCAATCGCCTGAACAATACGCCGATCATTTACCGGAATAATCTTCAACACTCACATTATTTGGAAATTCAGTTTTCAAACCCGCAGAGTAAAAATGTTTTCGCCATCGGCGCTTCGGCAACTGTTTACAGCGATGGTGTTAAACAATATCAGGAATTCAATCCCTCGAGAGGATTTCAGTCGGCCATGCATGTGCCGTTGCATTTTGGTTTGAAAAAAACAATTGCCGACAGTGTGATCATCGTGTGGCCTGATGGGAAAATGCAACGATTGATAAATGTGAATGCAGACCAGATTCTGACTGCTCACTATGAAGAAGCAAATGAGGTGAAGAATTTTTCCCCGCAGCAATCCGGCACTAAGATTTTTTCCCAGACGACTCCGCTGATTCGATATTCAAATGAAGAAGACGATTACAATGATTTCAAGCAGCAACCGCTTATGCCAAACATGATTTCATACAGTGGCCCGCATTGTGCCCGTGGCGACGTGAATGGGGACGGGCTGGATGATTTTTATTTCTGCGGAGCAAAAAACCATTCCGGAAAGCTTTTTCTGCAAACGGCAAGCGGAAACTTCACAGAGAGTAATCAGCCTGCCTTTACGCGTAACACCGCGAGCACAGATGCCGATGCATTGTTCTTCGATGCCGACGGCGATGGTGATAAAGATTTGTATGTCGTAAGTGGCGGATACCAGTTTGATGAAAATGATTCGCTCCTTCAGGATAGAATTTATTTCAATGAAAACGGAACATTCAAAAGACACAAGGATGCATTGCCGAAAGAATCATCAAGTGGCTCTTGCGTGCGGGCCGCAGACATCGACGGCGATGGTGATTTGGATTTGTTTGTCGGGGGAAGAGTGATTCCCGGAAAATATCCGGAAGCGCCGCGAAGTTTTATTCTCATCAATGACGGTAAAGGGTATTTCAAAGATGAAACCGACAGTATTTGTCCGGCACTGAAAAATATCGGAATGGTTACGGATGCGATTTGGCTCGACATCAACAAAGATCATCATCCCGATTTGATTGTTGTGGGTGAGTGGATGCCAATAAAATTTTTCATCAATCACAACGGACGTCTTGTGGATGAATCTGAAAAATATCTTAGTGAAAATTCATCGGGATGGTGGAACCGGATTTACGCAGACGATTTCGATCACGATGGTGACACGGATCTTGTCATCGGCAACATGGGATTGAATTGCCAGATTCAAGTGAGCGACCAAAAACCCGCGGAATTGCTTTACAGAGATTTTGATGACAATGGAAGTGTTGATCCTTTCATCTTCTATTTTATCGGCGATTCATTGTGGCCCATGGCTTCGCGCGATGAAGCGCTCGATCAAATGATTTCGCTTCGTAAAAAATTCACCACGTACGATAAGTATGCGCGGGCATCAGTGAATGATATTCTCACGCCGGAGCAGCAAGCGCAGGCGGAAAAACTCGACGCTGTGCGTTTCCAAACTTCATATCTCCAAAATGACGGCGATCATTTTGAAGTCAAACCGCTGCCGGCTGAAGCGCAATTTTCTCCCGTATTTGCGATCACCTCGCTCGATTACGATGGTGACGGCAACGAAGATTTGTTGCTGGCAGGAAACATGCAGCACGTACGCATACGCTTCGGAAAATTTGATGCGAACTACGGCGTGCTGCTCAAAGGCGACGGCAAAGGCAACTTCACTTACGTTCCGCAGGGTGAATCAGGATTGAAAATCCGCGGTGACGTACGTGATATTTTTCAGATTAAGAATTCTTCAAGAAACTATCTTGTCTTTGCAATCAATCAACAACCTTTGCAGTTTTATAAGCTGAACAAAAATGAAAAATGAGTCTTTCATGATATCGGAAAGGAAATATTTCAGAGCAGGAATTCTTGTGCTTTCGTTTCTCTTCATGGCCGGAAATGAAAATCTGCTTGCGCAATCTTCCCCGAAAACTCTTTTCACCACGAAAGATTACGGGCTGGCGATTCATGAGATTTCGGAAGTTATGATTCATGACGTGGTAGCACCAACGGGTGCCAGCCGTTACTATGCATACTGCACGATTGCCGGATATGTGATCATTTCGCAGCAGCACCCCGCTGAGTTTCGCGATTTGAAAACCGTGCTCAATTCATTTCCTGATTTGTCTGCCGAAATGAATAAGCAAAAGATCGATGAATCATTTGCTGTGCTTTATACAACTCTCCGAATGGGAGAAGAGTTGTTGCCCTCGGGTTTCATGCTGGATTCAGCAAAGAATAACATTGTACAAAAAGCGAAGAAGAAACTTGATAACACCACTTTCGCGAATACAATTTCCTATTCTGATTCTATTGTAAAACGGATTGTTCAGTATTCTTCATCCGATCATTATCGCGAGATCAACAACATGGTGAAGTACACGCCGAAGAAGGATGTGGGTTCATGGATTCCCACACCACCGGCGTATATGCAGGCGCTTGATCCGCATTGGGATAAACTGCGGTCCTTCACGCTCGATTCATCATCACAGTTTCGGCCGTTGCCGTGTTCACCCTACAGCGAAGACACGACCTCTGATTTTTTTAAGCAGGCGAAAGAAGTTTATCTCGTGAGCAAGAATCCGACGCAGGAACAGAAAGCCATTGCAAATTTCTGGGATTGCAATCCATTTGCCGTGCAGGAGAACGGGCACATTGATTTTGGAGTAAAGAAAATTTCGCCGGGCGGACACTGGATGAACATAACAGGGCTTGCCTGCGAGCAGCAGAAATTTTCGATTGAAAAAACAGTGCAGGTGCATACGATGGTGGCTGTTGCTATTGCCGATGCATTCATCTGTTGCTGGGAAGAAAAATATCAGAGCAACCGAATTCGGCCCGAAACGTTCATCAATGAAAAGATTGACCGCGACTGGCGGCCGTTGCTGCAAACACCGCCGTTTCCTGAATATCCATCAGGACACAGTGACGTGTCGAATGCTTCTGCTGCCATACTCACACGCATGGTAGGCGATCATTTTGCTTTCACCGATGTAACGGAAAAAGAATTTGAGCAGCCTGAGCGCTCCTTCAAATCATTCAATGATGCCGCCGCCGAAGCGACTATCTCCCGCATGTACGGTGGAATACATTATCGCGATGCTATTGAAAACGGCGCCACGCAGGGACGAGAAGTAGGAGCGTGGGTGTTGAAGAAGTTTGGAATAGAGTAATTTCTATTTTTTCAATATCTCTTTCGAATACTTCACTCCCCACAAATCAAATCGCGGAAACTGGTTTTGAATCACACGGTTTTTGAAATCAGGATAGTTTTTTTTCTCCTCCTGTGACCAGCAGATTTCGGAGAGTGCGCACAGGCGCGGAAAAATCATGTATTGGACGTGTTTGAAATCGGGAATGTATTCCGTCCACAAATTTGCTTGTGCGCCGAGAATGAATTTCTTTTCATCAGGAGAAAGTTGTGATGGAGCAGGCTCGTAACCATAAACTGAATCGAGCGGCAAATAACCGCCGATGGCAAGCGGTTCTTTAAGAGTGTCACGCGATTGATAGCGATCGAAATAAAGAAAATCAGTTGGCGACATCACTGCGAAATGATTTTGTTGCGCGGCTGCAATCCCTCCGTTTGTTCCGCGCCAGCTCATAATAGTTGCATGTGGAGAGATGCCACCGTCGAGAATTTCATCCCAGCCGATTATGTTTCGTCCGCGGGCATTTACAAACATTTCAATCTGCTGCGTGAAATAACTCTGCAACTGATCTTCATTGGTGAAATGCTCTTGCTTCATCAGTTCCTTACAATATTTGTTTTCCTTCCAGCGGTCTTTTGGGCATTCATCACCGCCGATGTGAATGTATTCTGAAGGAAATAAATCCATCACTTCACTCAGCACATCTTCCATGAAGCTGATCGTCTCCGGCGTCGGGCACAACACATCCTGAAATTCGCCCCAATTTTTCTCCACTTCAAAATGATCGCCGGAGCAGGCAAGCTGCGGATAGGAAGCAAGCGCGGCAGTAGAATGCCCGGGCATTTCAATTTCAGGAACGATGGTGACGAATCGCTTCTGCGCATAGGCAACAACTTCTCTGATGTCATCCTGCGTGTAAAATCCGCCGTAACGAATGGAATCAAACTGCGGATGATTGCTGTAGAGTCCGATAAGCGTTCCGTTGCGCCATGCGCCAACTTCAGTGAGCTTCGGATATTTTTTTATCTCGATGCGCCAGCCCTGATCATCGGTAAGGTGCCAGTGAAATGTGTTGAGCTTGTAGGCAGCGAGATAATCGATGAACTGTTCCACTTCTTGCTTCGAAAAAAAATGACGGCTTACATCGAGCATCATTCCGCGCCATTCGTAGCGCGGGTAATCTTTGATCTCGCAGCAGGGGATTTTAAAATTGGAAATGCGTTTGTTCGGAAATAATTGTTCCAAGGTTTGAAGACCATAAAATAATCCCGTGCCGTCTTTCGAAGTGATTTTTATTTCATCTTTCTCAATCGATAATTCATATCCTTCTTTAGGAAGAGTAATAGTGGTGTCGCGATTCAAAATAATGTTGTGAAGAGAATTGCGAGCATTGAATCTTGCTCTGATGGTGAAGCCGAAATATTTCTTGAGGTAATCATTGAAGATTCTCGCCGTGGAAGAATCATCTGCGGCATTCCAAGTAAGCACAGTTTCTTCACTCAGCGAAAAGCTTCCGCTCTTTTGCTGCAATAAAACAGGAATTGGGACTATGTCGAATTTCGGAGGACTTGAACAAGATGAAAATGCTGCAGCAAGAACTATTGCGACCAAAGGCAACAGGGCAGATGAGTTGATTTTCATTGCGCGACTTTCTTCAAGTCATGCCAGATTAATGAAGCGGCACCGAGGATGGCTGCATCACCCTCGTTAAGTGAAGACGGAAGAATCTTTGTTTTTCCCTTGAAAATTTTCAAAAGATTTTTTTCAAGGCTTCTTCTCGTTGGTTCAAAAATCAGTTCACCGGCCTGTGCTAAACCACCGAAAAGAAAAATCACTTGCGGGCTAAAAAGGGTGACTGCATTTGCAAGAGCAAGACCGAGAATTTCTCCCGTGTAATCAAACGCACGCATCGCTTCCTGGTCACCTTGCTTTGCCTGCTGAAAAATAAAAGCTGAATCAATCTGCTCAGGATCGACCGGCGCGCGCCTCGCTTTTCCCGCTAAGAATTTCAGATAAGAAATTCTGATTCCGGATGCAGAAGCATATTGCTCGAGACAACCATACCGTCCGCATCCGCAGAGCCGGTCACTGTCTTCCTTCACAATGATGTGACCCATTTCTCCTGCGAAACCATCGTGACCATAAACAATTTTTCCATCGCTTACGATGCCGCTGCCGAGACCTGTTCCGAGTGTGATGAAAAAAAAGTGGTTGATGTTTTTTGCGCCGCCGAAAATCATTTCACCCATAGCAGCTGCTTTTGCATCATTTGTTAATGCCACCGGAAGGTTGCAAGCATCGGCAAAATGTTTTGCGAGCGGAACGACACCTTTCCAGGGAAGGTTTGGAGCGAATTCAATGGTGCCCGTAAAATAATTTCCATTCGGAGAGCCGATACCGTAACCACAAAGAATGACGTCAGAAATTTTTTCTGCTTCTGAAGAAATAATTGCAGCAAGCGTTTTTGCAAACTCCTCCGGTTGCTGGTATTCAGCAGTGCGAATGGTTCCGCGTGAAAGAATTTTTCCCTGCTCATTCACCAAACCATACTTGGTATTGGTGCCGCCGATGTCAATGCCTGCCACAACTTTTTCCGCCATATCGAATCAGAAAAAAAACAGTGTGCAAGGTAGTTTAATTGCGAAGATTTTCTTGTGAGATTGCAGCGAAGTAATTCTTCAGATCGGATGCTTCACATTTTCAACCGCAGCTCCATTCTTCAAATAAATTTTGGGGGCCTTCTTGCCCTTACCGTTAATCACTATTCCATCGAAAGGTGAAGTGCATCTTGAAGTGAGAACACAACCGTCGAGTATGAGCGTTGACTTAGAGGATAAAATCACTCTTCCTCCGGGCGGAATGGATGTTGTGCAATGAATGATAAGTGTTGCTTTCGGTTCAACTACAAGATTGCCCAACACATCGATCGATGCATTCCATTCAATGGTTTGCCCTCTCTGAATCGTGTCTGACTTAGCTTCGTTGAATGTGCACCAGTCAGGTGCAAGATATTTTCGTGTGCCTTTGTCATTGTAAAAACCCATAACGATTTTTCCGATCTGGCAGGGAGAATAGGCGCTTTTCCAATTGTTGTAATCCATAACGTTATTCGACACTGCAGTACAACCGGGAGGTTCGTTGAAATTCCAGCAATCGGGATTCTTAGGTGTGTCATCACAGCCATCATCCATATTCCATGTGTGTTGCAGCCCGAGACAATGTCCTAGTTCATGATTGAATAACGCCGATGCATCCCAAGGTGAATAACGCGAAGTGTCACCCGGTGCCCGTACAACCGGCGATTTCCAAATGTTATAGCAGCCGACAATTTTCGCCCACGGTCCCATTCCAATTCCGTCATTTGATGGACGATACGTTTTACTTTTCAAACTGTCCGGGTTGTGTTCAATCATGAAGATGTTGATCACCGTGTCTTTTTGAATTCCGTATGTATTGTATTGCCGCGTATCAAATGCTGTGTTCTTACTTCCGCGCGCTTTTTTGTTGAGAAACGAAAGTGTGTCATCGCGATGAAAATAAATTCCGTCGTCACTCGGGTGACCCGGCCTTCCGGTAAGCACATACCTGAACGGGATTGGCAATACCGGCGTGTTGTTTCCCTGAGGAAGGTTCATTTTCTGGTTGCTTGAGAGCCGCATGTTAGCATTTGCAACCAGATCTTTTATCCACTGTCGACCCTGTTTGTTATCTGGAAAATTGTTTTGTCCTTTGGAATCCTGCATCACGTGAATGTTGATTCGCACCATTCGAATGGGTGTGTATTCAGGATGCGTAGTATCCGGTTCATAGCCAACGTATGCATTGCAGTTTTTCGATTGAATATTCTTTTGCGAAGAATCGCGGATCACATCGTTTAAAGTGGCGAAATGTTCGTTTGATTTCTGCGCCGTCACTACAGGCAGTAGTGCAATTATAAAAGCTACAGTAGCGAACAAGCTCAAAACTCTCATCGAAACTTTCATAAAAGAAGTAGTGAATGAATCTGAAAAATGTTTCGAAGACAAAAGAAAGAAGAAGTAACGATACAAAACGAATATAAGCGGGTTGTTATACTGTGAAAGATTGTCTGCTAAAAAGGGTAATTACTTTCGTTGAGGGTCGCTCTTGAAAGGATGTTAATAAAAAGTTACTTAAAGAGTAGGAAATCTCATTATGGGAAAATACATTTGATCTACCTCTCTAAACCCGACACTATGAAAACCTCCAGTAAACTGCTTGAAGAAGCCATGGCATGGCTGGCCGTTGGTCTCGTTCTGTTCGTTGCAGTTAAATTCATCCTCTCTCTGCTATAGGGCAACGCAATATCCACAGCCACGACTCAGATCATCTTCAGCGAAAACCTGGAGCTTTAAGTTTTTCTTTTCGACATTCTAGTAAGCAATAATTAAGGGTAGTCATTTTTATTTAGGACAATGAAGTCATCAGTTTGTACGGGTTGTTTTCAAGCGAAATTTTTGATCGGACTCCGAAGTATTTTAACTTATATTTGAAAAAACTTTCCCGATGAAAGCTTCGACTCTTTTCAATAAGAAATTATCTGCCTACTCGGCCTTCTCGGCTGCAGTTCTTGCCGGAGCCTCGTCTGCACAAGCACAAATTATTTATACTAACCTTAATCCGAATGTTGACCTAAAATGTTTTACAGACACTGACACTTACTATTTAGATTTGAATAATGATGGCGTGGCTGACTTTCTGTTTAAGACATATAACGTATTTGATGTCGACATTTACCGAGATAAAGCTGGAGGAATCGGTTTTGGAAATTCAGTGAATGCAAAATCGAATACATCGAGTGAAGCCTCTTTCTATGCATACAGGTTTCCCTACGTAATGAACACCAATGATCCAATAAACGCATCGAATCATTGGATGCCCTACGGAGCTTTTTGGACTTTTACTGCCGGAATTCTATATCAAACTGACCATAGCTTCAATTTCTATGTTGGTTTCTGGTAGCACATACACAATAAATTCTTGGGACTTCGAATTTTTAAGGATGGCAATTACTATTACGGATGGGCTCGCCTGTCTGTTCTTGGATCGGAGCGCATGATTATAAAAGATTACGCGTACAATTCAACTCCTAACGCTCCCATTCTGGCCGGTCAGGAATTTCTGAACTCGTGCACAGATAACTATGAGCCAAACAATGGATTCAACAATGCAACCGCTGCTCCTCTGAATCAAGATATATCTGGTCTTATTAGTCCTGCCGGCGATCAGGATTTCTTCAAGTTTGATTTGCCGCAGGATCAAAATAACATGAGAATCAGGCTCATCAATTTGCCGAAGAACTATAACCTTTTTCTTTATGATCAGAATTATCAGCTTGTGGCAAAATCAATTCATCAAGGAAAGCAGAATGAAAAAATTATTGAGGACAACGCTGTCGCTCAAACTTATTATGTGAAAGTGAAGGCAGCTAATTCTGCAATATTTGATGCCGATAGTTGTTACACCTTAAAAATCGAAATCAGCAGTAATCCATTCAAGATTGATGAACAACAAAATGCTGCGGATGAAAATGAAATTATTCTTTATCCCAATCCTGCAAGTGACAAACTTTTGATTTCCGGAATTTCGGAGAACGCAACCATTTCGATTTATGATTTGGAAGGAAGAAAACAAATTGTTCTGCCGCAAATGCTCAACCCGGAGATTTCAATTGATGTAAGTTCTCTCAGTAATGGAATTTATTTTCTTGAAATGAAATCCGGATCCGGAACTGTGATCAAAAAATTTATCGTTCAGAAATAATCTAAGGTCTTAGCTCGGAGAAACCCAGTAATCACCAGGACCTGAAATTATTTTCCACTGCAGTTGGAAATATAGCGTCGCCGATATACTTTTGCCGTCCCTTTTAAAAAAGCTCTTTGACTTAATGGCACAGCGAATTCGAATCAAATTATTGTCGTATGACCACAACCTGGTAGACAAAAGTTGTGAGAAGATTGTGAAAACCGTTCGCAGCACCGGCGCCGTGGTAGCAGGACCAATTCCGCTCCCGACCGAGCAGAAAATTTTCACCGTCTTGCGTTCACCGCATGTAAACAAAAAATCGCGGGAACAATTCAAGCTGTGTACTTACAAGCGATTGCTTGACATCTATACCTCATCATCCAAAACGGTGGATGCGCTGAGCAAATTAGAACTGCCCAGTGGTGTTGAGATTAGTATAAAGGGATAACCAGAAAAACCAACACTGCAAGTGAAACGGAACAAATGGAAATCAAATCTAACAGAAGGAATCCTTACTGAAGGATTTCCATTTGTGGAGTTCCATGACACAATTGAAAAGAAATTGAGAAAGTCATGAAAGGAATTATTGGTAAAAAAGTCGGAATGACCAGCTACTTTGATGAGCAGGGAAAAAATATTGCCTGCACGCTCATCGAAGCAGGCCCTTGTGTCGTTACTCAGGTAAAGACTGAAGACAACGATGGCTACAATGCCATTCAGTTGGGATTCGAAACGAAAAAAGAAAAGAACACAACGAAGCCGCTTATAAAGCACTTTGCGAAGTCGAACACGCCGCCAAAGCGCAAGCTCACTGAGTTCAGAGATTTTCCTGAAGAGAAAAAAGCCGGCGACACAATTACGGTAGAGATTTTCTCTGTAGGTGAAGAAGTAGACATCACCGGTACTTCGAAGGGAAGAGGATTTCAGGGTGTTGTAAAGCGTCACGGATTTCATGGTGTGGGTTGGGCCACTCACGGTCAGCATGATCGTAATCGCGCTCCGGGTTCACTCGGTAACTCATCCGATGCATCACGAGTAATGAAAGGAATGCGCATGGGCGGTCGCGATGGAGGGAAAACGGTGAAGATGCGCAGCGTGAAGGTGCTGAAAATTTTTCCGGAACAAAATCTTTTGGTGGTGAACGGATGTATTCCCGGCGCCAACGGAAGTTATGTGATCATCAAAAACTAATTCGGTTCACTCATTAAATAAAAAGAAATGAAAGTGGATGTTTTAAAAACCGACGGCAGCAAAGCAGGGAGAACGATTGAACTTCCTGATGCCTTCTTCGGTGTGGAACCGAATGATCATGCGATTTATCTTGCCGTGAAACAATTCACAGCGAATCAAAGACAGGGCACGCACAAGGCGAAAGAAAAGTCTGAAGTTTCCGGATCAACCAGAAAACTTCATCGCCAGAAAGGAACAGGCGGCTCCCGTAAAGGATCAATCAAGAATCCTCTGTATCCTGGTGGTGGAAGAATTTTCGGACCAAGGCCGCGCGATTACAGTTTTAAGCTGAACAAAAAAGTAAAAGACCTCGCGAAAAAATCTGCACTCACTTACAAAGCAAAAGACAACGCGATATCGGTGATTGAAGATTTCAAGCTCGATGATAAAAAGACGAAGAATTACTATCAAATTCTGAAAAACCTGGGAGTTGATGCTGTGAAATCATTAATGGTGGTGAGTGAAGCTGACAACAATCTCAAACTCGCCAGCCGCAACATTCCCAACAACAGAATTACGCGCGTGAGTGATTTGAATACTTACGAAATCATGAATTGCAAAACACTTCTGTTCACTGAAGGAAGTTTGAAATCTCTTTCAGCGAACTAAAAATATTTAAAGACGATGGCAGACGTACTCATTCAACCGCTGATCTCTGAGAAGATGAACGCACTCAACCAAAAATTGAACAAGGTGGGCTTTCTGGTTGACAAGGACTCCAACAAAATTCAGATCAAGAATGCAGTTGAGAAAATGTATGGTGTCACAGTGAAATCCGTGGACACAGCGGTTGTTCCGGGCAAAACAAAAGTCCGTTACACAAGAAAAGGAATGACGCGCGGAACAAAACCATCATTCAAGAAAGCGTATGTGACTCTGGCAAAAGGAGAGACGATTGATTTTTACGCTAACGTTTAAGAGGACTAACAATAAAGAGTAGCGACGCGATGGCAACAAGAAAATATAATCCAGTCACACCGGGAACACGGTTCAGGATTGTGAATGCCTTTTCAGAACTAACCACTGATCGGCCCGAAAAGAGTTTGCTTGTTCCTGCGAAAAAGACAGGTGGAAGAAATAGTCAGGGTCATCGTGCCATGCGTTACATCGGTGGCGGACACAAGCAGCAGTATCGCCTCATCGATTTCAAAAGAAACAAGCATGGGGTTCCGGGAATAGTTAAGTCGATTGAATACGATCCAAACAGAACCTGTTTCATTGCACTCATATATTATAAGGACGGAGAAAAGAGATACATCCTTGCGCCGCAAGGATTAAAGGTGGGACAGACTGTGATGAGCGGGCCTGATGCTGCACCGGAGATCGGAAATGCTTTGTTACTGAAAGATATTCCTCTCGGAACAATCATTCACAACATTGAATTGCATCCGGGACAGGGAGGCGAAATGGCACGAAGTGCAGGAAGTGCAGCGCAGCTCACGAACAAAGAAGAAAAATATGCAGTGGTAAAATTGCCTTCGGGTGAATTGAGAAGAATTCTTTCTGTGTGCATGGCTACGGTAGGTTCCGCATCGAATTCTGATCACAATATTGAGATGGCCGGCAAGGCGGGAAGAAATCGCTGGAAAGGAATTCGTCCGAGAAATCGCGGTGTAGCGATGAACCCGGTCGATCATCCGATGGGCGGAGGAGAAGGAAAAGCATCAGGCGGACATCCGCGTTCGCGCAAAGGAAAATATGCGAAAGGGATGAAGACGCGTCATCCTAAGAATCCTTCAACCAAATATATCATTAGCAGAAGACCGAAATAAAAATTAACGAATAACAGATAATGTCAAGAAGCATAAAAAAAGGACCGTACGTTGAGCACTCTCTTCAAACGAAGGTTGATAAGATGAATCAATCGAACAAGAAGAGTGTGATCAAAACATGGTCACGTCGTTCCACCATCACTCCTGATTTTGTCGGGCACACGTTTGCCGTCCATAATGGAAACAAGTTCATCCCGATTTACATCAGTGAAAACATGGTAGGTCACAAACTTGGTGAGTTTGCACCGACAAGAAATTTCAAAGGACATTCATCGAAGAAAATTGAAGCAGCGCCAACATCGGCGTAAAAAGATTTGGAATCATGGCAGAAGCAACAGCACGTTTGAAAAATTATCCCACCTCGCCGCGTAAGATGCGTTACGTGGCCGATCTGGTTCGTGGCAAGGATGCCAACCGCGCGCTCGATATTTTGCAGCACAACAGCAAACATGGAGCGAAGCCGCTTTACAAATTGTTGTTGTCAGCAATTGATAATTGGGAAAAGAAAAATGAAGGATTGAGAGTGGAAGACGCGCAACTTTTTGTGAAAACACTTTTAGTGGATGGTGGAACAACTTTGAAACGCTGGCTTCCGGCACCGCATGGTCGTGCATTTAAATTAAGGAAGCGTTCGAATCACATCACCATCGTCGTTGATTCAAAAGTTTTGATGGAGCAGGAAGTTGTGGCACCTGAAGAAGTGCAGGAAGAAACGCCGGTGGTTGATACAACTGTTGAAGCAGTAGCAGAAGAAACGCCGGCAGAAGCAACAGTAGCTGAAGAAGCACCGAAGAAACGTGGCAGAAAAAAGAAAGAGAAAAAAGAAGAAGCTGAAACAGAACCGGCAGAATGAGCAAACCGAAAAATCATAACTGAATAAAATAACGAACAGAAAACTCAGTGGGACAAAAAGCAAATCCGATAGGTAACCGGCTCGGCATCATAAGAGGTTGGGAGTCGAACTGGTTTGGCGGAAAAGAATTCGCCGACAAGTTGAATGGAGATGAAAAAATCCGCAACTACATTCGTGCACGTATCGCGAAGGGAGGCATCTCACAAATCGTGATCGAGCGAACATTGAATCGCATCACGATTACTGTGCACACTTCGCGCCCGGGCATCATCATCGGAAAGGGCGGCGGTGAGGTAGATCGCATCAAAGAGGAATTGAAAAAAATCACTGACAAAGAAGTTCAGATCAATATCGTTGAAATCCGTCGACCTGAAGTGGAGGCAGCAATTGTTGCCGACACCATCGCAAGACAGATTGAAGCGCGCATTAATTATCGTCGTGCTATCAAAATGGCGATTGCTTCTACGATGAGAATGGGAGCTGAAGGAATTAAGGTACGTATCAGCGGCCGTGTAGGCGGAGCGGAAATTGCGCGCAGTGAAGAAATCAAACAAGGTCGCGTACCGCTTCATACATTCAGAGCAGATATTGATTATGCTCTTGGCGAAGCGCAAACTGTGTATGGAAAAATCGGCATCAAGGTTTGGATTTGCAGAGGAGAAATTTATGGCAAGCGTGATCTGTCACCGAATGTCGGACAGAAGACAACAGAAGCAAAACCACAGCGTGGTGGTGAAAGAAGAGGTGGTCGCGGCGGTGATAGACGCGGTGGGGGAAGAGGCAGAAGAGAAAGAGAAACAGAGTAAAAGAATTTGAATCGTAACTCGAGATTAAGAAATGTTACAACCGAAAAAAACAAAGTATCGCAAAACACAGCGCGGAAGAATGAAGGGCAACGATTGGCGTGGCTCCACTCTTTCATTCGGCACTTTCGGATTAAAGTGTTTGGAAGAAGCATGGCTCACTGATAAGCAACTCGAGGCAGCTCGCGTGGCGTTGACGCGACACATGAAGCGTGAAGGACAAGTTTGGATCAAAGTATTTCCCGACAAGCCGCTCACGAAAAAACCTCTCGAAGTGCGTATGGGGAAAGGAAAAGGAAATCCGGAAGGATGGGTGGCTCCGGTGAAACCGGGAAGAATATTATTTGAAGCAGAAGGTGTACCCGTGCAAACAGCGAAAGAAGCGATGAAACTTGCAGCCGATAAGCTGCCGGTGATGACGAAGTTTGTAATTGGAAGAGATCATAAAGCATAACGACGATGGCGAAGAAAAAAATCAATCTCAAAGAACTCACTGATCAGGAATTAGCTGAAAAGCTGAAGGAGGATAAAGCGCAGTTCACGCGGATGAAATTCAATCACGCCGTTTCGCCGGTTGAGAATCCAATGCGGCTGCGAACGCTTCGACGCGACATCGCACGCATGCATACGGAAACAACTAAAAGGGCTAATGCAGCAAAAGCAACTAATCAGTAAAGTTTGAAGAAATAATACATGGAGAGAAAACTCAGAAAGCAGCGAACTGGAATTGTTACCAGCAACAAGATGAACAAGACCATTACGGTTTCCATCGAGCGTCGCGTTATGCATCCGCTCTATGGAAAGTTCATCAAGAAAACCGCAAAGCTGATGGCGCATGATGAAAAGCAGGAAGCTTCGATCGGCGACACGGTGCGCATTATGGAAACAAGACCGCTGAGCAAAAACAAAAGATGGAGATTGGTTGAGATTGTGGAGAAAGTGAAATAATAAATTCGAAATGATATGATTCAGCAGGAATCGAGATTAACAGTAGCAGATAACAGCGGCGCACGCGAAGTGTCGGTGATTCGCATTCTCGGTCACTCGCATCAGCGCTATGCCGGTGTGGGTGATGTGATTGTTGTCACGGCGAAAGATGTAATTCCGAATGGACCATTGAAGAAAGGAACGGTTTCCAAAGCAGTTGTCGTTCGCACCAAACAACGTGTTCGCCGCAAAGATGGAAGCTACATCCGTTTCGATGACAATGCTTGTGTGTTGTTGAGCCCGCAGGATGAGCCGCGTGGAACCCGCATCTTCGGACCTGTGGCACGCGAGCTTCGCGAAAAATTGTACATGAAAATTGTTTCACTCGCTCCTGAAGTTTTGTAAAAAATAAAATGATAAAATCAATGAGTCGCTTCAAGCCAAAAATTCACGTCAGAAAAAATGATACGGTGATCGTTCTCTCCGGAGATGATAAGGGGAAGAAAGGACGCGTGCTTGAAGTATTAGTACATGAAAGAAAAGCCTTCGTGGAAGGAGTGAATATTGTGAGCCGACATACCAAACCGAATGCGAAACAGACGCAGGGCGGCATCATCAAGAAAGAAGCAGCAGTTCCTGTTTCCAAACTTGCTGTGCTCGACCCGAAAGATGGCAAAGCCACGCGTATCGGAAGAAGAGAAGAAAATGGAGTTGCCGTTCGTTATTCAAAACGTTCAAATGAAGTGATTAAGTAAATGGAAAAATATATTCCTCGACTCAAGAAGCACTATCACGACAATGTGGTGCCAGCGCTGATGAAACAATTCAGCTACAAGTCCGGCATGCAAGTGCCGCGGTTGGAAAAAATCTGTCTCAACCAAGGCGTGGGCGGTGCCACGGCAGACAAGAAGCTAATTGAAACAGCTCTTGCCGAAGTGTCAACCATTGCCGGACAAAAAGCTGTTCCGACAAAATCGAAGAAAGACATTTCAAATTTTAAGCTGCGCGCAAATACGCAAATTGGAGTTCGAGTAACACTGCGTGGTGACCGCATGTACGAATTCATCGATCGATTGATTTCTGCTGCGCTTCCGCGTGTGCGTGACTTCAAGGGAGTGAATGATAAAAGTTTTGACGGAAGAGGAAACTATACACTCGGCATTCAGGAGCAAATCATTTTTCCTGAAATCGACATTGACAAAATCACCAAAATGAATGGGCTTGACATCACCTTCGTGACATCGGCAAAAACAAATGATGAAGCGAAAGCTTTGTTAAGTGAAATGGGAATTCCGTTCAAAAAAGAAAAATAAAATGGCAAAAGAATCAGTTAAGGCAAGAGAACGCAAGCGTGCACGCATGTCAGCGAAGTATGCTGAAAAGCGCAGGCAACTGAAAGCTGCAGGCGATTGGGTGGCACTGGATAAGCTTCCGAAGAATTCTTCACCGGTTCGCAAACATAACCGGTGCAGTTTAACCGGGCGCCCGAAAGGATATATCGGTGAATTCGGAATTAGCAGAAACAAATTCCGGGAGTTAGCTCTGAATGGAAAAATCCCGGGCGTCACAAAAGCATCATGGTAAAATCTTAAACTGAAAATTTTAAACTAAAAACCAAAAACTCAAAACGTGGTAACCGATCCGATAGCAGATTACCTTACCAGAATGAGAAATGCGCTCGCAGCGAATCATCGCATTGTCGAGATTCCTGCATCGAATTTGAAGAAGCGCATCACTGAAATTCTTTACGAGAAAGGATACATTCTGAAATACAAGTTTGAAGATTCCGCCAATAAGCAAGGCGTGATCAAAATTGCATTGAAATATAGCAGCACAACCAAGTTACCGGCCATCCAGGGATTGAGAAGAATTTCAACTCCGGGCTTGCGCCGATTCAGAGGTGCGGACGAAATGCCGCGCGTGCAGAACGGATTAGGCATCGCCATCATTTCAACCAACAAAGGTGTGATGACCGATAAGGAAGCAAAAGCGCAAAACGTAGGCGGAGAAGTTCTCTGCTATGTGTATTGAGAAATAAGTTTTCATTGCCGATTAACAAACAATAACGATCAACGAGTCATGTCACGCATAGGAAAATTACCGGTCACTGTTCCGAAAGGAGTTACTGTAAATGTTTCTCCTTCGAATGAAATTTCTGTGAAAGGACCGAAAGGAGAATTGAAACAGCGAATTGATCCGGATATCAAAGTGAAAATGGAAGATGGTGAAGTGAAGATCGAGCGCCCTACCGATCAGAAACGCCACCGTGCATTGCATGGTTTGTATCGCGCATTGATTGCAAACATGGTGAAAGGTGTGACGGATGGTTATGAAAAGAAACTCGAGCTCGTCGGCGTTGGTTTTCGTGCTAACGTTACAGGACAATTGCTTGAAGTTTCAGTTGGGTATTCACATCCTGTGTTGTTTGCCTTGCCGAAAGAAATCAAGGCGACTGCCGAACAATTGAAAGGTCAGAACCCGATTATCACGCTTACCAGTGCTGACAAGCAGTTGATCGGACAGATGGCAGCGAAGATTCGGGGCGTGCGCAAACCGGAGCCGTATAAAGGCAAAGGGATCAAGTTTGCGGGTGAAGTATTGCGTCGTAAAGCCGGTAAGTCGGCTGCTGCGGCAGGTGCGGCTGCAGGTGGTGCCGGAGCGAAATAATCTTTGAAATCATCACGGCAAAATCCGTGTGAAAAATTGAAATAAAATGATTAGCAGAAATCACAACAGAAAAAAAATTCATTTCCGGATCAGAAAGAAAATCAGCGGAACCAAAGAACGTCCGCGTCTTTCAGTGTACAGAAGCAATGGAGAAATTTACGGTCAGGTGATCGACGACACGCAGGGGCACACGTTGATTTCAGTTTCATCACGGGCAATGAAAGATTTGAAAGGAACGAAAACAGAAAAATCGAAGGAAGTAGGAAAGTCATTGGCGAAAATGGCAAGCGATAAAGGAATCACTCAGGTTGTTTTCGATCGCGGCGGTTATCTCTACCACGGGAGAGTGAAAGCATTTGCCGATGGCGCGCGTGAAGGAGGATTACAATTTTGATTTCAAACAAAAGATCAGGAAACTTTAAATGGCACAAGTAAATTATCAGAGAGTAAAAGCGAGTGAACTCGACATTAAAGACAGAGTCGTGAATATTCAGCGCACAGCGAAAGTGACGAAAGGCGGTCGCACGTTCAGCTTTTCCGCTCTAGTGGTGGTTGGTGATGGCAACGGAATTGTTGGGCAGGGTTTAGGCAAGGCGCGCGAAGTGCAGGAAGCAATCAGCAAAGGAATTGATGATGCGAAGAAAAACCTGATCAAAGTTCCGATTTACAAAGGCACTATTCCGCACGAGCATTTTTCGAAATTCGGTGCAGCAAAAGTTTGGATCAAACCGGCTTCACACGGAACGGGAGTAATTGCCGGCGGCGCCATGCGTGCTGTTCTTGAAAGCGCAGGTGTAACAGACGTGTTAGCCAAGTCACTCGGTTCTTCAAATCCGCACAACGTGGTGAAGGCAACAATCAAGGCATTGGCAACATTGCGCGATCCGATTTCCGTTTCGCAAACGAGAAATATTCCGATGAAAAAAGTGTTTAACGGATAATCATGGGAAAAATAAAAATCACACAGGTGAAGAGCGGCATTGATCGCACCGAGCGGCAGAAAAAAACCGTTCGTGCGCTCGGCATTACTAAATTGAATGTGCCCGTGATTCATGAAGATTCGCCGCAGCTTCAGGGCATGATCAGAAAGGTGAATCATTTAGTAAAAGTTGAAAAAGTATAGCGATGACTTTAAGTGATCTGAAACCGGCCAAGGGCTCGGTGAGAAAAGTGAAACGCATCGGGCGCGGACAGGGAAGCGGCCATGGTGGCACCTCTACGCGCGGTAACAAAGGTGCGGGACAGCGAAGCGGCACCAAAGAGAAGCGCGGATATGAAGGCGGACAAATGCCATTGCAACGCCGCGTGCCGAAGCATGGATTCAAAAATCTTTTCAGGAAGGAATTTGAAGTGATCAATCTTGATCGTCTGCAATACTATGTGGATAAGCATAAGCTTTCAGCCATCGATCATGAGTCACTTTCAAAAATCGGAATCATTTCAAAAAATGATCGCGTAAAAATTCTTGGTCGTGGTGAATTGAAATCAAAGCTTGATGTAAAAGTGAATGCTGTGAGCGAATCAGCGAAGAAAGCGATCGAAGCAGCAGGAGGCACGGTGAATCTGATTTAACTTAGTTTTATAGAAGAGCTTCATGAAGCGACTCATTCAAACCATTCAAAACATCTGGAAGATCGAAGATCTCCGCACGCGCATTTTGTACACGCTCGGTTTGGTTTTCATCTATCGCCTCGGTTCGTACATCGTACTGCCGGGCGTTGACCCGATTCAGCTTGAACAAATCTCGCAAGGCGGCGGAGCGAAAGGAATTTTCGGATTGCTCGACATCTTCGCAGGCGGCGCCTTCTCGCGCGGCTCCATTTTCGCGCTGGGAATAATGCCCTACATCTCTGCCTCCATCGTGATGCAGTTGATGACGATGGCTATTCCTTCATTGCAGAAAATGCAGAAAGAAGGCGAGAGCGGCAGAAAAAAAATCAATCAATACACTCGATTGCTTACGGTTGGAATCACAGCCGCGCAGGCATCCGGTTATGTTGTTTATCTCAAGAATGGTCTCGGCGCAAACGTGGTAATTAATGAAGGACTGTTCTGGTTATCATCAGTTTTTATTCTCACCGCTGGAACAATCTTCATCATGTGGATGGGAGAAAAAATAACAGACCGCGGAATCGGAAACGGAATTTCACTTTTGATCATGATCGGAATCATGGCGCGTTTACCGTTTGCTTTGATTTCAGAATTTCAGGGAAGACTGAATGAAGGCGGCGGACTTGTCACATTCCTCTTGGAAATTGCTGTCTTGCTTGCTGTGATTGTAGTTGTGATTCTGTTAGTGCAGGGAACAAGAAAAATTCCTGTGCAATATGCAAAACGCGTTGTTGGAAACAAGCAATACGGTGGTGTTCGTCAATACATTCCACTTAAAGTAAATGCTGCGGGTGTGATGCCGATCATCTTTGCACAAGCGATCATGTTCATTCCGGCGAGTATTGCTCAGTTTTTCCCGAACAGCAGTGCCATGCAGGGGACATTGGCAATCACAAACCCCGGTTCGTTCTGGTATAATTTCATTGACAGCGTGCTCATCATTCTGTTTACCTATTTCTACACCGCCATCATCGTAAATCCTGTGCAGATGGCGGATGACATGAAACGCAACGGCGGGTTCATCCCCGGAGTGAAACCCGGAAAGCAAACAGCAAACTTCATTGACAATGTGATGTCGCGTATTACATTTCCCGGAGCTGTACTTCTTGCCTTCATTGCTTTGATGCCTTCATTTGCGAGAATTTTTGGTGTGAACACACAGTTTGCAGGATTCTTCGGCGGAACATCACTGCTGATCATGGTGGGCGTAATTCTCGACACACTGCAACAAATCGAAAGTCACTTGCTGATGCGCCATTACGATGGACTTATGAAATCAGGACGAATCAAAGGCCGCACAGCAGTTAGCATGCAATGATTTTTTATAAGACAAATGAAGAGATCGAGAGCATTCGCAAGAGTTGCCTGTTAGTGTCCAGGACTTTGGCGGAAGTGGGAAAATTTATTCGACCGGGAATTACCACGCTGCAGATTGATAAGTTGGTCGAAGCGTACATGCGCGATCATGGCGCGGTTCCTTCATTTCTTGGCTATAGAAATTTTCCGAATTCAGCATGTGTTTCGGTGAATGAAATGGTGGTGCACGGAATTCCTTCTGACTACGAACTGAGAGAAGGCGACATCGTTTCAGTGGATTGCGGCGCAACGCTTGACGGGTTTGTGGGTGACAGTGCTTACACATTTGCTGTCGGAGAAATTTCGGAAGAAAAGAAACGATTGATTCGTGTTACGAAGGAGTCTCTCGACAAAGGTGTAGAGCAGGCAAGAATAGGAAACAGGATTGGAGATATTTCTTCTGTGATTCAGGATCACGTAGAAAGAAACGGATTTTCTGTGGTGCGCGAGTTGGTAGGCCATGGTGTGGGAAGAAAATTGCATGAGGAACCCGATGTTCCCAATTACGGCAAAAGAGGAAACGGATTGAAATTGCAGGACGGCTTAGTGATCGCCATCGAGCCAATGGTGAATGCAGGTACAAAAGATGTGTTCACGGCAGAAGATGATTGGACGGTTTTTACAAGAGATAAAAGACCTTCGGCTCATTTCGAACATACCGTGGCGGTTCGGAAAAATGGGCCGGACGTATTAACCACGTTCAGGTTCATTGAAGAAGAAGTTTTTGGAATGGCAGTGTAGCGCACAAACTTTGATTTGAGCATTAAAATCTCGCGAACAAACCCGATATTTGCGGCTCTTTTTTAGATGGCGAAACAAGACCTGATCAAACAAGACGGAACGATTACAGAAGCTTTATCAAATGCTATGTTTCGGGTGCGGCTTGAAAATGGTCACGAGATCATCGCCACCATTTCCGGGAAGATGCGAATGAATTACATCCGCATTCTGCCCGGCGACAAAGTAGCGGTGGAAATGTCGCCGTACGATTTAACGAGAGGAAGAATCACGTATCGCTACCGGTAAGAGTGAGAACTGAAGGAAATGTTTCAAACAAGTAACGCATAACAATTAAGAATTGACAATTAGCAATGAAAGTACGAGCATCAATTAAAAGAAGAAGTCCTGAGAGCAAAATTGTTCGCAGGAAAGGAAAGCTGTATGTGATTGACAAAAAGAATCCGCGTTTCAAACAGCGTCAGGGATAAAACGAGTAACAAATAACACTAACAACTAACGAAAACACATGGCCCGCATATCAGGCGTAGACCTTCCGAGAAATAAAAGAGGAGACATCGGTCTCTCGTACATCTATGGCATTGGCCGCAGCGGAGGAAGAAAAATTCTAGAAGCTGCCGGCGTTGACATCAGCAAAAAGGTGAGCGACTGGAATGATGATGATTTGAATAAAATCAGAACGGTCATCACCAATGAATGGAAAGTGGAAGGTGCTTTACGTTCAGAAGTTCAGATGAACATCAAGCGGCTGATGGACATTGGAAGTTATCGCGGCATCCGGCACCGGAAAGGTTTACCTGTGCGCGGTCAGCGCTCACGCACGAATGCCCGCACCCGTAAAGGAAAGAGAAAGACAGTGGCAGGTAAGAAAAAAGCACCGGCGAAGAAGTAGTGGCAATTATTGAGTCCCTTGTCCTTAGTGGAAACTAAACGCGATGGATTCAAAATTTTCTAAGTACTATCTACTAAAGACTAAATAATGGCAGAAGTAAAAAAAGCAACAAAAAAACGAACGGTGAAAGCAGAGCCGGAAGGGCAAGTTCATATTCAGGCCAGCTTCAATAACATCATCGTCACCTTCACCAATAAAACAGGACAGACTGTTTCATGGTCATCAGCAGGAAAAGTTGGTTTCAAAGGATCGAAGAAAAACACGCCATATGCAGCTCAGATTGCAGCGCAGGAAGCAGCCAAAGCAGCGCACGATGCAGGAATGAGAAAGGTGGAAGTGTTTGTCAGAGGACCGGGTTCAGGAAGGGAAGCAGCCATTCGCGCCATCAATACACAGGGCATTGATGTTTCAATCATACGAGACGTAACGCCACTTCCTCACAACGGCTGCCGCCCGCCAAAGCGCAGAAGAGTTTAATTAGCAGCAATGCATTTTAAAAAAAGAGAACAATTAAAGATCAAACATCAAAGATTTTAAATGGCAAGATACACCGGACCACGATCAAAGATTTCCCGCAAATTCGGCGAACCTATTCTTGGATTCAGCAAAGCCCTAGAGAAAAAGAATTACGCACCGGGTATTCACGGGGCTTCTAAAAAGAAAAAGCAGGCCACTGAATACGCCGTGCAGTTGAAGGAGAAGCAAAAAGCAAAAATGATCTATGGATTGCTGGAGCGGCAATTCGCCCGATTTTACAGAGAAGCGGTACGAGGTAAAGGTGTAACAGGTGAAAACCTGATGAAGCTTCTCGAAGCAAGATTGGACAACACCGTTTATCGTTTGGGTATCGCACCCACGCGCAGGGCAGCACGTCAGCTCGTTTCGCATAAACACGTAACCGTGAACGGAAGAGTCTCCAATGTGCCTTCACACATTTTACGTCCTGGAGATATTGTGGGTTTGAAAGGAAAAACGAAAGAACACCCGGCCATTTTGAGTTCACTCGCTAACCGTGAAGTGAAATTCGCCTGGCTCGAATGGAACAGCGATAAAAGTGAAGGAACATTTCTGGCTCTTCCCGATCGTGATCAGATTCCCGAAAACGTTCACGAGCAATTGATTGTTGAATTGTATTCGAAATAAACTCTAAACATCAAATTTTAAACTTCAAACTGAAAATAAATGTCACTGCTAACATTTCAAAAACCAGATAAGATTGTTCTTCAGAAAGCGACCGACTTCGAAGGACTTTTTGAATTCAAACCGCTGGAACCCGGCTTCGGTGTCACCATCGGCAATGCCATTCGCAGAGTGCTGCTCTCTTCACTCGAGGGCTATGCGATTACATCCATCCGTATCAGCGGCGTGGAACATGAATTCTCAACCATTAAAGGTGTGATTGAAGATGTAACTGAACTTGTTCTCAACCTCAAGCAGGTTCGTTTCAAGAAATCAACAGAAGAAGATTTAGAGCAGGAAAAAGTGGTGATCTCGATCAAAAACAAAGATGAATTCGTTGCGGGCGACATCGAGAAAGCCACATCGAATTTCCGCATCATGAATCCTGAGCTCGTGATCTGCCGCATGGAACGCAGCGTGAAACTCGATCTCGAAATCATGGTGTCGAAAGGAAGAGGTTATGTTCCGGCAGAAGAAAATGAATCGAAAGAAGCCCCAATCGGAACGATTGCGATGGATGCGATTCACACACCCATCAAGAATGTGCGTTACTCAGTAGAGAATACGCGTGTTGAACAGCGCACCGACTATGAAAAGCTCATCATCGAAATAAAAACCGATGGCACCATTCATCCTGAAGAAGCGATCAAAGGCGCTGCGAAAATTCTCATTCAGCATCTGATGCTGATCAGCGATGAGAACATCACGTTCGAAAGCAAGGAAAAGAAAGAAGAGGAGATGGTGGACGAACACATTCTGCAAATGCGGAAACTGCTCAAAACACCACTTGAAGATCTTGATCTCTCTGTGCGTGCTTACAATTGTTTGAAAGCAGCGAAGATTGGTTCACTCGCCGAGCTCGTGAAATACGACACGAATGAGTTGCTCAAGTTCCGCAACTTCGGCCGCAAATCATTGATGGAAATCGAAGCGCTCATCCAGGAAAAAGGATTGCACTTCGGAATGGACCTCGCGAAATACGGAATTGAAGAATAAAATTTTTCTGAAAGCTGAAAGCTCAAACCGGAAAGCTCAATGAGACACCGAAATAAAATCAATCACCTCAGCAGAGACACGCAGCATCGCAAAGCGCTGTTGAGCAACCTTGCTGTTTCTCTTCTCGAGAAAAAGCACATCAAGACGACTACAGCGAAAGCGAAAGCGTTGCGTCGTTACATTGAGCCGCTGCTCACGAGAGCGAAAGAAGATTCCACACACAATCGCCGCATTGTGTTCAGTCAGTTGAAACAGAAGAATGCAATTGATGTATTATTTGGTGAAGTGGCGGAGAGAATTGCAAACCGCCCCGGTGGTTACACCCGCGTGATCAAGATCGGAAACAGACCGGGTGATAATGCTGACATGGCTTTGATCGAGCTCGTTGATTTCAGCTTGCTGAACGGCGGAGCAGAAGCTGAAGCCGCCGCCGCAGAACAAACTCCGAAGAAGCGCACGCGTCGCGGAGGAAAGAAAGCCGGACCAAAAACGCAGGATGCAAAACTCGGCGACAAGAAGAGCGAGCGTAAACATGGTTCTACTACTTCTGCTCCCGAGAAAAAACGCATGCCGCGTAAAGTGGGTGGATCATAAACAAATCAGAAATGAAACTGAAACGGCGAATCGAGAGATTCGCCGTTTTTATTTTGAATGGAAGAAATTCAAAGTAAATTGAAGCGAGAGCTGTCACTTCGAGTTTATCGAGAAGTTGCGAAAGCCAATCTCGCGCGCGTCTGAAGTTCAGCAATGAGCGAAAGCTGACGTGTGCGCTCGGAAATCTAATCACAAAATCTCCTTCGTCTTCCCTTCATCTACACCTTTAATAAACTTAATCAACCCGGGGAAATAAGTCTTCTGATCATCCCACATGCACAGGTGGCTTCCGTTCGGGCAATAGAGATAACTTCCGTTCTGCACCTGTGTGCTCATCCACTTCATGTAATTCGGATCCATCGTGTCGTATTTCGCGCCGATCATCAGCGTGGGAACAGAAATGTTTTTCAAATCACCGCTGCGATCCCAGTGTTCCAGTTTTCCTGAAATGCCGAACTCACTCGGGCCCTGCATGGAAACATAAATCTGCGAATTGACTTTGTTCATCGATCGCGACAATGGTTCAGGCCACTGATCAACAGGAAAGCGGCAGATGTGTTTCGCATAAAAATTCGGCCACAGCAATTGCATGTACTTCGGATTGTCGTAATCATTTTTTGCTTCAATCATACGAATGGTGTCGAGCACTTTCTGATCCATTTGCTTCGCCAGCACACTGTCGGCATATTTTCCATAGGCAGGGCAGCTCGCCATCATATCAGAAATGATCAGCCCCTTCAAATTGCTTTGATATTTCAGCGCGTATTGCATGGCAAGAATTCCTCCCCATGAATGCCCGAGCAAATAAAAATTGTCTTTGTTCAAGCCAAGTGCGGTGCGCACTTGCTCCACTTCTTCAACAAATCGCGGAAGATTCCACAGCGAAGTATCATTCGGATTATCAGAATTGCCGCTGCCGAGCTGATCATAATAAATGAATTCAATTCCTTCCTGCGGGAAAAAACTCTCGAAGCTTTCGAAATATTCATGAGTCATTCCCGGCCCGCCGTGCAGGAGCAAAACCTTTATTTGCGGATTGTTGCCAATTGTTTTTGTCCAAACATGAAATGTGCCTTTTGGCGTTGTGATCGGAATCATTTTTACACCACCGCTTTGCACCCCGGTATCCTGCTGCGCGAAATAAGAATTGAGAGGAAGGGGCGATTGCTGCGCAGGCTGCATGTTGCAACTGAAGAAAGCAATAATGCAAAATGTAAAGAAGGCGATGAATAAGTTTTTCATGAGGGGTTCATTTTTTATTCTGAAGTTGAAGATAAGGATTGATGAATGAGCTCCCTTAACTTTGCAATAAAATTTCTCAATGGTTTATCTCACGCGAAGGGAACACTTCAATGCGGCGCATCGGTTGTATCACCCGCATTGGAGTGATGAGCAGAATGAAGCGGTCTTCGGCAAATGCGCGAACAAAAATTATCACGGACACAACTACAATCTTTTTGTAACCGTGAAAGGTGAACCCGATCCGAATACAGGAATCATTGTGAATCTGAAAGACCTCAGCAAACTCATTCAATCAGTAATCACAGATAAACTCGATCACAAGAATCTGAATATTGAAGTTGATTTTCTTAAAGGAATTATGCCCAGCACTGAGAATATTGTCAAAGCCATTTTCAACGAATTGAAACCACACTTGAAAGGATGTGAGCTGCACAGCATCCGATTATTTGAAACCGAAAATAACTTTGCCGAATATTTCGGACTTTAGTCAAATCATTCAAAATATTGGCACCACTCTAAACCTTTTTACAATCCCATTGGTTAAGTTGCCTGTACATCCAATAATTACAAACCATGTCAATGAAAACACAAACCACGCAAACGGAAAAAGAACCATCAAAACGCTATAAGAAAGTAGAACTCTTTGACGAGGAGAATTTGAACAGCATGATTGAGAGTTACCGCAGCATCATCGAGCTGGTGGGTGAGGATGCCGATCGTGAAGGACTGATGAAAACACCGCTACGCGCTGCGAAAGCCATGCAGTTCTTTACGCACGGTTATCAAATGGATCCCGAATCAATTATTCGCAGCGCTATGTTCAAAGAAGATTACAGTGAAATGGTGATCGTAAAAGACATTGAGATTTATTCATTGTGTGAACATCACATGCTGCCGTTCTTTGGTCGTGCGCACATTGCTTATATCCCTAATGGCCAAATCGTCGGGCTGAGTAAAGTCGGAAGATTAGTTGATGCTTTTTCGCGGAGGTTGCAGGTTCAGGAGCGACTTACGATTCAAATCCGTGACGCGATACAAAACACGCTGAATCCTCTCGGCGTGGCAGTGGTTATTGAAGCAAAACATTTGTGCATGATGATGCGCGGCGTACAAAAACAAAATTCTGTAGCCACAACATCTGCATTCACGGGCGAATTCGAAAAAGATCGCACGCGCAGTGAGTTCATCCGTCTTGTTGCTGCTAACTTGATTGAGTGATTCGCTTCGCTCTTCATTTGTTTCTTTATACCTTGTTACGTGTGCAAATCATTTACTGCAACCTTCTTCTTTTCCTATTTTTGAAGCGCGGCGTTCTGAATAATTTTTTCAAAAGCAGACAAGTCTCTGCTTTAAATTTAACCGGAGTCAGCATCAAAATGAAACCTGAATGAAAGCATATATATTCCCGGGTCAGGGTTCTCAGTTTCCCGGTATGGGAAAAGATCTCTATGATTCAAATCCGGCAGCTAAAGAATGGTTTGAAAAAGCGAATGCAATTTTGGGTTACCGCATCACTGATGTAATGTTTTCAGGAACTGAAGAAGAGCTGAAGCAAACAAAAGTCACACAGCCCGCCATTTTCATTCACTCAGTGATAAAAGCATTTATTGCCGGAGATTCATTCACACCCGATATGGTCGCGGGCCATTCACTCGGAGAATTTTCTTCTCTGGTGGCTAATAAAACACTTTCATTTGAAAGTGGACTGAAACTTGTTTATCAGCGCGCCATGGCCATGCAGAAAGCTTGTGAGTTGCAGCCTTCAACCATGGCCGCAATTCTTGGTTTGGATGATAAAGTGGTGGAAGATATTTGCGCATCAATTGATGACATTGTAGTTCCTGCCAATTACAATTGCCCGGGTCAACTTGTGATCAGCGGAACCATCAGCGGGGTTAATCTTGCCTGTGAAAAATTGAAAGCAGCAGGAGCGAAGCGTGCATTGATGTTGCCGGTAGGCGGCGCATTTCATTCGCCGCTTATGGAGCCTGCGAGAGTCGAGCTGGAAGCAGCATTGCTTTCAACAGATTTTTCGCAGCCGGTTTGTGCGGTATATCAGAATGTGACGGCAACTGCAGTAACCAATCCGGATGAGATCAGGAAAAATTTAATTGCGCAGCTCACTGCGCCCGTTCGTTGGTCGCAATCCGTGCAGGCAATGATTTCCGGAGGCGTAAAAGAATTTGTTGAAGTGGGCCCAGGCAATGTATTGCAGGGCTTGGTGAAGAAGATCGATCGAAGTATGGCGACAAGCGCGCTGTAAAAAAGATGTAACTTCAGCAAGTTAATTTTTTGAATCATTCACCTCCTCATATTCGTATCAGCAATTGAATTAGAATCTTTTATCTGTGAATGAAAAAAACAAAGTAAAAAAAGCCTATCTCTTCCCCGGTCAGGGATTTCAATACGTGGGAATGGGGAAGAAATTGTACGAAGCTTCGCCGATTGCACGGCATTACTTTGAATTAGCTAACCAGCTTCTTGGTTACCGGATTACTGACATTATGTTTCTCGGACCTGAAAATGTTTTGAATGATACCACCATTACGCAGAATGCCATTTATCTCGTTTCACTCATGATTGCATGGCGTGAAGATGGCGAGTTCAAACCTTCGATGGTCGCCGGTCACAGCCTGGGTGAGACACCGGCACTCGTTGCAAATGGCGTTTTGAGCTTTGAAGACGGATTGATGCTGATGGATGAACGCTCTCGTGAAATGGAGAAAGCATTTAAAGCGACTCCTGCGAAAATGACGGCCATCCTCGGATTGGCTGATGATATTGTGGAAGATATTTGTGAGAATGTTCACGGGCTTGTTGTTGCAGCAAATTATAATTGTCCCGGACAACTTGTAATTGCCGGAACCGAAGAGGGAGTTGAGCGAGCGAAAATTAAACTTGCCCGTGCCGGTGCACGTCGATTTGTTGATCTGCATGTGGGCGGTGCAGTCCATTCACCGCTCATGCAACCCGTGGTGGATTACCTCGAAAGGAAATTAGATACAATCAAATTCAGTGAGCCTCGTTGTCCCGTCTATCCGAATGTGACCGGTGTTGCCACCATCGATATTGAAGAAATAAAAAAATGTCTCACACTGCAGCAGGTGCGGCCGCTTCGCTGGACGACAACGATTCAAAATATACTGCTCGATGGCGCCACCGAGTTTGTTGACTGCGGGCCGCCACACGTCATCAGTGGAATGGTGCGGCGCATAACCAAACAGATTGAAATTAAAAGTGCCACAGCATATCATTAATTTCATCCCACTGAAAACTGAAAATTTCAAAATTCTTCAGGCATGAAATCATCAGTGTGTTTGTTATTGTTGTGTTCATCGGTTTTATTTTTCTCGTCCTGCGCTTCTGTATTTGAAGGAAGAAACTACACTCATCTTCACTATGTAAAAGTGAAAAAGGAACATCCCGAAATCGCTCAGTCGAATCCTGTTCAGAAAGATGATGTGCCATCGATGGTGAGCAAAGAAGAGCATAGAATTGCCATTGCAGAACCACCGGCCCCTTCTCAAAAGAAATTAATTCCGCAAGGGTATTCCGATTTGAATAGGCCTCAGCAGAAAGCAAATCCTTCACAGCAAAATCAAGCGGCAATTAATCTTATCAGCGCTGTGCTGAAAAACCCTGCCGGTTTGCTTTTGAAAAAAGAGCAGAATAAAATGGAATCAAAAAACGGCGAACTATTCGGCAGACTCGATCCGGATTTAAAGATAGCGCTGATCTTTGGTATTGCCGGCGTTGTGCTGTTGTTCTTCACCGGACTTGCTGACCCGGCGGGTACAATTTTCGCTATTGCAGCAAGTGTTCTCATTATTATTGCTTTAGTTTATCTGATCAAATATCTTGTGGAAAACGGATAGAAATTTTCAGATTTATTTTATGCAGGACCGCACTACTCCCTCTCAAACTGAAACCATCATGACGCAGGTGGTGCAGCCGAATGATACGAACCCACTCGGCACTCTTCACGGAGGTAAACTTCTGTTCTGGATGGATGAATGTTCAGCAATCGCAGCGACGAAAATGAGTCGCGCTGTTGTCGTTACCGTTTCGGTGGATGGAGTTTCATTCAGGAATGCAATTGATCTCGGTGATATCGTTTCCATCAAAGCCAAGGTCACACGCACCTTCAAAACATCGATGGAAGTCTTCATTGAGGTATGGTCTGATAATATTGTGAAGAATGAAAAGATCAAATGCAATGAGGCGTACTATACATTTGTTGCACTCGATGAACACAGAAATCCGAAAGCTGTTCCTGAAATTTTTCCTGAGACGGAGGAAGAAAAACGATTGTATGAAGGCGCGATTCGGCGCAGACAGCTTCGCCTGATTCTCGGGGGAAAAATGAGGGTGGAAGACGCGAGCGAACTCAGAGCATTGTTCCTGAAAGATGATTCCTGATTTCTTGATTTCTCTTCACCATCTGATCACAAAATCCTGCTTCGATAATTCTTTTTTGAAAAAAATTATTCCGAGATAAAACAAATCAATGGTCGCAGTGGCGGCCGGATTTGAAATAATTTCCTCCCATGCTTCTTTCATTTCTTTCGACCAGTGAATGTCACCGATGATCACGATTGATTTCTCATGAATACAAGGAAGCGATTGTTGAAAGTAATTCAGCGTTGCTTCTCTGCGATGATTCCCGTCGAGGTAAATCAAGTCAGCTTTCTCAAGCTGTTTGAGAGCGGTCGGAAGCATTTCTTCAAATGATCCTCTGAGCAACGAAATATTTTTTTTGCTTAATGATTCGAAATTCATTGAAGCGACATCAGCAATTTTCTCATCTCCTTCAATCGTGATCACTCTGGCATCCCGGCTGATTGAAGAAAGATAAAGAGTCGTAAGCCCGAGCGAAGTCCCCATCTCAAGGATATTTCTGCTACCATAGTGAACACCCATTCTGAAGAGCAACTGTGCATATTTTGCAGGAGTGGCCGTGCGTTGAGCAATTGATTTGAGAGAGCGGCGATGAGCAGCAGAGAATTTCGATCCGGCTCCCCTATCATCCACTTCAACGAATTCCTCAGAGACGAGAAATGCTTCGCGAAGTTTCTCCGCTTCTTCATAGCAATAAAATTTCCTTTCATCGCGCAAAACATATTTTGCAAAATCAAAAACAAAAGGAGAGTGAACCGAGCGAATACTCTGTGCGGTTACGAGGTAACGAATTAATTCTTTTCCCTGAAACCAATTGATCACAACAACCAAACATAGCCAAAATCAATTCATTTACTTTTGCGCAAAATCGCTGAATGAAATTTTTCTTTGCCGCGTTCCTATTGTTTGTTGTAACCGCTGTGAATGCCCAGCGGAATGCCAAAGTCTTTCATCCGTCAGCCAATCTAATTTCATCGGGTGCATCAGTTCGTAATTTCATTGACACCATAAAGCCGCTGAGTTTTGTGCCGGTGAATGAAGGAGGACTCGGTTGTTTCACGGGCTATTATAATTCCCCTGATTCAGGATATGTGTCAGGCAACAATAGTTATGGTGATTTGGAAAAGGCACAATTCTTTTCGCTCACGCAAATGGGCTTCGCAAAAAATGCTTTGGTGCAGAATGTACTTGTGCGCTTCAGTTATAAGGCGCTCGGCCCACAGCCGGAATATATTTATGCCCGCATTTACGATTGCGATTCAGGATTGATCGTGCCGAGAAATTTACTGAGCACAACGAGCGGCATTGTGCTTTCTACCATTCAGGCCAATGGCGAGGGCATACTCTTCACTTTCCCTGAGCCCGTCGCTGTTACCGATTCATTTTTCATCAGCGTGCAGCTTCCCGCTTTCGGCGGCGATACGATCGTCATTCAATCTACTGATGACGATTGCGTGAGTCAAAAAGGATGGTCATGGGAAATGTGGGATAACGGCACATGGCATTCCATTGTCAATTCATGGGTTCTCAACATCGACCTCGCTATCTTTCCTGTGGCGGAGGTGGAAACATTATCCGGTATTAGCCGGGTGAACAATTCAAGACTGTCGGTGTTTCCAAATCCGGCATCCGATCGGTGTATAATTTCTGTGGCTCATCCGTCGTCAGATTCAAGAATTCTGCTTGAAGATTTATCGGGAAGAGTGGTTAGTGATCTCGGAAAAGTGAAAAATGAAAACACGTTGCTTAATCTTACTTCAGCTCCTGATGGATTTTATTTTATTCTCGTGCAAAACGAAAGCGGATTTGCAAGAACGCAACTTTGTATCCTCCATTAGACAGTTTCAAGACTATTTATTTGCCGATGAGGCGGACTGATTGAACGGGAAATATCCTGATCACGTCGAAAACATTTTCTCAGCGTCATACTAGTGTCAGGATCGGGATAAGAATTTTTTTCTTTACTTCGCATGCTCTAATTTTAAAGCAGAAAAAAATCACAAAAAATGAAAAGACTTTACATCATTACATCCCTTGTGCTGATCACTGCAACCGTTTTCGCACAAGTCCCTTACCGCCAAATATTCGGAAATGCAATTCCGGGAAGCATGGTTCAGCAGATGAAAGCTTCAAAAGCAGTTGTTGGTCATTCAGGCGTCCGCGATTTATATCAAATGTATGTTGACTATGATTTTTCAAATGCTGATGATCTCTATTATGTATGGAATTACAATTCTGGATATTTAGCTACACAGGGTGACACGGCTGTCAACTATGCTGCTGTTGTTTTGAACTATCTCATTGGTTACACCGATCCTACTGATCCTTCAGGTACGGCTGTTGACTGGTCATATTTCGGTTTAGATGACTCTTTTCCTGACAATGTCCAGATCACCATCGATTCCGTTTTTGTTGGATTTACTCATGAAAATAATTCAGGAGAATTCGATAAGCTCAACATGAAAATTGTGAAAACTCTGACTAACGGAACACCGTCGACAGTAGGTTCTGGCATTCTTTGGCAAGAAGCAGACTCAGTTGACTATGGTATTTCTCCCAGTAACGATTGGCTTGGCGAATTGAATGCCTGGGCATGGGGACCAGAACTTACCATACCCCTTGGAGCACGTGACGCTGTGACGTTAGAGTATGATGATGCGACTAAGCTCGATACGTTAGGAATATTAGGAGGTGCTGTTGATGACGGAACAGGTGGAACACAGCAGCAAAGTCTCTTTCAGAATTCATATATGCGCTACACGCCTTTCATTCCAAACGTTACAAAGAATGCGAATATTTTTTATGACACCAATGGAAACGGACAGCAGGATCCCGGCGAAGAATATTTCTCAGCGCAGAATTGGATTTACTGGTTTCTCGTAACGATCAATACTTCGCCTGTCGGAATTGCTGACGTGAACGATAACCTGAAAGTGGTTGATGTTACTCCGAATCCGGCTTCTGACAATACAACGATTTTCTACGGTCTCAATGAAGCTTCACAAGTGAACATTGATCTCTATGATTTGAGCGGAAAATTAATTCAGCACCTGTATGATGGAAATGATGGAGCAGGTTCTTATGTGAGAAACCTCAATGTTGAAAATCTTACCAGCGGTACTTACCTCGTTTCAACGAAAGCTGGTAATGGTTCGCCCGTTGTTTCCAAACTGATTGTGGCAAGATAAAATTTGAGAATAAAATTTTGAAAACCTCCGTCGTCATCGGCGGAGGTTTTGTTTTATTGGTGGTGTGTGATTCCTTTCAATGATTTTGTAAATTTTCTTTGCCCTGCACGCAATCGCGAGGTAACTTTGCAGAGTAAATTCCCCTGATGATCGCTTCTGCCAAAGATCCTGAAGTCACAGTAGAAACTGCTAAAGAACTCGGTCTTCTTCCCGAAGAATTCGAAAAGATCAAAACGATTCTTGGACGGACACCCAACTTCACGGAGCTGAGCATTTACTCCGTGATGTGGAGTGAACATTGCTCTTACAAAAATTCTATTCGGTGGTTGAAGACGTTGCCTCGCGAAGGATCACGCTTGCTTGCAAAAGCCGGAGAAGAAAATGCGGGACTCGTTGACATCGGCGAT